>Ga0316231_1000022_pt1 | contig 336928 bp, 314 predicted proteins | sample TBH18027metaG_FD_206002 | JGI IMG/M metagenome (GOLD analysis project Ga0316231, IMG submission 206002) | Freshwater microbial communities from Trout Bog Lake, Wisconsin, USA - TBH18027 | ecosystem: Environmental > Aquatic > Freshwater > Lake > Hypolimnion/Profundal zone | place: USA... | reverse complement strand
AAACCTTTATTAAAACAATGGAAAAATAAAAATTACTGTAAAGCTAAATCGCTACTATTGTGATACACTGTAAAGCAATATCAGTATTATCCTTCCCCTGTGTAAAGTTTTTTCAGTATAAGACAACCCCTTCGAATTACCGGGAAAAGCGTAGCAGCTAGCTAGCTAAAGCGTAGATAAAGCGTACTAAAGCCGTAGCAAAGGCGTAGTAGGTGCGTTACAATAGCGTCAGGGGTGCGTCAAGGGGGTCCATTGTCCCGCCTTTGCAGGATTGAATTAAACTATTCAACATCGAGATATTTTTCCATGATTTTTAGAAGTCCTTGGCAAACAGGTTCAATTTCATCATTACAATATTTTTGCCAAAAAGCGTTTTTTTCAACCTGGTATTTTATCATGCAGTCAAAAGATGATTCATCTACTATAATACCCCTGATCAGGAAATAAAGTGTATTTGCAAGTTTCAGCATATCGCTGGTAACCAAACGATAGAGAAATGCAGCCCTGCTGTATTCGGATGGTGTAAAATAGACAAAATCATCTGAAAACTCCGACAGCTTTTCTCCAAAATATAATGCATCAAAATACTCGGCTTCAATATTTGATCTTTCAGCTTCTGGGGCAATAAAATCTTTTTTCCATCTAATATAAAATACTGTTTCTTCCTGTAAAAGGAGATACTCGTAAATATCATTGGGCTCATAGTCTGCAAAATCCAGTAGATCAATGATGTGCATAGTATTGTAATTGAATTTTAAAACAATTTGGGTGAAAAAAATTCTTGCCAATTTGCCAACTTTTCCAATATTACTGAAGTGATTATCATATATTTTTCTCCAGGATATGAAGGATCCCTTTGCAAGCGGGCTCAATTTTTTCGTTGTAATATTTAAACCAAAACACCTCTTTTTCTTTATTGTATTTACAAAATGTATCAGCAAACAAATCATTAGCTGCAACACCTTTTATCAGGTAGAAAAGGGTATCGGCTAGTTGCTCCATATCGTTAGTGATCAAAAAGAAGGCGAAAGGCGATGTGCTGTATTCGGAAGGTGTATAATAACCAAAATCATTTGATAATGCCGAAAGCTTCTCTCCAAAAAAAAGTGCATTATAATACTCATCAGCAATCTTTCTTTTATCTGCGTCCGGCAATGTATAATATCTTGTCATTATTATATGAAAAGCAGTTTCATGCTGATTCTGGAGCCATGCATAGAGATCTTTGTATTCGCTGTCTTTGAAATAAAAAAGATCGATGGTTTTCATAGCAAAGTCTTTAGGGATTGGATTGGGGACTTTGATCAATTCACTCAAATAAAATTACAAATAGTATATTATTATATTGTATCAATTGAAGATTTTAACAAAAAGTTCAAAAAATTACTAGCGGCTTTTTCGAGCTAATTGAAACAAGCCAAACTATTGGCTTCAGATTAGATAGATACTTTATGGGGGCTGTATGAAACTAGAATTTCGTATTTTTTAATGTCCAACTTATGACTACATGAAGAAACTGATATCTGTTGCCGTATGGCATGCAGAACGAGGGTCCTGTCATTCCGAACGAGCACTTGTCCTCCGTAGCTTTTTCATCAACAGTAGCTTTATTTATTCTCCGGAGCCTAGGCGAAGGAGGAACTTTCATTCCGAAGCAGTATTCCGATTCTTGAAAAGGGTTGCCAACCTTTCGAAGGTTGGCAACCCTATCCCTCAAAAAAAACAACTGCCCGGGCAGCAACTAAAACACAAAGCGTATCATTTAATTATGGCTATTCAGCCATTTTTAAAAAAAAATAGTTGCAATATGAAAATTAATAATTTTGCTATATCCCAAGCAGATAATTACCCCCAGCAGATCTTTAATCGTTTTGAACTAACCAAACTTTTTGATTCGGATTATTATCATTAAACTATTCTAAACAAATTGAGTCTTAATCAAATGCAATAAAAACCATTTTATGATCCTTCATCTTTTGTACATCGATCCCGGCACAGGCAGTCTTTTTTATCAGGCAATATTATCGGGTGTTTTAACCGTTTCCGTTTTTTATAAAAGCATTTCTACTTATATCAAAAGCAAACTCCCCTCCAAAGAGCAAGAAGAGAAAGTTAAATGAATATTTCGCTACAGCCCATTTCGTATAAGGACCCTTCAGGTTATATTATCAAAAGGGAAGAGGGGTATTATCGCTATGTAACTCGTGACTATGCGCTTGAATTCGAGCACTTGATCTCTTCAGGTCTGTATAAAACACTGATCGATGAATATTTATTGATCCCACACAGAGAGATCGAGGATAAAGAAGCCGGCAAGAACTTTTACAAGGTCTTATTTCCCCAACAAATAGAACTGATCACTTATCCATTTGAATGGACCTATTCTCAATGGCAGGAAATGGTATTGACTTTTCTGCGCATCAATCAAATTGCACTGGAGCATGGCATGATCTTAAAAGATGCAACACCCTATAATTTTGTTTTTGTAGAGGGTGAATGCATTTTGCTGGATAGTCTTTCTTTTCGTTTTTTTAAAGACGGAGATCCATGGATCGCTTATCGACAATTTTGTGAAGAGATTCTCGGGCCCCTGTCCTTGATGCGCTACAATGATCCCTCCTGGGCAAGACTGCAGCAATCTTCAATGAGAGGTTTACCGCTTATATTTATCAGTAACCAACTGCCTTTAAGATCATGGTTCAATACTGTTTGTTTACTGCATATTCACCTCCATGCAAAATTTCAAGGCAGGAAAGAAAAAACAAAGCAAACCCACGCTGGATTCAGTAAACAAAAGCTAAATATTCTGTTTGACTTACTGAAGAATACGATCACAAAATGGGATCGCCCCTTGAACGGCAAAAGTATCTGGGATCATTATTATGAAACCGATATTGAAGACCCAAACTATTTAACCGATAAAACTGCCTGCATCAACCAATGGCTTTCAGAGCTCAATCCAAATTCAACGATTGATCTGGGCGCCAATACCGGAAAATTTTCTTTTCTGGCAGCACAATATTCAAAGCAAGTGATTGCTGTGGAAAGTGATATGAATTGTATGGAAGAAATAAGAAAGGGATGCCACCAAAAAAAGATCAATACCATCAATACTATTGTTGCAGACATCACAGAACCCTCTCCAGCCCTGGGTTGGGATAATGCCGAAAAAACTGCCCTCTTACAAAGACTAAATGGGGATGTGCTGATGGCGCTTGCATTGGTCCATCATCTATGTTTGAGTAAAAATATACCCCTTGATTTTATTGCCAAGGCCTTTGCAGATATTTCAACACGATATGTCATTGTTGAATTCATTCCAAAAGAGGACAGCAAAGCAAAGTTATTGCTGCAACAAAGAGAAGATATCTTTACAAAGTATACAGAAGCTCATTTTGTAAAATATTTTGAAACACATTTCAGGTTGGTGGATAGCTTTAGTCCTGCAGCATCGGCAAGAAAATTATTTTTATGGGAGAAAAATTAAATCGTTTACTAGAGAAACCCTTATTTGTATATCTTTTTGGTTTTTTCTTTTTAATCTATAGATCATCTACATTTTTTGCTTCTTTTCAATTTCATATCTTTTTAATTTTTCTTGGTATATACTCAGGCATAACATGTCTTGCAATCCTTATTGCAAAAAAAATCGGACTCTCAAAATATATTATTGGGTGGATAATTTTTGCGTGGTGTACCCTTTTATTTAAGGATTTTATTTTTGAAATTGCTGTAAATCCATTTTCAATTAATCTCAGAGTAAGCCAGTTGATCTATATTTTATTTTTTTTATGTATTCTATTTTTTTTTATCAAAAGAAATCAGAGTATTCTGTTTACAAAAAAGATTAATCAAATCCTGAATATTTTTCTATCATTTTTAATAGTACTTACATGTTTATCTGGCTTTAAAACAAATAAATTGGAAAAGTTACATCAATCATATATAGATGATAAGAGTAGACCATCTATAAATATGACAACAAATCGCGATATAATTTGGATACTTTTGGATGAATATGCAGCACCTGCATGTTTAAAAAGTCAGTTTCATTTTCATGATTGGCTGGTTGATTCTTTACAGAATAAAGGCTTTTTTGTCTTTGATTCACTTCCATCAAGATATGATGCCACACTATTATCAATTAACTCTCTTTTTAATTTGGATGACAGTATGCCGGTATCAAATAGTACATATTCCGCTCATTATCTTAAACAGAGTAAATGGGTTTATCAATTAGAGCAAGCGGGATATTCTTTTATTAGTTTAGATTTTTTGCCTATTTATTCAAATCCTTCTTTTCACACATTGCCATTTTATTCCGATAACTACTTTAATCAAATCATTCAAAATACTGCAATACCAATTATATGGTTTAAACTTTCAGGAAGCATAGATATATATAATTTAGAATTAATACAAAGTTTAAAAAAATTAATTCAAAAAGCAAATAACAGACCTGTCTTTATATGGGCACATTTATTAATTCCGCATTTCCCTTCTTACAGGGATGAATATGGGATAATGAACAATAAAATAATATTTAATGCTTCGATTTCAAAACCGGAAGCAGTAAAAAATGCTTATAAAGGGTATTTATTTTATGGTAATAACATTGTATTAGATATCTTAAATAAGATTCCAAACTGGAAAAATAAAACCATCATTATTTCCGGCGATCATGGGGCAAGAATGTTTTTGTCTCCGAAAGATCCCCGCCGTTTTGCAACATTTGCTGCTATTTATTATACTGGAATGGAAAAAACCGAATTAAAGCATATTAAATATCTTCAACAAATACCTTTTTATTTGCATTAATTAGTTACCCTTTGGGCTTTTCCGGGAACAAGAAATACATTATACAAAGGAAGATATATGGGAATGGTGTTAAGCAGAAATAATAAAATTGGTTTAAAAAATTCCAGAGATTACTATTTAGATAATGGGTTAAAAAAATATCCAAAATAATTCTTATGCCTGCAGCAATAAATGACAAAGTATAGAAACCTATCCATAAGGTTTTTACCCATTTTACAGAAAAATTTGATAAACCAATATATCCAATAATAAAAATTATCACACCATAAATAGCTCTGATAAAGAACCGCAAAATCTTATGTTCGGGGAGATGTAAATAATAGCTAAAGTTTCCTTCTCCAATAACAACTTCTTCTACCCATGTAAGAAGCAAAAGAAAAAAAATTATAAAAAAGTAGATATACTTTTTATACTTTTCCATGATCTCCTGCTTTTTTTGTGAATAAAACCCAAAGGATAAAGATCAATGCATAAACGACCATCTTAAACACATAATGATGCGCCATATCCAAGGCATTAACCCGATGTATATTCATAGAAGCCAGGCCTGCCAATCGTATGATATTCGAGATATAAATAATAGCAATGCCGACAATTGAAAAAAGTAGCACTCTTTTTAAAGCAGCAGGAAAAGAAAATAAAAAAACAAGATAAAGTACATACAGTTCCAAAGCATTACATCCGTCTGCAACACCAACTATCTTTTTCCCATTTATAAATAAAGAATCTACACATATCAAGTCATTATTCAATTCCGGAGAACTACTGCATTGTTCTTTGATCATCAGCTTCGCATCCGGATAAAAGGCCTGTATAATCTTTTCAGCACCCCTCGTACTCCAATCCGACAATGGTTTATCGATCACCCTTCCATTAAATAAAAACAAATGATAGATCAGTTTCCAGATAATGAAAATAAGCAATGCACGTTTTAAAAAACGCTGCACTTCTTCGGGGATGCTTTGCCAGGTGGATTTGAGTTCGGTAATGGGGTTCATTTATAGAATAGCTTTGCGGGATTTATTATAGTTGACGGTTGACGGTTGACGGTTGACGGTTGACGGTTGACGGTTGACGGTTGACGGTTGACGGTTGACGATTCTCCAAAATCCGAAGGATTTTCCTTTGCGCTCGTAAACTTACGCTCTTGCAAAATCAACAACTAAAAAAATCTCAGCATTCTATCACAGCTACATTTAAATAACCGTTGCGAACTTTGCGTGAAAAAATACTGCATTCCTGAATCATGATTAGCAATAAATATCTTTGTAAATCCTACTATTGACTATTGACTATTGACTATTGACTATTGACTATTGACTATTGACTATTGACTATTGACGGTTGACTATTGACGGTTGACGGTTCTCCAAAATCCGAAGGATTTTCCTTTGCGCTCGTAAACTTACGCTCTTGCAAAATCAACAACTAAAAAAATTTCAGCATTCTATCACAGCTACATTTAAATAACCGTTGCGAACTTTGCGTGAAAAAAAAGTTTCACTACTCAGGCTTCGAGCGCAGCAAGACAGTCGCATACGCCACCAACCCTTCTTCCCTCCCTACAAAGCCCATAGTTTCCGTAGTAGTCGCTTTAATAGAAATGTCTTTTATACTTATACCACAAATAGCAGCAATTGTTTCCTGCATCTGCACTACATAAGGTTTTATCTTAGGTGCCTGCAGACAAAGTGTTGAATCAATATTACCAATACTATATCCTTCTTTCTTGATCAAGTCTACCGTTCTTGCCAATAAGATCTTACTATCTATATTTTTAAATTCATTGGAAGTATCCGGAAAATGAACACCGATATCACCCAGACAAGCTGCCCCCAATAATGCATCACAGATCGCATGCAGCAAAACATCAGCATCGCTATGCCCCAATGCGCCTTTACTGTGCGGGATCTTCACACCCCCGATCCAGAGATCTCTCCCCAGCACCAATTGATGAAAATCTATTCCCGAACCTATACGCATGGATTATTTTTTACGAAAGTAAAGCATTAAAGGCTTAACCACAAGGGACACAATGGAATTTCACAAGGTTCACAAAGTTGAGGGATTACCGTCATCACGAGCCATGTAAGTGAACATGAAAAATTGAAAAGTGAGTTGAGTCATGGCGTGGTGATCTCTCGCTTAAAAGACAGATAGCTACAGCATGTGTGAAGTTTTTGTGTATCGATTAGGTTCCCGCAACATGCTTCGCTATGACGGTAACTGAGGGAGCATCGTCATCACGAGCCATTCTCCTGAATTTAAAAAAATGAGACGTGAATTGAGTTATGGCGTGATGATCTTTTTCTTAAAAGATGAGATAGCCACAGCATGTTAATGTATTTGTATAACGACTTAGTTCCCGCTGCATGCTTCGCTATGACGGTAGCTAGTTAGTACCGTCATCACCTAATGAAAGTCATCACGAGCCATGTAAGTGAACATGAAAAAGTTAGACGCTAATTAAATCATGGCCCCGATGTGTCGGGACAAGCTGTGGTGATCTCCCGAATTGTTGTTGGTCAGCGACCAACAACAGCGTAGCATTTGAGTAAGGATAATGTTGTTGTTACATGCTTCGCTATGACGGTAGCTAGTTAGTACCGTCATCATCTAATGAAAGTCATCACGAGCCATGTAAGTGAACATGAAAAAGTTAGACGCTAATTAAATCATGTCCCCGATGTGTCGGGACAAGCTGTGGTGATCCCGAATTGTTGTTGGTCAGCGACCAACAACAGCGTAAGTTCCCATTACATGCTTCGCTATGACGGTCGCAATGGGAAACCTCCAAACTAACGGCAAACAACTCACAGCTAATAGCTAATAGCTAGCAGCTAAAAGCTAGTTCTTATGCGTATCATCCTTCTCCAAATCAAACGTCAACCCAATCCTGATCGTATTCGATAATGGATTACGCGTAACCCCATTCCCAGACGGGATCAGGTATGAAAAATTGATACCGATCGCATCATATTTCAATCCTACACCCGCAGAAAAATATCTTCTGTTTCCCCTTTCCGCACTTTCATAAAAATATCCACCACGCAGCATGAACTGATTATTATAAGCATATTCCACACCCACAGATGCCTGCAGATCCTGCAACTGATTGCTGCCGTCATTGAATGATTTTGCCCAACTCTTTACCACACTCATACTTTTGTATTCGGCCAGATTGGCTGAATCCTGTGAAGGGTTGGAAGGATCGGTCAAAACCGGTGCTGCAGGGACCAATAATTTATTGATGTCTAATTCAAAAGATATTTTGCTGGTCTCATCTATTACGCTAGTGTATGCTACTCCTAATCCCAAATTAGCAGGAATAAAATCCTTATTCGCTGCATCATTGGTATATCCGATCTTGGTACCCAGATTACTTAATGTAATTCCCCAATTCAATCCCGCTCCTTCTTTTTCATCACTGGTATAAAATAAAGAAACATCTCCTGCTACCGCATTCCCTGCTTTATAAGTTACCCCGTTCACCGTTCCTGTTGCCAGGGATGAATTGATATAACGTAGTGCCACCCCTAATCCGAGATTGGCGGATAACTTGCGTGAATAACCCACATCCAATGAAAATTCTCTGGGATTATAGCTGTTCAATAAATTGCCTGCATAATCCGTAAACTGAATATTACCCAGACTAAAATAACGCATCGAATATGAAAATGCCTGATCATCGGTGATCTGACGATAACCTGCTAAACTGGCCAAGTATACATCATTCAGTCCCAGGTCTTTTAACCAGGGCGTATAGTTTACACCAATGGCCGTTCCCATTTTATTGAATGGCGTTTTGCCCAGATTCCAGAAAGGGGCATTTACATCGGGCGAGGAAGCAATACCCGCATCTCCCATTCCGCCGCCTCTGGCATCAGGCGAGATCCTCAGAAAAGGAACAGCGGTGGTCACCACATTTACGGTACCTGTCTGAGCCTCTGCGGACCTCCAAACCAAACCCATTGCTATAAACAAGATGGCAGCCCCAATTGAATGTCGTCTCATGAATTAAAATTTAATTAAACATTGTTTTCTTAAGATCATTTCTGCAGTATCAAGTATTTGAGCTCTGCGATGTCGCCCTTCGAGTGCCTCAGGGTGACAAATAAATTCATCACATTGGAAGCTGTCATGCTGAGGCACTCGAAGCATGATTTTAATGCGTCACATCTATGACACGAAATCTCAATAAATTCAAATACTTGAAAGCAAAAAACCAGGTAAATAATTAACGTAGAAATACAACCATTCAATACTTTTAGAGTAGAATTAATTTTTGGGTCGCAGTGGCAACGCCATTCATTGATGTTACAATAATACGATAAATATACATACCAGCCTGCATTTTTCTCCCATTTTCGCTGCGCCCATTCCATTGAATACTAACAGATCGATTTCCTGAACTATTTAAGCCCTTTTTAATTTCATTCACAAGTAATCCGTTCATGCTATAAATATCGATCGTAACATTCAGGTCAATGCCGGGTTGATTATGCTCGAATGAAAAATTTGTACTGTTCTGAAACGGGTTGGGATAATTGAACAGGTTTTGTATTTGCAACCTGTTTTTTTTGACCACGGTGAATTCGATCATAGCAGTACCCGAATTATCAGCCACATCCCATGCTTTTATTTTGATGCTATGTTTGCCCTCGGCTAAATTGGATAACTGATACAATACCTGCCCCTGCTGATAACTGTCGGCAACAGCACTGTAATAACTGTTCAATACAATAATATTTTTTTCATCACCATCAACCACTGCAGTGATATCATGACCGATCCCCGTACCCACTGTATTGATCCCCGATGAATCAAATAATTGAATGAGTAAAACAGGATTCTCATCTGTCAGTCCCCCATTTTTAAAATTAGTATCGTTCATGAAAGGATGAATTGTCGGACCAGCAGTATCAGCAGAAATAATATTTCCTGCTCCACCAATAAAAAATGAATTGGAAATGCCGTTGGCATCTTGTATTCCATTGTCTGCATATAAACTCAATCGACCTCTCCCTGTTTGATAACTGATATCTTTCGGAACAATAAAGGTGAAATTGAAGAGCCCGTTTTGTACCGTTGATACGCCTTTATACAGAACATTGGTTTGTGTACTGAATTGTGTAACCGGACTGGCAGGATCATTGCCCAGGGTGCTTACCAATTCTGCTTTATCGTAAACCGTTGTATTGAGTGTTCCGTTAAAATCATTTTTAAAATTACCTGCGGCATCCGTCATCTTTCCTGCAAATACATATTTGTTCAAAGCCTTCAAAGTATCATTGCCGCTGATGTTTTTACCGTTGATGCTGTCCAGTTGCAGTTTCCATTCAGGGTATGCCAGTTTCATCGCAGGATCACCCAGCAAAACAAATTTTCTGTTATTATATACATCACCCGATGTTTGATAGGTATAATTTTTTGTTCGTTTTACAGCTTCACCCAGACTCAGATATTTTCCATTGGCATCTGGTTGCAATGCGATCTTCAGATAATTATCATTCAGTACGCGATTACTGGCTGCAAAAACCACTCTTGTGGTGGTCATCAATGCAATGGCCCCAATGCTGTCGTCATAGAGCAGACTGCCTCCCAATGAGTTTTTAGAGGGGTCATCAAATGGTGCAAAATCACAAGTGGCCGTTATGAAGAGCGGAAGTTTATCGGGGTTATTGAATTGCTGCAATTCGGTATTCGTCAGCACTGCTGAGGCCGATAATTGCTGATAACCACCATGCCCTGTATAATTGAAGATCAGACTGCCGTCGAAGACCTGATTCACGATGGCCGCATTCACATCGGGATATCTGCTGCCCCCGCTTCCGCTCACCATTTTATAAGCATCCAGATAGATCTTTGATTGATTGAATAATGGATTGGTGGCAGCCGCATCTCCTGAAATAAATTCAGCATCATTCAAATGCAGATCGGCATCCTTATCATCTGCCGTAAAGATCATCTGGTCGCGCCAGGGACCTAAACTGCTGGCTGCATTATAATGAATGATCTTATCCACCATCGTCTTTGCCTCTTTCAAATTTCTGGCGGGTAATCTGCCGATGCCGATATCTAATAGTCCGGGTGGTGAAATCGCATTCACGTCATCCCCGTCATCCAGCAATCCAAAAAAATCATCCGATACATGTGTTGATAACGGATCGGTTGAATTTTCTGTTTCATAAGAAGAAACAAGATTTGTATTATTGTTGATGCGGTTCTTATAATCATATGATGCTGCGCCAAATAATAATAAATATTTTGGACGAAGGGTTGAATCCGTTCCAGCTTTATCGTAATACATTTTTACAAAATCACGCAATGCAGTAGGGTCGGGAATCCCCGAAGAAAATTCATTGAATATCCTGTCTGTTGTTGTTACCATTACAGCATAGCCATCATGTTGTACATGAAAAGCTGCCAGGCGATTTGCTTCACTCAGTAATGATGGATGGGAGATGATGATCAGATCTGCTCTTGTTGACTGATGCAGGTTTTGATTGTCAACTTTTCCAATGATGGCTGGTACTAAAAAATTAGCAGTATTAAAGGCTGCATACTCTCTTAATCTTGCCGCATCATTTTTAAAAACTGTTTGATTATTAGTAAAACCCGCATTCATTTTTTCGGGCTGCAATGGATTTGTGATCTCCCATACTTCTGTTGCAGCCGTTGTATTATTAATGTTGAAGGATGCGATAGTATTATTGGCCACTGATGACCAGTCACGAAAAAAGATCTGGCTCTGATTATTCATCGCCAAAGTTTTTCTTCCATGCAATTCAAACCAATCTAACCAGCCCTGTGCACCACTCACTCCTGCATTAAAATTGAATTGTACGATCAATGGTGATTGTGATGAAGAGAAAATATTCTGCTGCTGAACAGTATTGGCATAAGGATCTAAAAAATATCCTGATACAGCAGGTATACTGACTGTTTGAACCGATTGATTATTCACTGCAACCGTAAAACTGCTGGCAGCCCCAACACTCCGCCCCACAAGACTTGTAGATAATAAAAGCGGTTGTGCGGTGATCAATCCTGTAAAGTCAACAGTAAAAGAACGGCTGTTCGTATTTCCATTGATGCTGCTGAATTCTTCACCATACCATTCTTTACCACTGTTCAATAAATTGATGAGATCATTCTCATAAAAATATCTTTCATTGAATGAACTGACCGAAATATTTGCTGCAGCACTTACTGTTTTTGTCTGTATCCTTTTCCCTGTTCCGCCAACAGAAATATAATAATAACTCGTATCGCTATACAGATTCTTTTGATGAGAAAACCTTTGATTGATACTGTCCTTCACCCAATGATTAGGACCTGCTGCATAGAACAAAAAATAATCGTTACCATTTAAGATCCCATCTCCCCCATCCATTACTTCAATGGCATTTTCGAAAAGATCATCCTGTCGGGCTACTGCATTATTTTCATCCAGCATGCCGCCCCCATTTCCATACAAACGGATAGAGGCCGAAGGAAGATTGGCAGTATTGATCCCCAGACTGTTTAAAAAAGGAATATCGATCTTATAAATACCCTCCTGATTCACGCCGATCTTGAACCAGCTGCCCGTTGAAAGGACTGAATTCGCGGCATAATTACGCTGACCATTTGCAGCGAATGCAAAAGCAATAAATATGACCGCAATAAAAAGGCATTTGTGACGTTTCATTAATTTTAACGCTCAAAACTATTTGCAAATAAGCAACGGAAATTTAAATATCTTTGACCTAGCTTTAAATACTCGTTAAAATTAGGTTTTTACTAACACCAATAATGGCAGTTCGATTGAAGTATTTATCAAAATCCACTATATTCGCAAGGCACAAATAATTCTACCCTCAAATTTTTATTGTTTAAGTATTTAAATTACCACTATGCAAGCTTTTACAGGTGTAAGAAATTGTGTTTTGTTACTGGCTACGGTTGGTGCAATGACTTCCTGCAATTTTATGAAGAAAAAGCCGGAACGATCTGCTACTACAGGCTGGAATTACAACGATAAAACACAAGGCAATTTCAGTGTAGCTAAACCCCATGATATAAAAACAGCTCCGGGTTTAGTATTTGTGCAGGGCGGAACATTTACCATGGGTGCCACTCAGGAAGATGTGATGGCCGATTGGAATAATATCCCTAAACGTGTTACGGTCAACTCCTTTTTTATCGACAGGACCGAAGTATCCAATGTAGCGTATCGTGAGTATCTGTACTGGTTGAATAATGTATTCAGCGATCCGCAATACGAAAAAGTATTAAATGGCGCTAAACCGGATACCCTGGTATGGAGAAGCGAACTGGCATATAACGAACCTTATGTGGAATATTATTTCCGCCATCCTTCCTATAATTATTATCCCGTAGTAGGTGTTACCTGGAAACAGGCCAGCGATTATTGTATTTGGAGAACAGACCGTGTGAATGAATTGGAATTGATCAACAGACAATACATCAACAAAAACAATATCAAAACAGAATTGAACGGCGGTGGTCAGGAAAACTTTAATACCAAATCTTATTTGATGGGCGAATATCAGGTTCAGCCTGGTAAACTAGCTACTAATAAGGCAAATCCATTAAGAGATGCACAAGGCAGACCCAGAACGACTGTAAGGTTCGATGACGGAATCCTGTTTGGTGATTATCGTTTACCCACAGAAGCAGAATGGGAATATGCAGCTTATGGTTTTATCATAGAAAACCTACAGAGAAAACCCAATGCCAAACAAAGAGGTGAAGAAGTATTGGCCAACAAACAGATCTATGCATGGGGTAATGACGGTTTTGATAATCTTCGTTCTACCCGTCATGGTGCTTTTCAGGGTGCTTTCTTAGCCAATTTCAAACGCGGTACCGGTGATAATATGGGTGTTGCGGGCGGTTTAAACGATAATGCAGCCATCCCTGCCGAAGTAACTTCCTTTGCGCCTAACGGATTTGGTCTATATAATATGAGCGGTAATGTGAGCGAGTGGGTTGCTGATGTATTCAGACCTTTAACCAGTCTGGAAGCAGATGATTTTAATCCATTCCGCGGTAATAAATTCCAACAGGTGGATATGAGTAAGGAAGAAGGAAGCCGACGCGATAGTTTAGGTCGTATCATCATGATCCCTGAATCTGATTCTGCATTGAAAGGAAGAAGAAACTATCAGCACTCCTATGCTGTCAATTTCCTAGATGGCGATTCTTCCAGCAATATCTCTTACGGTTATGGTTTAACAACATTGATCTCCGATAAATCAAGAGTGGTAAAAGGTGGTAGTTGGAACGACAGGCCTTATTGGTTAACACCGGGTTCACGTCGTTTCTTAGAAGAAGATCAAAGCAGCAGTACCATCGGTTTCCGTTGCGCCATGACGCATTACGGTGCTTCTGAAGGAACTTCCAAAAAATCTAAAACTGGTAACTTCTTCCCTGCAAGAAGAGCTAAAAAATAAGGTAAAGGTTACAGCATGTTCTGATCGTTTCAGAACAAGAGACCATCCATTGAAAGTGGATGGTTTTCTTTTGTACCCCCTAGCCCCCTGAAGGGGGGATTTTAATACCCGCTAAGTTTCACCCACGCCTCATTTCTTTGGCATGCTTTTTTTATTTACTAATAATCATTTTGAAAATGAGATAAGTATTCTTTTATGCATCATTGCCCTATCGTTGAAGCCACAGTAGTACTAATGCCTAATCAGGGAACCAACCCGAAAACGGGCTGTTATCGTTTTCGGGGGTCTTTTTTTTACGTAACCTCATTCGGTTACCTTTTTAGAACAAGCAAAAAAGAATAAATAAAACAGCCCCGCAGGGGCAACATTATACATTCAAGCAAATTATGGCTAGCGTAAACACAAAAAGCAGTACAATGAAAAACTTTCATCAAATTAAAGTAAAGACCTATAATTTTGAAACACATTCTTTATTTCTTATCCTGTTGGTGAAAACACCAACAGGGGCATAATTTTGAAACAAATTATTGATCCGTGACCATCGAACAATTGTATCAAATTTTTCAGCAACACCCTTGTGTTCAAACAGACACACGCAAATTGCAAAAGGGAGATATTTTCTTTGCACTGAAAGGGCCCAATTTCAATGCCAACCAATTTGCATTACAAGCCCTGGAACAGGGTGCGGCTTATGCTGTAATTGATGAAACCATTGATTCAACAGATGAGCGATTGATCCTTGTAGATGATGCATTAGTTACGCTACAACAACTGGCAAAACAACATCGTCAGCAATTGAATTGCCCTTTTATTGCCATCACCGGAAGCAATGGTAAAACAACCACCAAGGAATTGGTGAATGCGGTACTGTCATCAAATTATAAAACATACACCACACAGGGCAATCTCAATAATCATATCGGTGTGCCGCTTACTATATTATCTGTAAAACAAGACGCAGACTTCGCGGTGATCGAAATGGGTGCCAATCACCTGAAAGAAATTGCAAGCTATTGTGACTATACAATGCCAACACATGGTATCATCACCAATTGCGGCAAAGCACATCTGGAAGGTTTTGGTAGTGAGGAAGGGGTGAGAAAAGGCAAAGGGGAATTGTTTGATTTCTTACGTGCAAATGACGGCACTGCATTTATATACAAGGATTTTGAGTATCTGCAATCCATGGCCAATGGCATTCAACATATTTATACTTATGGGACCAAAGATGCAACACTGACAGGAACTGTGAAACAAAGCGATCCCTTTTTGGAAGTATCGCTTACTAAGGGAATTAATATTCCTTCACTTCAAAGCAAATTAGTGGGTGATTATAATTTGCCCAATGTTTTATGTGCCGTTGCAATCGGAAAATATTTTAATGTCCCCGAAGAAAAGATAAAAGCATCAATCGAAAATTATACCCCTTCCAACAGTCGTTCACAAATGATAGAAAGAGGGAGCAATAAGATCATTCTGGATGCATACAATGCCAATCCTTCGAGTATGAAACTGGCCATTGAGAATTTTGCAAAGCTGAATGCTACTGATAAAGTATTACTTCTGGGAGGCATGATGGAATTAGGGGAAGACAGTCTTCAGGAGCATGAAGCACTGATCAAATTGATTCAGCAATACCAATGGAAAAAAGTAGTATTGGTGGGCGGTGATTTTAAAAAGGTCGATCATTCATTTCTTTACTTTGACCGGTCAACCGATGCAAGAGAATGGTTACAGCAACAGCATTTTGAAAAAACAAGCTTTCTCATCAAGGGATCGAGAAGTATGCAAATGGAGAAAATCATAGCAGAAGCAAAGCCATGAGCTATGAGCAGTTCTTAAAGTCTCATAGCTCACAGCTAGCAGCTCATAACTTTGATTGATTATTTATTAAATAGGATTTATTACAATCAATAATTATCTTACAATTAACATGAGTAAAGAACATCATACAAAACCTAACTATTTGATTAGTATGCTCACCAATAAATGCCCCAGATGCAGGTTAGGCAATATTTATGCTACCAAGAAGGCATACGATTTCAATAATTATACGAAGATGCATGAACATTGCCCCGTATGCGGACAGCGTACAGAGATCGAAGTAGGCTTTTATTATGGCACTGGTTATGTGAGTTATGGTTTATCCATCGCATTCCTGGTAACAACCTTTGTTGCCTGGTGGGTTTTGATCGGCATGTCTTTTTCAATTGATGATAACAGGATATTTTACTGGATGGGTACCAGCATCACATTATTACTGATCTGTCAGCCATTGATCATGCGCTTATCCAGAACACTCTGGTTAAGCTGGTTTGTAAAATATGATCCCGACTGGAAGCAACATCAACCCAAGGATCCCGAAAGAATTGTTTCCGAGCAAATGAATAACTGGTGATTATTTGCTGCTTACTTTTAAGCCATTTACTCCACGCGCCGTTATTTTATCTGCCTTTCTTACAAATTTAGTTTTGATCATGACACTGCTTTGTGTACCACTTGTGATATGATAGGATTTCCCCTCATAATTGACTCTTCCTTCGCCGTTATTATACCATTCAAACGCCAGTATCTTATAAGGATCAGTGGCAGATGCATTGTGTGTTTTACCGAAAGTGAGAAATTTGTTATCTCCCTTTTCAAAAGATATCAGGAGTTTATCAGGAAAAGCTTGAGAGCAAATGCCCGGTGTATGCTTTTCAAGCGTGATGATATCGATATATTTTTGATTTTCGATCCTTACCTTCCCTTTTGAAACCTTTCCCTCTTCTTTTGTGATCTCTCTTTTCAGTTCAATATTTTCATCAATATAGTACTGGATCTTCTTCAGATCAACACCTGCATTTTCGATCTTCGCTCTTACCTGCGGTGTGAAATATGTTTTAGAACTGCTGCATGACATGCTGAATAATGAAACTGAAATAGTAATAATTGCTAATTGAATTAATTTCATTGGGGGTTGTTTTATCTAATTTATACAAACAGTTTGCCAAAAGCATGGCAACAGATAAATATGAGCTTAATAAAGCTGAAAAGTTTAATAAGCTATTGTTAAAAAAAAGGCCAGCAATAATTGCAGGCCTTTTTTTCTTGATTCCCCTAAACGATATTAGAAAATATACTTGATACCGAATTGTCCCTGCCAACGTGAGTTGATAGGATCAACCGTATAATAATGGCCATCCAGACCGGTTGGCTTAATGAAATTATAAGTAGGTGTATATCCTGAACTTGGTTTACCAATTGCTTTCCCGTTCGCATCCGGAACAAATGCCAGCATATTAACGGTGTAATTATTAACATTGGTAACGAAAGTGATATGACCCATGCTGTTACTCAATAAATTCAATACGTTAAATATATCCAGGCTCAATTGCAATGCTTGTGATTTATTGGATTTACTTAACTTGAACTCATGCATGATTTTCATATCCAATTCATGATTCCATGGTGTATGCAAACCATTTCTTTCAGCATATTGTCCTCTTCTGGTTTTTAAATATGGGTCATTACTGATAAATGCATCCAGGTCTAGTCTCTGCTGAGCTGCAGAATAAGTAACATTACCTCCTGCATCTTTCACATCAGCGATATTAATATCACTGGCATTGTTTGGAATATAAGGTAATGCTGCATTCGATTTATTACCGAATGGAGTATTTCCTGATTGCAAATATTGAAGACTTCCTGAAAATGCATAAGTAACACTATATGGGCTTCCTGACTGGCCGCTGTAAAACAAACTCAATGAGGTTGCATTCGCCTGATTCCAGTTAACTGCAAAACTTGTTGTTGCTATGATGCGATGACGCAGATCGAAATTAGAATACGCTAACTGCGGACTGTTTGGTGTAATGGAAGGATTTAATTCAAAGTTAGATTGGAATGAGTTTCTGATACCATTACTAATGTCTTTACTCTGTCCGTAAGTATATGCCAGACTCCAGTTTAAACTTGCATTATGCATACCTAATCTTAAGCCATTAGTAGCCTTACTGATCTGAGCAGTTAAATTATAACGGAAGCCTTCTGTTGTATTGGTCAATAAGAATACGTTGGTATAATGGTTCGTTGCATTGGATCCATTATATCCATTTTGGTTACCGCCAACATATACCGGAGTTAAAGAAGGAGCACCTGCAGAACTTGAAGCGGCACCTGCAGCATAACCTGCAGTAAAGTATTCTGTTTGATCCTTAACATTGATCTGCTGGAACTTTACATCATACAATGTTTTGGTGTACATCGCATCCAATGTTACTTTATATCCCTTTCCGAATTTAAAGTCGGCTGCAATATTGCTACGCAGAATAGTTGGCAATTTGAAATTATTGTCGATGATATCAACTTCTCTTCCTTTACCACTGGTAATAGCAGTTGGCAAATTAGTTGGATCCATTACCAAAGGAACAACTGTTCCTGAAGCAGGTTTCCAGTCAATATTTCCTAAGGTACTTCCACTTAATGTATAAGCATAACCCAACCATGCAAATGGCATACGTCCAACAAATATTCCTGATCCACCTCTTAATACAACTGATTGATCTCCGTTTACGTCCCAGTTAAATCCAACTCTTGGAGATAGATTCGCTTTTCCCAACCACTGGTTGTTCAATTGAGCGAATGGGGTATTTGAATAGGTTGCCGGATTAGGTGAAGACACATATGGCGGTGTATTCGTTGTTGCCAATGCAGAATCTGTTGCAGGCTGATTTCCAACAAAAGAATAATCAATACGCAATCCCAGAGTTAATTTAAACTTTTTGCTTAAGGTAAGTTCATCCTGTCCATATGCACTCAACAATGCAACAGAAAAAGGATTGGGCGGATTATTATAGATCGAATTTCTATCATTCGGTAATTTAGGATCTACAGAGAATCCTGAACGGATACGGGAAGGTTTATCGGCTAAAAAGCTGCCTAAATTACCATACTCCCATCTGCCGTTCCATGAATTGATAAAGCCATAACCAATATTATAAAATTCATTGTGTGTACCGAATGTTATTCTATTGATCCCTTTGGTGATCGTTACATTATCGCTTAATTCAAAAGTCGTTTGCTTCATATTGTAAACAGAAGCTTCTCTCCATGTACCACCCCAGATCGCACCACTTCCAATATCAATAAATGGAGCTGCACTAACACCTAATGGCTGTCCGGTTGAATTTAAAGGAGTAGGAAAATCTCTGTATTCATGTACATTGATATAACTAACATTTAATTGATTACTTACATCATTAGAGAGTTTTGTTTTTAATTCAGCCACCAGGTTTAAATTCTTGGTATACTGAGTAAAATCAGTAGAAGAAAACTGAAAGTTTGATGTTGTTCTCTCCAGATTATTACCCCAACCATTTGTATAAATGGCACGGATCATCAACGTATTCTTTTTATCTAGATTAAAATCTAGACGTGCAAAGAATTTATCACTGTTGGTAAAAATTTTATACTCATTGTATGTACCAATATCATAATTATATTTATTCAATAAGTTATTCCTGATAGATTGTGCAGTAGCAACATCAACAGCAGCTCCGGGATCGCCTGCATTATAGAAAGTAGGCTCCTGACGGCGTGTTTGTTCAAAATTCACAATAAAGAAAGCTTTATTCTTTACAATGGGTCCGCTAATCGTAGCGCCATATTGATAATCATGAAAATCAGATCCGATCGACGTTTTTTGTCCGTCTACACTCTTCCCCATTAAAGTTTGATTTCTTCCATAGGTATAAATGGAACCGTGAAAATCGTTAGTACCGCTTTTTGTAACTGCATTTACGCTACCCCCTGTAAAATTTCCAAGTTTAGCATCATAAGGTGCCAATTGAACCTGTACTTCCTGGATCACATCAATACTGTAAGGATTGGTACGTGTGCCCGCACCCGCAGCACCACTTTGTCCGCCACCGCTGACACCACCAAAACTATTACTGAAACCAATGGCATCATTGTTAATGGCACCATCAATCGTAAGATTATTATATCTGAAGTTACTACCACCAAAACTGTTATTGTTCGATTGAGGAGTTAATCTTGTAAAATCTCCCAAACTTCTTCCCAATGAAGGCAAGGTTGATAATTGTCTGCTACCTACAATCGTTGCACCTGCAATTGATTTTCTTCCGGTTGCAGTAACCGTTACTTCTTTCAGATCAGTTGTTGTAGATTTCAAACTGACAGTTAATTCAGGATTAGCACCTAATGAAAGATTCACATCATTCATTACTTCATCTTTAAAACCTAAGGAAGATACTTTAATGCTGTAAGGACCACCCACTCTTAAGTTAGGGATATAGAAAATCCCTTTGCTGTTTGTGGTAGTGCTGGTAGAAAAGCCGGTAGGCTCATGTTTTACGGTGATGATGGCACCACTTAATATTACACCTTTACTGTCTGCCACACGACCATTCAAAAGTGCTGTTGTTTCCTGTGCGATCGTTGAAGACACAGCAAAGCTTAACACCACTATCACTTGTACGAAAACAAGCATTCTTTTTAACATAAACTTAGTTTTTTATTATGCCGCAAAGGTTGCTTCTGAATGTTACCGAATTGTTATCCAGAGGTTACGTGGGTGTTAACAATCAGCTTTTGAATAGTAGTAAAATAGAAAAACCTCCTTCGCTAAAGCTATGGAGGTTAAAGCGGAGACTGGGGGATTCGAACCCTCGATACAGTTTCCCGTATACACACTTTCCAGGCGTGCTCCTTAAACCACTCGGACAAGTCTCCTAAATAATTTTGTCCTTTGGACTGCCATCCCGAAGGGATGCCATCAGACAAGTCTCCCTTTTTTAAAAGGATTGCAAAAATAACTGTTCAAACTTAGCTTGCGAATATTTTTTCTGCATTGGCAGTGGTAACGCTTGCCACTTCTTCAATTGAAAGATTCAATGTATCTGCTATTTTTTCAATAACATGTTTCAAATAGCTGCTTTCATTCCTTTTGCCACGAAAAGGAACAGGCGTTAAATAAGGCGCATCTGTTTCCAAAACCAGAAAATTCAACCCTATTTTCTGAATCAATTCTGCCAATCCCGATTTTTTATACGTAACCACTCCTCCAATCCCTAAATAAAAGCCCATTTCCGTGATCTGCCCAGCCTCTTCCTCTGTACCCCCAAAACAATGAAAGATCCCTTTTAATCCTCTGGCGGCAAATGGCTTTACGGTATCGATCGTCTCGGTCATGGCATTCCTGGTATGAATCACAATCGGCATTTTCTTGTCCAATGCCCATTGCATCTGGCATTCGAATGCAGCATATTGTTCTTTTACAAAAGTCTTATCCCAGTAAAAATCAAGCCCGATCTCTCCTATCGCCACGAACTTTCTTTTTCGTAGCCATTCTTCAGCGATTTTCAATTCATCGAGATAATTCAGCTTTACAGAGCAGGGATGCAATCCCATCATGGCAAAACAATTCTCCGGATATTTTTCTTCCAGTCGCATCATGGCATCGATCACTTCACTGTCAATGGCGGGCAGATAGAACTTTTGAACACCTAATTCCTTCGCACGAAAAATGACTGCATCTATATCATCTTTAAAATCCTCCAGGTACAAATGACAATGTGTATCGATTATCTGCATTTTTAAAAATAATTACTGTTTAGAAAATAAAGTTCCCCCTCCTGCGTTTATACTATTGTCCGAACAAAAGATTACTTACTAACCATTATTAGATAGGATTTATTTAAGATTGTTTTCATAGGGTACGGATTAAAAAAAGGCTGGGGTTTTCACCTCGGCCATTGTTTTTTATATGACTGCCAATGCTTTGAACTGATACCCTTCTCCGCTGAAATGTTCCAATACTCTCGGTAACGCATAACTCATTCGATCCCATGCTTTGCTGCTGTCGTGAAAAACAATGATACTTCCTTTTTGGGAATGGTTTAAGACATTGGCCAAACATTTTTGTGGTTGCACATCCGTATCAAAATCACCGCTCAAAACATCCCACATGATAATTGACACTTGATGCTTGATGCTTGACGCTTGAAACCTTGTTATCCTACCATAGGGCGGACGAAATAAATTAGAATCAATTTCCTTTGCTGCGGCTTCAATATCCTTGATATATTCTTCATCCTTAGTTTTCCATCCGTTCAAATGCCGGTAAGTATGATTACCCACTGCATGCCCTTCGGTTAATATCCTTTCATAAATATTTCGGTGCTGCACTACATTATTCCCGATACAAAAGAATGTTGCTTTTGCATGGTGTTTTTTTAATTCATCCAAAACAAATGCTGTTGCTGTTTCATGCGGGCCATCATCGAATGTGAGGTATAATACTTTTTCGTTTGTATCGATCTTCCAGATAAAGGAAGGATACAATGCGCGCAACCACCATGCTGTTTTAATGAGATACATCGGTCAAAGATATTCAGTTCTCCTATATTGATGCAGCATAAAAGATCGTGGGTATATTATTCGGGTCATTCCCTTACCATCTTCTTAGCTGACAGTCATACGCCTCAAACTAACTCCTTATCAATCCCACATCAATCCCATAGTTCAGCACAATATTGTGGGTTGTTGTGGGAGTAATGTGGGAGTGATGTGGATTTAATGGGAATGAATCCACTGTCAGTTATATCAATTGTATTTGAGAGTTAACACTCATATGATAGATAATATAGCTTTTAGTATTGCAGGAACCATGCCATTTCTTTAGGCATTCAAGATTATATTTGCGGCATGAATAAAAAACCAAGGGTACGTTTTGCGCCATCGCCAACAGGTGGTTTGCATTTGGGTGGGGTGAGAACAGTTTTGTTCAATTATTTATTTGCCAAACATTTTGGAGGCGATTTTATTGTACGCATTGAAGACACCGATCAAGGCAGATTTGTGGAAGGTGCCGAAGACTATATATTTGAAACATTGGCATGGTGCGGATTAGAACCTGATGAAAGTCCGAAGCACGGCGGGCCTTATGCCCCCTACTGTCAAAGTGAACGCAAAGCCATTTATCGTGAGTACGCAGAAAAATTAGTAGCGCAGGGCTGTGCTTATTATGCGTTTGATACAGCAGAAGAATTGGATGCCAAACGAAAAGAAGTTCCCAATTTTCAGTACAACCAAATATCAAGGGCAGCATTAAAAAATTCATTGACATTACCGGAAACTGAAGTAAAATCTTTGCTGGAAGCAGAAACAAAGCATGTGATCAGAATTAAGATGCCTGCTAATGAAGAAGTGAAATTTACGGACATGATCCGTGGTGAAGTGAGTTTTAATTCTTCGCAAGTGGACGATAAGGTTTTATTGAAAGCAGACGGAATGCCTACTTATCATCTGGCAGTGGTAGTGGATGATTATTTAATGAAAATTACCCATGCTTTCCGCGGTGAAGAATGGTTGCCCAGTGCACCCGTTCATATCCTGTTATGGCAATACCTGTTTGGACTGGAAAATATGCCGGAGTGGGCACACTTACCATTGATTTTAAAACCCGATGGGAACGGGAAATTAAGTAAGCGTGATGGTGACAGGCTCGGCTTTCCGGTATTTGCCATGGATTGGACCGATCCAAAGACGGGTGAAAAAACAACAGGGTTTAAAGAACATGGATTTTTACCCGAAGCATTTGTGAACATGCTGGCCATGCTGGGCTGGAATGACGGTACAGATAATGAGATCTTTTCTCTGCAGGAACTGATAGAAAAGTTTTCAATGGACCGTGTACATAAAAGCGGAGCAAAATTTGATTACGAAAAAGCGAAATGGTACAATAGTGAATGGATCAAGAAATTGCCGGTTTCAAGTTACAGGCAACAGGTTGCAGCCATGTTAGCTGCGAATGGAATCATTGTGGATGATGCTAAAAAATTAGAAGCTGTATTAGAATTGATCAAAGACCGTTGTACACTGCTGACCGATTTTGCACAACAATCATCCTTCTTTTTTAAAGCACCAGACACGATCGATATTGCTGCCATTCAGCCTAAATGGAATGAGCAGAAGAATCTATTCTTTCTGGAACTGATCCGTGCATATGAGTTAATGCAATCCTGGGACCATGAAGCTTTGGAAAATGAATTAAAAGAACTCGCTGCAGCCAATCAATTGAAGCCGGGCGAATTAATGTTGCCATTGCGCATCATGCTGGTGGGTGGAAAATTCGGTCCTCACGTTTTCAATATTGCCGAAGTATTAGGAAAGGAAGAGACCATCAAGCGTATCCATCATACTTTACAGTTATTGAGTAAGTAACTTTTATATGCTTTAACCGTTTAAATAAACCGCAGTCCAATACTGCGGTTTATTTTTTATTTTACAGCAAACAATTCAGGGATGAAGCAACAAAAATCAACTGTCATCATTGCGGTATTCGCTATCATCAAGTTTCTCATTCCATTCCTATTCATCAATACTGCATTCGAATTGCATCGTGATGAATATTTGTATTTAGCCGATGCCGATCATCTGGCGTGGGGTTATATAGAAATGCCGCCCATGCTCGCCGTATTGGGTGCTATCAGTAAATTATTCGGCAGTTCATTATATGCAGTCTATTTCTGGGGATCCTTATTTGGTGCACTGAAAATTATCCTGATCGGTAAAATTGTACTGGAACTCAAAGGCAATGTTTATGCAGTAATCATTGCATGCCTCGCTTTTCTTTGTTCCGGTTATTTAAGAATGAATATTTTGTTTCAGCCTAATTTTCTGGATGGGTTTTTCTGGACATGGGCAGTATATCTCATCATCCGATTGATCAATACCAACGATAAAAAATTCTTCTATTATATAGGCATCTGTTTTGGCTTGGGAATGCTTGCAAAATATACTATCGCATTTTTTGTACTCGCATTTTTCATAAGTGTAATTCTTACCAGCAACAGAAAATGGTTCCTTAACAAACATTTCTATTTTGCAATGCTGATAGGCTTATTGATCTTCTTGCCCAATCTTTATTGGCAATACGATCATCATTTTCCGGTAATGCATCATATGCAGTTATTACGCAATCAGCAATTACAGTATACCAGCCGTGCTGATTTTTTAGTGAACCAGATCATCATGTTCTTCCCCTGCTTTTTTATCTGGATGATGGGGCTGTGGTTTTTACTGGCAAAGAAAGAAGGAAAGAAATACAGCGCTATCGCTATTATTTATTTTGTTGTGATCTTCTTATTGCTATGGTTTAAAGGCAAACCCTATTATGCAGCAAGTATCTATCCTTCTTTATTAGCAATAGGAAGTGTTTATATTGAATCGATCATTCAATCGCATAAAATAAAAATAATGCATTGGTTGATCCCCGCATATATGCTGCTTACAACGATAATTATATTTCCAATAGCTGTTCCATTTTTATCACCACAGCAATTAGACAAATTCTATCAGTCTGTTCATGCAGAAAAAATGGGAGTATTAAATTGGGAAGAGAAAAAGAATAATCCATTGCCACAGGATTTTGCAGATATGCTGGGATGGAAAGAAATGGCAGAGAAGACCGCGAAAGTATATCATCAGTTACCTGATAGCGTCAAAAAAAGAACAATGGTGTACGGCGACAATTATGGTGATGCAGCCTCATTATCCTTTTACAGAAAGAAATATGATCTGCCGGAGATCTATTCCGACGATGCCAGTTTTGCATTCTGGTTGCCGCAGAAATTCGATGTTGATTATTTTCTCTTTGCAGCATGGCATATGCCGGAAGCGAACGATAGCTTTTTTTATCATTTCGCAAAAACACAGATCAAAGATTCTGTCACTCAGAAATATTCCCGAGAATATGGAGCTAAGATCGTGTTATACAGTTTCCCTGATTCTACTGCAAAAGCCATTGCAGAAAGAAATATCAAAGAACTGCGAGCAAAATATAATCTGCATTAGATTCTCGAGTAATTTTATGCAAAGATTATTGCTATGCTAAAAGATAGACCTATCAGAGTATTGGTTGCCAAAGTTGGATTGGATGGACATGACCGTGGTGCCAAAGTTATTGCCACCGCATTACGCGATGCAGGAATGGAAGTGATTTATACCGGCCTTCGTCAAACCCCCGAAATGGTGGTGAATGCAGCTTTACAGGAAGACGTGGATGCCATCGGTATCAGTATTTTAAGTGGTGCACACAATACTGTTTTTCCCAAAGTGGTAACATTGATGAAAGAAAAAGGAATGGATGATGTGCTATTGACTGGTGGTGGTATCATTCCCGATGAAGACATTGATCAACTCTATCATTTAGGTGTTGGTAAACTGTTTCATCCCGGCACAAACACTTCCGAGATCGCTGATTATATAAAAGTTTGGGTGAAAGAGCACAGAAGTTTTTAAGAAAGCTGTGAGTTTTTAGCTATGAGCTGTGAGCAAAAGAATTTATCTTTAATGATAAATAATGTTCATGCGAAATTTTAAAGAATTAAAAATTTGGCAAAAAGGTTTTGACATCGCAATCAACAGTTATAAACTAATCGAAACCTTTCCGCAAACTGAAAAATATTCATTAGCCCAACAAATAACAAGAGCCGCTGTTTCAATACCTTCAAATATTGCAGAAGGAAGCAGTCGTTCCAGCGCTAAAGAATATAATCGTTATTTAGAAATTTCTTTGGGCTCTTCTTTTGAATTGGAAACACAATACCTGATCGCTAAAGAATTGAATTTTGGCGCTCCCGAATTAGTAACAAATGGATTAAAACAATTAGACGAAGAACAAAAAATGATCATTGCTTTCCAGAAAAAAATAATGCTATAACTGATAATTGCTTAAACTCGCAGCTCACAGCTTTCCTCACTCAAAGCTTTAAAATATGTATTCAACACTATTAACTTCTCTCGAAAACAATATTCTAACCATCACGATCAACCGTCCCGATAAATTAAATGCACTCAACCAGCAAGTAATGAGTGATCTGAATGCCGTGATGGATGAAGTATCTAATAATCCCGAAATAAGATCCGCGATCATTACAGGTGCAGGCCCTAAAAGTTTTGTGGCGGGTGCAGATATCAGCGAGTTTGTTGGCTCTTCTGTAGAAGAAGGGAAAGCATTGGCCAAACGCGGACAAGATATATTCTTCAAAATAGAAAATTCAGCAAAGCCTGTAGTTGCTTGTGTGAATGGATTTGCACTCGGAGGTGGTTGCGAATTGGCCATGAGTTGTCATTTCAGGATCGCCAGTGAGAATGCAAAATTTGGTCAGCCCGAAGTGAACCTGGGCCTGATCCCCGGTTATGGCGGTACACAACGACTAACACAACTCATCGGCAAGGGAAGAACTTTGGAATTATTGATGAGTGCAAACATGATCGATGCGGCAACAGCTTTGCAATATGGCCTGGTCAATTACGTATTACCGCAAGAAGAACTGTTACAAAAAGCAAAAGCTATTTTAAACACCATCAATAGTAAAGCACCCATTGCAATAGCAGCCTGCATTACTGCAGCCAATGCCGTTTTTGATGAAACCAAAAATGGTTACACTGTTGAAGTAGATGCTTTTGGAAAATGTTTTGGAACCGATGACATGAAAGAAGGTACTACTGCATTTTTGGAAAAGAGAAAAGCTTTATTTACAGGAAAATAAATTCGTATTCAATAGTTGACAACCCTTATCTCGATAATTTTATCTTTTTATTACTCGTATTTGTATTTCAAAGCATCTTCCTTGTCTTCAATACTTTCGGTGAAATGATCGCTAATTATGCTTACAAAAAAGTTTTGATTTTTTTTGTGGCTAAAGCCTAGTGCCTGCTATGTGAATTGCCCCGCCATTAATGGCGGGGCAATTGAAAAAAAATTGATCCGGCTTTAGCCATGATTTGTTGAGCTGAGAACTAATAGTAAAAGTGTGCCCCAAGGGGGTTCCTTTGGAACGACGCAACCAAAGCCTCAACAACATTCTATAACTTGTTACAAAATCATTCCTTCTCTATCAATTTCTCATCTATCAGATAACCTGTGATCTCTCCAAACTCTGGTTTTGATTTTGCATGAGTGATCACAAAAGAAAGTTCTGTTACTTCTTCCGTTGGAAAACTGATAATTCTTTTTCTTCCTACAGTAGTGATGCTGATCTTTTTGATCTCAGTACCATGACTGCTTAACCGGATCTCCATTTGTTTAATGCGCTGACCGTTTTGGATCGGCTCCTTTAGTACCAAACAATTTATCTTTATTGGGTCCTTTAAGATCAATTGTTTAATGATCTCTATTTTGCCATCCATGGATTTATGAGGCTTGTTGATCTGCATTGCATTTTGTAAAAGGTTATTTTTGAAGCTTTCGTCCCTTAGTCTTTTAAATCCTGTTAAGGATGCAGCATCCTTCTCATTAATCAATCCCCTTCTGTCGGGCGGCACATTCAATAATAAATTAGCCCCTCTTCCTACACTTTTCAAATAAAGATCAAATAATTGCTCGGGCGATTTTACTTTATCGTCTTCATTGGCATGATAGAACCAACCCGGGCGGATACTTACATCGCATTCAGCAGGGATCCAGTTATTTCCATTCTGATTACCACTATTTAAAGTATCAGTGGATGGAGCACCCGATCCTCTTAAAAAGCCTGCTGTATCTAATAAATTCCAATTGGTCTTTCCTGCAAAGCCATTTTCATTTCCTACCCAGCGTATATCAGGACCGATATCACTAAAAATAACTGTATTGGGAGATAATTCACGGACCGTTTTTTCAAAACGATGCCAGTCGTACACTTGTTTTTTCCCATTGGGGCCTTCTCCGTTTGCACCATCCCACCAGAGTTCTGTGATGGGTCCGTAATTCGTGAATAATTCTTTCATCATACCTACAAACACATCATTGTATTCAGCAGTACCGTATTTCGGATGATTACGGTCCCATGGAGAAATATACACGCCAAACTTTAATCCGTATTCTTTACAGGCTGCAGCTAATTCTTTCAGCACATCACCCTTTCCGCTTTTCCATTTGCTTTCACGAACTGTATGTGTTGAGAATTTACTGGGCCATAAACAAAAACCATCATGGTGTTTTGCAGTGATGATGATCCCTTTGGCACCAGCATCCCTTGCAACACGGCACCATTGCCTGCAATCTAATGCTGATGGGTTGAATGCATCTTCGGGTTCATTACCTAAGCCCCATTCTTTGTCAGTAAAAGTATTAGGGCCAAAATGTGTAAACAAATAGAATTCCATTTCATGCCATTGAAGCTGTGACTGTGTTGGCAAAGGGGTATTAGTCTTTGTTTTTTGCGCTGATACTTGCCCACAAAAGGCTAAGCATAAAAAAAATAAAAAAGCTGAATATTTTCTCATTGTATTATTTGATAACTGATTTTATTTGTTCAGCAACAGGATGTTCGGCTGTAAAAGTATAGCCCATGACCTTTGCAATGGTTTGTGCAAACTGCTTTTGATAAAGCTGAACATTGTCTGTCATTTCGCCCGATGGCACAACGTTAGGCCCCATTACTGTAAACCATATTTGCGAAGAGCCCTCCACATCCTTACCGTGGCTTGTCCATTTTTCCTTGATACTGTCACCGCGGCCATGATCGGTTGTGATCAGTAATGTCGTTTTGTTTTTATATTGCGGGTCTGATTGAACAAATTCCCATATTTCTTTGATCCATGCATCAAACTGATGTGCAGCATCGACATAGGATTTATATTCTCTGTGATGTGCCCATTCATCCGTTTCACCATAAGAGATGTATAAGACTTTTGGTTTTTTATTTTTTAAATATTCCATCGCAGCATAGTGTGTGAAAACATCCAGGCATTCTTCCTCATTGAAAGGGCGATAAGAATCTCGCAACATTGCATTGATCAATTTTTCATGAACGTTTGGATCATTCCCGCCACTGGCATCATAAGCAGTTACCACAGGGATCTTACTCCTTGTATCATTTAAGATCTTATGGAAAGCATCCCAAGCACCAAATGCAGCCACTTTGTTTTTTAATCTTTCCTGCCGATTAAAGAATTCAAGAACGGTAGTATTGGGATTGTGTTTGTATTGATTAGTATTGATCGCAGTATCAACATAGCCCGACATGATCTCACTGTAACCCGGATAGGAGAACCAATAAGGATTTGACACATCCACCTTATTCCCTAATCCACGATTACCATAGATCTGACCATTTGAAGCAATTGTGTTCCAGAAAAAAGGCAATAACTTTTTTCTTCTTTCTTTCAGATCATCACTCCAGTATTTCTTAAAGAGATAATCACTGTCATTTTGATTGAACCTTTTATCATTCGCAATAGCAGGGTCTATTCCTGTAAATACTTCCTGCCATCTAAACCCGTCTGTTGTGATGATGATCACATTTTCAGTCTGATCCTGAGCTTGTATGGTTCCGGTAATAAAAACTAAGAGTAGAAAAAATATCCTTTTCATGAAAATGATTTGTTGAACAGTTATTTAAAAGTCTAAAATAGTTCTTATTCAAGCAATCCTGTTAGAAGGATCATTATCTTAGGTTAAAATCGTCCAAAATATTGTCAATAGCCGGCAGTTCGTAACTTAGCGCCCCTGAAACAGTAAATCATCTTTCATCCTAAATATTTCCATAATGGCCAATGTTCCATTTCAGTATCAAGATCCGTTTCCGCTTTCAAAAGACACAACAGAATATTATCTTTTAACAAAAGAAGGGATCTCTCAAACAACATTTGAAGGAAAAGAAATTTTAAAGGTTTCTCCCGAAGCACTGACCAAACTTGCCAAAGCATGTTTTCATGATTGTTCTTTTATGTTACGTACCGAACATCTGAAAATGGTAGCCGCTATTTTAACTGATCCGGAAGCAAGTGAGAACGATAAATATGTTGCCATCACCATGTTGCGCAATGCCGAGATCGCAGCCAAAGGCGTGTTGCCTTTTTGCCAGGATACAGGTACTGCTACGATCGTAGCCAAGAAAGGTCAGCAGGTTTGGACAGGCGGCAATGACGAAGAGGCCATTTCTTTAGGCGTTTATCAAACTTATACGGACGAGAACCTACGTTATTCTCAAACCATTCCTTTATCTATGTATGCAGAAAAGAATTCAGGTAATAATTTGCCTGCACAAATTGATCTGTACAGTGTGAATGGGATAGAATATAAATTTCTATGTGTTGCAAAAGGTGGTGGTTCTGCCAATAAGACCTATTTGTTTCAGGAAACAAAAGCCTTATTAAACCCGGCTACATTGGTCAAGTATCTGGCAGAAAAAGCAAAAACATTGGGAACTGCTGCTTGTCCTCCTTATCATATTGCATTCGTTATTGGCGGTACGTCTGCAGAAGCCTGTTTAAAAACAGTGAAGCTCGCATCTGCAAAATATCTGGATCATTTACCAACCGAAGGCAATGAATTTGGGCAGGCATTTCGTGATATTGAATTAGAAAAAGAAGTGCTGCATGCTGCACAGGAACTCGGTATCGGTGCACAATTCGGCGGCAAATATTTTGCGTTGGATGTTCGCATCATTCGCTTACCAAGACATGGTGCTTCTTGTCCGGTAGGCATGGGCGTTTCCTGTTCTGCCGATAGAAATATAAAAGCCAAAATAAATAAGGATGGCGTTTGGATCGAAAAGATGGAAGAAAATCCCGGTCGTTTCATTCCGGAAGAATATCGCAAGCAAGGCGAGGGCGCTGCAGTAAAGATCGATCTCAATAAGCCCATGAAAGAGATCTTAGCAGAACTATCAAAACATCCTGTTGCAACAAGGCTTTCTTTAACAGGAACCATTATTGTTGGACGAGATATCGCTCATGCCAAACTGAATGAAAGATTGGATAAGGGTGAAGGTTTACCTCAATACATCAAAGATCATCCCATCTATTATGCAGGTCCCGCGAAGACACCGGAAGGAATGCCATCGGGTTCATTCGGTCCAACCACTGCCGGAAGAATGGATAGTTATGTAGCAAGATTTCAGGAAGCAGGGGGAAGTATGATCATGCTGGCGAAGGGAAATCGCAGTCAGCAAGTAACGGATGCCTGTCAGAAATTTGGAGGATTTTATTTAGGATCTATTGGAGGACCTGCAGCTATTCTGGCGCAGAATAATATTAAGAAAGTAGAAGTGGTTGAATATCCTGAATTAGGAATGGAAGCGATCTGGAAAATCGAAGTAGTAGATTTTCCTGCATTCATTTTAGTGGATGATAAGGGGAATGATTTCTTTAAAACGTTAAATCCGTTGCATTTGAAAAGTTAGTAGTTTTGGGAATATAAAATTGCTTAATTAAAAATATTGTTATGAGTACTGTAACTGAAATTTCTTTACCAGTAACAACTAATCAAATTTTTGAGTTGGCACAGCAATTAGCAGCAAAAGACAAATTAGAGCTACTTTATTTATTGGAGCAGGAACAGTATTTTGATAATATTCCCGAAGAACATAAAAACATTGTAAGGGAGCGTGTTGAAAAATATAATAAACATCCTGAAAAACTGATTGACGAAAAAGAAGCATTGAAAGTAATAAATGCTATGTAATGCGTTCGAAATATAGAATTCAATTTGCGCCTGAATCTCTTGATGAAATAAAACAAGTTGTTGATTATTATAATGCGATTTCTTACGGTCTGGGTAAGCGGTTTAAACAGAATTTTATTGATGCTGCAAAGAAATTAAAAACTAATCCTTTTTATTCTTCAATACGATATGATGAAGTGCGATTTGCATTAATAAAAAAATTCCCTTACGCAGCACATTATACTATTGATGAAAAAAATAAGGCCGTTAAAATACAGGCGCTACTTGCTTTTAAGCAAAATCCTGATACAAATTGGAGAATACGATTTTAAACGATTTCTTTAAAACAATAAATCCATTGCATTTGAAGAGTACCTCAAAGAGTTAAAAAGTGAAGGGTTAGGTAAAAAACAAATTTGGTTCCCTTATTTATAAATCATATACCTCCATTCATACAAGCCGATATCAACAATTCGCTAATGGCGGCTTTATTTTTGCATTGATAACAGCACGTATCTTTATCTCCTCATTAAATGCAAACACTATGGAATATAGAATCGAGAGAGATACCATGGGTGAAGTGAAAGTTCCTGCACAAGTCTACTGGGGTGCACAAACCCAACGCAGTATTGAGAATTTCAAGATCGCTCAGGACACCAATAAAATGCCGATGCCCATCATTTATGCATTTGCCTATTTAAAGAAAGCGGCTGCATTGGCTAATCTGGAATTGGGTGTTTTATCAAAAGAAAAATCTGAACTGATCGGACAAGTATGCGATGAAATCCTTGCAGGAAAATTAGATGACCAATTTCCATTGGTGGTTTGGCAAACCGGAAGCGGTACCCAAACGAATATGAATTTGAATGAAGTGATCGCTTACAGGGCACATACAATAAAAGGGGGGTCGTTAACTGATAAAGAAAAGTTCATCCATCCTAATGATGATGTCAATAAATCGCAATCATCCAATGATACTTTCCCAACAGCCATGCATATTGCTGCCTATAAAATGCTGATAGAAATAACTATTCCCGGCATTACAAAACTGAGAGATACGCTTGCAGAAAAAAGCAAAGCTTTCATGCATGTAGTGAAAATTGGTCGTACACATTTCATGGATGCAACACCCTTAACACTTGGGCAGGAATTGAGTGGCTATGTGTCACAATTAACACACGGGCTAAAAGCCATCAATAATTCTCTTTCGCATTTAAGTGAGCTGGCATTGGGAGGAACTGCTGTAGGCACCGGATTAAACTCACCGAAGAATTATGATATTGTTGTTGCAAAATATATTGCGCAATTGACAGGGTTTCCATTTATCACGGCTGAAAATAAGTTTGAGGCATTGGCTGCACATGATGCCCTAGTTGAAGCGCATGGCGCATTAAAAACAGTTGCTGTGAGTTTAATGAAAATTGCAAATGATATCAGGATGCTGGCATCAGGTCCGCGTTCAGGGATTGGTGAGATCCTCATTCCCGATAATGAGCCGGGTTCTTCTATCATGCCGGGAAAAGTAAATCCAACACAATGCGAAGCACTTACGATGATCGCGGCACAGGTAATGGGCAATGACGTTACTATTGGCATTGCAGGCAGTAACGGTCATTTTGAACTGAATGTTTTTAAACCGGTGATGATCTATAATTTTCTGCAAAGTGCCCGACTGATCGGTGAAGGCTCTGTTTCATTCAATGATAAGTGTGCTGTGGGGATTGAACCTATAGAAGCCAATATTAAAAAACATCTCGACAATAGCTTAATGTTGGTAACAGCACTTAACACGAAGATCGGTTATTACAAAGCTGCTGAAATTGCACAGAAAGCACACCGGGAAGGAACAACCTTAAAAGAGATGGCGGTGAAATTGGGTTATGTTAGTCCCGAACAATTTGATGAATGGGTGCTGCCTGAGAATATGGTGGGAGAGATCAAGGATAAGTTATAAGCTCAATCTTCAAAATAAAGCGATCAGGAGAAATTTTGTCAAGTAAATTTACAATTCACTATACATCTCATTATGAAAATAACTTTCTTTTCTACCCAACCTTACGATAAGATCTCATTTAATGAATGCAACAAGGATTTTGGTTTTGAATTGGAATATTACGAAACACATCTCGGTCCGCATATTGTAAATCTCGTAGAAGATACAGATGCGGTATGTGTTTTTGTTAATGACAAAGTGAATGCTGAAGTGATAAAAGTATTGGCATCAAAGGGCGTAAAGACGATCGCATTACGCTGTGCAGGTTTTAATAATGTAGATATTGCTGCTGCAAAAGAGAATAATATTGCTGTATGCCGCGTACCAGCTTATTCCCCTGAAGCTGTTGCAGAGCATGCAGTGGCGATGATACTGACACTGGATCGTAAAACACATAAAGCATACAACCGTGTTCGTGAACAGAATTTTTCATTGAACGGTTTGCTGGGTTTTAATCTGCACCAAAAAACGATCGGTGTCATTGGCACAGGAAATATCGGTAAGGCTTTTTGCAGGATCATGCTTGGTTTTGGTTGCAGGATTCTGGCCTTTGATGTGATTGCCAATAAAGACATGGAAGCATTAGGTATTGAATTTCTTCCATTGATGGAGGTATTGAAACAATCGGATGTCATTTCACTGCATTGCCCTTTAACCGAACAAACACATCATATCATCAATGAAGAGACTTTGGCGGTTATGAAAAAAGGAGTGATGCTCATCAATACCAGCAGAGGCGGGTTGATCGATACCAAAGCAGTGATCCATGCATTAAAATCGAGAAAGATCGGTTATCTGGGGATCGATGTGTATGAACAGGAAGAAAAACTGTTTTTCCGCGATCTGTCAGAAAATATCATAGAGGATGACACCATTCAGCGTTTAATGAGTTTCCCTAACGTTTTGGTAACGGCCCATCAGGCATTTTTTACGGAAGAGGCCTTAAGTCAGATAGCTGATACCACATTAACCAATATTCAGCAGCTGTCGCAACAAAAAATATTAACAAACAAGGCAGCGCAATTAGCGTAATATTTATCTGTTATTCTATAAATTACAGCTGTATTAATCCCTGTATGAAGCAATTTGCAATAACATTAAGTACAATTATTCTCTTTATTTTTTGCATGAACTCTTGCAAGAAGGAAATGAGCTATGAAACCGGAAACGGTGCAAACGGCAATTCCGCCGGCACCATTACAGACTCATTGGGTAATTGTCAGCTAATTATTGTAAAAGGAACTTATAAGGTTGATACACTTTTTACCGACAGCAATTATTTACTGGTTCAATTGAATATTACGAGTAGGGGTCATTATAAAGTTAGCACCGATTCCAGCAATGGTTTCTGGTTCATAGATTCCGGATATGCTTTGAATACCGGTTTACAAACAGTAAAAATCAGGGGTTACGGTAAACCTTTACTGCCTATTGTAACTACAAAAACGATTAGCTACGACAGTAGCTTCTGCCAGATCAATATCGATTGCGGTGCATTGCCCATTATTACTAATGATGATTATTTTCCAACAACGATCGGCAGTAACTGGACTTACTATGTAGGCACAACTTTAACCAACAATTTTACAACAACGGTTTCTAGTTTATATGCCATTATCGGCACAAATGCATACAGCATTTTTACAACTCCTTATCCTTCTTATAACGATACTTCATTTTATCGCAAAGATGGAAATGGGAACTATTATCAATTCGTTTCCTTGTTCGATACTTCTTCAGGACCGATTGATTATCCTTTTTTAAAAGATTACAAGAATGTGGGTGATTACTGGGAATGTGATACTGTTCAGGCAATTTATTATGGACAATATATAACAGCTAAGTATGGCTTTACCATCATTGCAAAAAATCAAACATACACTTTCAATAATATACAATACACGAATGTTATTAAAGTGAAAGAAGAGTATTTTGAGAAGGCGCTATCTTCTCCTTCTTTTTCATCATCGCTCGACTATGATTATTCGTATTATGCAAAAGGCAAAGGCTGGATAGCAACTGAATTTCCTTCAGATCCAACTTCTAATACGACCATCATGAGTCAGCCTGTAATAAAATAATTTAATTCAATTCTTTGTTATCCTCAACAGATTCTGTAGGTACAGCAACAACTTCAGTATGTTCCTGATGTTTATGCAAAAATTTATTCTGGAAGACAAGTAAAGCAATAACACCTGTTGAAATGGAAGCATCGGCAATATTAAAAACGGGTTCAAAGAATTCGAAATATTTTCCGCCGAAATACGGGATCCAGGAAGGATAATGAGCATCGGTAATAATGGGGAAATACAGCATATCCACCACTCTCCCATGCAAGAACTTTGCATAGCCTCCAGCAGCAGGAAAGAGATGCGCCACATTTCCTCTAAAAAAATCGCTGTTATCAAATATCAATCCGTAAAACATACTGTCCAGCAAATTACCCAACGCACCCGCATAGATCAAAGCTGCACAGAAAATAAATCCTGTATGGTATTTTTTCCGGATAAAATCGCGAAGTAAAAAGCTACCCCAGATCACAGCGACCAGTCTAAACATGGTCAGGAATATTTTACCAAAGCCTCCGCCGAATTTCCATCCCCATGCCATACCCTCATTCTCTACAAAATGCAGTTTGAACCAATTACCTATAACCCTATGCTCTTCTCCGGCAAAGAAATTTAATTTGATATAGAATTTCAATGCCTGATCTGCTATGATCACCGCCAAAATAATAAAGACTACATTTCTTGCTTTCACGCTTTGCTGAATTTAGGTTGGCAAATATAAAAGAATTGACGGAGTGAAACAGAATAGCCGCTAAATGAGTATTAAGAGTATTGTTAAATATTTGTATTTGAGCCTGTGAGTGCCTTTACTGAAGCCATTTACCCATCACAGCCATATTCTGAAACTCCTTTTTCTCTATCCTCAATACTAACCCAATAAAACCAAGCAGTAGAACAGTAGCAAAACTTAAACTGAAAATGGATTGGGCAAAATAACTGATAGCGGTATTATGAATAAAGTAAAGGACAACAACGATCAGGATGTAGGCAACTAATTTTTTCCAGGCATAAGGAATGGGGTATTCTTTTTGCCCCCAAACAAAACTCATCACCATCATACTGCCATAGCATGCAAATGTTGCCCACGCGCAGGCCATATAACTGAAATAAGGTATCAGGAAATAATTGATGAGTAGAGTGATCGCTGCTCCAATCAATGTGATCCACGCCCCCGCCATTGTTTTATGCCCCAGTTTGTACCAAACACTTAAACTGTAATAAATACCAAGGAACATATTTGCCAAAAGCAAAACAGGCACTACTTTTAATCCAACCCACATATTCGGGTTTCTAATAAATTGTTTCCAGATATCGAGATATAATGCTACCGCCAAAAACATCACACATAAGGTGATCACAAAAAATTTCATCACTCTTGCATATACTTTTGCTGCATTATCTTCTTTGGCTTGTTTAAAGAAGAATGGTTCGGCCCCCATTCGGAAAGCCTGAACTGAAAGAGAGATCAATAATGACAATTTATAGCAAGCCGAATAAATTCCAACCTGCGCCTTTGCCGCATCTACTGTATGAACAGGTGCCCACCATCCCAGCATGATCCTGTCGAATGTTTCATTGATCATACCTGCAAATCCTGCAATGATCAATGGCAATCCATAGACCATCATTTCTTTCCATAATTTCTGATCAAACTTGAATTCAAATCCAAGAAATTCCTTTGCCAGAAATAATAATGTCAACGATGATTGGATCAAATTGGCCAGCAATACATAGCCGATCGCCCAGTCTGCCTTGAAAAAACTGCTACACCAATGATTGGGATTTTCTTTTAACCAATGCGGGCATACACTCAGGAAAAAATAAATACTGATAATATTCATGAGTATGCCGCCTACTTTAACGGATGCGAATTTTACGGGCCTTCCGTCCTGCCTAAGCTTGGCAAAAGGAATGGATGATAATGCATCCAATGCTATAACAGCTGCAGCCAAAGAAAGATATTCAGGATGCTGGGTTATTTGCAGCAAAACAGAAAGCGGATGTTGTAATCCGATCAATAAAAAAGACAGAATAACTGTTGAAAAAATAAGTGAAATGCTTGTTGTGTCGTAAACAATTTTTTTATCGGCTTTATTGGCAAAACGAAAGAATGCTGTTTCCATTCCGTAAGTAAACACCACATTCATGAAAGGAATGAATGAGTAAACAATGCTCATTTCGCCATATTGCGATTCAGTGAACTTGTAAGTAAGGTAAGGTGTCAGCAGATAATTGATAAAACGTGCAGCAATGGAACTGACTCCATACCACATTGTTTGCCCTGCTAATTTTTTTATTCCGCTCAATTAAATATGAATTATAAATGCTAAAGTAAACATTAATGGTTATCAATAATTAGATAGACCGATTCAGAAATCTCCGGGTTTAATTTTTTTACGGAATGATTTATTAAATGATTCTCTCTTCTTAGATTCCAGTCTTTTTTCTTTCGAGGCTTTGCTGACTTTTGTAGTGATCCTTGCTTTCTTTTTTAGGAGTGCTTGATGGATCAATTCATTCATTTTCCCGATCACTAATTCTTTATTTCCCAATTGGGTTCTGGCTGATTGAGATCTTACCAACAACTCCTCACGTTTATTAATTCTGTTCGCTAATTTTTGCAAGATGATTTGTTTCTGTTCCGTACTTACTAACTGAGATGCGGTAATATTCCATCGCCCTTCCACCATGGTCTCTACCTTGTTCACATTTTGTCCGCCGGCACCACTGCTTCTTGCAGTGCGGAACTCGATTTCCGATACAATATCTATCTTCATTGCAGTAAAGTTAATTGTAAAACTGTTAAAGAAAAATGAGAGTAGTTATTCAACGCGTAAGCGAAGCCACTGTTAAAGTTGACGGAAATATAACCGGACAGATCGATCAAGGATTGCTGGTATTCATTGGTATTGAAGATACAGATTCCAATGAAGACATAGAATGGCTGAGTAGCAAGATCATCAATCTCCGCATTTTTAATGACGAAAGGGGTGTGATGAATAAAAGCGTTCTGGAAACAGGTGGTTCTCTTTTACTCATCAGCCAGTTTACTTTACATGCATCCACTAAGAAAGGCAACCGCCCTTCTTACAGCAAAGCAAGTAAACCCGATTTTGCAATTCCCATGTATGAGAACATGATCGCTCAATTGGAAAAGGATCTTGGGAAAAAAATACAGACAGGTATTTTCGGAACAGATATGAAAGTTCAGTTATTGAACGACGGTCCGGTGACTATTTCAATAGATTCGAAAAATAAAGAATAAATTTATTACACGAATTTTGACGGATTACACGAATTAAAATCCTTATGACAGACATTTTGTACAAAGATGAATCTTTTAAAATCATAGGCATTTGTATGGAAATTCATAAAACACTTGGCATCTGCCTAAAAGAGATCAATTATAAAGATGCACTGGAAATTGAATTTATTGATAATAAAATTCCATATGAAAGAGAGAGACAATATAAGGTTCTATACAAAAACAAGGTTCTTGGACATCCGTATTTAGCTGACTTTATTGTATATGAAGCCATTATCCTAGAAATAAAATCTGTAACTGCCATTATTGATACGCATATTGCACAAACTTTAAGCTATTTACAGGTATCTGCTGCAAAGCTTGGGATAATTGTTAATTTTGGCGAAAGATTACTCACCTGGAAACGGGTCTTGCTTTGAAACAATTCGTGTAATTCGCAAAAATTCGTGTAATAAAAATATTATGAGAGACATTGAAACAAGAATAGACATTGAAAAATTAATGACCGCTTTTTACGATAAAGCTTTTGCAGATGATGTGATCGGATATTATTTTACCGAAGTGACTCATTTGAATTTAGAGAAACATTTACCCGTGATCGTTAACTTCTGGGAAACCATTCTGTTGAAATCCAATAATTATCACAATAATGCGATGGAAGCTCATCGTCATATTCATTCCTTATCTCCCTTTAGAGCAGAACATTTTCAGCGTTGGGTAAAAATATTCACCGAGACCACTGACGAATTATTCAGGGGCGACGTCGCTGAGAATGCAAAATTAAAAGCCACATCTGTTGGCTCAGCCATGACCCTGATCTTTGCTAATCCTAATACCTGATCCATGACCATTGCTCAAGCACAGCAGGATGTTGACACATGGATAAAAACCATTGGTGTCCGCTATTTCAGTGAATTGACCAATATGACGATCCTTACTGAAGAAGTGGGTGAACTGGCAAGGATCATGGCCCGTACATATGGTGATCAATCCTTTAAAAAATCTGATCTTCAAAAAGATCTTCCCGATGAAATGGCTGATATATTATGGGTATTGATCTGCCTCGCCAATCAAACCGGGGTTGATCTTACCGATGCACTGCAAAAGAATTTTGAAAAGAAGAATTTGCGAGATGCTGAAAGACATCAGAATAATGAGAAACTGAAATAATTGAACACGGATGACACTGATTTTATTACTCTTCCCCGCCTTACCCTCGCATGAAATTCTTACAGTTTACTTCTTGTATCCTAACCTTGTACCTTGATTCTTGTTCCTTGGTTCTTGTTCCTTGTCCCTTGGTTCTTGTTCCTTGTTCCTTGGTTCTTGTTCCTTGGTTCTTGTTCCTTGTCCCTTGGTTCTTGTTCCTTATCTCTTCTTCCTATATTTGCAGCCTTATGAGTACGCAACAAGACAATAATTTTCAGGCAATCATTTCTCATGCCAAAGAATATGGATTTGTATTTCAGAGCAGTGAAATCTATGATGGATTAAGTGCAGTATATGATTACGGCCCATACGGCAGTGAACTGAAAAAGAATATCAGGGATTACTGGTGGAAGAGCATGACGCAATTACACGAAAATATCGTGGGTATTGATGCTGCTATTTTTATGCATCCTACTACCTGGAAAGCCAGCGGACACGTTGATAATTTCAGTGACCCGATGATCGATAACAGAGACAGTAAAAAACGCTACCGTGTAGATCATTTACTGGAAGGATTTGCAGATGATTTAGAGGCAAAAGGTGAAGTACAAAAAGCGAAAGACATTCTTTCAACAATGGATAGCCTGTTGGCAGCAGAAGATTATGCTGCTTTGAAGACATTGATTGAAGAAAATAAGATCAAATGCGCTGTCAGTGGCACCTGCAATTGGACAGAAATTCGTCAGTTCAATTTAATGTTCGATACCAAACTGGGTTCTGTTACGGATGATGCAGATACTATTTATTTACGACCCGAAACTGCACAGGGTATTTTTGTAAACTTTCTCAACGTTCAGAAAACTGCGAGAATGAAAATTCCTTTTGGCATTGCACAAACAGGCAAAGCATTCAGGAATGAAATTGTTGCAAGACAATTTATTTTCCGCATGAGAGAGTTTGAACAGATGGAAATGCAGTTCTTCGTTCGTCCCGGTACAGAAGGTGATTGGTATAAATACTGGAAAGAAGCAAGACTGCAATGGCATTTAAGTCTGGGCATTGCTGCAGCAAAATATCGTTACCACGATCATGTTAAATTAGCACATTACGCAAAGGAAGCCTGCGATATTGAATTTGAATTCCCTTTTGGTTTCAAAGAAGTGGAAGGCATTCATAGCAGAAGTGATTTTGATTTGACCCAACACCAACTCTTCAGCAAAAAGAAGATGCAATATTTCGATGCAGATATTGATGAAGCTACAGGGAAACCTTATGGCAACTACATTCCTTATGTTGTAGAAACATCCATCGGGTTAGACAGGATGTTCTTACTCATTTTATCAAACGCGTATCACGAAGAAACGATCCATAAAGAAGATGGCACAACCGATAGTCGTGTGGTTTTGCATATTCCTGAAAAGATCGCACCCAATAAATTGGCCATTCTTCCTTTGACCAAGAAAGATGGCCTACCTGAGATCGCTCGCGACCTCATGAACGAATGCAAGCCTTATTTTAAATGTTTTTATGAAGAGAAAGACGCCATCGGCAAACGTTACAGAAGGCAGGATGCAATAGGCACTCCGTTTTGTGTGACCATCGATCATCAGACAAAAGAAGACAATACAGTTACCATTCGTTATAGAGACAGTATGCTACAGGAAAGGATCCTGTTAAGCAAAGTGAAAGACCTCGTACTCGAAGCAATCATGTAGTAAGTAAGGTTGAAGGTTTAGGGTTAGTTTGCCTTAAGCCTTCAACCTTCTACCCATACAATTCCAAATGAATATCTTTTCTATCGTAACCCATCGCCAATATTTTTTCTTTGGCTTCATCGATCATATTCTTCCATCCGCATAAATAAAATTTTGCCGGATCTTTTTCTTCCGCGATCAATTTTTCATATACGCTGTGTACATACCCCGTATACATTCCTTCGCCCACTTCATGTTCTCTTGAAAAAACGGGATGAAAGAAAAAATGCGGTTCTTTTTTTTCCAGTCCCTTTAACTCATCTATGTATAATCCATCATGCAGTTTCCTGCAGCCAAAAATGAGATGAATGTTTTTGTGCGGCACTTTGTATCTGTGTAAGTATTGTACCATCGAACGGAAAGGTGCAATGCCTGTTCCTGTGCAAATCAAAAACAAATCCTTATCTAATTCCTCAGGCAGAATAAATTTGCCCTGTGGGCCGCGAACTAATAATTCTGTACCTATTTTTACTTCATTCAAATCGAATAAATAAGTTGTACCGGCACCTCCATGTAATAAAACGATCACCAGTTCGAACACATTACTGCCATCAGGGGCAGATGCAATAGAATAACTTCTCCATCTTTTATTTTTTTGTTCGTGAATAGGAAGATCAAGTGTTACAAACTGTCCGGGTTGAAAATCGAATCTTTCAATAGCAGGTATTTGTATAAAAAACCGACGTGTGGATGCAGTTTCATTTTTAATATCAATCACTTTTCCTGTTTGCCATTCTTGCTTCATAACGTGTTAGGTTTGGTATAAAAATTAATTAGGTGATAAAGTAACCAAAAAGCCGGCTGTATAGTCGGCTTTTGTATCCATAGATCCGGAAAACCCGGTTTTCTTACTTTACAATGATAATTTTACTTCTATACACTTTATTGGCTGCCTGAACCTTCAAAATATAGGTACCATTGGCAAGATTTGCTTTACTGAACTGCTCACTGAATGGACCACTGAAATTCGAATAAGAATTACTCATACAAATCTGACCGGCATCATTAATCAATTCCACATCAACATTCGCTTTTGAATTGATGGTAAATCCAACGTGGAAATTACCATTATTAGGGTTTGGAGAAACGACCAATCCTATATCGGAAGCTGTAACATTTTGAACGGCAGTGACAACAAAATTATAAGCTGCCGATGTTTTGTTACATCCTGCAGAATCAGTAACTGAAATTGTATAATTACCCGATTTGGTTGCCGTATAAGTGGCAGTTGTTGCCCCAGATATGGTTGAACTTCCCAAATACCATTGATAAGTGGCTGCATTTTTTACACTGCATACCAGCGTATTGCTGCCAGTCAGCGAAATGGTGGGGGTTGGCGCCGTAATGGCGACCACGGTACCCATATCACTTACACAATCGGAAGTGCTGATCCGCATATCGTAAAAGAAGTAATAATAGTTTTGATAATTAGCTCCTGTATTTCCATCCGATACACTGTTACCCGTGATAGAAAATACATTGGGAACGCTCTGCGGGTAAATAAGTGCTGTTGTATTTAAGTTTCTGAAAATAGTAGTATTGACAGTAACATTCGGATTGATGATAATGGCATGACTACCTGCGGGAACTGTAAGGTTCAGATAATAATAAGCCCCTGAATCAGCGGCTACATCAGGGTTAGCGGCACTTCCACTGGGTGGTGTTGCAGTTGGGGTGGTTGCATAAGCATCAATGGTTGCAGATGATATTGTATAATAACTATAACCTGTACTGGTAACATTAGAAAGATCAGCAACGGCAAAAGTAATTTGACCCGGATTACCAATATATAATTTCGCATAGTCGATTGTAAGTGCAACATTGGCGTTAATATATACATAGTTTCCACTGAAATTATTATAGCCACCACCGGGGTAAACATTTTTGTTGATCGGTCCAACACTTCCCTTAAAGCCTGTTGTTACATAATATTTACTGTCGGATGTAACAGTTGAAATAGTACCATTAGTTCCGGATGCAACAACAGGTCCTGTCGGAGATGTGTACCATAAATAAGTAGCCCCTGAAGTAGCATTAACAACATTGTAATAAACAGTATTCGAACTGCAGATCTCTGCATTTGCGCCTACTGGTAATGAAGGCTTTGCTGCAATAGTAATATTCTCAGTTAAAGTATCATTACTGCGATCCTGATCGGTTGCCAATCCGGTATATGCTGTTAAAGTATAGGTTGTACCTGCTACCCCAATAAAAGGTTTTTGAAAAGTATAATTGACGGTGCCTCCCTCTGCAATAGTACCTGGATAATTTCCAGTCAGGGTGGTGGTGCTTGTACCATTTTTTATGATCGCAGTTACCGGAATACCGGTTTGTCCAATACCTCCCGCATTCTTAATGGCTACTGTTATAAATTGAGAAGGATTAGGACAGGCACCTGCTGCAGGTGAAACGATATTTACCAGTGCAACATTATTATCAGGAGCTACAATTCTAAATCGATAATCCTGTGTTTCACCATTGGGATAAGTACTGCATGGACCAACAGTTGCAGTTCCGCTTACGCTATCCTGCAATACAATTCTCATTACACCATAGTTGCCGATCGTTAACCCATTGGGTACTGCGATGTTAGCATTAAATGTTCCACCTGTTCCACTGATGGAAGCAATATTTGCAGCATTAGTAGCTACCAGTTCACCGGCATCAGTGAAACTTCCGTTATTATTAAGGTCCATGTATACTTTCACTACTCTATTAGCACTGCTCGCATCACTGCTGTTTACTTTTATAGAAATAGGAATAGTTTGATTGGGTTGAATATCCGCCGTTAAGCTGGTAAAATCAGAATAGCTTTTATGCCCTGCAACATTCTTATTTGTAATGGTTGATATGGAAACACTGTCAATTCTTGAGCCCGTTGTATTTGTTGAAGCAGAAGTACAATAAGCAGTTCCGCCAATACTACTTACGATCAGAGAAAAGGCCTGTGTGCCATTTCTTACCAATGTTCCTTTATTAGAAACAGTGATCGTATAAGTTTTCCCCGGAACTACACTATCCACCTGCACCTGCTCAATATTATTTAATTTATCATCCCCTTTCGTGGCAGCGGCGGTTGGACTATTGGGATTCAATATCCATGGGAAATATGTATTACTACCACTACTTATTCTCAGGTCTAGGTCATTGATCAATCTGGGCGTTGTATTATTTAAAAGAACAGAAGTAACAGGTACTGCAGGAGGATCGGTCCAGACAAGTGTTGCTTTCAAAGGCCCGTTACCGGAAGCAACAAAACTTACCGTATAAGGTGTAGCAGTAGTTAATGTTTTTTCAATGATCGTATCCGTCTTTTTATTGAATGATGATGTAATAACACTTGAAGCTTTTAAAACATCTAACAACCCATATCCGTAGATATAATCCGGACCGGGAGAAGCACCTGCTTCATCTGCGGTATGCAGAGCCAGGGCCTTCAAAGTAGAAGCAAGCATAAATGCATTGGGATGTTTTTGCTTATAATATTCCTGCAATAACAATAAAGATCCTGTGACATTAGGGGTTGCCATAGAAGTTCCACTGAATGATGAGTAAGCAGTTGTAGATGTAGAAATTGAGGAAGTAACATTTACGCCATCTGCAACCAGTTCAGGTTTTATTCTCCCATCATCAGTAGGTCCCCATGAACTGAAAGAGGCGATCTGTACATCCCCTGGCCCGCTGTATCCCAACGGCAATCCATTAACAGCACCAACGGCTATAATATTTTTTGCTGTTTGTCCCATGGCTACCGAACCATACGTGAGGTTACTTGCCATAGCTGCACTTCTGGTTGCCTTACTGCCTCCGTTGTATAAGTAGGAAGCCCCAACTGCAGGCCCTTGTCCGTTAGCATCATTACCATTAGAATTGCCCGCTGCAAATACCGTTAAATAATTAGGGGCGTGATAGGCTATAGAATCATACATCTGGGCATCACTGCTGTAATAACCGGCATAATATGATTCTGATTTACTAAGTGTGGTATCGCCATTCCAGTTCCAGTTGGTTCCATCATATAACCATCCTCCCGTAATACCATAAGAATGATTAGACACCAGAAGATTGGGGGCCTCTTTTGTCATATTTGAAACTTCATTGTTAATGAAAGTATAGGCGATCAGTTGCTTTAATCCGAATGCCATCCCTTTTGCAATAGGATTTACGCCGGATGCCATTAAAGTTCCTGTTGTATGCGTTGCATGATCATCTAAGGTTAATCCTGCTGAATCTTTTTGAAAAACACGACCTACCAATTCAACATGATTCTTTAAAATTAATCCCCCATCCCAGTTACCCATTTTACTTTTTACTGAATCCGAAGAACCCGAAAGGTTCAATCCTGAACTACCCCCCGGCCATAATTGATTGGCACGCGTGGTGGCAGCAGCAATGGTATTATTGAATGTGTTATAATAAACCGGATTTCCTGACAGGTCTAAACGCTGTAACGCTGATACAGTACCATTCTTTCCAACCTGGTATACAGGCCAGCCCTTTAATTTTGCAACCTGTACTGCTTTTGCATATTCAGCATCTTCTTTGATCCTGTGGTCGCGGGCAAAATCCTCCAGCACTTTCAGGTTGGCTTTTTCCTGAGCCATCGACTGTAAGCAAATACACAGCAATAAAAATATTAATAACTTAATCTTCATCATATTTGATCAATTGTAATTCTGTCTATGCAATAATTGTTTAAATTTAGATACTTTCATCATTCATTTTGCGGTATGTCTAAAAATATTTTCATAATCTTTTTTCCCTTTTTAACAATTATAGCTTGCACATCGGTAAAAACTCAAAATACAGCTATTAAAGCAGAACAAGGCATTGATGGTTATGTCTTTAAGATCTCAGGTAATTTGATGCCCATGCCGGGAATGACTGCGCCAAAACCTGCCGGTTTGGCCACCACTGTTTTTATCTACGAAATGACTAGTATAAAAGATGTTGTCCGCATTGATAATTCACCGACTTATAGTGTTATTTACAAAAAATTAATTACCACCACTCAATCAGATAGTACTGGCCATTTCAGCGTGCATTTACCCGTTGGGGCCTACTCTATTTTCACCAAAACAGGTAACCTCTTTTATGCGAATCTATTTGACTCTGAAAATAATATCGCTCCTGTAAAAGTTGAAGAAGGAAAAATAACAAAAACAGTGATAAAAGCCGATGCCGGCGCAACTTATTAACTTTAAAAAAGTCTTTAAGCCATTATCTTTGTGTTGTTGTTATGAATTTAAGTGTGTTGTTAGAGCAGTATCAAAATTCTCCCCGCCTTTTTCAGTTGGCGGACAGGCTTTCTATTGCCAGCCCCTCCCCAGCCCTCCCCGATGGAGAGGATACAAAACAAAAAATATTCCTTAAAAATTTACGCGGCAGCAGTTCAGAATTTGTTGTGAGCTCTGTTTTCTTGCATCCCAATTGTCAGAACCTAAATCATCTGCTGGTCTTGAATGATGCAGAAGATGCTGCCTATTTTCACAACACAATTGAAAATTTAACCGATGCCTTGGATCTGTTCTATTTTCCTTCCTCTTTCAAGAACAGAAAGAATTTCAAACTGCTGAATTCATCACATGTGATGTTGCGGACAGAAATGCTGACCAAACTCTCTGCAGGAGGAAATAAAAAGATCATCATCACCTATCCTGAAGCATTATTCGAAAAAGTTGTACTTCCAAAAACATTAAGGGGTAATATCATCAGCATCAAAACAAACGATAACATAAATCTGAACGGATTGATGGAACTGTTTGTGATGTATGGTTTTGAACGAACTGACTTTGTGTATGAGCCCGGCCAGTTTGCATTGCGTGGCGGCATTCTCGACATTTATTCTTTCGGCAACGAGAAACCTTATCGTATTGAATTGTTTGGCAATGATGTTGACAGCATCCGCATCTTCGATCCTGAAACTCAACTGAGTGAACGAAAATTGATGCAGGTAAATATCATCCCTAATGTGGAAACACAATTCGATACAGGCGACAAAGTTTCGCTGTTAGAATTTTTACCCGAGAATACGATCGTATGGCTGAAAGACTGGGATGTGATCAAACAGAAAATGGAAACTGAAGAAGAGGATCTGGGAATGTTTTTAGAAAGGCAGAAGCTGGAAGGCTTAGGGCAAAGGGAAGAAGCCTTACACCATAAACCTTCAACCTTTGACCTCGACGATGACGATGAAACTAAAATTCTAAAAGATGTTTCCTTACTGGATTTTGTTCCCGCTGCAACATTTGAAAGACAAATTCAGCAGCGACATATTGTTGAGTTTGGTTACAAAGCACATTTTAGTCAACAGTCAATAGTCAATAGTCAACCTAAGGAACTTACTAACGAAATCGGGTCAGTGGAGGGTGGACAATGGATCGTAGACTTCCATACCAAATCACAACCTTCTTTCAATCGGCAGTTTGATCTGCTGATCAAAGACCTGAAAGAACATGAAAATAATAAATACAGCATTTACATTTTTGCAGAACAAGCGCGACAATTAGAAAGACTGAACAGCATCTTTCAGGATCTGAATACTGAGATCAAATTTGTTCCCGTTGCAACAAGTATCCACGAAGGTTTTATTGATGATGACCTGAAAGTTGTTTGCTATACCGATCATCAGATCTTTCAACGCTACCATAAATACAAGGTCAAACAGGCTTACAATAAAAACAAAGCGCTTACCTTAAAAACATTGCGTGATCTGCAACCCGGTGATTATGTTTCGCATATCGATCATGGTGTGGGCACTTATAGCGGTTTACAAAAGATCGAGGTGAACGGCAGAGTACAGGAAGCCGTAAGGATCATTTATAAGGACAGTGATATTCTATACGTGAATATTAATTCACTGCATAAGATCTCTAAATACACAGGTAAAGAAGGAACGGTTCCCAAGATCAATAAATTGGGCAGTGAAGTTTGGAGCAAGCTGAAAGAAAAAACAAAGGTCAAGGTCAAAGAGATCGCATTTGACCTGATCAAACTATACGCGCAACGCAAGGCACAGCAGGGCTTTCAACATATGCCAGATAATTACATGCAAACCGAATTGGAAGCAAGTTTTATTTATGAGGACACACCTGATCAAAGTAAAGCAACTGCCGATGTGAAGAAAGACATGGAAAGCCCATCTCCCATGGACCGCCTGGTTTGCGGCGATGTTGGTTTTGGTAAAACAGAAATTGCCATTCGCGCAGCATTCAAAACCTGTTGCGATGGTAAGCAGGCTGCAGTACTTGTTCCCACCACCATCTTAGCCTATCAACATTACCAAACTTTCAAAGAAAGATTCAAGGATTTTCCTGTTACTGTTGATTATGTGAATCGTTTCAAATCATCCAAAGAAAAAAAAGAAACATACAAAAAACTGGAAGAAGGAAAGATCGATATCATCATTGGAACACATGGCTTACTGGGTAAGGAAGTAAAGTTCAAAGACCTTGGATTAATGGTGATCGATGAAGAACAAAAATTCGGTGTGGGCCATAAAGAAAAATTAAAGACATTAAAGACCAATGTCGATTGCTTAACTCTAACAGCAACGCCAATCCCAAGAACATTGCAATTCAGCCTGATGGGTGCCAGAGATCTCAGCATCATCAATACACCACCACCCAATCGTCAGCCCATACAAACCGAAGTAAGAATATTCAATGATGACTTTATTCGCGACGCTGTTTATTTTGAAACTGAAAGAGGCGGGCAGGTCTTCTTCATTCATAATCGCGTGCATGGCCTGGCAGAAATGGCGGCATTGATACAGGGATTATGCCCTGACCTCAGTATCGGTTTTGCACATGGCCAGTTGGAGGGAAATGAATTGGAAGAAAGAATATTGGATTTCATCGATAAGAAATATGATGTTTTAGTTTGTACCAATATTGTTGAGAGCGGTGTTGATATTCCGAACATGAATACCATTATCGTTAATAATGCGCATCATTTCGGATTAAGCGATCTGCATCAGTTACGAGGAAGAGTGGGTCGCAGCAATAAGAAAGCATTCTGTTATTTACTGGCACCACCCATGAGCAGTTTACCAACCGATTCCAGAAAACGATTGCAAACCTTAGAACAGTTCAGTGATCTTGGTAGCGGCTTCCAGATCGCCATGCGTGACCTGGACATACGCGGTGCGGGCAATATGCTGGGTGGCGAACAAAGCGGTTTCATGGCAGAGATAGGTTTTGAAATGTACCAGAAGATTTTGGAAGAAGCCATCCGTGAATTAAAGAGAACAGAGTTCAAAGAATTATTTAAAGAAGAGATCTCAAAACAAGATGATTTTGTGAGTGATTGCACCATCGACACAGATCTTGAAATACTGATACCTGATTCCTTTGTAGAAAGTATCACAGAAAGATTATCACTGTATACAAGATTGGATAATTGCGAAAAAGAAGAAGACCTACAGGAATTTCAGAAAGAAATGATCGATCGTTTCGGACCAATTCCTTCTCAGGTAGAAGATCTGTTCACCACTGTTCGCTGCAGGTGGATGGCCGTTGAACTTGGTTTTGAAAAAATGACATTAAAGAGTGAGATACTGCGTTGCTATTTCATTAATAAACCCGATTCGCCTTATTTCGAATCGGATCTTTTCAAAAATGTGTTGAGTTTTCTACAAACCGGAACCAATAAAGCCAAACTGAAACAAGCAGGTAAAAACTTCTTACTGGTGGTTGAACCGATGAAAGACATGAAAGCCATGCTACGTTTCCTTACACAAATGCATCAGGCAGTAACAAAAAAAGAAATGGCCTCAGTATAAAATGTCTGCTAATTAGATTAATTTCAAATCAAATTAAAAGCTATGGCAAACTTATTAGGTACAGATTATTTACCGGATTATGTTCCAACACAAGATGAAAAAACGATTGCTTTATTATCACATCTTTCCTTTTTCCTTTTCCCTTTTATAGCACCACTTGTAATTTATATTATTAAGAAAAACGAATCCCCTTTTATTGCAGCACATGCAAAAGAGGCATTTAATTTTCATGTAGCAGGTGCTATTGCTTTCTGCATTTGTTTTATTCTGATATTCTTATTGATTGGAATACCAATGCTCGTTGTCTTAGGATTGTACGGCACTGCATTAACCATTGTTGGTGCGATACGTGCAAGCGAAGGAAGAATTTACGAATATCCTTTTACTATTCATTTAATTAGATAAGAAGACGATCATCTGAATAATGGATGGTATCCATTTCTCCTCTCGCTTTGTGCCGGAATGCCCGAAAGGCAGAAGATGCCGCCATATTCGGTTCAAATTCTCTTTACAGGCAAAAATTGTTATTACTTAAAACTGATCAAAAAAAAAGTCCCACTTCAGCAGTGGGACTTTTATAAATTCAAATATTTAATCTTACGATTAGAATTCCTTTTTAGCAACTCCGTCAGCAATGGCTTGTAAAGCTTTTGCTTCGCTGAGGATAGCAGCCATCTTATTGCCTTTTCCATCATGACCTGCAGCCATATAACCGCCTTTAGCAGTTTTTTTGATCACTGCGTCTTGCAGAGGAACGTTTTTTTCCTTGGTCTTAAGGCAATATGCTTTAATCATTTTTGAAGTGTCCATAATTTTAAGAATTTAATATTCCGTACTCCGGAATAAGGTTAGTAAATAATTTTTTTAGTCTGTAAACAGGCACAAGCTAATATTTTTTCTTGTAAGTGAAAACAGTGCGTATAAGAACTAATCCACATACAGGCCAATTACACGTCTATTTTGGCGTATTTGGCGTGTGTTTCGATGAATTCACGTCTTGGAGCCACATCATCGCCCATCAGCATGCTGAAAACCCCGTCTGCCACTGCCAGGCTCTCAATGGTCACCTGTTTCAGGGTCCTGCGTGCCGGATCCATCGTTGTTTCCCATAATTGTTCAGCATTCATCTCACCCAAACCCTTATATCGTTGTGTGGTAACAGACTCGTCTTTCCCCCCACCCAGCTTCTCGATCCAGTATTTCCGCTGTTCTTCTGAATAGGCGTATGACTGTTCCTTCCCTTTTTTCACCAGATACAATGGAGGCTGTGCAATGTATACATAACCCTGTTCTACCAGTTCCTTCATATATCGGAAAATGAAAGTGAGGATCAATGTAGCAATATGCGAACCATCCACATCAGCATCCGTCATGATGATGAGTTTATGATACCGCAGTTTAGCCAGATTCAATTGTTTGGGGTCTTCAGGCGTACCGACGGTTACACCCAAAGCTGTATACATATTTCTAATTTCCTCGTTCTCGTAGATCTTATGCTCCATGGCTTTTTCCACATTCAGGATCTTACCACGTAATGGCAGGATGGCCTGATAACTTCTGTCGCGCCCCTGTTTGGCAGTACCACCGGCACTATCTCCTTCTACCAGGTACAGTTCGCATTTTTCAGCATCACGTTCACTACAATCAGCCAGTTTACCCGGCAAACCGCCGCCGCTTAAAACTGTTTTACGCTGAACCAACTCCCTTGCTTTTTTGGCAGCAACACGGGCCTGAGCAGCTAAAACGATCTTTGAGATCACATTTTTTGCTTCTCTTGGATTTTCTTCCAGATAAGCCAGCAATGCTTTACCTACAGTAGTTTGAACAGTTCCCGCTACATCACTGTTGCCCAGTTTTGTTTTGGTCTGACCTTCAAATTGCGGTTCGGGAACTTTCACCGAAATGATCGCACTTAAACCTTCTCTGAAATCATCACCTTCTACTTCCACTTTTGCTCTTTCAAATAAGCCTTCCTTATCACCGTATGATTTGAATACCCTGGTCAATGCCTGTCTGAAGCCGGTTACATGCGTACCGCCTTCAATGGTATTGATATTATTAACGTAGGAAAAAATATGCTCCTTAAAATCGTCATTGTAAGTCATGGCTACTTCAACAGCTACATTACTTGCTTCATCCAATCCTTCAAAGTATAATGTGGTTGAGATCAGTGGCTGACGATTGCTTGCTTTATCCAGCATTTCAACAAACTCAACGATACCGCCTTCGCTGTAATATTTTTTTGTGTAATGGCTGCCATCTTCTTCTTTTTCACGCAGATCATTTAAAGTGATGTTGATGCGTTTATTCAAATAAGATAGTTCGCGTAAACGACCTTCCAGTATTTCTCTTTTAAATACTGATTCCTGAAAGATGGTCAAATCGGGCCAGAAGTGAACGGTAGTACCGGTCTGATCGGATAAACCTATTTCCCGAACGGCATAGGCAGGTTTACCTTCATGGTATTCCTGTTCAAATATTTTTCCTTCACGATATACGGTTACATGCAATGTGCTACTCAATGCATTTACGCAACTCACACCCACCCCATGTAAACCACCCGAAACCTTGTATGTATTTTTATCGAATTTACCACCTGCATGCAAAACGGTCATTACCACTTCCAATGCACTTCTCTTTTCTTTGGTATGCATTGCAGTAGGAATACCCCGGCCGTCATCAACAACACTGATGGAATTATCTTCGTGAATGTTTACCGTGATATTTTTACAATATCCGCCTAATGCTTCATCGATGGAATTATCAACCACTTCATATACTAAATGGTGAAGCCCTTTTACACTCACATCTCCGATATACATTGCGGGCCTTTTTCTAACCGCTTCCAACCCTTCTAATACCTGTATACTATCAGCACCATAATTCTTATTCTGTGCGTCATTACTGCTTTGTTGTTCGTCTGTCATAAATGCTTGTCACTACTGTGTTTGGTTAAATACTAAGAAGTGGGCGAAGATAAGGTAAATAAAAGGCTTTTCTTACTCAAAAAGGGGCTATTTTTCCACCTTTTGGGGCTCTAAAAATTAACATAAAATAGGCTACTGGAAATGCTAATTACAAAGAGAAATACTATCTTACAAACTCGTGACTTGGAAATTAGATGTAGATACATTAATTTTGTTGTTCAAACATGATTCAGGCTTTAGACATATTAAAAGTAGCACAGCGTGGTGGCATTGAACCCAGCATGGATTTGTTGTACCAAAAACAACAAAAGATACCCGGCAGCATTCAATACGATATTCGCCGCTATTATGCTCAGAATCCATGGATCGCTGAAGACACAGGCATGATGGTGTATCATTATAATGCCAAACGTCCTTCAGAAAACTATTTAGAGCTCCGTTATTGCACCACAGGCAACAGATATTGTGAAGAGAAAAGTTGTGCGCAATGCAAACAATTGCCAACAGATGCCTGCAGCGGCAAGATCAGAACCGTGGACGTATTTACTTTTCATTTCACTTCTACCTTCCTGCACCAGTTTACTCACAATGTAAAACTGAGTAACAGAAAGGATGAAGTATTGGCTTTTAAACATCCCAATGCATTCAGTAAAATATTTACACTTTCGATCAAGAAACGTAACATTTTAGATGCTTTACTCAATCATAGTTACAGCGGTGCATTGGAAAACATTTTCGTGAATGCGAAAGTGCACGAATTATTATTATACAGCCTGGACCATTTGATCGACGAAAAAGAAGAAGGTTTCACCTGCAAATTCTTAGCAGACGAAAGAAGTAAAGAGTCCATTCATCAGGCCAGAGAAATTTTATTACAGCATATCGGCGATCCTTTAACCATCAAGGAACTTAGCCGTAAGGTTGCCATGAATGAATGTTATTTGAAGAAAGGGTTCAAAGAAATATTCGGTACCACTATTTTTGATTTTTATCAGCAGCAAAGAATGGAGCATGCGAAATACCTGCTTTACGAAAAGTCTTTGTCTGTAACTGATGTATCAGCCATGCTCGGTTATTCTTCCATCTCACATTTTTCTGCAGCTTTCAAAAAGCATACAGGGCTAAAACCTTGTGAGTTGTTGAAGTAAACCCCGCCCCTGAAGGGGAGTAAAACTTTCTACTAACTTCCTTTTTTTGCGCATAGTTTCACCGCTGCCCATGAATTGCTGCTCGACACTAAGATTTTCAGAAACTGAATTTTTGCATTCCGAAGACTTGTTTTGCTGAGATGCAAGAGAAAAAATCAGCGATCAGCTAAAATATAATTGACCAGATTCTCCGCCAGTTCTGTTTTAGAAGTAAGTTCGAAATTTGTATTTCCTTTCCTGCTGATAACAGTTACCTTATTGCTGTCTTTTTCAAATCCGGCACCAGCATCATTCAAAGAATTGAGTATGATACAATCTGCATTTTTTTCGACTAATTTTTTTGCGGCATTCTCCATTTCATTTTCAGTTTCCAATGCAAATCCCGCAACATATTGACCTTGTCTTTTCTGAGTCCCGATATATTTTAAAATATCTTTTGTTTTTGTCAATTCTATACTAAAAACGTCTTTACTTTTTTTTATCTTTTGATCGGCAACACTTACAGGAGTATAATCTGCAACAGCGGCACTCATCACCACAATATCAGCATCAGCATGAATGGCGCAAGCCTGAAACATGTCTTCCGCAGTTTCTGTTTGGATCTTTGTAATTCCCTGATAGATCGGCTTTTCATGGGTTGGTCCTGTAACCAATACCACAGCAGCCCCCTGCAAGTAGAATGCTTTGGCAATGGCAAATCCCATTTTTCCTGAAGACCTGTTCCCGATAAATCTTACCGGATCTATCGCTTCATAGGTAGGCCCAGCTGATACCAATACTTTTTGTCCTTTCAGTATATCCTTTCTGAAATATGTTTCCACCAGGAAATTAAAAATATCTTCCGGTTCGGCCATTCTGCCATCTCCAAATAACCCACTTGCCAGTTCACCTTTTTGAACCTCGATTACTGTAACGTGTTGATCTTTGATCTCTGCTATATTTTTTTTAACGGCTGCATGATGCCACATATCCTCATCCATTGCGGGAGCCACAGCAACCGGGCAGGTAGCCGATAAATAAACCGCTAATAATAAATTATCGCAAGCGCCCGTTGCCATTTTTGAAAGGGTATTACAACTAAGCGGTGCAATTAAAAACACATCTGCCCATCTGCCTAACTCAACATGATTATTCCATTCGTATTGCTCATGCCAATCTATTAATACTTTGTTCTTAGATAAAACGGATAGTGGTAAGGCAGCCACAAATTCTTTGGCAGCGGGTGTCATGATCACTTTTACATCAGCACCTGCTTTAACCAATAAACGTAGCAAAAGCATAGATTTATATGCGGCAATGCTTCCTGTAATCCCCAGTAATATCTTTTTATCTTTTAGTATCATAATACAACACTTTGTTTATATTCTTTTTCAAGTTTCTTGTTCTGCATAAAGTCTCTGAACGTCATAAAGCTGACAGCTTTTTTCTTGTTTTCCATGGCAGCTTCAAACATCATTCGATAATGATCTGCCAAAACAAACTGAGCCTGAAAGAATGAAAAGGAAGGATCGTAAATATGTGCAGGCTCAGCTCCTGCTCCGTTCAATTCGAGTATGGAGATATTTTTCCCTTTCTTCAGTTCTTCGATAGAACCGCAACGAAGATCAAATCTACCAAAATAAAAATCGGGTATTTGCTTACTTATCCCATCGATCACGTCGATCAATACTTCATCAATAATATGATTATAATTAATGAACATAGTGCCAAGAACATGATTGCCATAAGGCACTAATAATTTTTCTTCTCCTTTTTCTACTACCTCGGCTAGATCAATGAAAGGTTCTTTTTTTAATCTTTCCATTTGAAGAAATGCCCTGTCATTCTTTTGGATCAATTTTTCTATAGTTGAATATCCATCCCCTGTAACGGACAATAACTTTTTTAAGGTAACAGATGTAACAGTGCCTTTTTCAAGTCCCGGTTTCCGAAAATAAAATATACTCAATTCAACAGGTTGATCAATATATTCCTGCAATAAAAATGAGATCCCGTTTCTGTTCCTGTATCCAATTAGTTCTTCTTCAGAAACGATCTTTTTAACACACCAGCCTCTTTCGCCCCGGTCGGGTTTTGCGATCAAAGGAAAATGAAGAGCAGCTGATTGCATTTTTTTCCTGATCGTATCGATCCCCTCTTCCCTTTCTATCAAAATGGTGTTTGGATAATATGCTTTCGGCATTAATTGAAAAATACTCCATTTGCTTTCGAAAAACATTCCTCCTGTTTCAATAGAGGGATTTGATGCTGAAAAGAAAAATGGGGATCTTGCTTTAATAGACAGAAAAATATAATAAAAGCTAACCGGAAAATAAACCACCCACATAGGCCAATATTCCCAGCTGAATAACTTAATGTAAAATCTTCTTAACATGGGTCACTGATCTTCAGTTTGTAATGATTGGATTTCTTATTCAGTCCGATATTTTTCTGATGCAAAGTATTCAAAAGCAGATCGTGATAACGCAATTCTGCAAACAGTTCCTGCTGCAGTTCAATGAAAGTGTAACTAAGCGTTTTTAGACCTTCGCTTCTATTCATCATGAACCCATTTTCATTTTCTGTATAGGACCTGAAAAAGTCTAAGACAGTCGATGAAGAAAGTTCAGGTTTCATGGATACCCAATCCAGAAATTTTGTTTGCCTTTGGTTTTTGGCAGCAGCATCATACAAAGTGGAAGATGACCAGATATAGGGGACTGCAGGATCTAAGCTGCACCGGTGTTTCTCTAATCCATCCCAAACTAGTTGAAACAAATCAGCATTTCGCCAAACGATTAATGTAAACGGTTCTATCTTTTCGAGATCCATTTCATTCCAATCCATCACCGGATCAACAGAATTCAATAATTCTGAAACGATCAGTCCCCTGCTTTTTAGATAGCTGTTTTTCTTTTGGTGATTATTGAAAGCCCCATTCAATAATATGATCACGTGGCCCAAATTGTTCACCCCGATCCAGGTACCGCCCGCAACGGGATCAATAGGCGCCAGAATATTGATATTATCATGACCAACTATTTCCGGCAGAAAGGCTCTAAGCCTTTTAGGACTTTCATCCCTTAGAGATGCAAAAAAATGACGGCCCTTTCCGGGTAAATAAAGTACTGTGCACATAAAGCAATTTTTAGGAAAGTATCAGTTGGTCAAAGCGGCTTTATACTTGATGGTGGAATATGCCATTCCAAAATGAGCATCAACAATTTCAATTTGCATTTCGATCAACGCAACTTTGATCAGTGCCAAATGATGAATAATATGTTCTGTATTGTAAACGATCTCCCTGAAGTAGGTAGTAGTGACTTGTGATGCTTTCGCTGATTCTTCAGTAATGAATTGCAAATTTTTATCCTGAAGACGAATCGCATCCCTGCATGACAAAAGATGAGACAGTGCCAGGGATCTGTCTTTTTCCAGCTGCAAGTTCCTCTTACGGTTTAAGTAATCTACTTCATTGGTATTATATCCATTTAGCAAACACTCGAGCAGTTCTATGATATGCCTTGAATGACCGCCAATACTGGCATTCCCAAGATGCTCTATTTGCTTACTGTATTGTTCATCGCTTAAAGCCAGCAGTAGATCATTTAGCGACTGAAGTTGTTGTTCTAATTGTAAAAAGATCATAAAACAAAAATTTTGTCTGGTTAATAGGGGGCTTCTATTTTTTACTTTTAAAAAACTTATTGTACAAAGAATATCCCTGTTGCTTATGAAGTATGGCAGTGATCACTGAACAAATAAATACAAGGATCGCCAACATAAACAATTGCCCTCCATCGCCTTTTGACTCAATTCCGATAATGGTAAGATGAGAAAGTATTGCCCCACTCATTAAGCCAGCCGCTAATAGTGACCCTATAAATCCAGTTGCAGGGATCAACAGTAATATTCCCGCAAATAATTCTATGATACCCGTTCCGATCCTTCCCCAGGGCTCTACACCTAATTTTGTAAATAATTCAACTGATTCAGGGGCTGCCGTAAACTTAAAATACAGTGTTTGCAATAGAATAACTGCAGCCACAATTCTGAGTACCCAGGAAATGATGTTTTTAATTGACATGATCTTGTTTTTTGGAGTTGATTAATGAAAAATAGTTTGCCAGTTTTTATCCGCATTTACTTTCAGGTTCACTTCATCCTTATTCCATTTGTTCAGTGTATTGTTTACCCAGGTATGGTAGAACAGATAAAGCTTATTATTTACTATTTTAAAGGTTTCCGGGTCTATCTCTACTTTTTCATTGCTGGACCCCATGGCATAGGCACACCAACCGCCATATTGTGGTTCGTATTTTTTAAAATCTTTTAAGAAAAGATCTTTGTTAGCTGTACTTGAAAAATAATAGGTGACACCTTCCGCAACTGCAGCAATTTGAGCATTCCCTTTTACTGCCTTGTTTTGTGTAAAATAGGCTACCGGGTCATAGCCTTTGATGGCCACAGTTTTTTCCAGATTAAAATGTTTAGTCCGTAATGCCGGTTGAGCCTGCAATATTGCCATAGTACTTAAAGCGGCAATGACTGTGAAGATCATTTTTTTCATGTTGAGGTTGATTGTTTGATTTTTTTTAGTTAATAATCTATTTGTTTAGGGCCGGCCAAAAAAGATCAGCAGCATTGATACGTTTAGCAGTATCCTGTAGCCAGATCTGTTTAACCTTTAAATTATAATTCAGGTATAGTTTATCATTGATAATGGTAAATGCCTTTGGGTCGGTAGCTGATTTATGATTTTCACTGCAGCCATAAGCACAGTATCCTCCATATTGAGGGGCATATTTGGAAGGGTCTTTTTTGAAACGGTCCAGATTTGCCTGTGAGATGAATTTCCATTTACTGCCACTCCATTCTGTTGTAAACTGATCGGTTCCTTCCATAGCCTGATTTTGAATAAAATAAGCAACAGGATCATATCCCTTAATGGCCACATTTTCAGAACTGCAGTATTTAACTGATTGAGCATCACTTGTTAACCAGAAACAAGGGGCACATAATAATAAGAAGATTATTTTTTTCATTTTCATTTTTATGTAATACGCACATTGCTTTAAGTCCTTACAGTTTTATAGAAAAAATATATAAAATAATATGAGTGTACCGTTTTCAACGATAATCCAGAAGAGTTTGCACTAGTGCTGATCGGGTTTGTGGGAATTAAAACTGAGATAAAAAGCATCCTCCATCAACAAGGAGTTTTTATTCATCCGAACAACAGAATAGGTGGTCACCTGCAGCTTATAGGAGGCAGTACCTCTCATAAACATAGCTGTACCGTGTGAGGATTTTATAATTCGAATGCAGGAATTCTTTTTTCATAAGCTTTTCGAGGCGCCCCGCAAAAAAAGATCTCTCCGCAATACGTGTAATTTAATTTGTCCAGAATTCTCCGCATGGGAGCATTGTCAAAATTCGTATCTACTTTAATACTAAACACATTATGTTCCCGGCATAGATCTTCGATCAATTTAAATAAGTGTGTCGCAATACCTTTCCCCTTTACAGCGTTCAACACTGCAACACGATGTACAACTGCAGAGTGGGCATGGGTAAGCCATTTCCCATTAATTTCTTCATACGCCGGTTCTACCCCGAAAATGATAGCAGCATAGGCAATGATCTCATGATTGTCTGTCAGCACGTAAGCATAGCCATTGGTGATATCATCATAAACCGTTTGCTCATTGGGATAACCATTTTGCCATTGGTCGCTGCCATCACTTTTTCTTTGCTCTATAGCCTGCTGTAATATGTTCCATATAAGAGGCAATTCTGAATATGTTGCTTTTCTTAAAATCATGTTTAAATGGTAATAATTTTCAGATCCTATTACTGCAGGATCAATATCAATGCAAGACAGTTCCTGCAGAAGTTGATTACAACAGGGAACTTTTGTTAATTACTCAAGGAAATTCATATCCTGTTCTGTTAAGTCGATCTCAATTGATTTACAATTCTCTTCAAAATGCTGTAAGGAAGAAGTTCCGGGAATTGGCAGGATAAAGGGGGAACGGTGTAATAACCATGCTAAATTGATCTGTGCTTCGGTTTTGTTATATTTTGCTGCTAGCTTACCAATCCTGTCATCTTTTTTAGGCAGAGAATTGATGAGTGAAAAATAGGGTATCAATGGAATTCCATTTTTTTCACAAATTTCTAAAACTTCTTCACCGCCTCTATTTTCTCCGTGAGCTGTTTTTAATGTTCTACGTTGCGCATGTCCATACATATTTTCAACAGTAGCTATATTCCCCATGGATAAAGCTAATTCCAGTTCAGCAACGTTTACATTGCTTACGCCAACATGCAGTATTTTCCCTTGCTTTTGCATTTCGAACATTGCGTCCATTGATTCTTTAAACGGCACATCTGTACCTGGCATTACTCTAAAATGCACTAACGACATTTGTGCTAACTTCAGTGTACGCAGATTGTTGTCAATACTGGTTCTTAAATTCTCAGGGCGATTAAATGCGATCCAAGTCTTATCCGGTTTGCGGGCTCCTCCTACTTTACTGCAGATAATAAGATCCGATGGATAGGGATAAAGTGCTTCAACGATCAAACGGTTAGTAACGTCTTCTCCATAATAATCGGCAGTATCTATAAAACGAATACCATTTTCTACTGTCTTTCTTAATATTTCCAATGCCTCATTTCTGTTTGGCGGCTCGCCGTAAATACCTGCACCTGTTAATCGCATAGTACCGTAGCCAATTCTTTTTACTTTTAAGGGTGACCCGGAATTCGGGGCAATGCTAATTTCCAGATGACTTTTTTGAGTTTTCATGATCTCTAAATAGGATGATTTGTATACATAAAAGCAATTTACTTTTTTATTGTAGGAATTATTAAAAATAAAACATGTAGATTGTCCTGCTTCTCATAATGTAAGTTTTTCAAAGAGTAAGGGCCTCATTCGTTAGAATGGGGCTCTTTTATTGAATGAATACTGGTTTTATGAGACTGCTCTTTTTACAAATTCATAATTGTAGAAAGAAATAAACAGTACTTTTTTGCATTTGGTTCACCAATAATACTACTGCCTGAACTTATTGGTTTGATTTAACCAACTGACCATTTATATAGAAGTCTTTGAAAGAAAGATCTTTTACATAGTTCAACAGATTATTATTTTTAACCGCATTAAACCTGCAATTCTCAACCACTAAGTTAGTTACAGGGCTTCTTTCATACGCATCCAAAAACAAACCATAGTTACTTTTTTCACTAGTAATGTTTGATACATAGATATTTCTTACAACAGGAGTGAATGAGCCCTTATCGCCTTCCTGATAATTGAATGAAACAAGAATAACGGCTTCTTTAACCTGTCCCACTTTTATATTTCGCATATACACATTTTCAACAATGCCGCCACGAAGAGAATTTGTTTTAATTCTCAAAACCCTGTCAAGGTTAGGACTGTCCATCACACAATTTTCTGCATATATATTTCGAACAGAGCCGGATATCTCACTTCCGATCACTACGCCGCCATGACCATCATTCATTCTGCAATCCTGAATAATGATATTTTCGCTGGGAACATTCACCCTTCTTCCATCATTGTTGCGGCCCGATTTAATAGCGATACAATCATCCCCTGTACTGAAGTCGCAATTTTTGATCAATACATTCCTGCAGCATTCAGGATCACATCCATCATTGTTTGGCCCAAGACTATTAATTTTTATATTTTGAACAGTAATATTTTCAGACAGTAAGGGATGTATCTCCCACATGGGAGAACGAAGAATGGTAAGGCCATCGATCAAAACATTTTTACAATGAACAAATTGTATAAAATTAGGGCGCATGAATTTACCGGCACCAAATACCCTTTGTGAAACCGGCAACCCATCTTCTCCCATTTTATTAAGCCGCTCAATACTATTTGTTGTGTCTTTACCATTCGGGTCTTTTTTCCCTTTCCATTTCCACCAATTGCTTCTATCGGCTTGTCCGTCGAGTATTCCTTTACCCGTAATGGCAATATTTTCCTGACTGTTTGCATAGATCAATGCCGAATAATTATAACATTCCACACCTTCAAAACGGGTAAATACAACAGGTAAATATTTATCAGGATCCGTGGAGAATTTTACGGTTGCTTTTTCTGAAATATATAGGTTCACATTTGATTTAAGATGAATGGCCCCGGTAAGATATACGCCTTCCGGTACAACAACTCTTCCGCCGCCTGCCTGGTTACAAACCTCGATTGCCTTTTTAAATGCTTCGGGACAATCGGTAATCCCGTCTGCCTTTGCACCGTATTGAATGATTGAATAATCTTTATCCCGAAATATCGGCGATTTGATCTCACTTAAAATATTTTTTTCTTGTGCCCAGCCTTTTTCAGCAGTAGAAAGATGCTCCTGTGCTTTCCCCTTAAGGCAGTAAAATGAAAATAAGAAAAGAACTGTTATGCTTTTATAGGTTGCTGAATGATTCATACTATTATTAATTAAAGATTTATCCTTTCACAACGATATGCTTTTTTATAAATTCCGGATCAATATCTATTCCTAAACCTGCGCCTGTAGGAACAGTTACCACCCCGTCTTCCGGGATCAATGACGATGTTTTGCATTCAAAAGGAAAATCGAGATTAAACGATTTGTATTCATGATAAGGCCCTGCATTTGGAATAGCTGAAATAAAATGCATCATATAGATATATCCGATACTTGAAACATGCGGAATATGAAGCCGGCCCATTGCTTCAGCCATGCGTGCAACTTTCATCGAGCGGATCATCCCGCCAAAGTAAAACATATCAGCTTGCACGATCTGCAGACCGTCATTTGCCAGAAGCCATCTGAAATTATGAAGGCTAGGTTCCTGCTCGCCTCCTGCTACAGGAATATGAATGGCATCAGCTACCTGTTTCGTTTCTTCATACCAATCAAATGGAACGGGCTCTTCAAAAAATGCATATTTATACTCTTCCATTATTTTTCCGATCCTGATCGCTTCTTTCACATCATACGAACCGTTGGCATCAGCACTGATCACCATTTTATCACCAAAAGTTTTTCTAACCAAAGGGATCAGTTTCTCACTCCTTCCTTCAGGTGTTTCGGGATGGTTCATACGTCCACCCAGTTTAAACTTGATCGCTTTTGCCTTTGTTTTCTCCAGTTCTCTCTGAAGATGTTCAACAGTTAATTCCGGCGAAATATAACGTTCACTGTTAGCCTGATAAACTGATATCTTATTGTTCTGAACGGTTCCTATCAATGCTCCTATGGACTTATTGATCATGCGGCCCAACATATCAAGTACAGCAAATTCAATGGTAGCCATTGGCACCCAGATAGCAATTCCCTGCAATTTATAATTGCTTTCGTACACATAAACCTCTTCCAATAATGATTCAAGGTCGCGTGCATCTTTTCCAATAAAGAATTTCTGCATCCTATTTACGAATATTGGATAGAGCGATCTCATCTGATCGTTTTGTCCAAAAGAAAACCCTTCCACTCCGTCTTTCGAACGCACCCTGCATAGAAAGTTATCTTTATAACGAAGCAATTCAAGTGTGTCTATAATAACAGGCGAATGAAATAATTCTCTTTTAAATACAGGCTTATTCATTGCTTGATCCAGTTTGGCATAATCGGGTTTTATGCCTTGCGACCTTTTTGCAGATGCCCTGCCGGAAGAGGGTAATAGAGTACCCATACCACCCAACAATGCAATTGATAAGAAGTTACGACGGGAAGATTCCATTGGTTAATTTTAAATGATAGAACAAACTGAACAAGTGAAACTTTACGCAATAAAGGTATTGTTAACCGTCAAATAAATGGCAGGATAAAAGCTGCGTTTATAAAACATCCCATTCAACTTTTTGAAATTTTCGGGTGTCCTGAATTACCAATCTTGACTAAGGGTGGGTTTATGAGACAATCTATTTTAATTAAAAAGATCTCACAAAATATTAGGCAAAGAGAATAAAGAATTTCAATTCACTCGAATCTTATTTTTTTGGATTCTTTTTACTATTCTGATTTGTTTGATTGATATCGCATGGTACCGGGCAATTTTTACACCATCCTCTTGTGATATATACATTTACATTCGAAGCTACATCATCATACAATTTTTCAAGTGTTGAATAGTCGGTAGCAAGTGTAAAATTAAAATTCCCGTCAAACACATAACCTGTTATTGATGCACCGTAATGCTGATAGGCATCTACATTAACAGTCACATATAAATTCAGGTTAGGCGTTACGCCATCAGCCAACTGATATTTATACGCATTAAGCGCATTTAATGAATTAATCATATAAACTGGCCTTACTCGTTGTGCCTCCTGAAGGTCTTTCATGGTATATGTTCCGCTTAAATTTATTTTCACAAGAATCGGGCTGTAATTAAGCGGCTGATGTGTAGTACATGGTTCGGGTTTAGGCTTAGAGTTGTAGGTTCTTTGGGGTGCCATGCTTGCAATTGCCATTGCCCCAAAAACCACTATGACTATAACAGGCAAGATGATTGTATTAATACTTTTCATAGCTGCTGATATTAGTGTGAAAAAGTATAAACCTGATTATTTATTTTATTTAAAACTCCTGATTATTCAGAAACATTTACGACTAAAATCGGGAAAAGTATTATCGTTCATGTTTAGCTTTTAGAGATCGCAGAAAGCAGTGAAAAAGCTGTTACTATAATGGTGTAGGTCAAAATGTCAAGCCAATCAAAAGTTCCCGGAATAATGCCAAAGTATTGCGCTGCTTCCAAAGTGAACGGTAGCTGTAAGATAAGAACTTTGCCCAGAGTATTCAAATATTTTAATTCTGATAAAACCAGGGTAATCAAACAAAGAGCTGTACACCATAGTGCATCAGAAAAGTATCCGATCAAAAAATGGTTGATAATAGAGTTACTATTTGCCAATTTAAGAGTGCCATTTTCTATTCGCAAAACATGAAATAATATAATATTGGGTTGAAATAAAAGATAATTAAATACTCCTGTTAACAAACAAAGTATGGCGAGCAAACTTAAAATGATATGTCGAAAAGAAATTTTCACGAAAGTATTGGATGAGAAAGCATTGCAAGTTTGTCGCTTTGCATTTTGCGCATTTTACATTGCTGATTATATGTTATTCTAACTTAACTTTTCTATAGACTCCTCCTATTTTACCGTTAGATACCATTGGGTTTTACAAGTTATTGATTTTTTCTTTCTTGCCTATTTTAATCATTGAAACCCCGCTTCCTGAGCGTTAGCGAACTGCTCTTTTGATCATTCATCATCATCTGACTAAGTCTGATTTTTATGGAAAAATCCGTAAACCTCTTTCAGAAGTTTACGGATAATGATGGAACAAGTTAATTGAGAGCAAACTTATATAGTTCAATAGGTACCACGTTATAGTAAGCGATTGTTCCTAATCTTTATAATACGTGAATGTCCTCTTAATAACAGCTGTCTTTTTGCCTTTATCGTCAGTAGTGGTGCGCTCTGTCCAGTTGCCTTTATCATCATAGCTATCGTACTTATACATCAGATTTTTAGTGATGCTGCTGTCTTTTTCATGTGTGGTATAGTGTTCTTCCATGGCATCGCCTTTTTCGTTCAGTTTAACGGTACCCTGATAAGAAGGCTTACCGGTACTATCAGTTGCAACACCACCAACAAAATTAGGTCCCTCGTATTTCATATCGAAAGTGCTTTTTACTTTCCCGCTCATGAAATACTGTTTTCCCGAATAGGTGATACCATATTCATTTGTTTTCAGATCTGTGTAATAACTATCTTGTTTATCTGTTGAGTCGTATGTTTTGGCAGTAGTGTAATTGCCTTTACCATCTGTTTCGATCGTAACACGAAAAGTTTGTTTACCATCTTTTGTGGCTTTTACTTCGCTGGCTGTTCCATCCGGATTATGCGCTATGGTTTGGCTTACAGTTATTTTTCCAGAAGAATCCTTTGATGTGTATGTTGTATTATAACCTTCTGCATTATAACCGGATATTCCTACTGTAGAATCCGGCTTTGCCTTTCCGGTGCTGTCGAAGTTTGTTGTTCTTTCTTCAAGGGTCTGCACTTTACCTTTTAAATTTTGCTGAACAAGGTCTGTGTTCTTGCGAGTTTGGCTACTGTTACAGGCAATAAGACTTACTGCCAGTAAAGCCATGATTACTGATTTCATAATTGTTAGGTTTTGGTTTAAGGTTTAAATATGGGAATAAAAGTTTAGGATCTCAATCACAATAAAATATGCTTTTCGGCTTTCCTAAGAACTTGAAAGAATCCTAGCTTCATTCTCAATCGTTCAACATAACACTGTTTATCCCCTATCTCGTCTTTGAAGCAGAACCCTTTTATAAATACAAAATCACAATTCAATTGAGCAGCGACAGAAACTAAAAATAGATATTTTTTTTAATTATTCAAATGAATATTAAACTGATCAATGAACAGTTTATCAAAAACTTCTTTTTTTCTTTACCACAGAGTTTCAACTGTGCTAAGAAATATAGCTAGAACTTCACATTTTCAGTCGCAGAATTCCTTCTGTTTTGGAGGGCTGTTTTAAGATGCAGAAGATTTCTCAAAAAATAGGTTGTTTTCTGTGATAAATATAAAAATCAAAAAGCCCCATCTTTTGATGAAGCTTTCTTATAATTTTATAATTTTCGTTTCTGCCTTTTTTCTTTTATTTTCTTTGCTGCATATCCTATCCCGCCTGCGATCAATAAACTTAATCCGCCATCGATGGGTGCATTATCTGGATCTCCGCTACCACTCCCACCGGTAGTAAAATCTACTTTAGTTTCAAAACTTAAAGTACCTATGATGGAGGTATTGCGAAATACAGATACTGTGTTACTGCCATGATTAGCTAAAACCAAATCAGGTTTTCCATCCCCATCTATATCTCCAATACTGGCTGGAATTGGATTAACACCGGTAGTAATATCCACTTTAGCTGCAAAACTTATTGTTCCAACGTTTGAGGTGTTTCGAAATATAGATACAGTGTTGCTGCCATAATTGGGTACTGCTAGATCAGGTTTTCCATCCCCATCTAGATCTCCAATACTTACGGGTGTGGGATTAACCCCTGTTGTAAAATCAACATTGGCTGCAAAACTAACATTACCGATAGTAGAGGTGTTTCTAAATACTGATATGGTGTTGCTGCCATTGTTAGCCACAACTAAATCGGGTTTCCCGTCTCCATCTATATCGCCGATACTTGCTGATTCTGGAGATGTACCTGTTGCGAGATCAACCCTGGCGGCAAAACTTACTGTTCCTGAAGTGCTGGTATTTAGAAATACAGAAATTGAGTTGCTGACCCCATTAGCCACTACCAAATCGGGTTTGCCATCACCATCAATATCACTAATATTAACTAAATATGGTTGAGTACCTGTTGCTAAATCCTGTTTGTTTGTAAATGCAATATTACCTGCTAAGGTTACAATAAATGGTTTTGCTGAGTACGCAGTTAAATTTAATGCCAGATTAGTAACAGATATATATTGGTAAGTAGTTCCAATGGGTACAGTTACCGTTAAACTGGTTGCTGTTGCAGCGCTTACATTTGCTTGTGTGGCACCAAAGAATACAATATTGTTGGCAGGGTTAGTATTAAAACTAGTGCCTGTAATAGTTACTGTTGTACCTACAACTCCGGATAATGGACTGAATGAACTAATAACTGGTGGAATCTTTGGAGCACTGTGGAAAACAGACACAGAAGTTGCATAAGTATTCGCTACGGCTATATCCGGCTTGCCGTCAGCATCTAAATCACCTACACATACTCCGTAAGGAGTTGAACCGGTTGTTAAGTCAACTTTAGTTGCAAAACTGATTGCTCCTGTGGTCGATGTATTTCGTAATACTGATACCGAATTACTGCCATAATTAGCAGTAGTTAAATCGGGTTTGCCATCTCCATCTATATCACCGATACTTACAGCATATGGATGAGTGCCTGTTGTGAAATCCACTTTTGCTGCAAGACTTATTGCTCCAACAGTCGAGGTATTGCGAAACACAGATACTGAGTAACTATCATCATTTGCTACTATTAAATCAGGTTTGCCATCCCCATCTATATCGCCTATACTGATTGATTCGGGAGATGTTCCTGTTGTGAAATCGATCTTTGCTGCAAAACTTATACTGCCCACTGTAGAAGTATTAAGAAATACTGACACTGAATTACTTGTTGTATTTGCTACAGCCATATCAGGTTTACCATCACCATCTATATCGCCCAAACTTACTGAGTATATAACCGGGCCTGTTGTAATGAAATCTACCTTGGTTGCAAAATTAATTGTACCGGGAGAAGAAGTATTGAGTAATACTGATACCGAACTACTATTCTCATTTGCAACTGCCAGATCAGGTTTCCCATCTCCATCAATATCTCCTATACTTATTGAATTAGGGTTTGTACCTGTTGTAAAATCAACTTTGCTTGCAAAACTTATTACACCTAGTGTGGATGTATTACGTAATACAGATACTGAGTTATCATTTATATTAGCGATTGAAAGATCTGGTTTACCATCACCATCAATATCACCTATCACTACATAATATGGATGAAGACCTGTAATAAAATCTGCCTTTGCTGCAAAGCTGATGTTGCCACTACTACCCGTATTAAGTAATACAGACACATTATTTGAACTATAATTCGTAATAACCAGGTCGGGCTTGCCATCACCATCTATATCACCGATTGCTACAGTATATGGAGTTGTACCTGTTGCAAGATCCGTCTTAGCTGCAAAATCATTGTTGGTAATGCCGCCTTTATTGGGACTAAATACAGGGTTGAAATTTGCTCTACTATAAACAGCTAGGTTTGTTCCGGTATTTAATACAGTAATAGGCGCATATGTAGCACCACTCGGTACTGTAACTGTTAAACTGGTTGTTGTTGCAGAACTTACAGTTGCTTTTGTTGCACCAAAAAATACAATATCGTTTGCGGCTGTTGAATTAAAGTTTGTACCAGTAATGGTTACTGTTGTACCTACGTTACCTGATAATGGGCTAAAGGATGTTATAGTAGGTTGAGCAAATAATGCTGTTATAAAAAAAACAGTGACTAAAAATGCTAAACTTTTTTTGGACTTAATTGAATTGATTGCAATTACAAAAGCCGCGTAGATTTTACACATAAGGGGCCGTTTTAGGATTGGTATGATAGCCAGCACAGTAAGAGTTAGTGCTGTAGAATCATATTTTTTTCAAACATTCTTATAGATGCTTGATCGATAAAACCAATAGATAGTAGATTAGCTTTGATAAAACTTAGCTAGTGCATCGGAAGAAATATTGACAAATGAACTTATGCTTTTACTATTGGTGGAGTAGTAAATACTTAGGTATAAATTTCGTATAAAAACTATAGCAAAAAATATGTTTTTTATCATATAATTGTTTTTTTTAAACCTCATGTTTAAACTTCGAATCGCGGTAATAACAAAAACTTTTATTGAAAAGTCCTTAGTGTATTCCTATAAAAACTTTCATTTTTTTCAGGTGAACTGCTATCTTTAATTCTCAATCTTTTATTGATGAGAAAATTATTCTTCGCAATTATTGTTCTTTGTTTTATTTCCTGCAACGATAAACAATCCGTTGACCTGATCATTAAAAACGCAACGATCTATACCGTTGATTCTTCTTTTGCAAGAGCTGAAGCAATGGCTATCAAAGACGGAATGATCATTGCCACCGGGAGCAATGAATCCATTCTCAAAAATTACGAAGCCAAAGAAAATATTGATGCAGAAAAGAAAGCAGTATATCCCGGCTTCATTGATGCACATGCACACTTTGTCGGTTACGGGCATTCTTTATTTGTTGCCGACCTCTACGATACAAAAAGCTTTGATGAAGTATTGGAAAGGCTCAAATCTTTTGCTGCTGCACATCCTGATGAGCAATGGATCTTAGGCAGAGGCTGGGACCAAAACAAATGGCCCGGCAAAACCTATCCCACCAATGAAAAACTGAATCAGTTGTTTCCTGATAAACCTGTTTATATCACAAGGGTTGACGGGCACGCAGCCATCTGCAATCAAAAAGCATTTGATCTTGCGAATGTGAAACCCGGAGCAACCATAAGTGGTGGAGATGCAGAAACTAAAAATGGAAAACTAACAGGCGTATTGATCGATAACGCGAAGGAATTGGTGAACAATAATATTCCGCAATTATCAAAAGAAGATTATGCAAAAAGATTATTAGCCGCAGAGAAAAATTGTTTTGCTGTTGGCTTAACCACTATCACTGATTGCGGATTAAGTTATACCGATGTGGATGCCATCGACACCTTACAAAAACAAGGAAAGCTCAATATGCGATTGTATGTGATGCTCAGCGACAACAAGGAAAACTTTGCGCATTATTTACCAAAAGGCCCCTATAAAACAGATAAACTTTTTGTAAAAGGATTTAAGTTCTACGCCGATGGTGCATTGGGCAGCAGAGGCGCTTGTTTATTGCAACCTTATAACGATAAAAAAGACTGGAAAGGATTTTTATTAAGCAGTATCGCTCATTTTGATTCATCGGCGCAACTACTGGCCGGCACTGATTTTCAGATGTGCACGCATGCCATCGGCGATTCGGGAAACAGGATGATCTTGAATGTGTACAATAAAGTGCTGAAAGGCAAGAATGATAAACGCTGGCGTGTAGAACATGCGCAGATCATTAACGAAAATGATTTTAATTTATTCGGACAGTCATCCATCATTCCATCTGTTCAGCCCACCCATGCCACCAGTGATATGTATTGGGCTGAAGAACGTTTGGGCAAAGAAAGATTGAAAGGTGGATATGCCTATAAACAACTCCTGCAGCAAAACGGATGGATCCCATTGGGGACTGATTTTCCGGTAGAAGATATCTCTACTTTCAAAACCTTTTTAGCTGCCGTTACACGTAAAGATGCGAAAGGTTTTCCTGCCGGTGGTTTTCAAACAGAGAATGCATTGACCAGAGAAGAGACTATCAAGGGCATGACCATCTGGGCGGCTAAAGCCGGGTTTCTGGAAAAGGAAGTAGGCAGTCTGGAAAAAGGCAAAAAAGCCGATTTCATCATCCTCGATCAGGATCTGATGAAAGTTGCTGAAACAGATATTCTCAAGACAAAAGTGGTCTCTACTTATCTGGGGGGTAAGAAAGTGTTTGGGAAGTAATCTGACCAATTTACAGTTTTCTTACCGATCAACTAATTAACCGGTCGACCAATCAACTGGCAATCCTCTCTATCTTCTTATCCCCGGCTTCGTATCATTTGGCTGGTTTCTTCGGGAGTTCTTCGAGAGCCCTGCAATAAAACAGCAAGCAGACAGCAGGAGGATACGAAGGAATTACGAAGAAAAGCTGTAAGACAGAGCTATCTTCTTAATGACTTCTTCGTACCCTGTTCGGAGTAAGTCCGTTAATTAACGGACTTACTCCGAAGAAGACCAAAGGAAGACCAAAAGGAGACCGGTAAAAAAATAGTCAGTGCTTATAATTAGAGTTATTTACCCCTAAGTGGGTTCTTTTAAGAAAAAATATAATTCTGCGCCCAAAAGATCGGTTTACAAAAGCCAAATACCTATACGTAATTTTCTTAGCTTTGCAGCCTTTAAAAACAAGCAGGACAGGTGTTTTATGAGTGCTAAATACAAAGAATTTTCAGGACTGAATTTACCCGCTATTGAAAAAGAGATTTTGCAAAAGTGGGAAGAGAACAATGCTTTTGAACAAAGTGTTTCCTTACGTGAAGGCGCTACACCTTTTGTGTTCTATGAAGGTCCGCCCAGTGCCAACGGCATGCCCGGCATTCACCATGTGATCAGCAGAACATTGAAAGATATGGTCTGTCGTTACAAGACCATGCAGGGATTTCAGGTAAAACGCAAGGGCGGTTGGGATACCCATGGCTTACCTGTAGAGTTGGGTGTTGAAAAAGAATTGGGCATCACCAAAGAAGATATCGGCAAAAAGATCTCGGTTGAAGAATACAATAAAAAATGCCGGGAAGCCGTATTGCGCTATAAAGACAAATGGGATGATCTGACGAAGAAGATGGGTTATTGGGTAGACCTGAATGATCCATATATCACGTTTGAAAATAATTATATCGAAAGCTTATGGTGGATCCTGAAACAATTGTACAATAAAGATCTTTTGTACGAAAGTGTAAGCATTCAACCTTATTCACCTGCAGCGGGAACAGGATTAAGTTCACACGAATTAAATCAGCCCGGCACGTATAAAGATGTAAAAGATACCAGTGCGGTTGCGATGTTCCGGGCAGTGCAGGATGAAAAGAATAAATTTTTGCATGATGCAGTGCATGGCGCAGAAGTTTTCTTCCTGGCTTGGACCACTACACCCTGGACGCTTCCATCGAATTTAGGTTTGACCGTTGGACCGAATATTGATTATGTTTTAGTGAAGACCTTCAATCCCTATACACATCTTCCTGTTACTGTTGTCCTGGCAAAATCCTTGCTGGGCAAGTATTTCAAAGATGAAGGAAAGGAGGCTGATTTTGATGCATACAACGAGAAAGCAAAAATTCTTCCCTGGAAGATCATGGCTGAATGCAAAGGAACGCAATTAGAAAATTGTCGTTACGAACAACTGATGCCTTATGAAGCCAATAGTGTGGAAGTTGCAGGTGGCGATCCCTTCAGAATTATCTTGGGTGATTTTGTTACCACAGAAGATGGTACAGGTATCGTACATACCGCTCCCGCATTTGGTGCAGACGATTACAGGGTTGGAAAGAAAAACAATATCGGCATTTTAACGATGGTGGACCGTGAAGGAAAATTCCTGGATGGTCTGGGAGAATTCAGCAATCGTTATGTAAAAAATTATAAGGATGAGAAAGATTATGTAGATGTGAATGTTGACATCTGCGTAAAACTGAAAAAAGAGAACCGTGCTTTTAAAGTAGAAAAATACGAACACAGTTATCCGCATTGCTGGAGAACCGATAAACCCATTTTATATTATCCTTTGGATGCCTGGTTCATCAAGACCACTGCCTTAAAGGACAGGATGGTGGAATTGAACAAGACCGTTAACTGGAAACCCAAATCGACCGGTGAAGGGAGATTCGGTAACTGGCTGGAAAATATGGTGGACTGGAATTTAAGCAGGAGTCGTTATTGGGGAACGCCACTTCCGGTATGGCGTAGTCAGGATGGCAGTGAAGAAATTTGTATTGGCAGTATTGCAGATCTGCATGAACAGATCGCTTTTTCCAATGCGTTTTATGTAAGCGAGGAGAGGGTAAAAAATTTCGATGCAGAAAGAGAAAAATTTTTAGCCCTAAAGGCATTTCACTATCAGCTAAAAAATAATAAAGATGTTGAATTCGCCGTTTGTCGTCCTGAGATAAAAAATGGATTTATTCATTTTTTATGGGGTAAAGAAGGCAATGCCGCCAAAGATTTTGAAGGTGGCTATGGCACATCAAAAATTATTGCGAAAAGAAATTGGGAATCAGAAAATATTATTGCCTTTAAAGATCAAACATTAGAAAATGTTTTTGAAGGGATTGCAGATGCTTTGGTATCAGGAAAAATTATAAGAGAATATGGTCCGGAAAATGCTAAAAGAATTGAACTGCAAACCAATGAATACATTGTGATCATTTCGCAGTTTTTACATGATGAGGAATATAATTGGTTGGTAACAGGGTTTAAAAAGAAAAATGAAACTGTTGATATCGGTAGCGATTCCGCACTTGCCGATACTACGCAAATCAACCCTACGCTTAACCGTGATGATTTGGGAGCAGTTTCTGATACAAAACTAAAATATTTTTCTGCTCAACCAATATTTCGATTTAAAACAGATGATCTGCATAAACCCTTTGTTGATGATATATTCTTTATTTCTCCAAAAGGGAAAATAATGCAACGTGTTGCCGACCTGATCGATGTTTGGTTCGACAGCGGCGCCATGCCTTATGCGCAATGGCATTTCCCATTTGAGAATAAAGAAATTTTTGCCAATAGTTATCCTGCTGATTTTATATGCGAAGGGGTGGATCAAACAAGGGGATGGTTCTATACTTTACATGCGATCGGTTCTTTAATAAAAGAAAGTGTGGATGATGAATTAACAAAAGCCGGTTTATCCACTGCAAAAGTGGATGGGCGTGCTTTTAAAACTGTTGTATCGAACGGCTTGGTATTGGATAAGAACGGCAACAAGATGAGCAAACGTTTGGGCAATGTGGTAAATCCTTTTGAGACCATCGAGAAATATGGTGCCGATGCTACCCGCTGGTATTTAATTACCAATGCATCTCCTTGGGATAATTTAAAATTCGATCTGGCAGGTATACAGGAAGTACAAAGAAAATTTTTCGGTACGCTCTATAATACCTATCAATTCTTTGCATTGTATGCCAATGTGGATGGCTTTGCATTTAAAGAGAATTATATCCCTTTAAAAGATCGCCCGGAAATTGACAGATGGATCCTATCATCACTCAATACCTTGGTCAAAACGGTTACGGAGGCTTTGGACGATTATGAACCTACCCTTGCAGGCCGTGCCATTGAAGAATTCGTGGATGAGCATCTGAGCAACTGGTATGTGCGTTTATGCAGAAGAAGGTTCTGGAAAGGTGAGTATGAAGCAGATAAGATCTCGGCCTACCAAACATTATACGAATGTCTGGAGACCATCACCAGATTGATGGCCCCAATTTCGCCATTCTTCAGTGATGCAGTATTTCAAAACCTGAATGCACTTACGGGAAGATTTTCTGTTTCCAGCATTCATCATACAGATTTCCCGAAAGCGAATCCGGAAGCGATCGATGCCGACCTGGAACAAAGAATGCAACTGGCACAGGAGATCTGTTCACTGATCTTATCACTCCGCAAGAAAGTAAATATCAAAGTTCGTCAGCCTTTACAGAAGGTATTCATCCCTGCTTTGGACGACAGGATGCATGCACAGATCGCTGCGGTAGAATCTGTCATCAAAAATGAGGTGAATGTAAAAGAAGTGGTGATCCTGAATGCCAATAATGATATCATCAAGAGAAAGGCGAAGGCCAATTTCAAGACCCTGGGCAAACGCCTGGGAGCACATATGAAATGGGCCGCCGACATGATCGCCAAAATGGACGATGAAGCTATCGGCACCGTTCTGGAAGGAATGTATACTTTGAACGGAGTGGATTACGTTTTTGACAACGAGGACCCGATCATCATTCATCCGGAAGATATTGAAGTGACCGTTCAGGAGATCCCTGGATTTGAAGTGGCAACCAAGGGTAATCTGACGGTGGCTCTGGATATTGTGATCAGCGAGATCCTGCAAAAAGAAGGAGATGCCCGCGAATTCGTAAACCGTATCCAAAGCATCCGAAAAGAGAGTGGATTTGACCTTACCGACAGGATAGAAGTAACAGTTGTGGAGAACAAAAATCTGTATTCATCTATTAATGATAATAAAATCTATATTTGCGGCGAAATTTTAGCAGACGATATTGCTTGGGTACCCCAATTAAATGGGGGTATCGACATAGAAGTAAACGAAATTTTGCTGAAAGTCACCATAACAAAAAAAGGATAAAACTGTATGGCTACAAAGAAACCTACACCTAAAAAGGCTGTAAAAGCTGTTGCAAAACCTGCTAAAAAGGTTGCAGTAGCAAAAAAAGCAACAAAACCGGCTCCTAAAAAGGCTGTTAAACCTGTTGCCAAACCGGTAGCTAAAAAAGCCGTTCCTGCTAAAAAAGCAGCTAAACCGGTAGCTAAAAAAGCCGTTCCTGCTAAAAAAGCAGCTAAACCGGTAGCTAAAAAAGCCGTTCCTGCTAAAAAACCGGTAAAGCCCATACCTGTAAAAAAAGCAGTTGCAAAACCTGCTCCTGCTCCTAAAAAAGAGCTGCATCCGGTTAAACATGTTCCTGCAGCCAAACTAGTATCAGTATCTAAACCTAAAGTAGAGGTAAAAGCAAAACCTTTACCACCGGTTAAACCTATAAAAAAACAACAGGAACCATTGAAAGAAGTGAAAGTACCTAAGACCAGTGTTAAAACAAGTGTTGCATATAAGCCGCAATACACTCCTTTAGAAAAAAGAACGGACAATCAAAGATCGAACGAACCCATTGTTAGGTACAGCGATACTGAATTAACTGAATTCAGAGACCTGATCAACAAAAAAATGGAAGCCGCTAAAAAAGAGTTGGCCTACCTGCAGGGCTTGATTACCCGCAAAGACGAAATGGGCGGAGATGAAAGCGATAACCGCTACATCACCATGGAAGATGGCGGAATGAGCATGGAACGCGAACAATTGAGCCAGATGGCCAGTCGCCAGATCCAATATATCGATCACCTGGAAAAAGCGATCATGCGTATCGAGAACAAGACCTATGGTATTTGCAGAGTTACAGGAAAACTAATCGACAAAGCTCGTTTACGTGCTGTACCACATGCTACCTTAAGCCTCGAAGCTAAGTTAGGTTTGGTAAAACCGTCGGCTGCTATTAACGAATAAGAATCTGACTATTTTATATAAAGAGTTGATGTATCTGCATCGGCTCTTTTTTTTGTTTTAATCAATGAATGGAATGGAATCGAAAAAAATAAAGCTCCTGTTAGTACTGGTTATTTTGTTAATCTCTGCAGGATCCTATGCACAAAACAATGAATTGGGAAGCTGGGATATTGTGAATCTTTTTGTGAAGCCCAACGACAAATATTTCCTGTATGGAGAAATACAAACCCGTTCTCAGAAACTAACCACTGATTTTTACTATCACGAAGTGAAGGGCGGTGCAGGTTTGAATTTTGCCCATAAACATTCTGTTTTTATCGGCATGGGAGATTATACAACCTACGATTATCCCGGCAATTATAAATCCCCGGCCAATACAAAAGAGTTCAGGATCTGGGAACAGTTGATCCTCAACAATAATATCGGAAGATTAAAGATCGAACACCGCTATCGGATAGAACAGCGATGGGTGAATGGTGATTTTCAAAACAGGTTTAGATATCGGATCAATCCCATCATTCCCATTAATCACCCCGGCTTTTCATCCAACACATTATTTGCTACTGCTTTTGATGAAGTGTTTTTCACTAATCTGGCCCCCTATTTTTTGAGGAATAGATTCTTTGCAGGTATGGGCTATCAGTTCAATCCGTTATTTGCATTTCAACTGGGATTTATACGTCAGTTCGACTATAATACAACAACCAATGGCAGCGGAAAGAATTTTATTCAAAGCACTTTCTTGTTTACAGTTGACAAGAGCAAGAAAAATAAAGTGGAGAAATTGCCGAGTGTGATGGATTGATTCTAAAGATCTCAGTTGAGTATATTTGTAATGGCAATGATCTTTGCCATTATGATTATGAAAGCATTTCTGGTCATCCTTGTTTTATTTATTTGTGTCAAAACAAATGGGCAAGACAATACTCCCGATCCTTCTCACTATATCATTACAGGGAAAGTGTACGACAGCACTATAAAACAATATTTATCCGGTGTTTCCATCTTATGCAGAAACAAGTATGGAACAAGCAGTGGCTATGATGGTGGCTTTCGGCTTACAGTTCCGAAAAAATATTCGAAGAAGAATTTTTCAATTCTTGTATCTTCTCTTGGCTATGAGTCCCGCAAAATAAAAATAAAGAATAAGCAATCGCCTTCGAATAAAGACCTAATGGTTTACCTGAAACAAAAGTTTATTGATATGAATGAAGTGATCACCATCCAATGATTTCAAAATCGCTTATTTCAACTCCTGCATATCTACCAATCGTTTATACATACCGTCTTTTTCCATCAGGGAATCATGATGCCCGCGTTCGATGATCTCTCCGTGTTGTAACACAATGATCTCATCAGCATGGCGAATGGTAGACAAGCGATGTGCGATCACGATACTGGTTCGGTTTTGCATCATGTTATTAATAGCATCCTGTACCAAACGTTCGCTTTCGGTATCCAGAGAGGAAGTGGCTTCATCGAGGATCAATATCGGCGGGTTCTTTAATACAGCCCTTGCAATAGTTAAACGTTGCCTTTCGCCTCCGCTGAGTTTACTGCCCCTGTCGCCGATATTGGTAGCATAGCCTTCTTCTTTGCTCATGATATAATTATCGGCATTGGCGATCTTAGCAGCATCGCGGATCTGTTCAGAGCTGGCATGCGACATTCCCAATGAAATATTATTGGCGATCGTATCATTGAACAAAATGGGTTCCTGTGTTACAATGCCCATCAAAGACCGCACACTGTGTAAGGAATATTCTTTGATATTAATCCCATCGATCAACAATTCACCACTGCTTACATCATGAAATCTCGGAATCAGATCAGCCAGCGTACTCTTTCCTGCACCACTGCTGCCCACCAATGCGATGGTCTTTCCTTTGCCGATGCTGAGATTGATATTTTTCAGGATCACTTTATCCTCATATAAAAAACTAACATTCTTAAATTCGATGCTGTAATTGAAGGAACTGATCTTTTTTCCATTCTCATTCTCATCCACTTTTACAGGAGCCTGTAAGATCTCTTCGATTCGGGTGATGGCTGCAGACCCTTTCTGCATATTATAAAATGAAGTAGATAATGATTTGGCAGGATTAATGATCTGGCTGAATAAAATGATATACATCGTAAACCCTGCAGCATCTAATCCCACCGAGCTCGACAAAACCAGTTTTCCGCCAAACCACAGAATGGCGATCAATACCAGAACGCCCATGAATTCGCTTAAAGGTGAAGCAAGGTCCCTGCGCAACTGCATCTTCCTTCTCACCTGAAACAGATCATTATTGGTCTTCAGGAATTTACCGCGCAGGATAGATTCGGCATTGAATGCTTTGATCACTCTTAATCCGGTCAGCGTTTCTTCCAATGTAGACAGTAATTCTCCCAGATAAACAGCAGAGATATTGGATTGTTTTTTCAGGCTGCGGCTGATCCTTCCGATCACAAAGGCAGTCAGGGGCAGAAAAATAAATAAGAATAAAGATAAAATTGGGCTGATGAAAATCAATGCGATCAAAATAACGATCACATTGATGGGGTCTTTGATCAATCCTTCCAAAGTACCAACTACCGATGTTTCAATCTCGGCAATATCATTGGTCATCCTGCTCATCACATCCCCTTTACGCTGATCGGTAAAATAACCGATGGGCAGTTGCAACAGTTTATTATAGAGTTCAGCTCTCAATTTTGTGACCACACTCATCTTGATGGGTGCCAGCACATAAAAGCTGAGATAGAAGAAAAAGTTTTTCAAAAAAACGGAGATCAGGATCAATAAACAAATGATCCCTAATGCAAGCACGGGACCTTCCTTACCATGCGCCTGGATAAACAGCCCCAATTCGTAGTTAATATATTTCAAAACATCAAAAACGCTGTTAGGTTTTACCAGTACCATTTTCTCTTTAGCAAAAATGATAGTCAGGAAAACGGGTAATCCCGAAAAAGAGATCAGCGAAAAAGCAATAGATAATACAGAAAACACAAAGTATAAGACAATGCCTGAACTATGAGAACCTAAATATTTAAAAAGCCTAGCGTATTTTTTCATTTTTGTTAATTGAGCGGTAACTGCAACAAAATCTATGCTGCTACCCGTAATCATGCTAAATTTACAGCCACCAAAGGTAAAGGTTATGGAAGAAGGAAAACGTCAAAAACAAGTTGCCGCCGTATTGCAGGAAGAATTGAATGATATTTTCAGGAGACTGGGGTTAAATATGATGCATAATGGCATGGTATCGATCTCTTCTGTAAAAGTGACGCCCGATCTGCTGGAAGCAAGGATCTATGTAAGCCTATTTCAGATAGAACAGCCCGAATTGGCCATGAAGCAGATCGAAGATAAAGCCTGGGAGATCAAGAAACATCTTTCAGAAAAAGTAAAACATCAGTTGCGCCGCATTCCGGTATTGCAATTTTATTTAGACGATACACTTGACCATGTTTTTAAAATGGAAGAATTGTTTAAACAGATCAATAAATCCCAAGCCCCTAAAGGGGAATAAGAACAATACTATTCAAGTGAACATTAGAACTTGAAACTTTAAACTTTTTGAACCTTGAACTTTCTATTTGCATGGCGATATTTTAAGTCGAAGAAATCCACCAATGCCATCAATATCATTGCATGGATCAGTGTTGTTGCCATAGCAGTAGGAACAGCTGCTTTGATCATTGTATTGAGTGTTTTTAACGGATTTGAGGGATTGGTGAGAGGTTTATACACCGATTTTTATGCCGATATCCGCATTGCCCCTGCAATAGGAAAAGTGCTGCAATTAACACAGTCGCAAATCGATCAGATAAAAAAAACAAAGGGTGTTGCTCAGATCAGTTTAGTGGCCGAGGAAAAAGCAGTGCTGGTAAATGGCGATAATCAGGCCATTGTTTTTATAAAAGGTGTGGATGATAATTTTACTTTTACCAACAATATCACACCGCATATCGTTAATGGAAAATTTGATATTGGCACAGCCGATAAACCCAGGATCGTTATAGGCGCAGGTATTGAAAATGCTACTGGCATCGACGTGGAGAAGTCTGTGTATCCGGTTACGCTATACCTGCCTAACAGAAAAGCCACTAATTTCAATTCGCTGGAAGCAATGAATTCTTATAATGCTTATCCTTCAGGAACATTTCTGGTGCAGCAGGATTTTGATAATAAGTATATTTTCAGCAATCTCTCTTTTTTAAAATACATGCTTGATCTAAAGGCAGACGAATATTCTTCTGTTGAATTAAAAGTGAATACCAACGATCCGAACAAGGTAAAAGATGACCTTCAAAGATTGCTGGGTGAAAAGTTCTTGGTGCAAACACGTTACGAACAGAATCAAAGTTTGTTTACCGTGATGCAGGTAGAAAAATGGGTGATCTATGTTATTCTCTCATTGATATTGATCGTTGCTGCATTTAATATGATCGGAGCATTGACCATGCTGGTTTTGGAAAAACAAAAAGATATTGCCGTATTAAAAGCAATGGGTGCTGATAACAATTTGATTCAAAAAATATTCTTGAGTGAGGGGCTTGTACTGGCGGGTATCGGCGGAACTGCGGGCATTATTCTGGCCGCTGCCATTTGTTATATTCAGGTCAAATTCAAATTAATAAAATTAGGCGGAGGAACATTCATCATTGACTATTATCCGGTAAAAATGCTGGCAACAGATTTTATTTTAGTAGTAGCAACCATTTTATTGATTGCCTTGTTGGCTGCATGGATACCCTCACGAAAAGCAAGCCTGCAGGAATTCTCGTTGAAATCGTAGAATAGAGGAAAGCTATGAGCTGAGAGCCTTGAGCTGTGAGCAATTGCTCATAGCTATCAGCTCGCAACTAAAGATCAATAATCCCCTAAAGTTTCTGGCAATTGTTCCAATGCTTTTGCGAGTTGTGCATCATTGGGTGCGATACCGTGCCACTCATGACTTCCTTCCATAAAATCAACGCCCTTGCCCATGATGGTCTTCATCAAAATACAAATGGGTTTGCCATTACCCGTTAAGGATTTTGCTTTATCCAATCCGGCAACAGTGTCATCCATATCATTGCCATCCATTTCGATCACGGTCCAGTTAAAAGCTTCGAATTTTGCTTTCAGGCTGAATGTGTTCAGTACATTTTTGGTAGAACCATCTATCTGCTGACCGTTATAATCCACCGCTACAATTAAATTATCTACTTTATGATGCGGGGCAAACATGATCGCTTCCCAGTTCTGTCCTTCATCCAGTTCTCCATCTCCGCATAGTGCAAAAACGAGATTTTTATCTCCGTTTAATTTTTTACTTAATGCCGCACCAATGGCAACACTTATTCCCTGTCCCAATGAACCGCTTGCCACCCTTACCCCCGGAAGGTGTTCGTGGGTAGTAGGATGTCCTTGTAATCTTGAATTTATTTTGCGGAAACTGGCCAGTTCTTTAACGTCAAAATATCCTGCTCTTGCCAGTGTTGAATAAAATAAAGGCGATACATGACCATTAGAAAGAAAGAAAAGGTCTTCATCCTTGCCATCCATATTAAATTTAGAATTATGAACCAGAGTTTTAAAATAGAGTGCCGTTAAAAAGTCAGCACAGCCTAATGACCCGCCGGGGTGACCACTTTGTACGCCATGCACCATTCTTACTATATCCCGTCTAATTTGTGAGGCAATTTTTTTAAGTTCGGTCGTATCAGCCATAATATTTTTCTTTTTGAGGCAGCGAAGTTACGTGGAAAAGCTTCTTAAATAAGTATGAGGCATTAGAATTAAGTTTTTGTAAGCTGGCTTTTTTAATACAGAAATTCAAAAAAAATTACTAATTTGCCCATCCCCTATTCCTCTGTACAAATACTTTGAAGTTTCTAAACAACATTTAAGATCAATTCTTATTGTATGGAGAATATAATTATTAGTGCGATCATTTCTTTTATCCTGACTTTTTATGCCATTCCTATCATTATCATGGTAGCTAATAGCAAAAAATTATTCGATCATCCCGATGCAAGAAAGATCCATCTAACACCAATTCCTTCACTGGGTGGTTTTGGCATATTTGCAGGGTTTTTGGTAGCCCTTTTGCTGATGGCAGAGATCAATACTGTTTCGCAGGGTTTTCAATATTATATTGCTGCATTCCTGATCACTTTCTTTGTGGGGATGAAGGATGATGTTTTGGTGATCTCGCCCATGAAAAAATTTATAGGCCAGTTAGTTGTTGCTGTGATATTGATGTTTAAAGCCAATTTGCTGATCCTTACCATGCATGGCTTTATGGGAGTGGGTGTGATTCACCCCACATTCAGTTATTTTTTAACCGGGCTCACCATCCTGGTTATCATGAATGCATTTAATTTGATCGATGGCATTGATGCCTTGGCAGCCAGTATCGGCATTATCACTTCATGCGTATTCAGCCTGTTTTTCTTTTTCAATGATGATATGTTCTTTGCTTTGATGGGATTCACTTTTGCAGCAAGCTTACTGGCATTTCTGATCTATAACTTTTCACCGGCAAGAATATTTATGGGCGATACGGGATCGATGTTACTGGGTTTAGTAAATGCTATTTTAGCGATCCGTTTTATTGAAACTGCCGAAAGCAGCAGTATTTTTCCGCTCTTGGGATCACCTGCCATGGGTTTTGGCATCTTAGCCCTGCCTTTATTAGATACCCTTCGCGTATTTGGTATCCGGATCCTGCATGGACGTTCTCCTTTTTCTCCCGATAGAAACCATTTGCATCATATCCTGCTTGATAAAGGTTTATCACATTCTTCAGTAACACTCATATTGTCAGTATCAACGATCATCATGATCGTCATGACTTATATTGCTTTGCCGATAGGAACTACGAAAGTGATATTGGCACAGATCGTTTTATTCTTTTCCTGCATAACCGTGCTGACACAAGTAAGACCCAGAATGAAAGGAATGAAGATCATTAAAAATCAGGAACTCGACGAAAATGAACTGAGCAGGAAAGTGAGGGATATCTTTTTTTACACTGAAAATTCTGCTAGAACAAGAGAGAAAGATTAGCCTTATATTTTTTACAAGTTTTTATAAGCCCCATTTTATTCGGGGCTTTTGTATTTGCAAAAGTCTTACAATCATTTATTAGTTTTGCAGCAGTTTAAACAAAGAAAATTATGTCAGAAGATCTAGAATTGATACTGGATGATGTTGAAAGCTCGATGAAAAAAGCCATCAGTCATTTGGAAGTTGAATTAACGAAGATAAGAGCAGGAAAAGCAAACCCTTCTATGCTCGACGGAGTAAATGTTGATTATTATGGTGCCCCAACACCTATCAATCAGGTGGCCAATGTTTCTATTTTGGATGCACGCACCATCAGTATTCAACCATGGGAAAAAAATATGCTGCAGGCTATTGAAAAAGCGATCCTGCAAGCCAATATCGGAATCACGCCGCAAAGTGACGGAGTACAGATCCGGTTATTTCTACCGCCTTTAACCGAAGAGAGAAGAAAAGAATTGTTCAAGAAAGCCAGCGGCGAAGGTGAACATTGCAAAGTTGCCATCAGGAATTTACGGAGAGATGGTATTGAGGAAATTAAAAAATTACAGAAGGACGGACTGAGTGAAGACATTGCAAAAGATGCAGAAAAAAATGTGCAGGAAATAACAGATAAGTTTATTGTATTGGTCGATAAACATCTGGTTGCAAAAGAAAAAGAAATGATGAGTGTGTAACAGCATTCAACAATAAACAATCATCCCTTCTCTTTTGATCGAAAAATGGAGAAGGGATTTTTATTTGAATTAGCCAGATAAACGCCGGCAAGAATTACGCTTAAACTGATGACCTGCCAGATCGTGATCTTTTCATCCAGCATTAAACCCCAGAATACTGCCACAAAGGGAATCCCATAAGTAACCATCGAAGAAAAAACAGCGCCCGCCCTTTTGATGAGCATGTAAAAAAGTATGGAAGCAACTGCAGTGCCCATGATACCCAATACTGCACTCGCAGATGTGGATATCAAATATTCCTTTTGACCCAGAGGCAAAGAAAAATAACCTGTAAAATATAAAATGAAAAGGCAGGGGATGATCAAAAAAACAAAAGCCAAAGTAGCGATATTGATTGAACCAATACCATGCATATGCCTGCCAACCATATTCACATTCAGTCCGTATAAAATGGTAGCCACAAAAATGAATGAAGAATAAGATACATTCTTAAAATCGATATGCCCGTTACCGGTAAACAATAAGATCAGTCCGATAAATCCGATGATGATGCCGATTATTTTCTTTCTTTCCGCTTTTAATTCAAAGAAAGCGATGCCTACAAGAATGGTAAAGAAAGGTGTTAATGCATTCAGGATCCCTGCCAGTGAACTGTCGATCTTTGTTTCGGCCAGGCAAAACAAAAAGGCCGGGATAAAGCTGCCGATGATGCCGGATAAAGCCACTAATCCCAGTTTATTTTTGGGAACCTGCTTTATAGCCCTGAAAGTAAAAGGTATCAAAACGAATCCGGCACTTAAAATGCGCAAAGCGGCAACCTGATAGGGTGAAAGTACCTGCATGCCCTCCTTCATCAATACAAAAGAGCTTCCCCATATAAAAGAAAGCACAACGAATAATGTCCAGTTGAATATTTTTTCTTTCAATACCTGTATTTCGGGCAAATGTCAAGTTTTTCGGTCACTCTAAAGAATAAATATATACAGGGTTCATTCGAATAATGAAATAGTTATGTCAAAAATTTTTCATTCAGAAAAAAACTTTTACTTTGATCATCTAACTAAAACTATAAGTTATGGGAATGCTTAAAGAATTCAAAGAATTTGCCATGCGTGGCAATGTGGTAGACCTGGCCATTGGTGTTATCATCGGTGCAGCTTTCGGAAAGATCGTAAGTTCGCTCATCGAAGATGTGATCACGCCATTGTTATTAAAACCCGCACTACAGGCCGCTCATCTCACTGAATTAAAAGATCTTACACTGTTCGGCATCGTAAAATACGGGAATTTTTTATCGGCAGTCATCAATTTCGTGATTGTGGCATTTGTACTGTTTTTGATCATTCAGGCTATGAATTCATCTAAACTAAAAAAACAAGATGCACCGGCACCGCCCCCGCCACCAACAGTTACAGAAACATTGTTAACTGAAATTAGGGATGCATTGAAAAAATAATGCAGCATGATACCAAAGCAAGATCCCGCTTGTTGAAGCGGGATCTTGCTTTGGTGGATAACTATCTTTCCGCCGGAAAGCATTTGTAAGACCGAATTGTTTTTATTTGCAGTTAAAGAATTTGTAGCGTGAGTACACCCAATTACCAAATTAAAGTCGATACGTTTGAAGGACCATTCGATCTCTTGCTTTTTTTCATTGAAAGAGATGAACTCGATATTTATAATATCCCTATTACCAAGATCATCAAAGATTTTCTGGATTATATCCATACGCAGGAAAAACTGAATATCGAATTAAGTAGCGAATTCATTCTCTTCATCTCCACTTTGATGCGTATCAAGGCCAGATTATTATTGCCCCGCAAAGAAATTGATGCGCAGGGAAATGAGATCGATCCTCGTCAGGAACTGATCGAAAAGATCCTGGAATATAAGAGATTCAAAGAAGCCGCCGTACAGATGGCCGAAATGGAAGCTGTTCGTATGCTGATGGTAAAACGCGGTAATCTTCAGAAAGAAATTGCCGAGATCGGTGAAGAAGCCGGTGAAGGAACAGAGATACAGACCATCACCATGTTCAAATTAATGAAGGCTTTTGAAAAAGTGATGTTGCGTGTGCAGGCAAGACAAAACAAACCCGTGCATACGGTTGTTCGATACAATTACACCATGGAAGGAAGCCGTGATTATATGACGGGTTTTGTGCAAAGAGAAAAACATGTTTCCTTCGAAAAGGTATTTGATGTTTGCGAAGGAAGGATCCATGCTTTATTCTTATTTCTTTCGCTCCTGGAATTAGTGCAACAGAAATTCATGAAACTGATGATCGGTGAAGGAAGAAATAATTTCATCATCGAATGGAATGAGAACCGCGAAGAAGATCTGCAATTTGCAGGAGCAGAAGTGGAAAGAGCAACAGAAGAAACTTTTATAGATCCTGAATTGAATTAGCAGAAAGTCCCTGCATAAAAAAACGCATGAAAATATTCATGCGTTTTTTTATTGATCAAGCATCAGTTTAGCCTGCTATCGTAGCGGTTACTTTTACCTTATCTTTCATCAGTTCTCTTGCGGTTGCAGCAATGGCCTGTGCATCATATTCGCATTCGCGGTATAATTCTTTCAATGTGCCATGTTCTACAATTCTATCGGGTATTCCAAGCATTTTCACTTCAGCAGAATAATTATTCTTTGACATGAATTCCAGAATAGCAGAACCAAAGCCTCCTACTACTGTGCCATCTTCAACTGTAATGATCTTATTGTATTTGCCAAACACTTCATGCAGCATTTCCTCATCGATCGGCTTTACAAAACGCATATCGTAATGCGCAGGGTTGATGCCTTCCGTTCTTAGTTCACGTAGGGCGGCTGTTGCAAAATTTCCGGGATGACCAAAAGACAGTATCGCAATATCTTCTCCATCTTTTAATTTTCTTCCTTTCCCTATTTCTATTTCCTCGAATGCAGTTCTCCATTCAGGCATTACACCTTCACCACGCGGATAGCGGATCACAAAAGGATTTTTTATGGAAGGCAATTGTGCCGTGAACATCAGATTCCTTAATTCCTGTTCATTCATCGGTGCGCTGATGATCATGTTGGGAATACAACGGAAATAAGCAATATCATAACAGCCATGATGGGTTGGTCCATCATCTCCCACCACCCCTGCTCTGTCTAAACAAAACACGACGGGTAATTTTTGAATGGCCACATCATGCACTACCTGATCAAATGCACGTTGCATGAATGACGAATAAATATTGCAGAAAACTTTTAATCCCTGTGTTGCCAAACCTGCGCTTAATGTTACGGCATGTTGTTCGCAGATCCCTACATCAAAAGCACGATTAGGCATTTTCTCCATCATGAATTTTAAGGAAGAACCACTCGGCATGGCCGGTGTTACACCCATGATCTTATCGTTCTTTTCAGCCAGTTCTATCATCGTGTGCCCAAACACATCCTGATATTTTGGAGGCTGCGGCATTTCATATTTTTTCTTGTAGATCTCACCCGTTACTTTATCAAATAATCCGGGTGCATGCCATTTGGTTTGGTCTTTTTCTGCCAATGCATAACCCTTTCCTTTTACGGTAACGATATGCAATAGCTTTGGTCCGGGTATATTTTTAAGATCCTGTAAAGTGTCAACAAGTTTGGTAATATTATGTCCATCGATTGGTCCGAAATAACGGATCTTTAATGATTCAAACAAATTACTGCTCTTACTGATCATGCCCTTCAAACTCAGTTCCATCTTACTAGCCATTTCTCTGCTGAAATTCTTTCCTGCAGGTAATTTGCCCAACACATTCCATATCTCATCACGCACTTTATTGTAAGTATGCGAAGTGGAGATATCGGTCAGATATTCTTTGAGTGCACCCACATTCTGATCGATGCTCATGCAATTATCATTCAGGATGATCAATACATCGCTATCGACAACACCTGCATGATTCAATGCTTCAAAAGCCATTCCCGCGGTCATGCTTCCATCGCCGATCACTGCCACACTCTTCCTGTTCTCCCCTTTGTATTTTGCCGCCATGGCCATCCCTAATGCAGCAGAAATAGAAGTGGATGAATGCCCCACACCAAATGTGTCGTATTCACTTTCGCTTCTTTTGGGGAAGCCGCTCAGCCCTTTGTATTTTCTGTTTGTAATGAAATTATCTCTGCGTCCTGTAAGAATTTTATGTCCATAAGCCTGATGCCCCACATCCCATACCAATTGATCATAGGGCGTATTGTAGATATAATGCAGGGCAACCGATAGTTCAACCACACCTAAACTGGCAGCAAAATGCCCTCCATGCACGCTTACCACATCAATGATATATTGACGCAATTCGTCACAAACCTGATGCAATTGGGTACGGTTGATCTTTTTAAGGTCGTCGGGGGAATTGATGCTTTTTAATAGTGGTCCGGGAACAATCTCCATGTTGCGGAATTTTGTTTACTGTAAAAGTAAGGTTTTTACCAAGATGGCAATCCATGGGATAAACAGCAGAAAAAAGACAATGTTCACCTATTTCGCAGATATTTCTGCCAGACAGCAGGGATATTTACCATTAATCAAAATTGGGGCTGTTAACAGGTTCCGTATGTTTTACATTTGTTGATCATGAGAAGAAAAATTTCATCCTATTGGATGTGTCAATTGGCCGGTTGGGGAGCATATATGCTGGTATGGACCTTTTTTTACTTTGCCATCCGCACCAAACCTCAGCCTCATTTTGTTGAAATACTGATCACAGATACTTTTATCGGTTTACTGATCACGCATACCATGCGACTTTTTATAAGGGGTTTTGGTTTACTCCATCTTAGCCTGCAAAGACAGATCACCGCTATTCTGCTCATGAGTTTTGTTTTTGCGTTTATCAATTCAACAGGAGTTGTAGCCATTCAAACCTTTTTTGAATGGGACCCGGAACAAACCAAAAAGATCAGTTTTCTGAACATGGTGATGCGACAGAGTTTTGGAGCTTCTTTATTCTTTCTGATCTGGAACCTTATTTACTTCACTTACCATTATATCCAAAAAAGCAGGCAACAGCAATTAGATAAGATACGTTTGGAAAGTTTGGTAAAGGAACTGGAATTAAAGACCATCAAAGCCCATATCAATCCGCATTTTATTTTTAATGCACTGAATAGTATCCGTGCATTAGTGGACGAAAATCCCGAAAGAGCCAGAACAGCGATCACCGAATTAAGCAATATCTTAAGAAGCAGTATGCAGGCCGAAAAGCTGGAAATGGCACCCTTGGAAAGGGAACTGAATATTGTGAAGGATTATCTGGCACTGGAATATATCCGTTTTGAAGATCGCCTGAACATTGAATATGATATTGATGAAGATACTTTGGATCAGCCCGTTCCACCCATGATGCTGCAAACACTGGTAGAGAATGCCATCAAACACGGTATCGGAAAACAGGTGAGCGGTGGGGTGATCAAAATAATTTCAGATTTTAGGGATGATCATCACGAACTCATTGTACAAAATACAGGAAGGCTGAATGACAGTATCAATGCAGAAGGTTTCGGTATCACCAGCACACAAAACAGATTGAATCTTTTATTTGGCAAAGAAGCAAAATTTGAATTAAACGATTTGAACGGAAGCATGGTCGAAGCAAAAATCACTATGCCTGTACGCAGGATTCAGTAATTTTAAAACAAGAAAACTATTTTTTATGGGGGCAATCAAAGCCATTATCATCGATGATGAACGTTTAGCCAGAAATGAATTAAAAAAGTTACTGCAAAACCATTCTGAGATCGAAGTGATCGAGGAAGCCGCAAATGTCGATGAAGGATTGGAAAAGATCGAACAATTCAATCCCGAATTGATATTTCTCGATATTCAGATGCCCGGCAAAACAGGATTTGACCTGCTGGCTGAAGTGGAAAAAGCACCCAAGGTAATATTCACTACTGCCTATGATGAATATGCCATCAAAGCCTTTGAGGTAAATGCACTGGATTATTTATTGAAACCCATCGAACCGAAGAGATTGGCTGATGCCATTACCAAACTGCAGGATGAATTATTTAAAGAAAGAGCAGGCATGGGTGGAATCCTCAACCGCGGACCATTAACAGAAAATGATCAGGTATTTGTAAAAGACGGTGAAAGATGCTGGTTCGTAAAACTGGGCGAGATCCGGTTATTTGAAAGTGTGGGCAATTATGCGAAAGTGTATTTCAGCACACACAAACCACTGATATTAAAATCACTCAATGCACTGGAAGAAAGACTGGACGACAGAATGTTTTTCCGTGCCAACAGAAAACATATCATCAATCTCCGTTGGATAGAAAAGATCGAACCTTATTTCAACGGCGGACTATTGGTTGACTTGAAAGGCGGCGAAAAGATCGAAGTGAGCCGCAGACAAACCGTTAAGTTCAAAGAAATGATGAGTTTATAAAATCAATCAATACTAATTAATGAAAAAAATTATCGCTACAGGGTTGTTGTCATCAATGACCCTTTTTTTATTCGCACAAAAGATCGATAAGATCATCAATGCCAAAGAAGTAGAACGCATTGAAACTGTTTTATCATCGGATGAAATGAAAGGAAGAAAAACTTTCTCCCCCGATATTGAACATGCCTCTGCTTTTATTGAAAATGAATTCAAGAAAGCAGGATTGGAAAAATTTCCTGCTGCAAACGGATACAGGCAGGAATTCAATATGATCGAATCAACAAATACAGCAGCCACTGTGATCATTGACGGGCAAAAATTAGAAGACAGTTCAATTGCTGTTTCTTCTTTTCAGCCAAAGGTTTCTTTATCGGAAAAGAACACAGAAACAGTGAACATCAAAGCAGGCGATGATTTCAGGAAAAAATATACAGAATATAGCAGCAGCAAAAAAAATCTGCTGGTATTAGTAGATGCTTCATTCAGATCTTATGCAGGCAGATTAAAAAGAAGGTCGCCCGCCAAATTTGAACAACCCGAGAACAGTATTGTATTTGTATTTGGAATAAATATTGCTGCTTCGTTTTCAATTGAGCTCACGAACAATATCGTTAAAAAGCCTTTGAATAATGTTGTTGGAATGATCCCCGGAAAGAGTTTGAAAAATGAGTATGTTATTTTCTCGGGTCACTATGATCATTTAGGGATCGGCAAAGCGGTGAACAACGATTCTATTTATAACGGAGCGAATGATGATGCTGCCGGAACAACGGCCGTGATCACGCTTGCCAAATATTTTAAAAAGTTGAACAATAATGAAAGAACGCTGGTCTTTGTTGCTTTTACGGCAGAAGAAATTGGCGGTTACGGTTCTCAATATTTTTCAAAACAATTTGATCCCGAACAAGTGAAAGCGATGTTCAATATTGAAATGATCGGTACAGAAAGTAAATGGGGGAAAGGTTCTGCCTATATCACTGGTTTTGAAAAAACAAATATGGGAAGCATCCTCCAACAAAATTTACAGGGATCATCTTTTCAATTTTATCCCGATCCTTACAGCACACAGAATTTATTTTATCGTTCTGATAATGCAACATTGGCGAGACAGGGTGTGCCTGCTCATACTATCTCTACTTCCAAAATGGACAACGAACCCAACTATCATAAAGTAAGTGATGAGATCGCAACATTAGATATGAATAATATGGCAGAGATCATCAAAGCCATTGCTCTCAGTTCTCAAACCATTATCAGCGGGAAGGATACTCCAACCAGGGTAGACACTAAAACATTGAATTAAATAGATACGGGAACGCTATGGATTGCATCGCTTATTTCTTTAATGAGCGATGCATCTTTTTCTATGGCATTGCCCACTACAATAATATCGGCACCGGCTTTACAGTTTAGATAAGCTTTTTCCGCTTCGGTGATACCGCCGCCTACGATCAAAGGCACTTCGATATTCTGTGCAACTTTCTCGATCATCTGTTCTGTGATGGGGTGTTTTGCACCACTTCCCGCATCCATATAAATTAGTTTCATACCCAGCATCTCGCCGGCCATGGCAGTGCACATGGCAATATCATTTTTATCGGCCGGAATAGGTGTTGCATTAGAAATATAAGTTACAGCTGTTGGTGCACCGCCGTCTACAACCATATATCCGGTAGAAATGATTTCGAGCCCGCTATTCTTTACCTGCGTGGCACTTACCACATGTTGTCCGATCAATAATTCAGGGTTGCGCCCTGATATTAAAGAGAGATATAATAAACCATCGGCATATCGGCTTACCTGCGAGGGTGAACCGGGGAATAGGATAACGGGAATATTACAGGATGTTTTTATTTGACGGATACATTCATCAAGATGATTGGAGATCACCAGACTTCCCCCCACAAAAAAATAATCCACTTTAGCATCCGTTGCCAAACCTACCAGTTGCTCAATAGCAGCATTATCGACCTTATCAGGATCGATCAATACGGCAAAGGATTTTTTCCCTGCTTTTTTTTGGTCAACGAGTTGAGTGTGCAACTTATTCTTCATGCAAATCTTTGTGGATGGCTATTGCAAAAATGCAAAAAACTTTTTTGATTACCCTTATTTAATTTTTCGGGTCTGCCTAATAAAGATAAAACAGTTTTTTCTTATGCGGCTTTACAGGTTCTTACCAAAAGCGGTTACTGCATTTTACCGCAAAAAGGCTTTTTTAAAACCCAACTGATTATAATCAAATTAGTCCATTTAATGGTATTAATTTTTTAAAAATCTTTTCTACACATGTGGACATTGCAGCAAAAGCAATGGCAGTTTGCCGTAGAAAGAAATCCACCTATATTTTCCACAGTTTGTTAATATTTACAACCTTGAATTTTAGTTATCAAAAGATATTTTCGTCAACCGCTTATAATTAACCGGGGCTGATATTTACTATACCATTATAAACTCTTTGCTCACATGGCTAACCCAAAACCTAACAAAGGCTTGCAATTCAAGCGTCGATTCACGAAAGAAGGCGTAAACCCCGTTGATCTTTTCGATTACGATTACCGTACCAGCATCATTAAAAATCCTACCGGCGAAGTGGTATTTGAAATGAATAATGTAGAAGTTCCAAAACAATGGAGCCAGATCGCAACAGATATCCTTGCACAAAAATATTTTCGTAAAGCAGGTGTTCCGCAGGCAGATGGTTCTTTGGGTAGAGAAACTTCTGTTAAGCAGGTAGCAAACCGTATGGCTAATTGCTGGAGAGTTTGGGGTGAGCGTTATAATTATTTTGCTTCAGCAAAAGATGCAGAGATATTCTACGATGAGTTAGTGTATAGTATTTTAAATCAGTCATGCGTTCCTAATTCTCCGCAATGGTTCAATACCGGGTTGCATGAAAGTTATGGTATCACAGGAAAACCTCAGGGGCATTATTATGTTGATCCCGTTGACAGTGTATTAAAAAAATCTCAAAATGCATATGAGCGCCCTCAGCCTCATGCATGTTTCATATTAAGTGTAACGGATGACCTTGTGAATGATGGCGGTATCATGGACCTCTGGGTGCGTGAAGCTAGAATATTCAAATATGGTTCAGGCGTTGGAACCAATTTCTCACAAATTCGCGGTGCAAGTGAAAAATTAAGCGGTGGTGGTACATCCAGCGGATTAATGAGTTTCCTGAAAATTGGAGATCGTGCAGCAGGTGCCATCAAATCGGGCGGTACAACACGTCGTGCCGCTAAAATGGTTTGTCTGGATCTCGACCATCCTGAAATCATGGAATTCATCAACTGGAAAGTAGAAGAAGAAAAGAAAGTAGGTGCATTGATCGATGCAGGTTACGATTCTCATTATGAAGGCGAAGCCTATTTAACCGTATCAGGTCAAAACTCAAATAACAGCGTTCGTATCCCCAATGAGTTCTTCGATAAATTAGAAAAAGATGAGGACTGGGAACTGAAAGCAAGAACCGATGGCAGGGTCATGAAAAAGATCCCCGCAAAAGAAGTATGGAAACAAATTTCTTATGCTGCCTGGCGTTGTGCTGATCCCGGTACACAATACGATACAACTATCAACGAATGGCATACCTGCCCGCAAGGCGGCCGCATCAATGCATCTAATCCATGCAGCGAATACATGTTCTTAGATAATACAGCATGTAATCTGGCTTCGATCAATTTGCGTAAGTTCTTTGATGAAAGCAATAATACTTTGGATGTTGAAGGACTGGAATATATCAGCCGTTTATGGACGGTTGTGCTGGAAATATCAGTACTGATGGCGCAGTTCCCTTCAAAAGAAGTGGCGCAATTAAGTTATGATTACAGAACACTGGGTTTAGGTTTTGCAAATCTGGGAACTGTATTAATGCTGAGCGGAATTCCTTATGATAGTGAACAGGCACGCGGTATTGCCGGTTCTGTAACTGCGATCATGACCGGTATCGCATATAAGACATCGGCTGAAATGTCTTCCTTCTTAGGCTCATTTGCCAAGTATGAAGAGAATAAAGAAGATATGCTGCGTGTAATGCGCAACCATCGTGCTGCAGCTTATGATGCCGAAGGTGCTTATGTTGGAATACAAATAAAACCACAGGGTATTAAAGCACAATATTGTCCCGATTATTTATTGAAAGCTGCTACCAAAGCATGGGATGATGCAGTTCAACTAGGTGAAAAATATGGTTACCGTAATGCACAAACAACTGTGATCGCTCCTACAGGAACGATCGGTTTGGTGATGGATTGCGATACTACCGGTGTGGAACCTGACTTTGCATTGGTGAAATTCAAAAAATTAAGCGGTGGTGGTTATTTCAAGATCATCAACCAGGCTGTGCCCAATGCTTTGAAGAATTTAGGATACAGTGTGTCTGAGATCAATGCCATTGAAAAATATGCTGTAGGTTCTGCAAGTTTTGACGGCGCTCCTTTCATCAATAATAAAACATTATCAGAAAAAGGATTCACTCCCGAAGAGATCCAGAAATTAAATGATGCAGCCAAAGCCGCATTTGAAATTGGATTCATCTTCAACCGTTATTCTTTGGGTGATGCTTGTTTGCAGCGTCTTGGATTTACAGAAGAACAATATGGCGACTGGAGTTTCAATATGCTCGAATCATTAGGATTTACAGAAGATGAGATCGATGCAGCCAACGATTATATCTGCGGTACCATGACCATTGAAGGTGCCCCGCTATTGAAAGAAGAGCATTTACCTGTTTTTGATTGCGCCAATAAATGCGGTAAGAAAGGCGAACGTTTTATTCATGCTCACGGTCATATAAAAATGATGGGTGCTTGTCAGCCATTCTTAAGCGGTGCCATTTCTAAAACGATCAATCTTCCGCACGAAGCAACGATCTCAGAGATTGAAGATTCTTACTTATTAAGCTGGCAGTTAGGATTAAAAGCCTGTGCATTGTATCGTGACGGATCTAAATTATCACAACCACTCAGCAATAAATCTGATAAGAAAAAGAAGACCGAAAGTCAGGAAGACAGTAAGTCGGAAATTACTACCGACTCCGAACTAACGACTTCCGACTCTTCTTCCAATATTGTTGACCTGGCAAAATTGACCGTTGATGAATTGCTGGAAGAAGTACAGAGACGCATGTCTGCTTCAACCGATACAGGATTGAAACGTGCATTATCAAAGATCGTTGAACGCAAGACATTACCTGCCAAACGCAGAGGCTTTACACAAAAAGCTAGAGTGGGCGGACAGGTTATTTTCTTACGCACCGGCGAATACAGCGATGGAACATTAGGAGAAATATTCATTGATCTGGCAAAAGAAGGTTCTACCTTAAGAAGTTTGATGAACTGTTTTGCCATCTCTATTTCTGTTGGCTTGCAATATGGTGTTCCTTTAGAAGAGTTTGTAGATAAATTCGTGTTCACCCGATTCGAACCATCCGGAATGGTAGATCATCCGAATATCAAAACAACAACTTCATTGGTTGATTTTGTTTTCCGTGCTTTGGCATTTGATTATCTGGGAAGAACAGATCTGGTACATGTGCTGAACAAACCGGAAATAGGAAATACAGGAGATGAAGGAGATGTTACTTTATTGGGCAAGCCCGAATTGAGCAGCATCATCATCACTGCGCCTTCAGCCAATACAACACCAAGTGTTCAGCCGCAAAAATTACAGCGTACAGCAACAGCTGCCAATGCAGGAATGGATATGGTAAACGCTGCTGCAAAAAATATGCAGAGTGATGCGCCGGCTTGTAATACCTGCGGGCATATCACCATCCGCAGCGGTACTTGTTATAAATGTTTGAACTGCGGCAACAGCATGGGTTGCAGTTAAAAGAGACGTATATTTCATAGGTATACATTAGAAAACGCCGCCCCGATTCTTCGGGGCGGTTTTATTTTATAGGGCAGCATAGACCTATTTTCCCGCATTTTGTCTCTATTAAAGGATGATGAGTTGCTCCTTAGCGAGTATGTATATTGTTAGATCAGAAAATATACGGGCGATTCTCTGCTTTATTTTCGATCGCAGTTCCTGAGGCTAACTCTTTTCTCCAAATTTTTATTATCGGGGAGAATATTGCCTCTAATGAGCTCCTGCTCCTGTTTTTATCAGCAAAGCAGGACTGAAGGGCTTTCCCTCTATAAAATTATTACAATTTTCCTGCTAAAAAATTACTGTCTTAGGATTTTATATTTTCTTTTATTGTGTTGTATTAAAAGTAATAATAAAGAATAGGAAATTCTAGTTTCATACAGTATTCATATACTTAGTCGGGAGTCAGAAGTCATTTCCAAAATTTGGATTTCTTTTGGTCTTCTTCGGGACTTCTTTTGGTCTGCTTCACAAAAACCAAAAGAAGAGTAAAAGCTGCCTTGGAGAGGGGCAAAAGGATTCCGGGTTTTGGACCAGGATTGCCAACCTTTTCAAGGCAATCCTTATATACCCTCCAACAAAAAGAGCTTCCAAAATGGAAGCCCTTCTTCTTTATTCAAAACCTAACACATGGAAATTGAGACTATTTAATGGTGCATTGAGCCAATGAAATTTCTTCCATCAGATCGTTATAACCTACTACCAAACCCTGCACTTTAAGCTTGGTACCTACTTTAATGTCTTTCACTTTGGCAATTTGTGTAGAGTCCATATTGCAGGCAACGCTCCCTAAAGAAATTGTAACTCCGCTAACAGCAGTTACATCACCTTCTAATAGAACGGCCTGATTGATGTATTTTTTATTGGCTTCTGTTGCATTGTCTTTAAACTCTTTTGCAAAAGCATCGGCAGTTAATTCAAATTTTGCTTTTTCGGTTGATGGATCGCGATGCTTCATAGATGAAGTCATTGCCATGCCAAGATCTACCACCATTTGAGTGGCTTTTTCTCTGTTGAAGGCAACCCATATACCTACTAATACGATGACGGCAAGAATTGCGTAAATGATTTTCTTTTTCATAAATAAATGATGTTAAGACGCTGATTTTTTTTACGCTGTAAAAGTCATGCAATGCCATTTTATAAACTATGACATTCGACATTTTTTTATGTGATATAAATCACAAAAAAGTGTGATAAGCGTCATTTAGAAAGGATTCTGCGCAGAATACTTTTGTGTTCGCAACATTAAAGTTATACAATCGATGAGCATAACATTTAATTGTTCCCAACTACTTAAATCAATAAAATAAAAATTAAGTGTATGAAAAAAAAGGTTCTCTATCAAAAAGGCATAATCGGCCTTTTTTGCTTGCTCTTCGCTTCACTGCTGTTAGTACAGTGTAAGAAAGATGGCACTAATGCTTCTACTGTTTCCCGTGCATTAGTTAACACACCGGATTCAACTATTTTTTCTCCTTTTTATGATTCAACTGTTATTCCTTACCCGGATGCAACACCTAGTAAGAATGATATAGTTGTTACAAAAAGTGTTTCGAGAATTATTCAGAACAACTGCGTTACTGCTACCTGTCATGGTGGTACCGGTGTAAAACCTTATTTGAACAGTTATGCAGATGTAAAGAACATGGTGGTTCCCGGTAATCCTGAATCTAGTCAGCTGTATCAAATGATTACTACAAGCGATCTGAACAAAGCAATGCCGCCGGTTAATTATGGTGTTGACTTGACTGTTTCAGAAAAATCGATCATTTACAATTGGATCAAGAATGGTGCAAAACAATATCCTGCAGTAGAAGATTACAGACCTGCTGCGATTGCATTAATTACTTCAGGCTGTACATCAGGCAACTGTCATAATGAAGCTACAGCTGCAGGTGCCTGGGGAAAGAGCGGATATTTGGGTGCATTAACTTCTGCCGATACGGTTTCTTTCTTCTATACCAATCCAACAACCGGTGCAACAACCGCATACACACAATTAAAAGATCCTAAATTGACTGCTGTTTGGCAAGCCTATAAAGACAGTGCCAGAAAATTCTTTGCCGATACTTTAGCCAATGCAAGTTTCAGACCTTGGAAAGTGTTCAGCACCCGCGGTCCTTTAAATACTTATGATGATCTTTTATTGGACATTTTATATCCAAAATCAATCCGCAGTTCTTCAGGTGCATATTCTGTAGGCGGAGTAAAAGTGAATTGTAAGGGAGATCCTTTCCTTTCAACAAGTACTGTAATATCAAGAATTGACTCTACCATTTTGATGAAAACACAGCATTCAGCCACAGCTCCTAATACTTGGGCTACCAAACATGACGGCGGTATGGCATACAGTGATGGCGGATTGCAACCTTCAGATATAGCCATTATCAAAGGATGGTATTTTGCTGATCCAAATATTCCTGATGGTTGGAAATATGGTTTAGACGCTTCAGGTATTTTCAAATATTTAGCATCAGGAAAAATCATTACTAAATAATCAATCACCGCAAAAAATAATTTTATGAATAAACTATTAATATACTTGGGAGTGCTCAGCGGTATTGTGCTGTTCGCCTCTTGTTACAACAATAAAAAAGATATTTCAACACCTACGGCTAATTCATTGGCAGCCATCTCATTTCGCGATGATGTAGTTCCAATTGTAACATCAGGTGCCTGCGGTTGTCATAATAACGGTGGTACCAGTGTGATACAATTCTCACATGCGGGTCCTACTGTAGACACTATTTTTTACAGCACCATTCAGGCAAGATCAGGCGTATTCGCTGCCATGATAGCAAGCCCATCAACAGGGCATCCCGGAGAAGGCGGCATCTTCTTCACACCTTCACAAGCCGCTGTTATTTCAACATGGATCGCACAGGGAGCAAAAGACAATTATGTACCCCCTGCAATAACAGGACCGGTTACTTATACAACTAATATCGTTCCTATTTATAAGTCGGTTTGTAAAGGAAGTTCCTGCCATGGCGGTTTAGGCCCAACACTGGATTATCCGAAAATGGTGTCAGATAAAGCTACCATCAGCAGCATGATGACAAGCAGCGGAGCCACAGGACATCCCGGCGGACCGATCAGTTTAGATGCAACAACAACATCAACATTCCTGGCATGGATCGCTCAAGGTATGCCTCAATAAATATTTATCATATTAACAAAGCAAAAAAATAAAACAATGAAAAAATTAATCTTAGTAGCATTCGCTCTCATCTTCATCACGAACCTGATCGATGCACAAACGTATAAAACAAGAGACGGATATATCTTCTTTAATCCTAACAAGGATCAGAGTCATAAAGATTATGCCGCAGCCAGCAAAGAAGGAACAGCCGTATTAAAAGTAGAAACAAGTGAAGTGGCATTATTGGTTCCAATGAAAACTTTCCATTTTAACAATGCATTGTTGGAAGAACATTTCAATGAAAACTATTTGCATACCGATAAGATCCCAAATGCAACTTTCAAAGGAAAACTGATCGGATTCAGCAAAGATCAATTGGCAAAAGATGGTGATTACAATATTTCTTCTGAAGGTACTGTTACCCTGCATGGTGTTACTCATGATTTTAAATCACCCGTTAAATTAGAAGTTAAAAATAAAGTAGCAACATTCTATTGTGTGTTCAAGATCAAAGCCGAAGAATATAATGTGATCATTCCTGATCTGGTAAAACCAAAATTATCAGAACAAACACCAATTGAAGCAACCATCAAATTCCAATTAAACTAATCTGCTAACAGAACGATTATGAAAAAAATATTTTTATATCTCATTGTTGCATTTTGCTTCTTCGCGAAAGCAAGTGCACAGGATGACCTTTTGGGTGATTTGGTAAAAGCCGATTCAGCCAAAGTAAAACACGATTATACGATCGCTACCTTCAAATCTACCCGCATCATCAATATGCAGAGTGTGGAAATGACCGGAAAGGGCAATCTGCAATTTATGATCAGTCACCGTTTCGGACAGATCTGGAAAGAAGGCAAAGGCTGGTCAAACGTAGCACAACTGTTTGGTTTAAATGCCGGTGCTGCCAATACTTATATGTCATTCGAATATGCACCACAAAGCTGGTTAAACCTTGGGTTTGCTGCAACAGGAAATGCACAATTCGAATCATGGGCTAAATTCAGATTGACAAGACAACAAACCGGCGTAAAAAATATACCGGTAACTGTTGATCTGTACACTTCTTTCCATTTTGACGGATCTGAAGGACCCAGCACTGATGACCTGGCATGGAATAGATTTTCTTATTTAAACCAAATATTGATCGGTAGAAAATTCAATGATAAATTTTCATTGCAATTGATACCTAGCTGGATCCATTACAATTATGTTCCTTACGGTATCAATAATACTAATAACGTATTTTCAATAGGTATCGGCGGTCGTTATAAACTGACCAATAAAACAGCATTGAGCTTTGAATATGCCCGTCAGTTGAATGGATACAAGAATTTGCTGGACGAAAGTGCATCAGCAGTGAATTATGTTCCTGATCTTTTATCTCTTGGTTATGACTGGGATACAGGCGGACATATCTTCCAATTCTTCTTCACCAGTTCTTCTGCTGCAACCAATATTGCACAGTTAAGTCAAAATACAAATGAATTAAGATTAGGAAATTTCTCTTTAGGTTTTAATCTGAACAGAAGTTATGGAATTAAGAAAATCGTAAATACTCCCTGATAGAATCCAATAGTTTATTTTTTAAAAAGCGCTTCAGATTTTCTGAAGCGCTTTTTTGCATTGGATAATATTGGTTTCTTAGGATGAAGATTGTATCAACCGTGCAAAAGCAAACTGAATAAGCAATACAAAATTTTTTATTTGAATTTTAAAAATGTGTGAATGCTGTAATTTATTAATACAAAAGTGTAAGTGTATTTGAAGATTGAGATTCATTTTTGTATCTATATTTTTTTAAGTTGTTAAAATGATGTTGTCACTTCAAAAAAAATAATACCGAAAGCGTCATTTTATATTCTTAATTCTCTGTTTTTCAATACAGCAGAATTAAATCTGATTAATATCACATTTTTAACTGATAAATGTCATGATTGCATCGTTGTTCCAACAGTAGTTTAGCGGCCTGAAATGATGTTAAAACAATAACAGTAAAACTTTAATTATGAAACTTATTCAAAGCACAAAATTCTGGATAATGGCAACTATGGTCTCCTTAATAGGATATGCAGTAAGTTGTACAAAAAATGATCAGGTAATCATTCCTGATAATTCCGGAAACACTTCTACAACATTAGTGTCTGTAAAAACAACGACCGCTCCTACCATCGATGGTACGATCGATGCTGTTTGGGCAAATGCAACCAAACTGAGCTTTACTCCCACTGTACCGGATCCGGGAAATGGTTTGTTTACCGGCTATAACGGCGAACAATATCCCGCAACACTTCGTTCTATGTACGATGCCAACAATATTTACTTTCTGTTAGAAGTAACAGATGCCAATAAAAGCGTTGTAGTGGCACCTTGGTATTTTAATCCTTCATTAAATACAGCAGGTAAAACAGGTTGGGCAAAAGAACCTAGCAGTAAAACACTGGATGTGAATGGTGTAATGACAAGAGACGGATGGGGTGAAGATAAATTTGCCATGCTTTGGAACATTGATAACAGTACTCCAAAATTTGCTGCACAAACATGTTATGCTAGTTGCCACGTGTTTACTCCTTTCTTAGATTACTCAGCAGTATTAAATCCAACACCAACAGCGACTGCTCCTGTAATGAATTCAAATGCAAATAACGGTAACCATTATACCAACGGTCAAAATGAAAAAATTGATATGTGGTGGGGTCGTTTAGGTTTTATTACAAAAGACGCATCATTGAATCAAATGGATGACAATTACCAGGATTGGGCTGGTGGTCCAACTTATTCAAGTGTAACTGGTGGTAGTGCTAATGGCAGACACGTAGACGGAATTGTTCCAGACGGAACTTTTTCTACAACTTGGCCTTATCGTCCAAACTATACAGTTACTCCTGCAAACCAAGGTGAGTTTGGAAATACTCAAAACTTGAAATTAGATGGTACAGGTGCTTCTGTTGCTGTTCCTTTATGGGTAATTCCAAATACAGCTAGCACAAGCGGTTTCCTTTTAGCTTCTGATACACTGAGTTCAGGTAGTGCAAAAAAAGTAATGGCAGTAAGTTCAGCAGGTGTATTGACTTTAAGCAATGGTGCAACAATCGATCCTAATGTAGGTACAGCTTATCAGAGAACAGGCGATCCTGTTACAGGCCCTACAGCTGCTAATTATATTCCTGCATATATTGGTTTACCATTGATTGGTGGCAGAGCAGATATTAATGCAGCAGCAGTATATACTGGAACCGGTTGGGTGATCGAATACAAACGTGCTTTAAAGACCGGTGATGTATTGAAACAGGATATCGATTTTTCAAGCTTGCAGGATCAGGTATTCGGTGTTGCATTCTGGAATAAATCAAATAACCAACATGGTATCAATCCAAATCTGACATTAACATTTGCTAAATAGTGTTTGGCTGTTCTTTCAATCATTCAAAAAAATAAAGATCATGTCAAAGAAAATGATAGGAACGGGATTGTTGATCGCTGCTGCAATGATGCTGATCATGGTGAGTTGCTCCAAAACAACCACTGTGGTTCTGGATAGCGGAACAGCGGTAACCACAACAGTCCAATTCACAAAAGATATTGTACCCATTCTAGCAAAGAACTGTGCCGTAACCGGATGTCATAATGGAAGTATTAAACCAAACCTAACATCTGCGTTAGCCTATAACTCACTTGTAAGCGGAGGTTATACCAACACCGGAAATCCTCCTCAAAGTGAAGTGTATTTATGGTTAACCGGTAAACGTGCAGCTACGATGCCATTGGGTGCTCCCAATAATCCATCAAATATTAATCAACTGATGTTGGCGTGGATCAAACAAGGTGCTAAAAACAATTAAAAAAACAATCATGAAAAAACAAAATATTCATTCATCATCAATTTCCGGTTTTGCCAGGGTATTGTTATTAATTGTACTCTGCGGCAGCTTGGGTAGCTTGATGGCACAGGATTCAACGGCCCCGGCCCCTGTTGTTAAAAAGAAATCCTTTGTAAAAAATACCTTTGAGGGAAATTTCCTGATCGATAATCAAACCGTAATGGTTCCCATCAAAGGAACATTTGAATTTGATATTCAACACCGATTTGGAACAGTGAATAATGGCTTTAAAGACCTCTTTGGTGTTTTTGCCACAGCCAATACAAGGATCGGATTCAGTTATACATTTATGAAAGATGTGCAGTTTGGATTTGGTGCCATCAATGACAGGATGCAGGTTGACTGGAATTTGAAGATCGCTTTGCTGAAACAAACAAAGGATGGCAAGATGCCTGTCAGCGTTACTTATTACGGTAATGCCCTGATGGATACAAGAGCAAAAGACGCCACTTCTTTATTTGTAAGTACCGGTGACCGTTTCAGTTTCTTCAATCAGATCATTATCGCGAGAAAGGTCTCTGAAAGTTTTTCTGTACAGGTGGCCCCAAGTTTATCGCACTTTAATAATCTGGAAGGTTATTTAGATGCGAATGGAGAAGTGCAGCCTAAATGGAATAACAATCATTTCGCTATTGCATTCTCCGGCAGATATAAAATTTCTCCTAAAACTGCCATTATTGTTAACTATGATCAGCCATTAACGCAACATCCAACCAATAATCCACATCCGAATATAAGTTTCGGAATGGAATTCAAATCTAGCGGTCACGATTTTGAAGTGTTTGCCAGTAATTATGGTTATGTTTTGCAGCAGAATAATAATCTGTACAACCAGAATGATTTTACCAAAGGGCAATTCCTGATCGGTTTTAACATCAGCAGATTGTGGAACTTTTAAAAAATTGTTTACCTTACAATTGATTCATCAAAAAATTATTCAATAAAAATCAGACCTTAAATGAAAAGTAAATTAGTATTAGCAGTTTCAGTATTAGCTGTAAGCCTTATGAGCGTTGCATTCACGATAGATCAGCAACCAAAACCATGGAATGTTCCTGATAAGAATGCAAAAACTGTGAACCCCGTAAAATCAAGTGCAGAATCAATTGCTGCCGGCAAAACTTTATGGAGCACCCATTGTTCATCCTGTCATGGAAAAACAGGTTTGGGTGATGGTAATAAAGCAGCTCAGTTAAAAACAACACCTCCGGATTTTACAAAAGCAGCTTTCCAGTCTCAGTCTGATGGATCATTATATTATAAAGTTTCTGAAGGAAGAGATGATATGCCAAGTTTCAAAAAGAAAATCCCTGATCAGGAAGATATTTGGAATTTAGTGGTGTATATGCGCACATTAAAAAAATAACATACAAATAATAAAAAAAAGGTCTGACTTGTTCAGGCCTTTTTTTATGGGCTGTTTAAAAATAGTTGAAGAAATGTAAGTAATTATTATCTATGATTTAGGACAGCGCATAAACTGATTAATATCATATTTCACTATCTCTCATTCCTATATTTTTACGCACACTTAAAGTTTAAACATTTATGAATAGCAATGAAGAAATAACAGAAACAAATACCGAAACCAGAAGGAAACTGATCCGGGGCTTGGGTGTTTTGTCAATGTTTGCGGCTATTGCAGCAGCAGTACGTATTCCTTTTATCGGTAAAAAAGAAGTGATCTCCTGTAAGCCAGAGACCAATAAAACAATGCTCAAAATGTTGACCCAAGATGGCAGATTGGTAGAGATCGATGCGTCATTATTAACTGCAAGTAAAAAGAAAATTAGTAATAACGAGCTCCAGAATTGGATCAAAAAATAAACCTAATGAAACAAGAAAATAATTCGAGAAGAGAATTTCTTTTAACCGGATTGGCGGCAGCCGGACTTGCTGTTGGATGTTCTTCTAAAAAGAATGCTTTCGAAGCTGGTGCAGAAGAAGGCGTCATCGCTTCGGGCAAAAAAGTAAAATTATTATCGGTAGACGGTGAAGTGATCGAGGTAGATGAAGCTTTTCTGAAACCTGTTCCGGCATTACCGGCTGTTTCTAACAGTGAAGCCAGGCTTGGTATTGGTGGAAAGAAATTTGTAATGGTTATTGACCTTTCCAGATGTAAGAATCTAAGAAAATGCCAGGAATCTTGTGATCATATGCACAGCTTAAGTCCGGGTCAAAACTGGATCAAAGTAGATTCAATGGATGATGCAGAACATACAGCTCCTTATTGGCAGCCTACTACCTGTATGCATTGCGATGAACCTCCTTGCGTAAAAGTTTGTCCGGTGGATGCCACATTTAAAAGACAGGATGGCATCGTCTTAATTGACAGTGATCGTTGTATCGGTTGTCGTTTTTGCATGGCTGCTTGTCCTTATTCTACAAGGGTATTCAACTGGGGAGCACCTCAAATTTCTGCCGAATTAGCTGCACAACCTTATTCCTGCGAAAGCAGTGTTCCGCAAAAGAAAGGAACAGTTGGCAAATGTGATTTCTGCCCTGATATGGCAAGAAAAGGAGAATTACCGCATTGTGTTTCTGCTTGTCCTAACGGCACTTTCTTCTTCGGCGACCTAAATGAAGACACGGTAAGCAATGGTGCAGAAACATTCCGTTTCAGTGAACTGATAAAAGATAAAGCAGGTTACAGACTGATGGAAGATCTGGGTACCAAACCAAGTGTTTATTACCTGCCTCCTGTTAACAGGAACTTCCCATACGAAACAGGACTTGATAACGACAGCAAAGAAAAAAAATAACCCTAAATAACTAAAGGTGGAAAATTCAAATTCAATAGCAAACGAAAAAATAATACAGGATCTGCTTCCGCAAAAATTCGGCAGAAGCGGTAAGATCTGGACAGGCATTCTGGTAGCATTTTGTTTAGTAGGCCTGTTTGCTTACTATCGTCAATTAAGATACGGTTTGATCGTTACTTCCATGAGGGATTATGTTTCATGGGGTATCTATATTTCAAACTTTGTATTCTTTGTTGCGATCAGTTTAGTAGGATCATTGATCACAGCAGTATTCAGATTGGCCGATGTTCACTGGAGTACGCCACTGACAAGGATCGCAGAGATCATTGCCGTTGCGGCCATCATATTTGCATCGCTCATCATCATTGTTGATATGGGTAGTCCTGAACGGTTTTATAATCTGTTTATTCATGGCCGTTTACAATCACCCATCATCTGGGATGTGATCGTAATTACCACCTATTTCTTCATCAGTATCTTATTATTGTATTTTCCTTTACTGCCCGATATTAAAATTTTACTTCGTTTTAAAGAAAAGAACGGAGCCAGGTTACATAAATTTTATGGATTCATCGGTTCATTCTGGAAAGGAACTCCCGAACAATTTAAACTGAGTGAAAAAGCGATCAATATTCTTTGTATCACCATCATTCCTGTTGCATTCTCCATCCATACTGTTACATCCTGGTTGTTTGCAACAACGTATCGTCCGGGTTGGGACAGTACCAATTTTGGTGCATACTTTATCAGCGGTGCATTTTTAGTGGGTGCCGGTGGTGTGGTGGTTGCGATGTATGTTTTCAGAAAATCATATCACCTGGAAAAATATATTACAGCCGATCATTTTGAAAAGATGGGGAGGATCGTTGTATTACTTGCATTGCTTTATTTATATTTTAATGTGAATGAATACTTGGTGCCTGCATTTAAAATGAAGAAATCGGAAGAAGCACATTTGAACGGATTATTTACAGGAGAATTTGCACCATTGTTCTGGTTTGCCATTTCGGTGGGCATGTTGATACCAATCGTTATTTTATTATTTAAAAGAGGAAGAAGACCATTGCCTGTTTTCATTGCAGGGATCATGGTAGTAGTAGGTGCCTGGTTTAAACGTTACCTGATCGTAACACCAACATTATTGCATCCATTTCTTCCAATGACCAATGTTCCTGATAACTATCGCCATTATTTTCCAAGTTGGGAAGAATGGGCCATTGCATTAGGCTCATTAGCCGGAGCAATGCTGGTAATCACCATTCTCTCCAGAATATTCCCGATCATTCCAATTCAAGAAACAATAACTGAACAACATGAAACTGCTGAATAAAAACATTATAGGATTTTTATCCATTATCCTTCTCTTATCAAGTTATGATGCGCTTTCACAAGATGCACAGAAAGGCGATCTGAGTGTTGGATTGAATTATTTTGTCAATAACAATAAGGTCCCCTATTTATTGGTAAAAGTGAAAACCAAAGTAGATGGTAAGTTTAAACCTGTAAGTGCTATTGATCTTAATTTATTTCTAGACAAAGACTCTGCAGGAACGCTGATAGGGAAAGTTGTTACCAACGAAAAAGGTGAAGCCACTGCCATCATTCCTGCGACTTTAAAAAATCAATGGCACAGTTCTGTTAAACATACTTTTCTTGCTTCGTTTGAGGGCAATAAAAAATATGAATCTGCAAAAGCAGATCTGACAGTTGGTAAAGCAAAGATCCTGATCGACACGACCAGCGACAGAAAGATCACTGCAACAGTATTAGAAATGAAGGACACGAGTTGGATCCCTGTAAAAGGGGTTGAATTAAAAATTGCTGTACGGCGTTTGGATGCAGATCTTTCCGTTAATGAGACAGCCAGTTTTACGACTGATTCAACAGGACAGGCTTCAGCGGATTTTAAAAGAGATAGTATTCCGGGAGATATAAAAGGAAATATTGTTTTGGTTGCCAAAATAGAAGACAATGATCAGTACGGCAATTTATTAATTGAACAAACCGTTCCATGGGGATCAAAATTTGTGGCAGTGAACAATTTTGACAGAAGGACATTATTTGCAACAAGAGATAAAACGCCTATCTGGTTGTTATTCATGGCATATTCAATCGTGATAACGGTTTGGGGAATATTGATCTCTTTAGTAATCAGTATTTTCAAGATAAAAAAATTAGGAGAAGCATAAAATAAAAATATCAAAGCCCCCCTCTGTAAAAGCTTATCAGTTAAATCTGATAGGCTTTTTACTTGATACGGGACGGTGGAATAAAATTATCTCTACATTTGAAGCCTCATGCAATTCAGTTTCTCTTACGAAAAGAAAAAAGTTATTCAGGCTTTGCGTTATCACTTTATTTCAAGGCGAGAAATAAAAGTGATGATGATATTGGTAAATGTATTTGCCATTACAGCAGCCATTTTATTTTATACAGGAAAAATCAGGCCCCAACCTTTTTTATTAGGCTCAGCGATATGGATCGCTATGATGAGCGCTGTTTGGTATATTTTGCCCTATAGTATTTATAAAAAGGCATCTACCTTTCAAGAAAAGTTCATCATTACATTCAATAATGAGAATATACAGTTAGATAATGAACGAGGTTATGTGATCTGGGAATGGAATCAATTCAGCAGATATTTTGAAAGTCCCTATTTTTTTCATTTGTATTTTGATGTCAAAACGTTTTTTTTGGTCCCCAAAGAAAACATGGGCGAACCATTCATGCATGAACTGCGCGAATTATTGCGTAAAAAATTAGGGAATTAAGATCATTTGTTGAGAAAACAAAAAAGGGATCAAATGATTATAGATCTTTTTGCATGACATAATGCGGAATGGTGACTTCCAGAAACTCCGGACCTTCGATAGTATATCCTAATTTTTCATAAAAGCCTACAGCGGATTTACGGGCATGCATAATTAATTTGCTGAAGCCTTTATCACGGGCAACTGTTTCGGCAAAGATCATGAGCATGCGCCCGATTCCTGTTCCCTGCAAACCGTTACGTACAGCCATTTGGCGTAATTTTGCCACGCCATTCCCTTTATTGGTTAGCATACAGCAACCTTGTAATTCATCATCATCAAAACAACCCAATAAGATGTCATTTTTACCACGGTCCAATTCTGCTGTAGTAAAATCAAGCCCCAAAGGTTTACGCAAAACCTGATAACGCAAATCGAGCATTTGCTGGTATTCCTTTGTGCCATAATCAATCTCTCTCAGGGGCATATTCTAATTAGTTTCGGGGGACAATATAACAAATCATTTTTGCAAAAATGGGCTGTTTTAGTCCAACCAACAAAAAATGTTAGATAACCGATGTTGGTACATTATTTTATTTGATTCTACCAGCATCTGCTGCTATTTTCTTTAGTCTGCAAATTTTATAAAATACTATTGTCTATATATTTTAGTTTGACTTTCAGGCAGAGACGATCATCACATTTTATATATTATAAAAAGATAAAGACTAATAACAGAGTTTATATGATGTGAATCGACAGGCATATTACAAATTTTTAAAGGACGTTTTTTAGTGGCGGATAGGCTATTCATTTGTCAAACATCAAAACAATGATGTCGGATATGGACATTTTTGGCGTTTTAATTTATTATTAACCGGATTCCTGATAAGATTATCCGGCTCTTTAAATTAAAAAAAGTATCAAATTCTCATCTACTCCATCATAAAAACAAGCAAATTCAGGTTTCTATAACAATAAAGCCTTTATCTGCCAAATAAAACTTGTTAAAACAAAATTCAGATAAACCCTTGCAGTTTTAGTAAAAAGTATATTTTTGCGGCTGTAAAACAAAACTTATTACAATGTCAGACATCGCAAACAAAGTGAAGAAAATTATTGTCGACAAATTAGGTGTTGATGAAGCTGAGGTTACAAACGAAGCTTCATTCACTAATGACCTCGGTGCCGATTCTTTGGATACCGTTGAATTAATTATGGAATTCGAAAAAGAATTCAACATTTCTATTCCTGATGAGCAAGCTGAAACCATCACTACTGTAGGTCAGGCTGTAGCTTATTTGGAAGAACATGCCAAATAAGATTCACTTACTCCATTAATGGAATAATTAATCCGCCTTTCTTAGGCTCTGCGCCGCAAGGGAGGCGGATTATCACTTAAACAGGCTTGTACTTATGGAATTAAAAAGAGTAGTTGTTACCGGTATTGGTGCTATCACTCCTTTAGGAAATAATTTGAATGACTATTGGAATGGTTTGATCAACGGCGTTTCTGGTGCCGATATGATTACAAATTTTGATGCCAGTAAGTTTCGTACAAAGTTTGCCTGTGAGGTAAAAGGTTTTGACCCCGTTGCATTTCTGGATCGCAAAGAAGCCCGAAAAATCGATCGCTTTACTCAGTTTGCCTTATTTGCAAGCGATCAGGCCATGAGCGATGCAGGCTTGAACAAAGAGAATATCAACCCCGACAGAGTAGGTGTTGTATTTGCCAGCGGTATTGGCGGATTGATCACTTTCCAGCAGGAAGTGATGGAATTTGCCAAAGGCGACGGTACTCCTCGTTTTAATCCCTTCTTTATTCCCAAAATGATATTGGATATTGCCGCAGGGCAGATATCGATGCGCCATAATTTACGCGGACCCAATTTTGCAGTGGTAAGTGCCTGCGCGAGCAGTACTAACGCCATTATTGAGTCTTTCAATTTACTTCGTTTAGGTAAAGCGGATATCCTGGTAACCGGCGGAAGTGAAGCAGTGATCAGTGAAGCAGGTGTTGGCGGCTTTAATGCCATGAAAGCCATGAGTGAGCGCAATGATGATCCTAAAACAGCATCACGCCCCTATGATAAGGATCGTGATGGTTTTGTAATGGGTGAAGGCTCAGGAGTGATCATTATGGAAGAATTAGAACACGCAAAAGCCCGTGGAGCTAAGATCTATTGCGAAATAATGGGTGGTGGCGCAACAGCAGATGCCCATCATATCACAGCTCCGCATCCTGATGGTTTAGGCGCCACAAATGTGATGCTTGCTGCATTGGATGATGCACAAATGAAACCTGAAGAAATTGATTATATCAATACACACGGTACTTCTACACCGATTGGCGATGGCGCCGAAGTGAAAGCCATTACCAAGGTATTTGGCGAACATGCTTATAAATTGAATATCAGTGCTACCAAATCCATGACAGGCCATTGTTTGGGTGCAGCCGGTGTAATTGAAACTATTGCCTGTATCCAGGCCGTTGTACATGATATTGTACCCCCGACCATCAATCACTTTACGGATGATCCTGAATTAGATCCCAAACTGAACTTTACATTTAATAAAGCACAAAAGCGTACAGTGAATGCAGCATTAAGTAATACCTTTGGTTTTGGTGGACATAATGCCTGTGTGATTGTAAAAAAATTTGTAGCTTAACCTTGTGCAAATACTAAAGAAATTTTTCAAATCCTCTGTTAAAGATCAATTCGAAAAGGAAATAAAAAATATTCTGGGACTAAAGCCCGGAAATATTTTATTATACCGTACCGCACTAAGTCACCGCAGCATCAGAGACACTCCGGATGAAAATAACGAAAGGCTTGAATACCTCGGGGATGCTGTTTTGAGCGCCATTGTAGCCGACTACCTCTTTAAACGCTATCCTTATAAAGGCGAAGGTTTCCTTACCGAAATGCGCAGTAAAATGGTGAACCGCCAGCAGTTGAATGATATTGCTGTTAAAATGGGGTTGAAAAAAATCACACTCTACAATAAATTCGACGGTTCTTTAAAAAGCAGTCAGATATTCGGCAATACTTTAGAAGCTGTTGTAGGTGCCATCTATTTAGACATCGGCTACGATAAAACCAAACAATGGGTCTTGCATCAAATTGTGATGCCGCATATGTTTGTAGATGATCTGGAACTGGTAGATATCAATCTCAAAAATAAATTGATCGGCTGGGCCAGTAAAAATGGAAAAATTTTAACCTTCGATCTTGCAGAAGAAAAAATAGAAAGTGGCCGTCGGGTATTTACGATAAGTGCTGTTTTGGATGGCGAAATATTGGCACAGGGAAAAGCATTCAATAAGAAAGATGCCAGTCAGATCGCAGCCCAATTGGCTATAGAAAAAGTTGGGTTATAATGGCCTATTAAATAAAATCATGAGTCTTAACTTGTATATTTTACAATGTGCATTATCGTCGAATAAAATTTTATTATTAAGATCATTCATTTCTTAACCCTCCTTTATAGTTTTGATTACGAATAATCAGGCTATGTATCAAATAACTTTTAAGGATTCTGCCAGTAAAGAGTTGCATGATTATCTAAATCAGTACTTACTAAAATAGTTTCGGCTATTAATGGATTGATCGAAAATTAAAGGCCAAACGAAGTAAAGAAATTAAAAGATTCAAGTGAAGATTTATACAGAATAAGGGTAGGCGATTAAAGAATTATTTATGTTATTGATGACGGAATAAAAATTGTAAATATCCGTAGAATAGGCCATAGAAAAGATATTTACAGGTAACACGATTATAATTTTCCTTTCTTTTTAAGTTGCTTTTTTAGATCCTCCCATTTAACTTCTTTCTCATCTTTTCTGTCATCAGCGATCAGTACATCTACCAAATCTTAAAAATTCAGTTGGATGTTTAGCCACTTCTTTAATGTCCAACTGAAGAATCTTGCGATTATTTTTTTCGTTTTTCAAGATGGTTACACCTTTCATTGCTAACTCATTTTAAACAACTCTACAAATTTTTAGAATAGAGTCAATTGACGGTTCATGCGGACTTTGAATTGATTTCAATTAGATTCATTTTCATTTGATCTCTTGGCACAATTCAATCAATACACCATTCGTTCCTTTCGGATGTAAAAAACAAACCAATTTATTATCTGCGCCTTGTTTAGGTTTTTCATTCAATAAAACAAACCCTTCATTTTTCATTCGTTGCATTTCTGCTTCAATATCTTCTACATCAAATGCGAGATGATGAATGCCCTCTCCTTTTCTTTCGATGAATTTTGCGATCACCCCATCAGGTTCAAGACTTTCCAATAATTCAATTTTGGTTTCTCCTTTTTTAAAAAAAGCTGTATTCACTTTTTCACCTGCTACTGTTTCATTCTTATAACAAACAGTATTTAACATTTTTTCGAATAACGGAACTGATACTGTGAAATCCTTGACAGCAATACCGATATGTTCAATTTTTCTCATAATTTTTATTTAATCCTGTCTTACGAAATATGGAATTTCAGCGACAATAGGGTTTCTGCAACAAAATTATAGAACCTATTGCTTTAGTTTTGTGTTGTTAGTAAGAAATAAATTTAATTTGATTATGTTGAAGCTACCGGTTTATTTAGACAATAATGCAACCACTCCGATGGATCCCAGGGTGCTGGAAACAATGATCCCTTATTTTACCGAGCATTTCGGTAATGCAGCCAGCCGTAACCATCCTTTTGGTTGGGAGGCTGAAGAAGCTGTTGATTATGCCCGTGAACAGGTAGCAAAATTAATTGGCGCCGATCCGAAAGAGATCATTTTTACTTCCGGTGCAACCGAAGGCGATAATCTGGGCATTAAAGGTGTATATGAAATGTATGCTCAAAAAGGCAATCATATCATCACTGCCAATACAGAACATAAAGCTGTTTTAGATACATGCAAGCACATTGAGAAATCTGGTGGCGAAGTAACCTATCTTTCTGTTCAGGAAGATGGATTGATCGATCTGAAGGATTTAGAAGCAGCCATCAAACCAACCACCATATTAATTGCTATCATGTATGCCAATAATGAAATTGGCGTGATACAGCCTGTAAAAGAAATTGCAGCTATTGCAAAAAAACATGGCGTTCTGTTTTTTACAGATGCCACGCAGGCAGTTGGAAAAATTCCGGTTGATGTAATAAAAGATGGTATTGACCTGATGACTTTTACCGGTCATAAAATGTACGGCCCTAAAGGTATCGGTGCATTATATGTTCGCCGTAAAAATCCAAGGGTAAAAGTAACTGCACAGATGGATGGCGGTGGCCACGAAAGAGGCATGCGAAGTGGCACCTTGAATGTACCGGGGATTGTTGGTTTTGGTAAGGCTTGTGAATTATGCAGATTGGAAATGGATCAGGACACCGTGCGTATCAGTAAATTGAGAGATAAATTAGAAACTGCTTTATTGAAATTAGACGAAGCTTATGTGAACGGTAATCGTGAACATCGCTTACCTCATGTAAGCAATATCTCCTTCAAATATGTAGAAGGTGAAGGCTTATTGATGGGCTTTAACAAAAATATTGCACTGAGTTCAGGCTCTGCCTGCACATCGGCTTCTTTAGAGCCAAGCTATGTTTTGAAGGCATTAGGCTTGGGTGATGATTTGGCTCACAGTTCATTGCGTTTTGGGTTAAGCCGTTTTACCACAGAAGAACAAATTGATTATACGATCGAACAGATCTCTACTACGGTCCTCAAATTGAGAGAGATGAGTCCGTTATGGGAAATGTTCAAAGAGGGCATTGATATGAATAGTATTGAATGGGCACACCATTAGAAATGATGTTGAATGATTAATGCTAAATTTTAAATGAATTTTTAGTCTTTCACATTCAACATTTATAATTCAACATTTAAAATTTAAAACCATGGCATATTCAGAAAAAGTGATCGATCATTACAGCAATCCAAAGAACGTTGGAACTTTGGACAAAGCAAGTAAGAATGTGGGTACCGGATTAGTTGGTGCTCCCGAATGCGGCGATGTAATGCGTCTGCAGATCGAAGTGGATGATGCTACCGGCATTATTAAAGATGCTAAATTCAAAACATTTGGCTGCGGATCTGCCATTGCATCCTCATCTCTGGCAACAGAGTGGCTGAAAGGCAAAAGCATTGATGTTGCTGCAACCATTGATAATATGGATATCGTGGAAGAATTGAATCTTCCTCCGGTTAAGATACATTGTTCTGTTTTAGCAGAAGATGCTATCAAAGCAGCGATCAATGATTACCGTAAGAAAAATGGTCTGGAAGAATTAGTATTCGAAGAAAAAGGCGTTCATTAATATATGAGTACAGTAGCAACGGAAAATGCAATTTATGTAAGCGATAAAGCAAAAGCTAAAGTTAAACAGCTGATGCAGGATGCAGGTGTAGCCGATGACCCTACTTATTTTTTACGGGTGGGTGTTGTGGGTGGCGGTTGCAGCGGATTGAGTTATAAATTGGATTTCGATAACGAACAAAAGCCCATGGATCAGGCATTTGAGGACAATGGTGTGAAAGTAGTCACTGATCTGAAAAGCTTTTTATACTTAGTGAATACCGAATTGGATTTCTCCGACGGATTGAATGGCAAAGGGTTTTATTTTAATAATCCCAATGCAAGCAGAAGTTGCGGTTGCGGAGAAAGTTTTGCTGTTTAGTTTGTGAGTTTGGTGAATAATAAGTTACACCCTGTTGCTGAAAAGCAGCAGGGTTTTTTATTAAGTGACCCTACCTCTTTTCTATGTGAATTCTCCGTTTCGTTAAACAAAATATAAGTCTGTTGGGGGTAATCAAACTATGCCTTAGTTTTGAAGCATGTGGATGATCTGCAAAAAAGAATGGCTGCAATTTTTCAATAGCCTTACCGGTTATATTGCATTGATCATTTTCTTATTGCTGAACGGATTGTTTCTTTTTGTTTTTCCCGATACCAGTTTGCTCAATTTCGGATATGCTTCGCTCAATAATTTTTTCGAGATCGCCCCAATGCTGTTGTTGTTTTTAGTACCCACTGTAACCATGCGAAGTTTTGCAGACGAATACAAACAGGGCACATTCGAATTATTAAAAACATTACCGCTTAAACCCTCAGAAATTGTATGGGGTAAATTTTTTGGTGCAGCCATCATCGTTATTACAGCCTTATTGCCAACCATTGTGTATGCAGTTTCAATGCAACAACTCAGCAGTATTGGAGGTATTGATATTGGTGGAACGCTGGGAAGTTATATTGGTTTGGCATTGATCAGCACCGTGTTTGTTTCTGTGGGCATCTGCAGCAGCAGTTTTACCAACAATACGGTACTTGCATTTATCGTCGGCGCATTTGTCTGTTTTATTTTATACAGTGGCTTTGAAACGATAAGCAAATTGCCCGTTTTTAAATCAGGCTGGGATTATTATATTGAAATGCTAGGATTGAATTTTCATTATAAAAATGTGAGTCGCGGTGTAATAGACACAAGAGATGTGATCTATTTTATAGGAGTGATATTTTTATTTCTTTTCATCACACAAAGAAATCTGCTAAAGAAATAAATGAAGCTGCTGCAAAAAATATTGAATCATAAATTCTGGTGGGTTGGCATTATTGCGATGTTCGCACTCATCTTATTCATTTCTTCTTTGCTGCACACAAGGATCGATCTTACGAAAGAGAAAAGATATTCACTCAGTCCGTCCACCAAAAAATTATTAGGCAAGTTAAATGAAGAAGTAGAGATAGATGTTTACTTAACAGGTAATTTAAGTTCAGGTTTCAGGAAATTAAAAATTGCTGCCGATGAATTGCTGGAGAATTACCGAGATTATTCTAACGGAAACCTTCATTATAAATTCATCAAGCCCGATGAAGGTTTGGATGATAGCAGCAAAGCCATGCTCTACGATAGTTTAGTGAGAATCGGCATCAAACCGTTCAATAATAAAGAATTTACGAATGATGAGAAATCGGAGCGCTGGATCTTTCCTTCGGCTCTTGTGAAATATAAAGACAAGATGCTGGCTGTTGACCTGATGAGCGGCAAGAGTGGCATGGATGAGGAAAGCACATTGAATTACTCTGAAGCATTATTGGAATTTAAGTTTGATGATGCCATCAATAAATTAACCAAAACCGAATTCCCGGTTGTGGCCTATGCCGCAGGAAATGGAGAACCCCTGAATCCAAGCGTTCGAGATCTCTTTGAGATGATGCGAACCAACTATCGTTTTGGTGTAATGGATCTGAATACAGGAATTTTAAATGCCGATACCATCAAAGCATTGATGATCGTAAAACCCTCTATTGCGTTTACTGAACAGGAAAAGATAAAGATCGATCAATATATCATGCAGGGTGGAAAAGTGATCTGGTGCATTGATAAATTATACGCAGAGTTTGATAGTTTACTGCGTGCTAAAAGTGATTTCGTAGCATTCGACAAGAACCTGAATCTTGAAGATCAATTATTCAAATACGGTGTGCGGATCAACAGTGATCTGGTTCAGGATATCAATTCTGCGAAACAGCCTTTGATCGTTGGCAATGCCGGTGGAAAGCCACAGATAGAACGTTTGCCATTCCCCTATTATCCTTTACTGTCAACGGTTTCAGATAACCCTATCGCAAAAAACTTAGACCATGTACTTAGTATTTTTCCTTCCAGCATTGATACTGTAAAAGCAACAGGCATCAAAAAGACAATTTTATTGGCAAGCGATACCAATAGCCGAACCATCAGCACTCCTGCCATTGTTAGTTTGCAATCCGTGAAATCTGAAGAAGATATCAAGACTTTCACTAAAGGGCATGTACCCGTTGCCGTTTTATTAGAAGGAAATTTTTCTTCCCTGTTTGCGAATCGCTTCAGTAAGGAAATGCTGGATTCTGTTCAGCATTTGACCGGTATTGCATTTTTGCCTACAGCAGTCAGGCCTTCTAAGCAAATTGTTTTGAGTGATGCGGATATCGTAACAAATGTTGTTACACAAACACAAGGCCCCTTGCCGATGGGTGTACAACAATTCGAGAACTATCAGTTTGCCAATCGTGAATTCTTATTGAATTGCATGGATTATCTGGTAGGCGATGCCGGCATTCTGGAAACAAGGAATAAAGATCTCACTTTGCGGTCATTGGATAAAAATAAAATTCAGGAAGAAAAAACCAGCTGGCAACTCATCAATATTATACTACCCATCCTGTTGGTATTGCTCACGGGGGGAATTATTCAATGGCAACGCAAAAAGAAATATGCTGCGTAAGCTCTCTTATATTTGCAGCAGACAAATCAATTGAATGAGTCCGCATCAAATTGTTTATCTGGTTTTTGGGTTTGCATTAATACTTGCATTGGTATTTGATTTGGGTTTACTCAGCAAAAAAAGTTCGATAGTCACCATTAAACAGGCGCTATTACAAACATTATTTTGGGTATTACTTGCATTTGGTTTTTTTGCGTTTTTATTATTTGAAGAAAGTCACAAGTTCGCACTGGAATACCTGAGTGCTTATCTGATGGAATGGAGTTTAAGCATTGACAATATTTTTGTTTTTATTCTCATTTTCAATGCATTTAGCATAAAAGAAAAATATTACGGGAGGGTTTTGTTGATCGGGATTTTAATGGCCATCGTTTTCAGGATCGCCTTTATTACGCTAGGTGTTGCTTTGGTAGAAGAATTCCATTGGATTTTATACATATTCGGTGCATTCTTATTATACACCGGAGTGAAAATGTTTAAGCAGGATGAAGCCAAAGAGTTTGACCCACTCCAGAATAAAGTCTATCAATTTTTGAATAAAATCCTTCCACTTAATCCAACCGACGGCAACGGACGATTCATTGTATATGTAAACAAGAAGCCTCAATACAGTATTTTATTTGTGGTGGTTGTGATATTGGCTTCGATCGATCTCGTTTTTGCGCTCGACTCAATCCCCGCGGTAATGGGCATTTCGCAAGACAGACTTGTGATCTATACTTCCAATATTTTTGCTGTATTGGGGTTAAGAAGCTTATTCTTTCTATTGAGAGGCGCTGTGAATAAATTCAAATACCTTCAACATGGTATTGCAATTGTATTAACGGTGATCGGAATAAAAATGATCGGAGAAAAATTGATCGATCAATTTACTACTAAAAACGAGCAAGTTATCTATTCGTTGCTAGCCATTATTATTTGCATTGGGGGCTCTGTCTTGTATTCCATTTTTGATAATAGAAAAAATATAAAATAGCTTACTCAATTGCAGTATACCATCAATCATATTGCTTCCGTAATTCATGCAGATGCGAAGATCATTATTGATAGCAAGATCGAATATTTGCTGATCGACAGCAGAAAGATCATTTTTCCATCTACTACCCTATTCTTTGCATTACACGGCCCCAGAAGAGATGGCCATCAATTCATAAAAGAAGTATACGAACAAGGCATCAGGAATTTTATAGTAAAAAAAGGATTTGACCATTCATCCTTCTCTGATGCAAATTTTTTATTGGTAGATGATTCATTGCAGGCACTGCAAGCACTAGCGGCTTTTCATCGTAAGCAATTTTCCATTCCTGTTATTGGTATTACAGGAAGTAATGGAAAAACAATTGTAAAAGAATGGTTGTATCAGTTATTGCAGGAGGATCAGAATATTGTTCGCAGCCCTCGGAGTTACAATTCACAGGTCGGCGTTCCTTTAAGTGTTTGGCAGATCGATCAACAAAATACATTGGGTATTTTTGAAGCAGGTATTTCTACGGTGAATGAAATGAGTTCATTAGAGCAAATCATTCAACCAACCATTGGGGTTTTAACCAATATCGGCGAAGCCCACAATGAAGGTTTTACAAATGAATCAGAGAAAGTAGAAGAAAAATTAAAACTGTTCAGTCACTGCCATCAATTGATCTTCCCAAAAGATGTATTGCAAAATGATTCTCATCTTCCAAATGCTTTATTGTTTTCTTGGAGCCGAAAAGACAGTACTGCATCTGTTTTCATCAAGCAAGAAATAAGAACAACGACAAATACTTCTATCTGTTTAACCTATAAAGCTCAGCACTATTCTATTATTATTCCTTTTGTTGATGCAGCATCGATCGATAATGCGATCACCTGCTACTGTGTTTTACTAACATTAGGCTATTCACAAGATATCATTGCCGAACGATTGATGCAATTGCATCCTGTTGAAATGCGTTTGCAATTGAAGAAAGCTGCGAATAATTGTTCTATACTGAACGACAGTTACAGTAATGATATTTCATCACTAAACATTGTACTGGATTATTTAAAACAACAATCGGGCAGCCATGAAACAACAGTTATACTTTCAGATATTTTACAGTCCGGCCTCAGTGATGATGAGTTATACAAACAGGTTGCCATCCAGTTACAGGAAAGACGTATTCATACGTTAATTGGCATCGGAGAAAATATCAGTAAACAGCATCTTGCATTTATTAAAATTCAGAAAACTAGTTTCTTTTCATCTACAGAACAATTTTTAGATAACACCAACCTTCATCAGTTCAGAGATGAATTTATTTTATTGAAGGGTGCCCGAGTTTTTGCTTTTGAACGCATCAGTAAATGGTTGGAACAGAAACTGCACCAAACGGTTTTGGAAATAAATCTATCGGCTATTGCGCATAACCTGAAAGAATATCAAAAGTATCTATTGCCAAGCACCAAAGTGATGGCAATGGTAAAAGCGTATAGCTACGGTAGCGGAACAGCAGAAGTAGCAAGGGTTTTACAGTTTTGCAAAGTAGATTATTTGGCCGTAGCATATGCTGATGAGGGGATTGAATTACGCAAATCCGGCATTAGTTTACCCATCATGGTCATGAATGCCGATGAAGCAGATTTTGACAGTTTGATCGAATATAATCTGGAGCCTGAAATTTATTCCCTATCTATTTTTCATTCTTTTCATCAATATCTGCAACAACAGGCCTTAAAAGGATTTCCTGTACATATTAAGCTGAACACAGGTATGAACCGTTTGGGTTTTGACGCCGATGAGATAAATGAATTAAGCAAAAAACTGCAAGAACAACACAGAATGGTTGTTAAATCCGTATTCAGTCATTTAGTGTCAAGTGAAAATTCGGAACATGATGGTTTTACAAAACATCAAACAAATTTATTTGAAAAAGCATGTACTAGTATTGAAAAAACCATTGGCTATTCTTTCATTAAACATATTGCAAACTCAGCAGGTATCTTTCGTCATCCTAATTTGCAATTCGATATGGTACGCCTGGGAATTGGGTTATACGGTGTTGACAGTGCCGATGAACATATTTTAAAATTAGAACCTGTTGCCACTTTAATATCAACCATTTCGCAAATCAGAAAAGTAAAAGCTGGCGAAAGCATAGGCTATAATCGAAAAGGAAAAGTTGATCGTGATAGTTTGATCGCAGTTGTTCGTATTGGCTATGCAGATGGTTATAGCAGAAGGCTGGGGAATGGTATTGGACGTCTCTATGTGAACGGAAACCTTGCAAAAGTTGTTGGAAATGTTTGCATGGACATGTTGATGGCCGATGTGACCGACATTCAAAACGTGAAAGAAGGCGATGTTGTTGAAATATTCGGCAAAAATTTACCGGTCCAAAAAATTGCCGAATGGAGTGATACCATCGCTTATGAAGTGATGACCGGTATTAGCCAAAGAGTTAAAAGGATCTATGTAGAAGAATAATTTCTAAAACAATAAAATGGAAGATACTTCGCAAAAAAACAATCCGCTGCATGGATTAACGCTCGAAAAAATTGTAACACAACTGGTCGATTCTCTTGGTTGGGAAGAATTGGGGCAGCAAGTAAACATTAATTGTTTCATCAGCAATCCTTCCGTCAAATCGAGTTTGAAATTCTTACGCAAAACACCCTGGGCCAGGACCAAGGTGGAAAGTTTTTATTTATACGCGAAGCGGAAGAAAATGCTGAAAGAGTAATTCTAATGAAGTCCTATCCAAACATAAACTGGTCCGCATAAGAGTCTCTAGCCCTTATTTAGTAAAATATGGCTTGAAATAGTTTGTCCAACCTCTTAAAATCAACTCTTTTCCCATTGCCGTAAATCCCCTACTTTTGCAGCCCTTATTTGCGGATGTGGCGAAATTGGCAGACGCACTAGACTTAGGATCTAGCGCCGCAAGGCATGTGGGTTCGACCCCCTCCATCCGCACATTTTTTATCGTTGATTAGCTGATTAGTTGATTGGGTTACCGGTGTTGCCGGTTCTACTTCTCAACTATTTGCTGATAAACATTTCAACTTGAAATATGGCAACCGTTACAAGAGAGAACATTGGTTTATTGAACGACAAGTTATCAGTAACCATTTCAAAAGAAGATTATTACAGTGGATTTGAACAAAGTCTGAAGAAATACGCAAAAACAGCAAATATCCCGGGTTTCCGCAAGGGATTAGTGCCGGTAGGCTTGGTTAGAAAAATGCATGGCCAAAGTGTATTTACAGATGAAGTATTGAAGAATGTTGAGAAATCTCTAAACGATTATCTAGCTAATGAAAAATTGGAAATTTTCGCCCAGCCATTGCCTTTAGACAGCAGTGCAAGAGATATTAACTTCTCCGAACCAAAAGATTATGTTTTTGATTTTGAGATTGGGTTGAAACCTGAAATTACGATCGATCCTGCAAGCATCAAGGTTACTAGTTATAAGATAACAGTGACCGATAAAATGCTGGATGAAGAAATAGAACGTTTACAGGTTCGCAACGGCAAGATGACAGAACCCGAAGAAGTGAACGGTGAGGAGAATGTGTTGAATGTAACTTTTGCAGAAACTGATAAAGACGGTAATCTGATCGAGGGTGGCATTACTAAAGACAACTCCTTATTGGTGAAATATTTTGCTGAAGGATTCAGAAAGAATTTCTTGGGCAAGAAAAAAGATGATACCGTTATTTTACAGCTGAAATCGGCTTTTGAAGAAAAAGAATTAGATTTTATTTTAACTGACCTGGGATTAACCAAAGAAGATGCAACTGCATCTGAAAAATATTTCAAACTCACTATCACAAAAGTTGGTTTTGTTGAAAAATCAGAATTGAATGAAGCATTCTTCCTTACTGTTTATCCGAATAAAGAAATCAAAACAGTAGATGAATTCCGTGCAGCAGTAAAAGAAGAGATCGAAGGATATTATGCAGCCCAAAGCCGTAACCAGATCCACGACCAGATCTATCATCATTTATTGGACCATACCAAAATTGAATTGCCTGCAACCTTCCTGAAACGTTGGTTACAGACCGGTGGTGAAAAACCCAAGACCGCCGAAGAAGCTGAAACAGAATATCCAAATTTTGCCGATCAATTAAAATGGACCCTGGTAAGTGGCAAATTAATTGCTGATAATAAGATTGAAGTGCTGCCTGACGATATCCGTGATTTTGCAAAAGCGCAATTGTTTCAATACATGGGTGGACAATTAGGTGCATTGGGTGATAACCAGCAATGGGTAGATGATTATGCCAACAGAATGATGCAGGACAGAAAATTTGTAGAAGACAGTTATCACCGTATCAGCACAGAGAAAATGTTTGCTGCTGTTGAAACTTTGGTAAGTGCAACTGAAGAAGCAATTAGCGCAGAAGACTTTGCAAGCAAATTGCATCATCACCATCATTAAGATATCCCCATCCCTAAAGGGGGGTTGAAAACATAAATAAAAAAGACAGATTCAATAATTGAATCTGTCTTTTTATATTTTAGTGCAAATCCGTTTTATCTGTGCCATCCGTGTTCCATTATCCAAAATACTCCACAAAAGATTTATGGGTTTCGTATAATTTGAGTGCATGCATTTGAACACCTTCCGGTAAATAAGGTTCTAAATGATTCCATATTTCCACGATCAATACTTCAGCACTTGCCATTTTTCCTTGCATGAAATCAACATCCAGATTCAGGTTTTTGTGGTCAAGCTTTTGGATGATATGCTCTTTCACCAATTTGCTCAGGTCTTTCAGATTCATCACAAATCCGGTTTCCGGATTCACTTCCCCTTTTACTGTTACATACAGATCAAAATTATGCCCATGCCAATTTTCGTTCGCACAACCTTCAAATATTTCTTCATTCTTTTCTTTGCTCCAGTTGGGATTGTACAACTTGTGGGCCGCATTAAAATGCTCTACTCTTGTTAAATAAACCATCGCTTCAATTCAATTTTGCGCAAAGGTAATGGTTGAGGAGAAAAGTTACAATGACTTATCTTTATCCTCATGAAAGTCGTTATTACCGCCGCTACCAAAGCAGAATGGATGCCTGCATCGCTCAACCTCAAATCGATGTATATGAAAGAAGGTAGCCATATGAATGTGATATTTCATGAAAGTGGAGTTGGGATGCTGGCAACGGCAGTTTCGCTAACAAGATTGATACTGGCCTACAACCCCGATCTCATCATTCAGGTTGGCATTGCGGGAACTTTTGATCCCAAATTAAAATTGGGAAAAGTTATTTGTGTAGAAGAAGAAACCTTAGGCGATATGGGTGTTGAAGAAAATGGTACTTGGAAAGATATTTTTGATCTCAGTCTTGAACAAAAAAATGGCGCCCCTTTCAAAAAAGGGAAATTACCCAATCCATATCTTAAAAAATATAATGTACTTGGCCTTCCTGCAGTGGATGCAATTACTGTCAATGAAATTTCAACAAACAAAGATCGTATTCAGCAGGTCATCAAAAGATATAAACCCACAATTGAAAGTATGGAAGGCGCTGCATTGCATTATGTGTGCAGAGAAATGGAAATTCCATTCATGCAAATACGATCTATTTCAAATTTTATCGGCGACAGAAATAAAAATAACTGGAAAATAAAAGAAGCGATCATCACTCTCAACAAAACGATTTTAAAATATGTCGATAAATTAAACAAAAAAATGTAGCAACCATAGAACAAGAATTAAGCTTCGTTGTGTCAATCACAAAGCACAAACAAACAAATAAACCGGTAAACTAATAAACCAATAAACTTGAACTTAACATTAGGATTTTCTCCTTGCCCAAACGATACCTTCATTTTCGATGCCCTAGTCAATCATAAAATTGATACTGAAGGCTTATATTTTGATGTGCAACTAGAAGATGTGCAAACCCTTAATGAATATGCATTACAGGGAAAATTAGACTTCACAAAAATAAGTTATGGCGTATTGCCATTGGTATTGGATGAATATATTGTACTGAACAGTGGTGGTGCCTTGGGTAAAGGGGTCGGGCCATTGCTAATTACAAAAACGGAAAACAGTGGGCCGTGGAATGCAGAAAATAAAACTATTGCCATACCTGGGGAGAACACAACTGCACATTTATTATTTTCATTGGCATATCCCGAAGCAAAGAATAAACTATTTAAGATATTTCATCAAATTGAAGATTCAGTTTTAAATGAAGAAGTTGATGTAGGAGTGATCATTCATGAGAACAGGTTTACTTATCATTTAAAAGGTCTACACAAAATCGTTGATCTTGGTGAATATTGGGAACAACTTTTAAACGTACCAATTCCTTTGGGCGGTATCATTGCCAAAAGAAGTTTAGATATAGAATTGATCCGGCAGGTCGACAAATTAATTAGAAAAAGTGTGCAATATGCTTTTCAGCATCATCATGAGCAATTAGCAGACTATGTAAAACAGCATTCACAGGAAATGAGTGAAACTGTCATGCGCCAGCATATTAACTTATATGTAAACAATTACAGCATTGACCTTGAAAAAGATGGCAAAACAGCAGTATTAAAACTAATCGAAGTCTATCAACAACAACACCCCGAAATAAAACTACCTGAGCTAAACATTTTTATTGATTGATCTTTTTCAAAACTTTACTGTAAGTTTCCAAACAGCGTTTGCGTGCTTCTTCATGCTTTACAATTGGCTTTGGATATTCCAATGAATCTAATTCAGGGATCCATTTCCTGATGTATTGCAAATCCTTATCAAACTTCTCTGTTTGCAATTCAGGGTTGAAAACACGGAAATACGGTGCTGCATCACAACCACTCCCAGATGCCCATTGCCAGCCACCATTATTCGAAGCAAAATCGTAATCCAGTAATTTTTTTGCAAAATAATTTTCCCCCCAGCGCCAGTCGATCAATAGATGTTTGCTGAGAAATGAGGCGACGATCATCCGAACACGATTATGCATGAAGCCTGTTGCATTTAATTCTCTCATGCCTGCATCAACGATAGGATAACCTGTTTTGCCATCACACCATTGTTGAAATTGTTGTTCATCTTTCCGCCACTCGATCAGGTCATATTCTCTTTTAAAGGCAAGGCCTGCTCCTACTTGCGGGAAATTCCAAAGGATCATATGATAAAAGTCACGCCATATTAACTCATTCAGGAAGGTTTCATTTAAACCTTGTGATTGCTTTACAAGAGCACGAATACTTATTGTTCCAAAACGCAGATGTATGCCCAGTTTTGATGTTCCACTAATGGCAGGGAAATTTCTTTGCTCTGTATATTTTCGAAGAACTGCCTCATTGGGTGTTTTAGAGGGGAATTGTTTTGCTGTTTCTACAAAGCCCATCGATCGCAGTAGAGGTATCTCTTTTGCAGACTGCTTAAAAAAATTAGGGAAATATTTTTCTGTTGGAAAAGCTTTTAACTCCGAATCGAGCAATCTTGTCTTCCATTTTCTACTGTAAGGTGTGAAAATGGTGTAGGGCAAACCATCTTCTTTTGTTACTTCCTTTTTTTCAAAGATTACCTGATCTTTATAAGAATGAAATGTTGCATCATGTTGTTGCAATAATTTTTCAATCGCTACATCACGAACAATCGAATATTGTTCATAATCATGATTAACAAATACTTTTTCTATTTGGTATTCTCCAATTAATTTTTCAAATACTTCGGTTGGATTTGAGTAAAATATTTCTAATGTGCTGTCCCTATTAACCAATGTGGTTTGAATCTCATTCAATGAATCATGAATAAATTGAACTCTTTTATCCGCTTTTTCTTCCAGGTCATCCAAAATATTTTTATCAAAGATAAAAATGGGGATGACCGGGTTGCTATCTTTTAATGCATGATATAAAGCCGCATTGTCATGCAGTCTTAAATCCCTTCTGAACCACATGATATTGATGCGTGGCTTCATAATTCATATTTGTTTGAAAGAAAACAATGAATCGAGCAAAAGGTTTACTCAAATAAGGGAAGGATATGTTTTTTATGCAGAATAGCAGCTATTTGACTTTTGTAGTTGCTTTTGCCAATTTCTCGTACCCACCGGATTCCGCGTATAGCGTTCGTTAAAAACACTTCAGATGACTGTAATAATTCATCGATGGTGATCGAAGTTTCCTCAACAGGTATCCCTTCCTCCTTTATACATTTCAATAAATATTTTCTGGTTACACCTGCAATACAGCCTTCAGTTAGTGCGGGTGTTTTAATGATGCCGTCTTTTACCAGAAATAAATTCGCAAGAGTTGTATCAGCAATTTTGTCGTAAGCGTTCAAGATTACAGCATCATTCAATTTTTGTTCTCTTGCCCATAAAGCGCCCATCACATAGCAAAGGAAATTGTTGCTTTTAATATGTGAAAAATCATCGCACACTTTTCTTGATTTTGTATACACATCCATCACCAACCCGTTTTCATTTATTTTATTATTACTTACGTTCAAATCCCATGATTGAATGAGATAGTTGGGATTATTGTTTTCCGCATCATACAAACCGCCACTTCCCCTCGAAATAGTTACTCGGATCCTTGCAGATTTTTTATGTTTATTTTTCTTTACCAATTCTATCACTTCACTTTTAAAAGCATCACTGATAAAATAACCTGGCTTATCGAATTGTAATGTTTGCAGAGATGTAAATAAGCGCTCCAAATGATAGGCTTCCAGAATGATCTTCCCATTTATCATTTTCATGGTTTCAAAACAACCGTCGCCATATCTGAATGAACGGTTATCGGGAGAAATGAGTAATTTATCATTCCTGAGAACCTTTCCATTAAAATTTAAAAAACCTTCCGTATTCATAGTCTAAAAATAGATTGTGTTAAATTAGCAGAATAATAAGATTTATAAGTATGAAGGTTGCAGAAATAATTGAAACACTTGAAAAAATTTCACCAACGGTATATCAGGAAAGTTATGATAACTGCGGACTGATACTCGGCAAGCCCGATTGGGAATGTTCCGGAATTCTTTGCACGCTGGATGCGACTGAAGAGGTGATACTTGAAGCGAAAGCCAAAGGCTGTAATTTAGTAGTGACCCATCATCCTATTATTTTCGGCGGATTGAAAAAGATCAATGGAAAGAACTATGTAGAAAATGCTGTTATCACTTCAATTAAAAATGATATAGCTGTTTATGCCATTCACACAAATTTAGATAACCTGATAAATGGTGTAAATAGCAAGATTGCAGATGCACTAGGCTTGATCAACAGAAAGGTCTTATTAGCAAAAAATAATCTGTTCATAAAACTTTTCACTTTTGTTCCTGTCGAATATGGAGAAAAAGTGAAGTGTGCCCTTTTTGAGGCAGGAGGAGGATATATTGGCAAGTATAGCGAATGCAGTTTCAGTGCTGAAGGAACCGGAAGTTTCAAAGCCGGTGAGAAAACCAATCCTTTTGTGGGTGAAATAGGCCAAAGGCATCATGAAAAAGAGTTAAAAATTGAAATAATTTTTCCGGCCTTTCTGCAAAATAAGCTGCTAGAAGCACTACATGCTGCCCATCCCTATGAAGAAGTGGCGTACGACCTGATTGCGCTCGAGAATATGTCTGAAACAATTGGTACTGGTTTAGTTGCCGAATTACCGGAAGCGAAGGACGAAATGGCCTTTTTGGCTCAAATTAAGAATGCTTTTGGCTTACAGGCTATAAAACACACTAATTTATTGGGCAAAAAAGTTAAAATAGTGGCAATTTGCGGCGGTTCAGGAAGCTTTTTGATCAATAATGCCCTTACAGCGGGAGCCGATTTCTATATATCCTCCGATATAAAATATCATGAATTCTTTGACGCGAATGGCAAAATGGTAATCGCCGACATTGGCCATTGGGAAAGCGAGCAGTTCACAACCGATTTATTGATTGGTGTTTTGAAGGCAAATTTCCCTACCTTTGCCGTCCTCAAAAGCGAGGTAAGAACCAACCCTGTTCAGTACTTTTTGTAGCCAAATGAGCTGCAAAACGTACAAGTAAGTAACAGAATAGTTGCGGCTAATGAACAGAAACAGGTAAAATAATTAAAATTCGTACATCGTAAATCATAAATATACTTATGGCTACAGTTAACAAAGACTACAGCGTTGAAGAAAAATTAGTTGGCTTGATTAAGCTGCAAAAAATCGACAGCAAGCTCGATGAAATTGAAATTCTGAAAGGCGAATTGCCCATGGAGGTTAGTGATCTGGAAGATGAGATTACCGGTTTAAACAGCCGTCGAACACGTATTGAAGAAGAAATTAACGGTATCACCGAATTCATTGAAGGAAAGAAAAATTTAATGAAGGAAAGTGAGGCCCTGATCAAAAAGTACGAAAAGCAAAGTGATAATGTTAAGAACAGCCGTGAGTTCGAAGCTATTTCCAAAGAAATGGAAATGCAACAGCTTGAAATTAAACTGGCTGAAAAACATATTCGCGATGCGAATGAAGAACTGGGCGAAAAAGTAAAAGCCTTAGAAATTGCCAAAAAACAAATTGGGGTTAAAGAAGGTGTCCTCAATCACAAGAAAGGTGAACTGGAAAAAATTATTGTAGATACTGAGAAAGAAGAAAAACATTTCAAAAAAATAAGTGATGCTGCGCGTGAAGGCATTGATGAGCGCTTGATGTACAGCTACGATCGTATCCGCAAAAGCTATCGCAATGGATTGGCGGTTGTGCCTGTTGAACGCGATGCCTGTGGAGGTTGTTTTAACAGCATTCCTCCTCAACGACAAAGCGAAATTCGCTTACATAAGAAAGTGATCGTTTGCGAGAACTGCGGCCGTATTTTAGTTGATGCTGATTTGAATGACAGTGTTGCTGTAAAGTAATACTTAACAATATTTTGTTCCGGAAGGGCTTTCGTTTGAAAGCCCTTCTTTATTTTCGGGGTAATGAAGAGAAAGATCATCATTGTTTTGCTGTTGTTTTTTGTATTGACGAAAGTGAATGCAGAAAAAGTGTATGAATTCAATTCATTGTGTCAGCAGGCATATAAAGAGATCACACAACTAAAATTGAATAACGGTTTGGCATTGCTGGAGAAAGCCAAAAAACAAAATCCGGATAATTTAATACCCCTCGTTTTAGAAAGCTATATTGATTTTTTTGTTTTATTCTTTAATGAAGATCCGGCTGAGTATAAAATCAGAAGACCGAAAATTGAAGAGCGTGTTGCATTATTAAAAGAAGGTCCCCCATCCTCGCCATTTTATCATTTCAGCTTGAGTGTGGTCGAATTGCACAAAGCCCTGATTGCCATAAAATTTGGTGAGATGTGGTCATCAGCCTGGGATGTAAAAAGAGCTTATCAACATATCAAAGAAAATAAAAAAACATTCCCAACTTTTGCGCCAAATGACTTGATCTATGGCGGGCTGCAGGTTGTCATCGGCACTATCCCGAAAGGATACAAATGGTTCGCAAATATTTTAGGAATGAAAGGTTCGGTTACAGAAGGAATTAGGTTAGTGAAAAATTTTGAAAACAGCAATGATCCCTGGGCAAGGTTGATGAACAATGAAAGCATTTTCATGTACTGCTATCTACTATTTTATTTTGAAAATAAAAAAGATGAAGCTTTGCAATTCATAAAAGACAAAAAACCTGACCTTGTAAACAACCATTTGCTGGCATATGCAGCCACAAATCTCAACAAGAATAATAAACATACCGAAGAGGCAAAAAATATAATTCTCAATAGAAACAGATCTCCTGAATATTTAGTTACCGGGATCTGGGATTATGAAATGGGTTTTGCAAAACTGCATCATTTGGAAACACAGGAATCTATACAATATCTGGAAAAATTTATAGCAAATTTTAAAGGGAAATTTTATTTGAAAGATGTGTACCAAAAGCTGAGCTGGGCTTATTATTTACAGGGAAATACCACAGCTGCCCAAAATGCCAGAAACAACGTTTTGAAGAAAGGTTCAGTCGATTCGGATGCTGATAAATTGGCATTGAAAGAAGCCAAAAGCGGCATTTGGCCGAATATCATTTTATTGAAAGCAAGATTATTGAATGATGGTGGCTATAATAAAGAGGCATTGCAATTGATCGCCAATAAAACGCTCGACAGTTTCATAAAAGAAGAAGATAAATTAGAATTTGCCTATCGGTTGGGAAGAGTGTATGATGACCTGCAACAAGATCAGGAAGCAATTAAAAATTATCTTACTGCCATTCAGTTTGGCGAAAAAAGTACTGAATATTATGCAGCCCGTGCAGCCTTACAAATCGGCAATATTTATGAACGGCAGGGCAATAAAACATTGGCCATTACTTATTATAAAAAATGCATAGAAATGGATGACCACGATTATAAAAATTCTTTAGACCAAAAAGCCAAGAGCGGTATTGCAAGATGCAAGGGAGAATAACTTAATTTGCAGACAGTAATTATTTATGCTTAAGAAATTAAACATACAGAACTATGCTATCATTGATGAGATCGAAATAAATTTTTCATCTCAGCTGAATATCATTACAGGAGAAACCGGTGCCGGTAAAAGTATTCTCATGGGTGCCCTGAGTTTGATACTGGGCGAAAGAGCCGATACAAGCGTCTTGCTGAGATCAGATAAAAAATGTTTTATTGAAGGGATATTCAGCATTGACACAAAAAAAGAAGTGTCACTATTTTTACAGGAAAACGAATTGGATGCGGGTGATGAATTGGTTTTAAGAAGAGAGATAGCGGCCAATGGAAAATCCAGAGCATTCATTAACGATACGCCTGCCACTTTGCAGCAATTAAAACAATTGGCTTCTTTATTGGTTGACCTGCATCAGCAATTTGATTCATTAGAGTTAGGCGACAGTGATTTTCAGCGGGAAGTATTGGATGCACTAGCCAATAATCAGGAAACAGTTCAATCCTACCAAACTGTTTATAGGAAATACTTACAGGTCAGGAAAGAATTAGCCGAATTACAGGAAAAGAAAGCTTCCTTCAACAAAGAATTAGATTATCATCAATTTTTATTTGATGAACTGGAAGAAGTGGATTTGCAGGAAGATGAACTGGAACATTTAGACTATGAATTGAAATTATTGAGCAATTCAGAAGACATTAAAACAGCATTAGACAAAGTCTATTTTGATTTGAATGAAAGCGAAAAACCCGTAGTACAATTATTAAAACAATTAGCTACTCAGTTGCATTCATATGCATCTTTTCACCCCGACCTGCAAGCTGTGATCGACAGATTGCAATCTTCACATATCGAATTGCAGGATATTGCGGACGAGATCTCTCATATCAATAATTCTGTTCATTTCGATGAAAAACGAATTGAATTCATTAATGAAAGAATGGCGGCAGGTTTTAAATTATTAAAAAAACATGCTGTAAAAACAACAGCAGAGTTATTGCTTATTCAAAAGGATCTGGAACAAAAGCTACAAGCTATTTTACACGTTGACGATGCCATCTTGTCAAAAGAAAAAGAAGTAAAAGCATTGTTACAACAAGCTGAGAACATTGCTGCGGGAATATCTGCAGCAAGAAATAAACAGGCAAAACCATTAGAGCAAAAAGTGAATGAATTGCTGATTCAGGTGGGTATGCCGAATGCAAAAATAAAAACAGAGATCAGGTCTGCCGCTTTAAATGAATTTGGCAAAGATGTCATTGAATTTTTATTCGATGCCAATAAGAGTAATCGCTTTGAACCCATCAGAAAAGTAGCAAGTGGCGGAGAATTAAGCCGTTTGATGCTATGCATCAAATCATTGGTGGCACAATCCATCGATTTGCCTACAATGATCTTTGATGAAATTGATACGGGCATTAGTGGCGAAGCCGCTAAACAGGTTGGCATCATCATGAAAACCCTTTCTTCCAATCGCCAGATCATTTGTATTACACATCAGCCACAGATCGCAGGCAAAGCCAATTCTCATTTCTTTGTGTATAAGGAAATTAAGAATGATACGGTAAAAACCAATATTCGTTTATTAGATCAGGCGGAAAGAATTACAACGATCGCAAAAATGCTCAGTGGCGAAAAGCCCACTGCTGCTGCATTAGAGAACGCAAGGGAAATAATGATGAATTGAGATCATGTATATCTCCGGAAATAGAAATCAAACAATCCTATTTTTAATTGCTTTAGTAACTGCTTCAGTACTACTATTCACGTGCAGTTTTTTATAGATGTTCTTGATATGTGTTTTTACGGTTTCCAAAGTGATCATCATTGCATCAGCGATCATCTTATAGCTTTTCCCGTCTACTAGATGCTGCAATAACTCTTTTTCCTTGGGGGTAAGTTTAAAATCTTCCTGTTCAATAACCGGCATGGTAGTTTGAAAAAAATGCACCATTCTTTTTGCTACAGATGGCGACAAAGGCGATCCGCCTTTGTATACATCCATTAATGCCTGCAATATTTGCGTGGATGAGGAATTCTTTAATAAATAACCCGAGCCGCCGGAACAGAGTGACTGAAATATTTTTTCGCTATCCTCGAATACAGTAAAAATCAAAATGGGGATTTCGGCAAATTCAGTTTTAACCAACTTGGTTGATTGAATACCATTCATTCCGGGCATTTCAATATCCATTACTATAACATCGGTAGGAACATCTTTTAAACGCTGAATGATGTTTTTTGTGTCGGGATAAGCAGCAACGCAAGCAAACTCTTCTGATGAACTTAATAAAAAATACAATGAATCACGCAAATGATTATTGTCTTCAAAAATGGTGACTTTTATTTTTTCTTTCACAGATGAGCTCATAATATCATGTAAATATCATTTAAAACGAATAATTCAGATATACCGAGAACGGGGGATTGGGATCTCAACTTTAACAATTGTGCCTTTACCTCGGTCTGATTCGATAGAACATTTGCCGCCACTGGATGTGGCCCGATTGGCCATTGTTCTCAACCCGTTTCCTCCGCTGCTGTTACTGATATCAAAACCAATTCCGTCATCTTTTATTTCCAGAAAAATGGTCTTGGCTTTTACAAACAATGAAAGCTCCAGATTAGTGGCTTTTGCATATTTGAGCGAATTATTAATGGCTTCCTTGCAAATGAGGAAAATATTTTTCCGCATGTCCATTGGCCATTTTATTTCGTCAATTGCAGCACTGATATTTGAGACCGTGTTTATTTCTGCCAAATGTTTTACCTGTAACACATAATTTTCAATCCTTTCTTTCAGATTGTCACCTTCATCATTTATTGGATTCATGGTCCAAACAATATCACTCATCCTTTCAATCACTTCTTTTGCATAACTGCTTATTTTATTTAGGATACTTGTATGCATTGCCGCATCCTTATTCTTTGATGCGATATCACTCAATAATAAGATGCTGCTTAATGTACTTCCCACATCATCGTGAAGATCGCTTGCCAATTGATTGCGCATCTCTACTTCTTTCAATTGTTGCTTTAGAATATTTCTGTTCCAGAGTGTCATGATCAATAATCCGATCAAAATAATGATACCCAGTGAAAAGAATTCAATAGCAATGGTCCTTGATAGGTCTTCTTTATCTATTTTTTTCTGTGCTGCAATTAACTGATTGGTCTTATCTGTTTTTTCGCTTTCATACTGAGCCAGCATTTTTGCGATCAGATCCGCTCGGTTTCTATTATTGATCGAATCTTTGTAAACAGCTGATCTGTCAAGATAGAGATAGGCATTTTTATAATCGCCTTTATCTTTATACACCAGTCCCAATTCTTCGCAAGCCTCATTGGCATTGACATAGAGCTTGACAGAATCAAAATAATGAAGTGCCTCCAATAAATATTGGGCTGCTTTGTCATTCTCTTTTAATAAATGAAGTACCCTTCCTATTTTAAATTCTTCATATCGTACATCCTGCCGATCGTCTAACGAAAGAAACAGTTCTCTGGCTCTATTATAATAGTAATAAGCTGAATCGATCCACGGATGCAAATTTCCTAACTGGCTTTTCTCAATGAAAGCATCGCCCAGATTTTCTGAGGCAATGGCAGTATTGCTTTTATTATTTGTTTGTTTATTGATATCATTAGCCCCTCTATAATAATATAGTGCAGAATCAAAATTTTTTTCTTCCCAATAAACGGAACCAAGGCTGGAATATGCATCGCCTTTGTATTGTAAGTTATTCAGTTTTTCAAACGTTTTGATGGCTTCAAACAAATATTGCTTTGCCTTTTTATATTCGCCCTGATGACGGAATGTTCCGGCAATAATTTTATCAGTATAGGCAATGGTTGATGCATCTTTAGCTTCGTCAAAAAGCTTTCTTGCTTCCAGCAAATAGGTTAATGCCTCTTCATCTTTTGCTTCAATATTGAAGATGCTGGCAATATTCACCATTACACGCCCCTGTCTGCTGAAGTTCTTTTCTCCATGAAAAAGAACTTTTGCCTTTTCAAGATAAAAAACAGCAGAATCATTCTTTCCTGCTTTAAAAAAGCCCCAGCCCATCGAAGCATAGCATTCGGCCAAAGAGCCTCTGTTCTTGATCTCATTTGCAATTTTTTCACCCTGCTTTGCCATTAATATGGCAGAATCGGGTTTTGAAGAGGTTAATGCAAAGGATAATTCTGCCATTAACGTCACTTTGGCATAAGGTGTTTTTGCTTTGGCTAATTCCCAACGTAAGGAATCAGCAGATTGCGCAAAACTGCTGCTGCAACAGGCAGAAATGGCTATGATCAACAGATTTCGCAAATAATATCTTAATATAAGTTTCATGGTAAATTATCAGCTAAAACGGATATAACTCAACTAAAAATATCGTTTTTTAGAACAATTTTTTACCCAATTAAATTAAGCCACGCAGGTTTTTAACAAATAAGCTATTTTTACCCGCAAAATCATCACTTAAACAAACCGACACATGTCATTTAATTTATTGAAAGGAAAGAAAGGTATCATCTTCGGCGCTTTAAATAATCAGTCAATTGCCTGGAAAATTGCAGAGAAGTGTTTTGAGGAAGGAGCCCAAATTGTATTGACTAACGCTCCGGTTGCCCTGAGATTTGGTGAAATCAATGAATTAGCAGAAAAGATCGGTGCACCAGTTATTCCTGCTGACGTGACCAGCATGGAGGATCTTTCCAATTTATTTACAAAATCTCTGGAACATTTTGGCGGGCCAATAGATTTCGTATTACATAGTGTGGGAATGAGCATGAACGTTCGTAAAGGCAACCCTTACACCAACCTGGATCATGAATTAGAACATAAAACATTAGATATTTCTGCCATGAGCCTGCACCGTGTTTGCCAAACGGCATTCCAGTTAGATGCAATGGCCGAATGGGGAAGTATCGTTAGCCTCTCTTATATTGCTGCACAGCGTGTATTTCCCGATTACAGCGAAATGGCCGATACCAAAGCTTTATTGGAAAGCATTGCCAGAAGTTTCGGCTATCATTACGGATTAAAGAAGAAAGTGCGTATCAATACCATTTCTCAATCACCCACCCGTACCACTGCAGGAAGCGGCGTTAAGGGATTTGAAGGATTTATTACTTATGCCGATAAAATGAGCCCTTTGGGTAATGCCAGTGCCGAAGATTGTGCGAATTACTGTGTAACCTTATTCAGTGACCTGACAAGAATGGTTACTATGCAGAACCTATTCCATGATGGCGGTTTCAGTTTCTGCGGACTTTCGCATGCGGTAATAGATCAGATGGAAAAATAATCTTACCATTTAAAAAATATAACAAAAGCATCAAAGAACAGAATTGTATTTGATGCTTTTTTATTGCAACTTTAATTTTTAAAACATTTAAATTATATAGAAATGTCTTGGATTGAAATGGTGGGTTATCTAGGTTCTTCTTTAAGTGCCATTACTTTTTTTCCGCAGGTTTATAAATCATGGAAAGCAAAAAGTGTGGGCGATCTCAGTATCTGGATGATATTAATTGTTATTTCAAGTACCATTGTCTGGTTGGTGTATGCTTTCAACATTCCAAAAGGCGGTCCGGTAATTGCAGCGAATATTGTGGTATTGAGTTTAGCCTTGGTGTTGTTTTATTTTAAGTTGACGTTTCCAAAGAAGTAGGATTGCTTTTTTACTAGCTTTGGTTGTAATGGCATCAATTGTTGCGTCGCACACTTCATCGTTCTGTTTTCTCATGGCTGCTCTTTTCCACTTTCATTCATATCATATTCTTGCATAGTCCAGGGATAGTCCACGAAATTGTGGACTATCCCTGGACTATAGTACAATGAAATAAGAGCTAGATAAGGCTGATACAAGGCTTTGGTATAAGGCAAGTATGCACGTCCTATACTTTTCACTAGATCTCCATAAACCTTCCGAACACCTGGGCATTTAAACCTCGGGCGTTTATTAAATTACTCAATTAAGAAAAGAACCTTGTAGAGTTCGATTCACTCACTGAAAGGATCGAAGGCAATAAAAGCATACTGAAATACATAAACTTGTAAAATAAAAAGTCCCGAATAAAATAATTTATTCGGGACTCTATTTTTCAGTGCGGCAGATTAATACTCGTCTTCATTAAACATAAAATCTTCCTGACTTGGGTAATCAGGCCAGATGTCTTCGATACTTTCATACACTTCTCCTTCATCATCTAATTCCTGTAAATTTTCCACCACCTCAAGGGGTGCGCCACTGCGGATAGAATAATCTATCAACTCGTCTTTGGTAGCCGGCCAAGGCGCTTCTTCTAAGTAGCTTGCTAACTCTAATGTCCAGAACATACCTTTAAATTTTTTGCAAATGTAACCGTATAAACGAAATAACCAAATCTGCTTTTACACGCAGGCTGTAAATAAATCTTTAAAAATGTAAACCTGTTGTAAGTTTACAGTACAGATATAAAACAAAATGTATGCTTCGGGCAGAGAATATCCATAAAAAATACGGTCAGTTAGAGGTACTGAAAGGCGTTAATATTACCATTGAAAAAAGAGAGATTGTGTCAATTGTTGGCTCTTCAGGGGCTGGAAAGAGCACTTTACTGCATATTTTGGGCGCTTTGGATGAACCTGACCAAGGCTCTATCTTTCTGAATGAAGAACCTCTTCACCTGCTGAAAGGAAAGAAATTAGCGGCTTTCAGGAATAAACATATAGGCTTTGTTTTTCAATTCCACCATTTATTGCCCGAATTTACAGCTGTAGAAAATGTTTCCATCCCCGGCTGGATCGCCGGCAGAAAGAAAAAGGAAGTAAATACCGAAGCCGTCCGTTTATTGGAATTACTGGGACTAAAAGATAAAATAAACAATAAACCTCAGGAATTAAGCGGCGGTGAACAGCAACGGGTGGCTGTGGCAAGGGCTTTGATTAATCAGCCGTCGATCGTTTTCGCAGATGAGCCAACAGGGAACCTTGACAGCCAGAATGCGAAAGAACTGCATGAATTATTTGTGCGGTTGAGGAATGAATTCGATCAAACATTTTTAATCGTAACCCATAATGAAGAATTGGCGGCGATGAGTGACAGAACTTTACACATGAAAGACGGATTGATTTTACTCCCAACCCTTGAAGGGGTGTAAGGACTTTTAAAAGGCAATTCGGTATTTAAATTCACACTCTTGCTTTCCAAGGAATTTCTGCAACATTTAATAAGTGTGCAATATATCTAGCCAGTACAAATAAATAATCACTTAAACGGTTGAGGTATTTAATAACAAGTAACTCTACAAACATTTCATTTTCGATCATATTCACACAAATCCTTTCCGATCTTCTGCAAACACAACGCGCTACATGTGCAGTTGAAACAGCAACATGTCCCCCAGGTAAAATAAAATTTTTCATAGGAGCCAAGGTTTCATTCATGTGATCGATCTCTCTTTCCAATAAAGTTATATCGCTTTCTTTTAGATCAGGGATCTTCATCAGCGGTTCTTTTTCAGGATCACATGCCAGAGAGGAGCCAATGGTAAATAGTCTGTCCTGAATTTCCTTTAATATAGATTTTGTATGAATGTCAGCAATATGGTCACTTACCAACCCGATAAAAGAATTCAATTCATCCACCGTTCCATAGCTTTCGATACGAATATGGCTTTTGGGAACTTTGGTCCCGCCAATCAGTGATGTTTTACCAAGATCGCCTGTTTTAGTATAAATTTTGGATGACATGCAATTGCTTTATTGAGATTGTTATACAAAAATAGAGCAGTAAGGTTCGGAAATAAAAATGGAGAGATATAAGTCTCTCCACAATTTCTCTACCGATTATATTACAATGGTCAATGCTCCATTTTATGATCTCTATAATGAGAATGTGCTTCTTCGCCGGTTCTGTCACTTTCAACAATACCATCCCTCAATCTAACTACACGTTTGGCGTAGCGGGCAATATCTTCTTCATGCGTAACCAATACCACAGTATTCCCGGCTTCCTGGATCTTGCCGAATATTTCCATCACTTCAACAGATGTTTTGGAATCGAGGTTTCCGGTAGGTTCATCAGCTAATAATAAAGAGGGGTTATTTACCAAAGCACGGGCAATAGCAACACGTTGTATTTGTCCACCGCTCAATTCGTTTGATTTATGATGGCTTCTATCCTCGAGGCCAACTTTTTTCAATGCTTCCATTGCCCTTTCCATTCTTTCCTTTTTGGGAACACCGGCATAGATCAATGGCAGCGCAACATTTTCAGCAGCACTTAATCTTGGCAATAAATTGAATTGTTGAAACACAAACCCGATTTCAGTATTCCTAACCTCAGCAAGATCATCATCGATCATCTTACTTACATCTTTACCATTCAATGTATATTTTCCACCCGTAGGAGAATCGAGACATCCCAAGATATTCATGAGGGTACTTTTTCCACTTCCCGATGGGCCCATTAGTGCAACATATTCATTTCTGAAAATATCAAGCGTAATTCCCTTTAAGACGGGAATTGCCTGATTACCCATGAAATAACTTTTTTGAAGGTCTTCTAATTTTATGATCGCATCCATATGTATCTGAATTGATTCTTGAATTTACTTTTTTATAACGGTAGGGACTTTAAAAAATTGGTCGTCTTTCAAGGGTGCATTTTTTAAAGCTTCTGTTCGACTTACGCTTCCTTTCACAACATCTTCACGTAATACATTTACGGTATCGCTCATATGCAATATAGGCTCAACACCTGCTGTGTGTATCTCATTTAATTGTTCAACAAAAGCGATCATGTTTTGAAGATCTTTCTTTACCGATTGCTTTTCATCTTCATTAAAACGTAAACGCGCCAAATGAGCCAGATCTTCTATAGTTTTATCAGTAACCTGCATAATGACAAAAGTAGCCGAAATAGAGGCAATTTTTCCAATGTTTTTGATGGATGACCGGGATTAAGAGAAATATTTTATCTTGCTCTTATTCCATTTCAGAAAGACCCTGACTTATGAACGATAATTTCGCATACCGTTTCCCTTTTCCTATTAAAGTACTGGTAGCAGAAGATAATGAGATGAATAAACTGCTTGTAACAAGCGTTTTAAGCAATTGGGGGCTTGAATACAGTGTTGCATCGAATGGCAATGAAGCTGTTAATTTAATGCAACAGTATGATTTTGATGTGATATTAATGGATATACAAATGCCCGAAAAGGATGGTATCGAAGCCACTATTGATATCCGCAATTTTTGGGATGAACGGAAAAAGAATATCCCTATTATTGCCTTAACTGCCAATGCTGTAAAAGGGGAAGAGCAAAAATATTTTGATGTCGGAATGAACGGATTCCTTACCAAACCTTTCAAGGAAAAAGAATTATTTGAGTTGATAGAAACTACCATTCAGCAACATCAAACAAAATACTCTCCTAACAAAAGAAATGCAGAGACGACTATGCAAAATATAGGGAAACATTATAATCTTTCTCTGATCGAGGAACTCATGAGCGGAAACAGGGAATCAGTAAAAATGATCGTACAAACTTTTGTTCAATCCATTCCTCCTTCAGTTATTGCGATGCAGGATGCTTGCGACGCTAAAAATTGGTTAGAAACTGCAAAAAATGCCCATAGTTTGAAGGCTAACGTTGATACACTGCAAATGCATATTATCCATAACGATGTAAAGACCATTGAAATAAATGGAAAACAGGGAATTGATTTAGAATCAATACCGGCATTAGTGAGTAAAGTAAAAACAGTAATTGAAGAAACGATTATGCAATTAAAACAGGAATTTGATCTGAAATAGTTATTTTTTTTCTCTTGTAGACTTATATATTTTGATGGCACTCATCAAGATAAGAATGAAGAGAAATAATCCCACTAGCCCCCAAACAAAACTGATACTCTGCTTTACCGTTACAAGCATTACTGTAGCAATTAAAATAATAGTGGCTACTTCATTCCAAACCCTTAACTGCTGAGAACTGTATTTGAAAATTCCCTTCGTTTGTTGTTGAAATATGATCTGCAGTGAGAAATGGTATAAATAAAGTAAAATAACGAAAACAAGTTTAATGAGTATCCATCTACCTTCCGGCATAAATATCAGATGATACCATCCGCCGTGAAATAAAACAGTGATGCCGAATATCAAAGTAAGAATTGCGGATGGCCATGTAATACCATACCACAAACGCCTTGTCATGATGATCAATTGTTCCCTTATTGCATTTCTTTCTGCTTCATTCTTTTCACCTGCTTCTGTGAGATAAATGAACAAACGCGGAATATAAAATAATCCTGCAAACCAGGTTACCACGAAAATGATATGTAATGCTTTAAAGTAGAGATACATGTTATTATATAAATGGTTTTACGAAAATATCATTTCAGAGTTTCCGCCTTCATATTCTTTGACCCATTTTGCAATCGCTTCCACCCAAAGCGGATGTGTATTCAAACAAGGTATCATTGTAAATGATTCCCCACCAGCATGCAAAAAAGTTTCTTTACCACGCTCAGCGATCTCTTCTAATGTCTCCAGGCAATCACTTACAAATGCAGGGCACAAGATCAATATTTTTTTTACACCTTCTTTCGGCAACTCTTCTAACCTTATGTCTGTAAAGGGTTGCAGCCATCCTTTTCCCAAACGCGATTGAAAAGAAAGGCTGTATTTATTTTGAGGGATATTTAATTTTTGGGTAACCAATTTTGTTGTTGCAAATACCTGATGACGATAACAAGTGGAATGCGCTTTTGAATCAATATTGCAGCAATCACTCACCTGCAGACAATGGGATTTTGTTGTATCACTTTTACGGATATGCCTTTCAGGAATTCCATGATAACTAAAAACGATCTGATCATAATTCTGATTCAGATAAGGTTGAATGGAAGCCGCCAGTGCATCAATATAACTTGTATCATTATAAAATGGCTTAATGGTCGTTAACTTAAAGCTATATTTATTTTTTTGATGGATCTCATATGCATATTCAACAGCAGTTTCATAACTGCTCATGGCATAATGTGGGTACAATGGAAATAAAATGACTTCTTCCAGATCGGGAACTGCTTTCAATAATTTTTCAAACCCTTCTGCAGGATCGGGATTACCGTATCGCATAATGATCTCTACAGGTTCTTCAAATTTTTTCTGGACAGCTTTTTGTAATTCCTTGGTCAACGTAATTAATGGTGAGCCGTCCTTTGTCCAAATCGTTTTATATGCTTCCGCAGATTTAGGGGCACGAAAGGGAACAATGATACCCCTCACCAATAATGCTCTTGCAATAAAAGGTATATCGATCACTTTTTCATCCATTAAAAATTCATTGAGATATCGTCTCACGTCTTTAACTGATGTTGAATCAGGTGAACCGAGGTTCATCAATAATATCCCTCTCTTCATTTTTTTGCTATGATTGAATGTTTGCAAATGTAATTAACAAGAGCAGCGAAAGAATGTTCATTGTCATAAAACTGTTTAAAAAAACAGGATTATTCGCACGCTCGATTGTTTGCTAAATAAAAAATATTAATGTGTTATTAAAGATGACACACAAATGACACACGAATGACGGATATCATCTTTTCAAGGAATCTTCCGAAGATACATTTGCGTACGTAATTGAAAAGCGGAATACAATGCACCTCAATCAATTTTTTGTCATCGGAATTAATTACAAAAAAACTGATGTTTCCATCAGGGGGCAGTTTGCAATTAATGCCGATCAATACAATGCATTGCTTCAAAAAGCAAACGATCAGGAGATCAGAGAAATATTTGTATTAAGCACTTGCAATCGTACCGAGGTTTATGCACTTGCACCCAGTTCCGCCGTTCTGATCCAACTACTTTGCAGCGAAACAGAAGGTACAGTCGATATATTTAAAGAATTGTGTTATATCAAGCAGGGTCAGGAGGCAGTTGAACATATGTTCTCTGTTGGTGCAGGATTGGATTCGCAGATATTGGGGGATTATGAAATTGTTGGTCAGATGAAACTTGCTGTAAAATTCTCTAGAGAAAAAGGTTTTATCGGTTCATTCATGGAGAGATTATTCAATACGGTTTTACAAGCTTCAAAAGAAATCAAAAATCAAACTGCATTAAGCGGAGGAACCGTTTCTGTTGCTTTTGCTGCCATTCAATTCCTGAAAGAAAATGTTGCTGATATAACCGATAAAAAAATAGTGTTACTCGGAACAGGAAAAATAGGCAAGAATACCTGCAAGAATTTAGTTGACTATTTGCATACACGTAACATTACCTTGATCAATCGTACGCAAGAAAAAGCTTTGGAACTGGCTTCAGAATTAAAACTGCAAACCGCCTCCATAGATGAACTGGATCAACAGGTTGCAGATGCAGATATTATCATTGTTGCAACTAATGCAGAAGTCCCTGTTATTACAAAAGCCTCTCTCATCAATAGCAATAAAAAAGTTTTGATCGATCTGTCCATCCCAAATAATATTGAATCGAGTGCAAAAGAATTATCGCATATTAGTTTGGTGAATGTCGACGATCTTGCTAAGATCAATGACGCAACTTTACAAAAAAGGATCAACGAAGTACCGAAGGCAAAAGCGATCATTAAAAAATTCATGAATGAATTTTATGAATGGAATTGCATGCGCAAATATGCGCCGGTTTTAAGGGCTTTGAAAGAAAAACTGCACGGTTTGCATACATGTAGTCTGTTTTTGTCATCATTCGAATATGATGAAATTTCCGAACCCGATTCAGAATATATTCAAAAAGTAGTGAACAATATGGCCATTAAAATGCGCCGTCAGCATACTCCGGGCTGTAATTATATTCAGGCCATAAATGATTACATTGCACAACCTGTGTTAGCATAATCAACATTTCATGGAAAAAATTTTACGCATTGGTACACGCGACAGTCAGTTGGCTGTTTGGCAGGCTACATTTGTAAAAGATGAATTAGCCAAACATGGCATTGCATCTCAATTAGTGCTGATCAAAAGTGATGGCGATATTGATCTGATAACGCCTTTGTATGCAATGGGTGTACAAGGTGTATTCACTAAAACATTAGATGCAGCATTATTAAGTAATAAGATAGACATTGCCGTTCACAGCATGAAAGATGTACCGACGCAATTAGCGCAAGGCATACAACAAGCTGCTGTTTTAAAAAGAGCGAATAATAAAGACATTTTAGTATGGCATCCCGATATTGACAAACGAAATAATCGTTTTTCAATATGTAGCCACACAACTATAACTGAAAGAGGAAAAGTACTAAAAGAAACAAGCTGGACTATTCCTCTTCGTGAAGATCCTTCAAATCCCGGTAAGCCTGAAAAAATATTTATCGCTACAAGTTCAGTACGCAGAATTGCACAATGGAAACATCGTTTCCCCGATAGTAGGATAGAGAATTTGCGCGGCAATGTAAATACTCGATTAAAAAAATTAAATGAAAGCGATTGGCACGGAGCCATTTTTGCTGCAGCTGGTTTAGAAAGAATAAATCTTCGCCCAGAAAATTCTATTGAATTAGATTGGATGTTGCCCGCCCCTGCACAAGGTGCTATTATGATCGTTTGCAAAGAAGAGGACACTATTTCAAAAGAAAAATGTTTGGTTTTGAATGACGAAGCAACTGCAATCTGTACAAAGATCGAAAGAGATTTTTTAAGAACATTAATGGGCGGATGCTCAACACCCATCAGCGCTTTGGCAGAAATAAAGAAAGAAAAAATATATTTTAAGTGTAGCATTCATTCGTTGGATGGAAAAGAAAAAGCTGAAACGTCTTTCGGTGGTCACCCAATTAAAAATGCCGTAGATTTAGGGGAGACTGCTGCAAATTATATTCTAGAAAATGGAGGCAGGCAAATTGTCGAAAACATTCGTAATGCCGGCATATAAATTTCACATATTATGTACGCGGCCACTGGATGAGCTCATTATTCATAAAGCGGCGCTAAAGTCAATAAAAATTGATCTGGGTTCTTTCATAAGAACAGAGAATATTCATTCTAAAGAAACTATTCATCAGATAGAATCATTTCAGCCTAAAAAGATCACTGCCATTTTCACGAGTATGAATGCAGTTGATGCAGTTACAAAACATCTCAGTGAAAAACCCAATTGGAAAATATTTTCAATGGGCGGTATCACTAAAGAGAAAGTGTATCAATTTTTTGGCGAATCATCAGTTGTAGCTACTGCAAAGAATGCAACAGCTTTAGCTGAAAAAATTATTGCAAATATTTCATCTAAATCTGATGAAGCGGTTTTCTTTTGCGGAGATCAAAGATTGAATGAACTACCTGAAACATTAGCTCAGAAGGGGATTGCAGTGAATGAACTGGTTGTTTACAAAACCATTCAAACGCCTAAATCAATAGAAAAGAATTATGATGCAGTTGTATTTTTTAGCCCAAGTGCTGTGCATAGTTTCTTTTCGGTGAACACTTTACCTACCAATACTGTTATCTTCTCGATCGGCAAAACAACAACTGCAACTATTCAATCTTATTGCAGTAATATGATCATTACTAGCGAATGGCCGGGGAAAGAGCAAATGATCGACAGGGTATTGGATTATTTTGATTCAAATAAAAAATAAGCATGAGTATTTTAAAAAATGATTTGTTACTGAGAACATTGCGTGGCGAAAAAACAGAACGAACTCCGGTATGGATGATGCGTCAGGCCGGAAGATATTTACCAGAATACATGGTTTTGAGAAAGCAATATAGTTTTTTTGAAAGATGCCAAACGCCTGAACTGGCTGCTGCTATTACAATACAACCTGTAGATATTGTTGGTGTGGATGCCGCGATCTTATTTTCTGATATTTTGGTTGTGCCCCAGGCAATGGGATTGGAAGTACAATTGATAGAAAGTAAGGGCCCTATTCTACCTGATCCTATCAAAACAGTTAAGGACCTTATCCGTGTTCGTGTTCCAAATGTTGATGAAACTCTAGGTTATGTTTTTGACGCTATCAAATTAATTAAACAAGAATTGAACGGACGAGTTCCATTGATCGGTTTTGCAGGTGCCCCATGGACCATTCTGTGTTATATGGTTCAGGGAAAAGGTTCCAAGACTTTTGATGAAGCCAAAGCGTTTTGCTACATGCAACCCGAATTGGCACATCAGCTCTTACAAATGATCACCGATACTACGATCGCTTATTTAAAAGGTCAGATCGCCGCAGGTGCTGATACCATCCAGATATTTGACAGTTGGGGCGGTTTATTAAGTCCCGATGATTTTGAAAATATTTCATTAAAATATATCAGGCAAATTGTTACTGCATTAAAAGACGATGCCCCTGTAATTATTTTTGCAAAAGGTGCATGGCACAGCTTAGATGCAATGGCAGCTACTGGTGCAGCAGGATTGGGAATTGACTGGTGTATTTCACCAAAAATGGCGAGACAATTTGCAGGGAATAATGTAACCCTGCAGGGCAATTTTGATCCTGCTAAATTATTGTCACCGATCCCTGTCATTAAAAAAGAAGTGAAAGCAATGATCAATGCATTCGGAAAGGATAGGTATGTTGCCAATTTAGGTCATGGCATTTTACCCAATGTCCCTGTAGATCATGCAAGGGCATTTGTTGATACGGTAAAGGAAGAGAGTTCTAAGTGATACACATTAAGTTATTAACGTAGAGTTATGAGTGTGAAAGAACAATGGATCGATTTTATTCATGAGTTGCAAAACAGCATCTGCTCAGCATTAGAACAAGCAGATGGCAAGGCGAAATTTGCAGAAGATGACTGGGATCGACAAGATGGAGGTGGTGGTAAAACACGTGTAATTGCTAATGGCAATGTGTTTGAAAAAGCCGGCGTTAATACTTCCGTTGTTTTTGGAAATGTGACTGATAAAATGCGCATGCAATTAGATATTGATGCTGACAAATGGTTTGCATGCGGACTAAGTTTAGTGATCCATCCGCAAAATCCATTTGTGCCAACAGTGCATTGTAATTACCGCATGTTTGAATTGTATAATGAAAAAGATGAGGTGATAGACAGATGGTTTGGTGGGGGAACAGATCTTACACCTTATTATTTGATTGAAGAAGACGCCAAACATTTTCATCAAACCTTTAAAAATGTTTGTGACGGGTTTGATCCATCATTTTATCCGAAATTCAAATTGGAATGTGATAATTATTTTGTGAATGAACACAGGAACCGAGAATGCAGGGGTATTGGCGGCATTTTTTATGACCATCAAAAACCAAATGCAGCAAAAGATGTTGATTTTTGGATGAACTTTGCGAAAAGATGTGGGTATGCATTTATGGATGCCTATATCCCGATCGTTCAAAAAAGGAAGAATATTAATTTTACAGAATCAAATAAATACTGGCAGGAAATAAGAAGAGGAAGGTATGTTGAATTCAATTTGATTCACGATAGAGGAACAATATTCGGGTTAAAAACAAACGGTAGAACAGAAAGTATTTTGATGAGTTTGCCGCCAACTGTAAGGTTTGATTATAATTATAAACCAATAGAGGGCACGCCGGAGGCAGATTTACAAAATGTATGCTTACATCCTAAAGATTGGGTATAAATTAAAACTATTTGAGTTTATGTACTTACAAAGAAGAAACAGGATATTAAGAGCAACACCGGCTATCAGAAGTCTGGTTGCTGAATCATCTTTAACTCCCAATGATTTTATTGCCCCATTATTTATTGATGAAGGAACAAATGTGGCGTATGAGATCCCATCAATGCCAAATTATTTTCGTTACAGCATTGATCTTACCATCAAAGAAGTAAAACTCTTGTGGAGTTTGGGAATCAAATCTGTATTATTATTTGTAAAAGCAAAAGACGAAACTAAAGATAATACAGGAAAAGAATCCTGGAACCCTGATGGATTAATGCAGAGAACGATCAAAGCCATTAAAGATGCAGTGCCCGAAATACTTGTGATGACTGATGTTGCACTTGACCCCTACTCTATTTATGGTCATGATGGCATCGTCAAAGATGGTGAAATAGTAAACGATGAAACCGTTGAAGCTTTGGTACAAATGAGCATAAGTCATGCCCAGGCAGGGGCAGATTTTGTTGCGCCGAGTGATATGATGGATGGACGAATCGGTGCTATTCGTGAAGTTTTGGAGCATGAAGGATTTACCAAAACAGGCATCATGAGTTACAGTGCAAAATATGCATCATGTTTCTATGGCCCATTCAGAGATGCTTTAGACAGTGCGCCCGGATTTGGTGATAAGAAAACCTATCAAATGGATTATTCCAATCGCAAGGAAGCGATCAGGGAAACATTGATGGATATTGCAGAAGGAACTGATATTGTAATGATAAAGCCTGCCATGGCATACTTAGATATTATCCGTGAAATAAAAAATACAGTAGATGTTCCGGTAAGTGCTTATCATGTAAGTGGTGAATATGCAATGATAAAAGCTGCCGCAAAAATGGGATGGTTAAATGAAGACAAGGCCATACTGGAAAGTTTGGGTTCTATCAAACGTGCCGGCGCAGACCTCATTGCTACTTATTTTGCAAAAGATGCAGTAAAACTGATTTCTTAACCCTTAATAGTTTTTTATGTTTATCATCGAATTAAGTTACAAAGTTTCTCCAGAAGAAATAGATAAAAACTTAGATGCTCATATGAGTTACATCGACAAGTATTATGGCACAGGACATTTCTTGGCATCTGGTCGTCAAGAGCCACGTACCGGCGGAATTATTCTAGCCAAAGCCAAAAGCCGTGAAAGAATCGAAGACATTGTTTCTAAAGATCCTTTAAATGTTAAAGGTTTAGCAGATTTTAAGATCATAGAATTTAAAGCAACAAAAAATACCAAAGAGTATAAAGAGTTTGTTGGTGAAGAATATACTTTTGAGTTGTGAATGTGCAATGATGAATGGTGAATTGAGCAAGGTTCGAATCTTCACTGAGCTGAGGTTGCGTCGCACACTTGTACTTTAACAAGTGAATGAACTTTTATTAAACTTGTATTAAGCATATGAATATTTCAAAGAGTCAGGAATTATTTTCAAGAGCACAGGAATCAATTCCCGGTGGCGTAAACTCACCGGTCCGCGCTTTTAAAAGTGTAGGTGGAACGCCCATATTTATCAGGAAAGCTAAAGGCGCATATTTATTTGATGCCGATGGAAATAAATACATTGATTTTATTGCTTCTTGGGGACCAATGATCCTTGGCCACGCTTATGACCCATTAGTTAAAGCAGTACAAGATCAAGCAGTTTATTCTACTTCGTATGGCGCACCAACAGAATTAGAAATTAAAATGGCGGAGTTGATAAAGTCAATGGCGCGGAATATAGATCTGATCAGAATGTGCAGCAGCGGCACAGAAGCTTGTATGAGTGCAGTTCGTGTGGCAAGAGGTTTTACCGGAAGAAATAAAATAATAAAATTTGAAGGTTGTTATCATGGTCATGCCGATTCTTTTTTAGTAAAAGCAGGAAGTGGTCTAGCAACTTTTAACATTCAAACCGTTCCCGGCGTAACCGCCGGTGTTGCGAATGATACACTCACTTGTGCGTACAATGACTTAGAATCTGTAAAGAGATTAATTGCAGAAAATAAAAATGAAATTGCTGCGATCATTACCGAACCTGTTGTAGGAAATATGGGCTGCATTTTACCCGAAAAAGGATTTTTAGAAGGACTTAGAAGGATTTGTGATGAAGAAAATATCGTTTTCATTTTTGATGAAGTGATGACAGGTTTTCGTTTGGCAAAAGGTGGTGCACAGGAAAGATTAAACATCAATGCAGATCTGGTCACTTATGGGAAAGTAATTGGTGGTGGCTTACCTGTAGGTGCATTTGGCGGAAAGAAACATATCATGGAATGTGTTGCACCTTTGGGCAATGTTTATCAAGCAGGAACTTTAAGTGGTAATCCAATTGCAATGATCGCCGGTTATACTTTACTTTCCATATTAAAAGATCAACCCAATATATTTACAGAGTTAGAAGAAAAAACGATTTATTTAAAAGAAGGATTAGAAACTGTATTAGGTATTAGCGGAACACCGTTTGTGATCAACCAGATGGGAAGCATGATCAGTCTACATTTCAGCGATCACCCTGTTACCAATTTTGAAACTGCTGCTTCTGCTAATAACGATCTGTTCAAAAAATATTTTCATGCCATGTTGAAACGTGGTGTGTATTTACCGCCATCAGCTTTTGAAAGTTGGTTCCTGAATAATGCCTTATCTCATGAAGATCTGGATTATACCATTAATGCAACTGCAGATAGTTTGAAAGAGATTTTATAATTACTCTTATCGATAAAATTAAAGCCACAAACTAATTTGTGGCTTTGATTTTTATTGTCCCATGAAGAATAAAAAGCTGAAGTGTGCGACGCAAGGATGCTTAATTAAATTATTTACGTACGCTAAATAAATTATTTTCTTTTGGCTTTATCCCACAACACAGTGGCTTTTTGGGTAAAGAAATACCTGAACATTCCTGCCAGCATACAATAATTCATGAAGCAGAAATAATAAGGGATGAACAAAATTTTTACCCTTACTTGTCTGCGTTCCAATAACCAACCAAGAAATGCCAATAAATAAAATGCAAGTTGTGCCATACCGATAAAATGATACAACATGTTTGCAGTTTGCGTTACAATATATAAGTTTAAAAAGAAGACAAAGATCATCAAGAAAGGTGTGATGGTCCAGCGTAACACACGGTGACTAATGTATTGAAAGCCCAACAATGGCATGAAGAAAGGGTTGAATAATTTACCTGTTCGAATTGTTGACTGAATACCGCCTGCCGCGATGCGTACTTTGCGCTTATATTCTTCTTTTAAATTTTCGGATGAAGCTTCGACTGCATATGCATCGGGATCATAAGCAATTTTATACCCTTTCATGGCAATTTTCATCGAGATCATAAAATCGTCTAATAAAGTATCAGCCTCCACAGGCACATACAATTCAGTACGTACACTAAATAACTCTCCTGCTGCGCCAACAACAGAATATAATTCGTAATCCCATTTTTTTAATTTGGACTCGTATTTCCAATAAAAACCTTCGCCTGCTGTTGCATCGGAAGACTCTTCTATATGCACTCGCTTTTCCCCGGAAACCGCTCCTACTTTTGGATCTGCATAATGACGAGAAATTCTAAGCAATGCTTCGTTGTTTAAAAAAGTATTAGCATCTGTAAAAACAACGATCTCTGAATCTACTTCGAGCATGGCCCGATGTACGGCTGCGATCTTTCCACTGCGGCCATCCTTGTGCATTAATTTTATTTGCGGGTATCTTTGAATAACGGCATCTGTTCCATCAGTCGAACCATCTGTAATAAAAATGATCTTGAATTTATCTTCGGGATATTGCAAGGATAATGTGTTATGAATTTTTTCTTCAATGATCCTTTCCTCATTATAAGCTGCAACGACCAATGTGAGTGTAGGAGTGAAATGCACTTCATCAATATTTTTTGGTTTTACAAATAGCCTCTTGATTTTTACCATAAAAAATAAGACGATGCCATATCCCACATAAGTATAGAAAATAATAAATAAGCTTATCCAGAAAATAATATACATACGATTTATTTTAAAGCATGCCCTAAATAAGTGCTGTTACTTTTGTTAGTCAAGTTCCACCAGATTGCTTTGAAAAGCATTTTTATAAAATTCGTATCGCCATCTTTAATGTAAAAAATGACATTTCTTGGAACTACGATCAGAATAAAAAAGAAATAAAAAAACCAGCGCTGTATAAAATTGGCGTTACGGCGAATGAATAATATTCTGTTTCGGTTCATGAAATATTCTTTCAGGGCACTTTTCTTCCCTACTGAAACAGATTCTTTATGATAGATCAGTGCCTTCATGTTAACCCATACTTCATAACCAGCTTTTTTGATATGGTCACACCAGTCCATTTCTTCATAGTATAAAAAAAAGTTTTCCGGCATCATGCCAGCCTTATTGATGGCTTCACGTTTGATCATCATTGCTGCACCATGCGCAAATCCGGTCTTTCCGGTAATATTATCATATTGTCCATTATCCTTCTCAAATTGCCCCACACAACTATTCCTGCAGGTAAAATAATTCATCTCTGTATACCCTGCATACTGCAGCATTTCTTTCTGATCAAAGTATCTGATCTTTGGAGAAACAATACCAACTTTTATTTCATCGTCTAATGTTTTAACCAAAAGATCAACCAAACCCTCGGTAAACTCTGTGTCATTATTAACAAAAAAAAGATAATCCCCGGTTGCAGCTTTGATGCCAACATTATTACCTCCTGCAAATCCCAAATTGGTCTCACTTCGAATAAAAGTAACATGAGAATATTTTTCTTTCCATTCGGGAACCGGGTTTATTTTACTGCCATTATCAACAACTATGATCTCAAGCGCTGTATATGTATTTTCTTTCGCAATAGAATTCAGTAATTCTTCAGTGATGTGATTGTGATTGAAATTGACTGTTATGACAGATACTTTTTTCATATAACCGGTCAGAAATTTATTTTTTAATTTTTACCCATGTTTTTCGCACTATTTCCAGTGATTCTACATAGCCTGTTTTAATTATTTCTTTAAAAGAATATTCCATGTGTTTACGTAAATGATAATAACCAAACAGCAAACCTGCCAATAATGTAGCTGGTGTGGCAATGGCAACCCCCCAAATATTATGAAAGATAAAAATACCGATAAAGGCAACGGGAAGATTTGCTGCGATCATTACAAGTACTTTATAAAAATTAATCTTTTGGAGGTGAAGTATATCCAGAGTAACACCATTAAATCTATCGATAGGATATAATATTGAACAAAACATGAGCATCCTGAAAATATTAGCGGCTTCAGTTCCCGCATATTTCCCCCCCCCTAATAATGCAACTGCTAAATCTGCTCCCAAAAAAGCAACAACTATAATAGGAATAAAAGCAAACATCAATACGCCAGGATATTTTTTGGAGACAAATTTCAGATGATACATATTATTATTATTGTAAGCTGTAGCCATTGCAGACATGCCAGTTCCAACAAAACTGCGTAATGGGATTTCAACGATTTCCATCAGTCTTTGCGGAAGATTATAAACAGCTAATACAGCCGGGCCCAGCATAAAAGTGATCACAAAAGTATTGATGCTCCCGAGTAAATTAGCGCTCATGTTTGTGCCTAAACTGTATTTTCCAAAATCAGATATCTCTTTAATGCTCTCCTTTTTTCTGCTACTGAATGTTCTAATCTTAGTGTAGCCCAGTATTAACGCTACTAAACTGGTTAAGCAATTGGTCAAAAAATTGATCAGTAATAAATTATATAATGTCGCTTTATTTAAAAATGCTAGGATGATGATGGAAGCAATCATGGAACCGCTGTTAATTAAGCGTAACCATAAAATTTTCAAATAATCTTCTTCGGCAATTAGTATCCAAAATGTAACACTATAGAATAAAGAGCTGACGAATGTGATATCAAACCATTTAATGGCAATAATTAATTCAGGGTTTTTGATCCATCCGATGAAAATAAAAAAAACTCCGTTTATCAAACACATTCCCGCAGTTAGAACAATAGCGAGATACCAAACCGAACCCAATACCTCTATTCCTCTTTCCACATTTGTTCCTGCATAGAACTTTACAGTTGCAGTTGTTAAAAAGCCGCTTCGGATTGCATCAGCCAACCCTAAAACTGTTACAAAGAAGAACCAGTCTCCAATATCAGACTTGGTCAATACCCTGAATAAGATGGCAATGGTAAGTACACTGAATCCGGAAATGACCACATTGCCCACAAGTGCCAGAAAATGCTTGTTTTTGAAATTAGAAAGGGTAATCAGTTTCATTGGGCTTTCTTTCAGGAAATTATTAAACTCATTAAAGTTCATTAAAATTTACGGAACTGCATACAATCTTTATGATAGTTTAAAAAAAAGAAACCCAGATCCGAATTAGATAAAGTAAAATAAATTTTATCTAAGAAAAAGCAGGTATTTGTCCTTAAATATATTCATTAGTGTACTTTTATATAGGTAACCGCTAAACATTAATTTAGAAAACTACATGTACAAAGTATTATTGGTTTCATTGATCGGAGAGTTTGATTCAACGTCGGAGATACCCTTTATGTTTAAACGGGCAGGCTGTAACGTGGATATTTTTTGCGATTCCGGCTCCTGGTTACGTTCCAATAATTTTCATGACAAATGGATAGAGACAAGTGAAATACACGATGATTTTAAAAATAAATTGATTAACCTAATTGAAGTAAATCCTGATTATTATAGCTGGGTAGTTTTACTTGATGATGCTGCAATTAAATTAATGAATGAGTCCATCAATTCGGAAACTCTATTCAAAAAAGTATTACCACTCACAAAAATAGAAAACAGGGCTATACTCAGTTCAAAGATCGGGTTATCCTCGATCTGCGAAAAGTATGGAATTGCGACACCTCGATTTATAAATTATTCTGTTGAACATGATCCCGAATTCATTATACAGAAATTAAATTTTCCGATTTTATTAAAAGAAAATTTCAGTTTTGCAGGAACCGGAATACAATACTGTGCAGAAGCTTCCTCATTACAACCCTGTCTTGAAAAAATAAAGAACAAAACGGATCTTGTTTTACAGGAATTTATTGAAGGTGATGATATTGGTGTTGAAGCTTTATTCAGAGAAGGGGAATTGATCACCTACAATTGTGCAGAAATATTAGCTTACATGCACAACAAATTTTCCTTCACAACCAGGAGAATATATTATCAATGTGATGAAATTGCAGCTCTTTTGAGGGTCTTGGGCAAAAAAATCGGCCTTAACGGCTTTGCCAGCATTCAATATATCTATCATAAAGAAAGAAATACTTATTATCTACTCGAAGTTGATGCCCGAACCAATATGTGGATGCCCTATTCAAGATTTACGGAGCATGATTTTTCTGACGGAATTAAAAAAATAATGAGTGGTGATATTTATAACATCAAGGAACAAGCTTCTGCAAAAAAAGTGGAGATCGCCATTTTTGACCGTGACTTAAGAAGATGTGTTAAATACAAAGACTATAAGGGTATTCTGCAATGGATGTTTAATTATAAGGGTTATTGGAGGTTTATTAGATTTTATGACCTTACTGTTTTGGGAAGAACAGCAAATAAAATGATACATGATTTCTTAAAAAAGATATTGGGATAATATTTTTAATTTTTAGCCCTATCAAGGAAATCGAGAATTGCTGAATCTATACTTTGATTGAACTTTCTAGCAAATAATTTTTCAGTTTGCAGCAATTCATCGGCATCAGCAATCGTAAATGTTTTTGGACTGGCTTTTCCTTCAGACCAATCGATAAACCGTAAATTGTCATTTACCATTTGATCTTTAAACCGAGAATTAAACAAAATGGTTTGCAGAACAAACTCATCGCTCCCCCATGTAAACTGTAGAAACCTTTTAATTTTTTGATGCGCTTTAAGAAAATTGGTTATATATTTTGCTTGTTCCAAAGTAATACTAAACCATTGTGAGCGGCCAACAAATATGTATCCTTTCGGAGGTCTTCTATTAGGAAAAAAACGATTGATCAACTTCTCTATTTTTGTACTTCCACTAAAAGGATAATTGGTGAGGTAATAATGCTGTAACCTAGGTATCGCTTCTTTCCAAACATCCTCCACTGAATAAAACTCCATAAAAGCTTTTCCCGGGTTCAATTTGAAGAATTCCTGAATCTTTTCATTGCTTTTTAAAGGATAATCTTGACCGCTTAATAGAGTAATATAATCATAATCAATATCTGCTTTAATGATCTCTTCAAAACCGTTGATTGTTGCCTGTACAATACTATAGGCACCCCAATGTACTTTTTCTCTTTTCCGAACATAAAAAACCTGTTTCAATTCTAAAACAGGGATAAATTTTTTAATATCCGCTTTTCTGTCAACATGAATATAAAAATGCACACCAGGGGCAGATAACCTATCAACCAGCCTTTTCAATTGTTCAGGTTGATTATGAACCAATATCAGATATGCTAATTTCATTTGAAAAATTTATCAACGATATTTTTTATTTTTTTAAAATATCGTTTTGATTCGCCGATTGGTTTGAAATTTTTCCATTCTGTTTGATTCAAATAATGATAGAATATTTTTTTAAACTCCTCACTGTAATTATAGGACTGATAAATAGGTTTTCTTTCAACAAAATGAATCAAGAAAGGTTTCTTAGATAATTCCATCGTTGAAAAATGATTCCACAAGGGATCTAATTCAAACCATTGATTTGCCAGTACCACATTCAATCCATATTGATCGGGATAATTCGCAAATCTTTTATTGTTATCAATACATTGAATGATTTTCTTAGTCACATTTTGTTCTCGCCATTTTTTTGTATTCATTAATAATAAACCAGTATTAAAATAGCGGGTTGTGCCGGGCAGTCCCAATGCTTCATAATTCAACACGCCACCCCATGAATTATCAAACGTAATAATTCTCGGGTCTAAAACAGCAGCTATCACTTTATCCTCGAGTTCATTTTCAAAGATGCTGGTTACATCACCCATCACGATCATATCTACATCCAGATATAATACATATTCAATTTCTTCAGGAATAAAATACGGAATAAACAAACGCATATAGATATTCAAAGGATAAGAGCTTCTGTCAAACGGCAATTCCATGCCTTTTGGAATCACAATATCCATTGCAAGCCAGTTTAATGTTGTGATCTCGCCATTAACAGAACGCTGTAATTTCTTTTTTGATTTCTCGCTTACAGCATCTTCAATAATATAGACATTTATTTTTTGATCTTTCCGGATATTGTCCTCTATAGATTTCAACAGTGCAGCCAATAAGATCACGTAATGATTATCGCTGGCAACAACTATGGTTAATGGTTTCATTAAATTATTTGTTTGAACTAATTAATAATTTTTTATTAATGATCGATTTCCCTTTCAGCATAAAATACTTTTCAAAGTTTTCATAGACGATCTTGCTTAATAATAGTGTGATCACAACTGTTAAAGTGATAATTATTGCCACATTCAATTTCAAATATGCGTCTGATAAATGTTTCAAGGACAAATAAACCAGTGGATGGATCAGATAGATCGAATAACTCACCTCTCCTAAATATTTTAAGAAGTTCCTGATAAATAATGGCAAAAACTGAAAATCACTTATATAAAAAAGATAACAAAGCATGATAGTGAACAAGGAAAGTACAAGCCTTGTAATTCCTGTAACCAAAACGATCGGCTCACCACTTGCAGGATAAAAAACAATTGCTGCAAAAAAGAAACAAATAAGAAGAGGTGCCCATTTTATAAATAAACCTGCCGGCTTTTTTAATGTGGCAATGAACATGCCTACTGCAAAAAAGAAGAACTGATTGAAGGGATTAACATATTTAGACCATTGATAACCCAGTTGTATTGAAGGATCCAATAATTTAAAAGTAAATAATGCAAATGCTGCAAATATTGCTAACACTGTAATTACAAAATATAAAGGCTTTTTTGCATTCAGAAAAAACAATACAGGGAAAAATAAATAAAAGAACAACTCATTGCCAATCGACCATGCGCCATTGGCTTCAAATGCATCAGGTCGAATCATCCCCGGTAAAATAGTAGTGTTTACGATCAGATGTTTAAGCGAGTACATTTCCGGACCATTCCATAACAGATAAGTGAAAAAAGTTGCTAACCATAGTAATGGAAATATCCTGAAAAATCGTTTAAGGTAGAAAATGGTAAGACTTTTTTTATTGAGTTGCATTTTAGAATCGGCGATACATAGGGTCAACCCGCTGAGTACATAAAAAACCGAGACTCCGTAAATTTTTATTCTTGCTATTACAGTTGAAGCATCACTTTCACCAAAACTGAACAGGCTTAAATGATACGCCATAACTCCGCTTGCCGCCAATCCGCGTAGATAATCAAGTGAATCATTTCTTTTAACAGTTGGTTCTTTCAGGGGTTGCATAGTTTGGATTTAAAGTGAAAGGTGCTCGTTTTTAAAATTTCTGATGGCTTTATAAATTTCATTTACACTATTCTCCCAAGTATGTGATGATGCGAATTCTTTTCGCTTTTCCATCAACGCAACACTATCCTCTTCTAAGGCTTTTGCAATCAATACAACATATTCCTCTTTTGTTTCTGCCAGATAAGTATGATCACTGAAAATACTCATTGCTTCTGTTTTTGTTGCAACTACCGGTTTTCCTACTGCTAAATATTCGTCGATCTTTCGCGGATAATTTCCAATTGTCACCTGACTTACAATTTGGGGATTGATACAAATATCAAATGCATTGATATAAGATGGGAGTTCAACAGGATCTTTTGATCCGATAAAATAAACATTTTTTACCTGATGCAGCTTGCTTTTTTTGAATTGGTTATCCTCAGGACCAACTAGTATCACACTCCATTCAGGATTTGATTCTGCAATATGCGCAATCACTTTCAAGTCCAATCGCAAGCTTTGTAAGGCCCCCACATAACCGATTATTGGGCTTGGTATCGCCAATATATCACCCGGTTTTCTTTTGTCCTTGATATTCATGAAAATATCCAGTTCACAACCCTGACCTATATAATAAGAATTAGGATTGTATTTCTTACAATAGTTGGCGAGATACGTTGAATTGGCCACACAGATATCACTCTTCGCAATTAATTCGGGTTCCAATTTTTCTCCGTGCAGTTTCCAGTAATCAACTGCCAGCATATAATCTCGAGAATAATAAATACTGATATCAGGCTGTAATAATTCTTTCAAATAAAAACATCTGAACATATCATTATCATTAAATAGAATGATATTTTTAAACTCCAGTGTATTTATTGCTTTCTGAATTGACGCAGCAAAACGTTTATTATTTATTTTATTGAAGAATTCAAAAAATAATTGACTTTTAATCCAGTTGATAGATTCAATCATTTTACCAGGAAATAAATTCCATAAATTATCCTGAATTTTTTCAATGCCGTTTTGTTTTCCCTTGATCACATCTAATCGCTTTTGAACTTTTGGTTCACTTTTATTTTTATATAAAGTGATGCGATCCAAAGGTGAATTCACGTACAAAACTCTGTTATGTTTACTAAGTTCATCAGCAATATTTTTACAATTGCTACCGATCTCAACATCCCAAGGCTGCTGACCCACAATAACAATGTCTCTTCCTTTTATCAGACTATTTTTTTGCATCAGCTAATAAATTTTGATCTTGATCTATCCTATAAGTTACGTTCATAAGGGCAATAGACAAATAGAAATAAACATTAGAGGGAAACTGAACTAATGCTTCCTGCGGAAAGTTTGCTATATTAAAAGCAAAGATAATCATCACACTAGCCAAACAATATGATTTCAATTCAGGGTCTCGTATTCGATAATAATTATTTATCCCCGTTTTCAAGATCACAAACATCATAATACAAAAAATGGCGAGCCCAATCCAACCCAGTTCAACAGTAACTCTAACATAACCGCTATCCGGAGGGAAATTTGCGAGATAGGAATTGGGTGCGAATTTTTTTCCCCACTCACCTGTAGCACCTAATCCACCACCAATTGGGTGCGCCCATACAAAAGGTTTGATACGAGCCTGATTAATTTTTCTGGCTTTGTAAGACATATCTTCATTGGGCCTGAAAGCAGTTTGAAAACGTAAGATATTTTGATTCGATGTTGGCATAAAGATCAACCCAACAACAAACACGCCTACGATTATTACAAAAACCAATATTTTTTTACTATAATTCAGGATCGCATAAATAATCAGAGTTGCTGGGACTAAAGGAAATGCGCCTCTTGTTCCTGAAAAAATCATAGCAACAAGCATGATGGAACAAAAAATAGCCAGTATGATCTTTTTGTAGGCTTTCAGTGGACCTGCAATTAAAGCTATGCATAACAAACCAGCTACAGCCATATTATAGGCAAATGTTACAGGATCTGAATAGATGGAAAATTTTCTCCAATGACCTGCAATAAATAACAATAATGGTACTCCTTCCGAATGAATATATTCTTCTTCAAACGGAAAAAATCCGATAAACTCCTGCTTAAAAGCATACAAAGCGCCAATCATGGACAATACTATCCACCATTTTAAAAGTAATTTTATAAATGCTTTGCTCCGGATATTAAAGAGGAAAATAAAATAACTCAGTGCCACAACTGCAACAGTTCTTACTGTATAAACCCAAGATAAACGCGATTCGGCAGCAGGATTAGCAACTTCAACAAAATTATAAATGATCCATATTAGTATCCAGATACTCACTGGTCCGGCTACCAAATTCCATTGCGGGTTAATTTTTTGCTGAATAAAAAAATTAAGGATAAACAAAACTAGCATTCCATCCATTAAAGTACCCAAAGGAAAAGTAACGCCGAGACGTAAAAGAAACATAATGGCATAGGCTAGCGTGATATAAACTAAAATGCCGAATTGCGGGTTGATAACTAGTGCTACAACAGCCGGAACAGCGATGATACCAACAGTAAGCAAGATACCAAATACGACCCCGAATTTTGAAACGGCGATCGCAAATAAAATAGAAACCACTGTAAAAAAAATAAATCCGAATACATTGTTCAGTTTCTCATTAAATACCATTCGCCTCAGCTCACTTATATAAGTTTGCCATTTGCTTTTTTCTTTTGTCCTAAGATATTTATCAAAGTTTTCCACTAAGGGGCCAACATTTTATAATAAAAAAAAACAAGTATTGCTATTACAAAAGCTATTGCTACTTTTTTGGTAACCGCATCAATTTTTTGCTGCATTTCCGCTTTGGTTTCCACAGAATATTCTTTAGATGGATCTATTCGCATAACTATTCTTTTACTTCATCTGATTTTATATCGTAATAGTGCTGTGTTGCAACTGAGTGTTTGTTGGCCTTTCTCACTTTTAATAATGACAATATCTGAAAGAAAATAAATTTCGGGATGCCTCCCAATGATTGATAGATACGTTTATCAGTATCCGAATTCAGCAATGCAATAAAAAATCCGGCTGTAAAAAGTACAAATCCTGTAAGCCAGACCAGTGCAACAAATGGATCTACAAAAATATTTATGACCATCAGAAAAAAGGAAAGGATCAAAAAAATGAATAGTGGTGGGCGAAGCAGAATAAACCCGAATAAAAATTGATTCCAATTAAAATTTTTTACTCCTTTCCCAATTAATTCAAATCCAAATCTGAAATACTTGAACCAGGTATTGATCCACCTGGCCCTTTGTTTCACTAATTGATCAGAGCGTGAAGTTTTTTCATCGTACACAATTGCATCTTTTGTAAATGCGATCCTATAATTTCTTGACAATATCTCTTTCTGCAGTACTTTATCAAACCCTGCTCCGGTAATATCCAAATGTTCCAAACACTTACGATACAAATCAACAGTAAAAGCCATTCCTGATCCTGCCAATGTTGCTGAAGATCCTACAGCAAATAATATTTGTCCGTCGAAATAATGATAATAAACATCTCTTGCTGCATCGACACAAGCAACGGTTGTGTCTAAATTTTTGGCCTTACGTTCACCTTGAACTGCTTCAAAACCCATATCGAAATATCGATTGAGTTGTGTTAAATAAGTTGACTCCACTAAATTATCGCTGTCAATAATCGTTAATCGTTCATGGCTTCTTTTGAAATGATGAATCGCATAAAAGTGAGAGCGTGTATTACTTGCCAGTGTTTCTTCGGGTTTTAATACAATCACTCTTTCATCATCAAATTTCAAATTACTTATATCACATTTATCTGCAACAATATAAATTAAGTAGTTGCTGTATTTCAATTGCAAGAGTGAATTAACGACATGAGGCAATACATGTGTTTGTTCGTATGCAGTTACAATGATTGCGTAATCGGCATCTAATGAATTAATATTTTCTGGAATAGAAGTTTTTTTCTTAAACAGATAAATAACAAATAACAAAAAAGGGAATACGAGATTATATCCGATCAATAATTGGAAGATGACCCATACGATATTGGCAAATGATGAAATCATACTCACAATTTTATTTCTGTTAACCTCTTGCTTTTCTTTTTCTTTGGGCCTTTTTCAGTTATTACTTTATTCATTACCCATCCCATGAATTTATTATCAAGGCTTTTCAGATATTTTATTTTTTCGTTCTTGTCGGCCGTGAGAGCTTGACCTGCTTCAAAAACGGCAATCATATATTCGCCAAAAAGTGCCGATTCCTTCACGCTGTTTATATTGTCTAAAGAAGTAATTTCTACTATAATGATGTCGTACAAGTCTTCGATTTTTTTTAATTTTTCCTGCATTACTGCTTCAGTTTGTCCCATTTCAAATACAGAAATAGAAATATCATCACCGTATGTGCCAATTACATTTATTCTATTTACAGTATGGGCTTCTTCGAAGGAGATCTTATCATTCAAATAATCTCTCAGGAAAATTTTTGTTTTAGTGATCCTGGTAATTTCCGGATTTTCATAATTAAGGTCTAATAATAGAACTTTCTTATTAATGGAAGAAAAAGCATAAGCCAAACTCATTGCTACCACTGTTTTCCCTTCCCCAGGTTTAAGGCTAGTAAGCTGAATGATTTTTTTGCCTTTCAGTTCTTTCTCTATTTCAAATCGCAAAGCTCGAATTGAATTCCTAAACTCTGTCCTCTTTGTAACTGCACTTTTATCTGCATCGTTATCAGAATGCCATATTTGCTCCAGATCGATAACAGCTTCATTATAAGAAGGTAAAAAACCAAGTACCGGTAGTTGTGTTTTATCGGCAAGTTCTTTAGGTGTTCTGATATTATCATCCAGATAGAATAAAACAAACATCACAACCATACAAAAAATAAAACTCAATATACCGCTCAATGCAACGATCATCATTTTTTTGGAAGGCTGTGCTTCGCCAGGCATTGCTAATTCTATTTGACGCAATCGAACTGAAAAACTAGACTCCAAACTGGTTTGATTAAACTTCTTCAATATCTCAATATATTCTTTGCTCGCAATATCTATTTCTGTTTCATATGACTGTATCACAGCCTCGTGAGGTACCAACTTATCAAATTTCTCATTCAGCTTTTTCATTTGATCATTCAAAGTGCCGATACTATTTTTTGCAATATCCAGCTGAACTTCAAGATTTAATTTCTGCAATACAAGACTTTCCTTTGCAGCAAGTGGATTGAGAATATATTTATCAGTAGATTGATTGATCTCTGCAGAAAGCAGGTTTTGTAAAGAATCAATTCTGCTCTTATATTTTATATCGTAGTTACTTTTTATGTAATCTTGAGATGCTTGTTTTAAATTTTCTTTTGTTGAGATTATTTGCTGATTGATTTTAGTAAGCGTACTTTCTAGGTATTTTCTATCCTGCGGGTTAAATTTATCATCTATACTCTTTAAAGCACCGGTATATGCAAGTATATCTTTTTCTGTTATTTCTCTTCTTGTTTCAAAATCAGCAAGCTGACCATATAAACTTTTTGCCTGTTCATTTAAATTTAAAACGCGGTTAACAATTTTATAATTCTTCAAATCCTGCATTTCGCCATTCATCGCATTTTTCTTCTGCTTCATCAGGCTATCTAAAAAAGCAACAGCTTTCATTTCATTTTCTCTTACTAAAGAGGAATAATAAACAATAAATTCATCGCATATGGTATTAATAACAAATGCGGACAACAACGGCGAATCTGATTCAAATTCAATATCAATAAAATCACTGTTATTGGCACGATAGACTACCATTTTACTTTTCAATTTCGGCTCATCATATCCCATTGTCACGAGAAGTTCATTCAATCCCTTTTCATCTGCATTCCAGAGAGAAAGGGGCTCTCGTAGTTTATATTTTTTTGTAAATACGTCAAGCGCATGTTTTTTTGCTTCTTTGCCTAGTTCCTTCAGCAGTTTACTTGGCCGGCGATATGGCGAATCATCTGTGAGATCATGAATGATCAATTTATAAGAAACCTGATCATATATTTTTTTTAACTGCATCATCTGAATCAGATTACTGAACTGCTGCGTAATCTTATTATCATCTGAATTTGCTTGATTATTATTGATGAGTTCCTGCTGTGATTGATCCACTAATCCTGTTGCTAATCGCCCATGCGAAGTATACGTATCCGGAAGTTTACGCACTAAAAAAAAAGCGAGACCTATGGCAATAAGTGGCACTGCAATAAGTATATACTTTTGCCTGTAAAGCAGTTTTAAAAAGTTAGATAGTTCCATTAATGAAAGTCTTCAAGTTTTTTATCAATTAGTTCTTCAAGATTTGCTTTTGCAATCAGCATTAGCCCTTCCGTTTCAATAACATCCTGCCGCGATTTTGAAAGGCTTAGCAAAGCCTTTGTATAACTCTCAAAATTCTCTTCGCCCTTTTCGAATTTATATTTTACTTGTTTCAGCAACCCATCGTCATCCAAGACCATTTGCGATTGTAATTTTAAAGTTGTAAGCGCTTTCACATAAATAAAATATCGTGTTTTAACCTGTGCTTCAATACTTAAAAGTTCTTGTTCTTTATTCAAATAAGTAATCTTCATTTCTTCTTTTGCCTGCCGAATATTATTTGGTTTAACAATGAGACTCCCTACATTGAAATAAACACCAACCTGAAACCCGGTCAAAGTTGGAGCCACAATTGTTGTTGTTTGTGTAGGGCTGTAAGACATTGAAAACGTTAGTACATCAAACCAACTTAATTTAGCCTTTTTCAAATTCTCGTTTGCAATATTGATACGGTGTTCGAAAGCCCTGATATTCGGATATTTTGCTTTTGCAGTGTCTATTAATCTTTGCAGCAATTGATAATTAACTTCATGAAGCATGGATTCCTGTGCGTTTCCGGCAAACATCACAAAAACAAAGAAAACAGTTAATAAGCATTTATACTTCACAGTTATAATCGGATTCTTTTTTAATAAAAAACTTTCACCAAGTCGCAGCATGGATCTTATGTTTTGGTTATACTTCAATTCTTTTTCGGCAATCATTCAGCCAGCACTATTCATTATGCCTTTTAAAGGTAATAAAAAGAACGGTTTGAATTATGAATATTGCTTTTTATGTAATAATATCAAGCTTCAGAAGATATTTTGTAGTTAGTCCAAAATATCATGAAAAAAAGCAGAAAAAAAGATAACTTGAAGAGTATTTCATTCCAAAGTCATGTCTTTAAGAGATTCAATAAAAAATAATCCCCGAATTAAAAAGCTGGTCCATCGTATGCTGATTCCTAAAAATGAAGCAAGGCCAAGGCTTTGGGTAAAATGGTTTGTAAATCCATTCATTCATAAAAAAGGGAAAGGAGCAAAAATCAGGTCAAGAACCAGAGTAGATGTATTGCCATTCAATCAATTTGTTTTGGGAGATTATTCTACCATCGAAGATTTCAGTACTGTAAATAATGGGGTTGGCGATGTTATTATCGGTCATCATACTTTAATCGGAATGGGCAATACTATCATCGGCCCTATCACAATCGGCAATAATGTGATCTTTGCCCAAAATATTGTAGCCAGTGCATTGAATCATGAATACCGGGATGTTACCATTCCAATACTCGAACAAAAAATATTAACTGCTTCAATCGTTGTTGAAGATGAATGCTGGATTGCCGCCAATGCCGTTATAACATCAGGTGTTTCAATTGGCAAACACAGTGTGATTGCAGCAGGAGCTGTAGTCACAAAAAATATTCCGCCTTATTCAGTTGCAGTGGGAAATCCGGCCAAAGTGATCAAACAATATGATTTTGAAAAACAGGAATGGGTAAGGGTATAAAAGAAATTAGAGCTTCCCCTGTATTTCTATTAAGTTTAGATGTCTTTTGTATTTCCCCTTAAGAAGTGATTCCTGTACAGTAAACTATACTCGGCTTTTAGATGCTTAAAGTTGTATTACATCAAGAGTGAGTCGTTATTTGATTTTCATAATCATTTATAAGTTAAACAAAGAAAACTAAACATTCTCTTTTTGAAACAACGCAGGAATTGTTTTTAAAATAAGTCTAATATCATTTATGAAACTATGATTTTTTGCATATACATTATCCAGCATTAATCTTTCATCTTCACTCATTTCGCCTTTCCCACGTTTTTCTACCTGCCATAAACCCGTGATTCCTGCAGGAGCCATGAACCGCAATGCATATTTATCTGTAGTTAATTTTTCTGCTTCGTATAAAGGCAAAGGCCTGTTACCCACTATACTCATATCCCCGATGATGACATTCCATAATTGTGGCAACTCGTCAATACTTGTATTGCGGATAACTTTACCCACTTTGGTTATTCGGGGATCGTCTTTTAATTTAATAAATGCAGAACTTTTGTTTCTTTTAGAATCGTTGAATTGTTTTTCGCACCATTCTATATTATCTGCGTACAAGGGAAACTGGCATTGTGTGCCCATTCTCTTACACTCATCACATAAATAAATTCCATCATCTCCAATTTCAGGTTCCGATTCATTTTCCTTTTTTGTCTCAGCATATTGATTCAAATGCTTCAGGTCTTTTAATCTTTTATCGGCATCAGCATACATCGATCTGAACTTGAAAAATTTAAATACACGATAACCTGTTCCTACCCGCAAAGAATAATAAAATGCAGGGCCTTTAGATTCAATACGTATCAAAATATACACTACTAATAAAACAGGTGATAAACAAAGAAGTGCCAACCCTGCAAAGAAAATATCGAAGACTCTTTTAATGAAAGGGGTCTTATATGGTTTAAAAGAAGTGCTTTCACTTTTATTATTTATCTCTTTCCAATGTTCTATTAAAAAATTTATTCTTGTCTCAATTTTTAAAATACTGAGCGGCAAAACAAATACTTCGGCAATACCTGAACGAAGTGCCAATTTTGAGATATTATCATTAAAATGCTGACAAATCAAAAAGAAAGGGATATTATTCTTTTTTTTCTTAAGAATGTTTTCGAGCAAAGATATCCCACCAGGTGCCAGAACTTCACTTTTAGAAATGATAGCCACAATATTCAACTTTTGCCTCTCCCACTGATTACTAAAATCCAACCCACTTTGAAAAGAACGAATCTGCCTTCCTCCGAAATCAATATTCAACATTAAAGAATGAATAACTTCATTACAGTTAATCAGTGCTATAACCTGTAAATTTTTATCAGTAGGATTGTTATTGCTCATATTATTTGGATTATAGCCGTTTTATTTCCCCATCCTTCTTAAAATAACCCTTATTCTTGCTTCAAGTTCTCTTGGATTAAACGGTTTTACAACATAATCATCAGCACCAGCATTCAGGCACTTGATACGCATTTCTGAGCTTTCTTCACCCGACAAGATCATGATTGGAATAGAATTAAAAAAATCACTTGCCTTAACCTGAGCAATTAATTCAAGGCCGTTGAGTTTCGGAACATTTAAATCGGAAATAATCAGATCCGGAATATTTTCATTTTGTAAAAATGATAATGCATCAACACCGTTATTACAAATCTCTGCATCAAAAATACCATTTAAATATTCATTCAAAATGGTCTGCATATAAATATCATCTTCCACTACTAATATCTTGGGGCGATCGGAATTTGTAAAACTCATCACTTCGATTTTTGGTTATACATTAGAATATGTATGTAATTTACAAAGTTTATTACTTGCCCGAAATTAATTTTACATTTAACGGCTTTAAAGCCGTATTAAACATAATTATAGTAGATTTTCGTAAAAAAACTTACCTTGTAATATAGCTGCCCAATATTCTGTCTAAGGCTGAATAACACAGTGATTAATAGTAGACTTAAAGTATTTTCAAGCAGCTAAAAATACAACGATGTACGGAATTGTAAACAAGGCTATTGAGGAACTCATCATTCAAGATTTTGGTGTTGAGAAATGGGAAGTCATTAAAAAGAAAAGCGGCGTAGATATTGATTTTTTTATGAGTCATGAATCCTACGATGACGATGTTACATATCAACTTGCAGGTGCCGCTGCGGAAGAATTGAATATTTCAATTGGTGATGTTTTACTTTCTTTCGGAGAGTTTTGGGTACTCAATACAGGAAAGGAAAAATATGGTGCCTTAATGGAAACCGGGGGAGCTAATCTAAAAGACTTTTTAATTCACCTCCCGTTATTTCATAATAGGGTAATGGTTATTTACCCTAAACTTACACCGCCTGAATTCAGAATAACAAATATTGAGGAAAGTAGTTTACATGTTCACTATATTTCAAAAAGAAAGGGCTTACAAGAATTTGTTCGCGGACTTTTACAAGGCCTCAGTAAATTGTACCTCATGAATACAAGGATTGAACTGCTTGAAAGCAGAAACGAAGGAAAAGATCACGAAATTTTTAAAATCAGTTGGTAATATCATCCTATGAGTGCAGCTATATTTTCATTTGATGAGGATCAGTTTAATAGGCTTTTCCCTTTTTATTTACTTATTGATGCTGATCAATGCATTAACAAGTATGGGAAATCTTTAAGCAAACTTTTTGATGTAACCCAACAAGGCAAGCCCTTCAATAATTGCTTTAGAATCAAACGACCTGAACTGAATACACCCTCATTTCAAGAATTAAAAGAATTAGCGAATCAACTCATTGTAATAGAACTTAAACAAGAACATAAAATAAACTTGAAGGGGCAATTTGAATATTTTCAAAAAACCAATCAGCTTTTATTTATTGGCTCACCTTGGTTCGATACTGTAGAAGAAGTTACAACTGCAAGCCTAAGTTTAAGTGATTTTGCCATTCATGATCCGTTAATGGACCTTTTACATGTTTTAAAAACACAGGAGATTGTTAATTCAGATATAAAAAAATTATTAAAGACATTAAACAATCAACGGGACGAATTAAAACGTTTATCACTCATAGCAGAGGAAACTATCAATGGTGTTATTGTAACTGACGCCAATGCTAAAATTCAATGGGTCAATAAATCTTTTGAAAAAATAAGTGGTTATACGCTGAGTGAAGTTATTGGAAAAGTTCCCGGAAGTATTTTACAGGGAAAAGATACCGACCCTGTTGTAGTTCAATATTTACGCGAAAAAATAAAAGCTGCCAAATCTTTCGAATGTGAAATAATCAATTATTCTAAAGAAGGGAAAGCTTACTGGGTAAAAATTTCAGGGCAACCTCTATTTGATAAAAATGGGAAGGTAGTTCAGTTTTTTGCTCTGGAAGAAGATATTACTCGCCGCAAAGAATCTGAGCAAAAAATTTTGGATTATGAAAAAAGATTTAGAGTTGTTTTAGAAAAAATAGGAGATAACTACTGGGAACATGATTATATTAAAGGCACTACTTATTTCTCTTCTGTTAACAATGAGTTGTTGGGCTATACCAAAGAAGAATTAAGTAGTAATGCTGAAATATGGTGGAAAAGCGTACATCCAGAAGATCGCAATTTATTAGAAAAAACAGATGCCGGATATCGGCATGGTATATTGAACAATCATTCTCTCGAATATAGAATGTTTAATAAGGATGGATCTGTTAAATGGGTATTAGACAGAGGTGTTGTTATTGAAAAAACTTCCGATGGTAAGCCTTTAAGAACTGTTGGTACACATACTGACATAACTTCTTTAAAAGAAGTTGAAAAATCTTTGCAGATTGCTGAAGAAAGATGGCAGTTCGCATTGGAAGGAGCAGGAGACGGTGTATGGGAATACAATTTTCAAAGTGGTGAAGTTTATTTTTCCTCTGGCTATAAAAGGATGCTTGGTTACACAGATGAGAATTTTAAAAATCAATTGTATGAATGGACCAGCAGGATACATCCAGATGACCTTATGTTGATTGAGGAAACAGATAATGAATATGAAAGCGGATTGATTACACATCATCAAAGAGAATATCGTATCAAAAATGCAGACGGAGACTATTTATGGATATTAGATAGAGGTATGGTCATCAGCAGAACACTAGATGGAAGACCATTGCGCCTCATTGGTACACATACAAATGTTACTGAAAGGAAACTAATAGCACTGACTCTTGAACAAAGTGAAAAGCAATTCAGGTCCTTATCAGAAAATGTTCCAGGAGTTGTGTATGAATATATTTTCAAAGCAGATGGCTCTCATGGATTTAAATTTATCAGTCCTACCATAGAAAAAATATTTGGAATTACGGCCGAGGAATTTACTAGAAACAGAGTAAACTATATCCATCCTTACGATCAGAAATTTTATATAGAAAAAATAAATCACACTAAAAACACTAATGAACCATTCTCGCTCGAAGGGAGACTTTTAACTCCAAAAAAAGGGATCATGTGGCATTCTTCAACAGCTTCCTTTTCTTATGAAATGGAAGATGGTTCAAGAATATTCACTGGAATTATATTAGATACAACAGAAAAAAAATTAGCCGAGAAAAAGTTAGAAGACCAGAGAAGGTTTTATGAAGATATATTAAATCAGATTCCAGCTGATATTGCTGTTTTTGATGTAAATCATACTTATTTATTCCTAAACCCTGTTGCTATCAAAGATCCCGAACTAAGGAAATGGATCATAGGGAAAAGAGATGAAGATTATTGTTTATTGAAAAACAAACCTATCAGCGTTGCGGAAGGAAGAAGGGCCGTATTCAATAAAGTGCTCAAATCAAAGAAATTGAATTCTTGGGAAGAACAATTGGTACAGCCTGATGGCAAAATTGAATATCATCTAAGAAATATGTACCCTGTGATGGATGAAAAAGGTGAGATTAAATTAGTAATCGGGTATGGATTAAATATTACTGAAAGGAAACGTATTGAGGAGAAATTAAAACTAAACGAAAAACGCTATCGTGATCTTTTTAATTACAGTCAGGCCTTAATTTGCACTCATGATATGCAGGGAAAGATATTATCTGTAAATCCTGCTATTTGCGAAGCATTGGGCTATACCGTAGAAGAATTGGTCGGGAAAAAACTACAAGCATTTATTCCGGAAAAAGATATAGATAAATTTCAACCTGAATATTTAGATAAGATTAATGCTGAAGAAAGAGTAAATGGCGTATTTAGGGTTGTTCAAAAAAGTGGGAATAAATTATTTCTTTTGTATCAAAATTATAAAGTGAAGGAAGAAGGCCTTGAGCCTTATGTAATTGGATTCTCGCAGGATATTACAGAACGTATTCAGGCAGAAAATGAATTGGTATTAGCAAAGAAATTGACTGAAGATGCCTCCCGTGCAAAAGAAATATTCTTGGCAAACATGAGCCATGAGATCAGAACACCGATGAGCGGAATATTAGGTATAGCTGGTTTATTGGCAAAAACTTCATTAAACAACCAGCAAAAAAATTATACAAAACTCATAACTGAATCAGCCAATAATTTATTGATCATTGTAAATGATGTTTTAGACATTGAGAAGATTGCCTCAGGAAAATTTGAATTTGAAAATGTTCACTTCAGAATATCAGAAAAAATAACAACAACAATTCAATCATTCCAATACAAGGCAGAAGAAAAAGGTTTACATCTGGATTTCACAAATAATCTGCCAAACGATTTGATCATTCAGGGAGATCCTTACCGATTAAGCCAAGTATTAAATAATTTATTAAGTAACGCTCTCAAATTTACACAGGAGGGAAAGATAATTGTAAGTGCATCACTACTCGAAAAGAATAAAGAAAAAGTAATCATCTGTTTTTCTGTAAAAGATACAGGTATCGGAATTCCAAGTGACAGACTTTCAGTAATTTTTGATCCGTTTGTTCAGGCTTCTAGCGACACAACAAGAAAATATGGCGGCACAGGTTTAGGGCTTTCAATCTGCAGAAATCTTGTTGAATTGCAAGGTGGAAAGATATCTGCTCATAGTGAAGAAAATTCAGGTACAACCTTCAACTTTACGTTGCCGTATACAGTCGGCTCTGTTGATTTATTGGCTGAGGAATTAAAAGTAGAAGTGAATTTCAGTGATATGGGTAAGAAAAGAGTTCTAGTAGCAGAAGATGTTGAATTAAATCAATTTCTCGCCAAACATATACTTGAATCCTGGGGCTTTTCTGTGGACATTGCCAACAACGGTTTAGAAGCGGTTAATTGTGTAAAACAAAAGCACTATGACCTTGTTCTTATGGATATTCAAATGCCTGAGATGGATGGCATTGTAGCAACACAAACCATTCGTAAACTTGATATTGAAAATAAATCTAAGATTCCTATCATAGCACTTACAGCCAATGCATTGAAAGGCGATGATCAACGTTATTTAAATGCAGGAATGAATGATTATATTACCAAACCTTATACCGAAGAACGTTTGTACAAGGTAATCAGCAAATTTTTAAAGCCTGCAAAAGATAATGGCCTTCAAAATAAAGATGGTATTGAAGAAAGCGCAACGCATCCTTTAAAAACAAACGATGACCAGAGCAAACTATATGATCTTACAATGGTAAATGTTATAGGAAAAAACAGCCCTGCTTTTGTAAGAACTATGATAAAATTGTTCCTAGAAACCATTCCTCTAGATCTCAAGAAGTTAATGGACGCAGCATCAAATGAAGAATGGGAAAAGGTTGGTTTCATTGCACATAAAATGAAATCTACAATTGACAGTATGGGGATTGCTTCAATTGGAACAATCATCAGAAAACTAGAATTAAAAGGTGAAATGAAAGAGAGCAAGGAATCAATTCTTGATATGGTAACAGAAGTGGGTAATGTTTTAAATAAAGTGATCCGACAAATGCGTGCTGACTTTAGCGAACTTAATTAAAGATCTGCGCGTTCTGCTCCTTGTTTTTTTGAAAATATTCTTTGCAATCTGGCCAAAGTGGCTTTCCATAATCCGCCATCTATCTGGATTCTTCTATCAGAAGTCCAAACCAAGGCTTTTGTGCTAGTTACACAAAATAACCTACCCTTTAATGTATCACGTAACTTCACAGCAAGCCATCCATCTTCATTTGTACCGGCAGGATGATCAAATCCATCAACCTGCAAGCCCTGTATTCGTCTGAATCCGGAGTTAAATCCATATACATTCACTGCTTCGTCTTTTAGATATTTATTTAACCTTCTCATAAGATCAGCAAAGTATTCATAAAAAAAGTAAGTAACCCTTCCGGTATTACCTATGGGTATAAATGAAAACCTTCCATATACAGAAACAATATTTTCATCTTGAGTCAATGGCTTTATCATTTCTTCAATCCAATCTTTTGGATAAATTGAATCTGCATCTGCGTTTAAAATATACTTCCCTTTAGCTGCAGCCAATCCGCCATTTCTTGCAGCCGTAATTCCTTGTTTTGTTTCCAGAACACACTTTACACCAGTAGCTAGTACCAAAGTTTCTGTTTGATCAGAAGAATTATTATTTACAACAATTATCTCAACCGATCTCGAAGAAACATTATGACTCAATGAATATAAAGTTTGAATAATGTTTTTTTCTTCATTGTAAGCAGGAATAACCACTGATATTTCGGGTACATCACTTGACATTGATAATACTGAATACGCTTCTCGAATTTGCTGAAACGTTTCTTCTGAAGAGAAATCTATGTCCCAACTTTTTTGAATGTAGGATGGAATTGATATTGGCCGCATAAAAAAATTATTAAATAAAGTTCGTCTTATTCGCATTACGTTAATCAGTAGTTTCAGAATCGTTCCAAAATTAGGTTACTTGCATAAAAATTATTATTTGTAGCTGTAAATTTATCTGAGCTTTATATATCAGCTTAAAATGCCCTCATTTTCATGAAAAAACGATTAAAGATTTCATTATCTCGTTAGGCTTATGTATCTTTTGCATGAATTTGAATTACAATTATTCAAATAGTAAACTATTCTTATAAGTTAGAGACATGAACCGTGCAATTATTATTATTTGCCGGGATAATTTTTGTTTCTGAATCTGGATTAATATGTATAAGACTGCCAACTTAACTATTTTTACAAGTATAATATTTTTGCTTTTCTGCTTTACCCTTTTGCAAAGCATTGAGGTAAATGCACAATTTAAAAAGAATCCCAGCAAGAGTGCAGACAAAAAATTTAACAAACAAGAGTATTCTGAAGCAGCTCAGGCTTATATAAAAGCACTATCACTTGACCCTCAGAACGACGATATTATCAGCGATTTCGTTCCCACTGGTCACAAATATGCTAAGCATCCGCCCAAAGTAGATCCGGCTTATCTTACTTACCAATTGGCGGAATCTTTCCGGCTAGATCATAATTACAGGAATGCACAAAAGATGTATGAAAAATGCATCGCTATGAGGACTGTGGATTATCCATTATTAAGATTTTGGTACGCCGTATGCTTAAAAGCAAATAACCAACCTGAGAAAGCAATCGAACAATTAGATATTTTCCAGAAGGGGCATAGAGAAAATGATGAATTTACAAAACAGGCTAGATTAGAAATGACCACTGCCAACAATATGATTGGTCAAAAAAAGAAACCTGCAAAAACTTCAATTTCGAGACTTCCGGCACCCTTTAATTTGGAAGATAATAGCTTTGCTTTAAATAAACTGAGTGATTCTACTGTAATTTTTAGTAGTGCCAGAGTGGATACAATTAACAAAAGAAAAAAAATAATTTATCCCCTTAGACTTTATTCTGGCAATCTTGAATCTAATACCATTTCAAGAATTGAAACCAATACAAAAAAAATGGATGTTGCTGCATCTTCGCTTTCTGGAGATGGCCTCACACTCTATTTTACATCTTGGACAGGAAAAAATATAAATGCCATTTTTTACATTACCAGAGCAACAAAAACTTCGCAATGGTCCTCTCCTATATTAATGGATTTTCCTGTTAATGAAAAGGGATATAACTCCAAACATCCATACATTACCAAAGATGGTTCCATATTATTATTCGCTTCCGACAGGCCCGGAAGTCTTGGAAAATTCGATATATGGATGGTAAAAATGCAAAAAGGAAAAGCCATAGGCCAGCCAATTAATCTTGGCCGCACTATCAATACATCAGGCGAAGAAGCTTCCCCTTTTTATGATGAATTACATCATACATTATACTTCAGTTCCGACAGCAAAGCAGGGTTTGGTGGTTTGGACATTTACAAAGATTCAGGTGATATTAAAACCAACAAATGGACTGGAAATATAAATCTGGGATACCCGATCAACTCTGCCAGAGATGAATTGTATTACAGCAGATTTTCAAATTCAGATACGGTTTATTTTAGCTCAAATAGAGAAAGCAGCTCTAATCTTTTAAATATTTACGAAGCTGTTGAAATTCCAGTAACCACAGAAACTGTTGCGGGTCCAAGTGAATCTGTCGATACAACGCCAAAACCAAAACCTGTTGTTGTTAAACAAATACCTCCTAAAGCGCAACCCACTGCTGAAGAATTAGCCACACTAGCACTAAAACATCAATTAGATTCTATCAATGCAGATACTTTTGCAAGGTTTACAACTTATTACGATCTCAATGGTTCGGAACCGAGAGATGCTGACATTCCTGTACTTGATAAAATAGTATCTCTTTTAAAAGAAAATCCAGACCTGAATATTTTGGTTGCTTCATTTGGAGATTGTAAAGGTTCTGTTGGTGCCAATGTTAGGATTTCCAGGGCGAGGTCAAGGGCTGTAAGGGCTTATTTGAGAAAGAATGGCATCAAATCTTCGCGTATAAATATTAATTTCTTTGGAAAGAATCATAACGTCATGCCTTGTAAAGACGACGAGTCTTACGATGCATCCAAACAATTGGCCAACAGGCGTTCTGATCTGATCCTTACCAAAGAAAAAGATCCGAAATGGCGGCCATCAGGTAAGGAAGTTGATGTGGATGAATTGATCAGACAAATCAGGGAGGGGAAAGAAATTAATCAGGATGATGAAAGGCAATTATCAGCAAGGGACAAACGCAAAATTAAGAAAGTAAAGAAAGAACGTACCAAGAAAAATAAACAATTGTCAGACTTGAACAGTACAAGTTCTGATGGATATGAACATTTGAATAATCTTAAATTACCTAAAAACATAACCAACGAAGTAGTAAAGAACTTTGAAGCCATTGATGCTTTTGAAGCTTCCAAAAGAAAAGGAAATGTTGATGAAATGATGAAGCGTATTCCGAAAGACCCTGTTTATTTATTTACTACTTCCGATTCTGTTCATATTGAATTGTACGACAACGGCGTTTTTGATTACGATAGTATTTCTGTGATCTATAACAAGAAGATTGTTATCAATAACCAAGTTTTAAAAGTTGATCAACCCATCAGTTTCTATGTTAAAGTGGACAAAGATCAAAGTAAAAACATAATGGTTTTCTTTGCTGAAAATCTTGGTCTAATTCCACCAAACTCAGCACTGATGGTGATTACAGACGGTGAAGGTAAACGTACCGAAGTAAGTGTCACCAATGATCTGGAACATAATACTATCATTTACTTTATCAAGCAGCTTAAGAAACAGTAAACAATAAATTAAAAATACTCATGTTGATATAAAAATCGACATGATTATTTTTGTTTGCCCTATTTTCGACAACTTGAACCTTGCGGATAATTGTACTCAATACAATATCTCATTCATACAGACATAAGTTACAAGACTGCAAGTACGAAATGTTGCCAAGAAAACGAAAAGTCTGCAATATAGATTTTACAAGTACTTCAATACAGCTTCACCCATTGCCTCTGTACCAAGAATATTTTCTCCAGCGGTATTTGCATCTGCAATATCCTTTGTTCTGAAACCTTGTTTTAAAACTGCATCAACTGCATTAATAATGGCTTCTGATTCTTTTTTTAAACCAAAAGAAATATCTAACAATAATGCAGCAGACAAAATTGATGCCAATGGATTGGCTACACCTTTTCCAGTAATATCATGAGCCGAGCCATGAATAGGTTCGTAAACCCCGGTTCCATCACCTATAGAAGCAGATGCCAGCATGCCCATACTGCCAGCGATCTGTGAAGCTTCATCGGTTAAAATGTCGCCGAATAAGTTAGCAGTAACAACAACATCGAACCTACATGGATCTTTAATCAATAACATTGCAGTTGCATCAACAAACTGATATTCTACTTCTACATCAGTGTATTGCAATGCTAATTTCTGAATTACTTCACGCCACAAACGGCTTGTTTCTAACACATTTGCCTTATCGACAGAGCACAATTTTTTCTTTCTGGTTCTTGCAGCTTCAAAAGCTTTACGGCCAATACGTTCCACTTCATAACGGCTGTATTCAGCTACATCAAAAGCCGTATCGCCATCATTCTTTCGACCTTTTTCACCAAAATAAATATCACCAGTTAATTCTCTAAAAAATAGTATATCGGCCCCTTTTAAAATCTCAGGTTTGATACTTGATGCACTTAATAACTCATCAAATAGTTTTATCGGGCGAAGATTTGCATACAATCCCAATTCCTTTCTCATTTTTAACAATCCTTGTTCGGGGCGAACTTTTGCTGATGGGTCATTATCATATTTTGGGTGGCCTACTGCCCCAAATAAAACAGCATCAGAACTTTTCATTTTCGCCAAAGTTTCATCTGGCAAAGGGTTACCAGTTGCTTCAATTGCTACATGACCAATCAATGCTTCATCATAAATAAACTCATGATTAAACTTTGAAGCAATGGCATCCAATACTTTTTTCCCAACTGCTGTTACTTCCTGTCCTATTCCATCACCAGGAACTATAAGAATATTTTTTTTAGCCATAAATATTTTTTGAACATTTAAATTAAATCTGATTCAACATTTTTTCGGTTGCTTTAATGGCTGCAACTGTTTGATCGCTGTCTAACCCCCTTGTCTTGAATTCTTTGTTATTCTGAGACCAAGTAATAATGGTTTCACAAAGTGCATCTGACTTGCCACCAGGCGGTATACGAACTGCATAATCAACTAATATTGGTAACAGGATCTTTTTCTGATCATAAATTTTGTATAAAGCATTTACAAATGCATCATATTGACCATCACCTTGTGCATGTTCTTCAAAAAATTCGCCATTTATACACATGCTCAATGTAACTGATGGGCGAAGGTTCTTAGAATGCGTTAATACGTAATTTTTTATATGAACTTTCTCTTCGATACTGTTACTGTCCAAAATATCTGAAATAATGTAAGGTAGATCGGCTTGTGTTACTGTTTCTTTCCTATCGCCCAATTCAATGATCCTTTGTGTTACTTTTTTTAGGTCTTCTTCTGCCAATTGAATTCCTAATTGCAATAAATTGTTTTCAATATTGGCTTTGCCACTCATTTTACCCAATGCATATTTGCGTTCTCGGCCAAATCGTTCAGGCATCAGATCATTGTAATACAGATTATTTTTTTTATCCCCGTCAGCATGAATACCTGCTGTTTGCGTGAAAACATTCTCACCCACGACAGGTTTATTATCCGAAATTCGAAAACCCGAAAACGTTTCCACTAGTTTACTTACTGAGTATAATGATTTCTCAACAACTGAGGTTTTTACATCAGGCATGAAATCATTCAGCACAGCAATAGTGCTGGCTAATGGTGCATTACCGGCCCTTTCACCCATACCATTCACCGTAACATGCAAACCACGTGCTCCGGCCTTTACAGCTTCCAAAACGTTCGCTATGCTAAGATCATAATCATTATGCGCATGAAAATCGAAATGGATGTTAGGATATCGTTCAACAATAGATGAAATATATTCTTTCGCTTCAGAAGGAATTAAAACACCCAGTGTATCGGGCAATAAAATTCTTTTTATTGGTTGTGTAGTTAAAAAATCAAGATATTGAAAAACATATTCTTTCGAATTTCGCATACCATTGCTCCAGTCTTCTAAATAAACATTACATTCTAAATTATTTTTTTTCGCTAATGCAATAACCTGAGCAATATCTTCAAAATGTTCTTCCGGTGTTTTTTTAATTTGATGTGTAAGATGATTTAAAGAACCCTTGGTTAATAAATTCATCACTTTTGCACCCGCCGACATCATCCATTTTACTGAAACATCACCATCTACAAATGTGAGTACTTCAACTTTATCGATAAATCCATGCAACTTCGCCCATTCAGTAATTTTTTTTACAGCCTGAAATTCACCTTCCGATACACGTGCCGAGGCTATTTCAATTCTGTCAACTTTTACTTCAGTCAACAACAGTTGTGCGATCGTTAATTTTTCAGATGCAGAAAAAGATACTCCGCTCGTTTGTTCACCGTCGCGAAGTGTGGTATCCATTATTTCAATATGGCGTTGCTGTAGGGTCATATTATTTTTTTGCAGGGTTTTGTACTTGGTGGCATCATCACAGTTATGTCACTCACTTGTACTTTCTGTTCTTTTATCAACCGGAAATACTCTCTTTTTTTACTTGTCAGTAAAGAACTAGGATTTAATAAATGCTTTTTGAAGCGAATGATTTTATTTCCTCTTTCATTGCCTGCAAATAATCTATATCATCAAACCCGTTGATCATATTGTGCTTTTTATATCCGTTGATGACAAAAGATTCTTTTGCACCAGTTGCAACAATGGAAATGGTTTGATCAGGCAGATTTATTTCTATTTCTGTTTTGGGGTCGGCTTCAATGGCTTTAAAAATCTTATCCAAATATTCTGGACTTACTGTTACTGGCAGAATACCGATGTTCAGAGCATTTCCTTTAAAAATATCGGCGAAGAAACTTGATACAACTGCACGAAAACCATAATCGTAAATAGCCCAGGCTGCATGCTCACGGGAACTTCCGCTACCAAAATTTTTTCCACCTACCAATATTTTACCTGAGTAAATCGGGTTATTTAAAATGAATTCTTTTTTGGGAGTATCATCGTTATTATAACGCCAATCGCGAAAAAGATTATCACCAAAACCTTCGCGTTTGGTTGCTTTTAAAAAACGTGCCGGAATGATCTGGTCTGTATCTACATTTTCGATTGGCAAAGGAACTGCTGAACTTTTCAGAACAGTAAATTTATCGTAGGCCATTTTTCTTTCTGATTTAATGATTAAACATCTCTTACTTTATTAAAATAAATCCCCTTTATTTTTCAGGAATTTAGGCTATAAAAAATCTCTGGGATCAGTCACTACTCCTGTAACTGCAGCGGCGGCGGCCACAAGAGGGCTTGCCAACAATGTTCTTGCACCAGGACCCTGACGACCTTCGAAATTTCTGTTACTTGTACTCACTGCATATTTACCTGCAGGAATTTTATCATCGTTCATTGCCAAACATGCTGAGCAGCCTGGCTGCCGTAATAAAAATCCCGCTTTATTTAAAATTTCCAAAATGCCTTCTTCTTTAATCTGACTTTCTACAATATGAGAGCCGGGAACCAACCATGCAGTAATATTATCAGCTTTCTTACGGCCTTTAACGATTGAAGCAAATGCTCGAAAATCTTCAATTCTTCCATTTGTACAACTTCCCAAAAAAACATAGTCTACTTTTTTCCCGATAAGCTTTTCATTTTCAGCAAAACCCATATAATCCAAAGATTTTTTATAGGATGTACCACCATCTTTTACGGCAGTTGACATAGGGATATTTTTAGTGATCCCTGTTCCTAAACCCGGATTGGTTCCATAAGTAATTTGCGGTTCAATATCTGCAGCATCAAATTTTAGTTCTAGATCAAATTTTGCATCAACTCCTGTTTTCAACGTTCTCCAATAAGCCAGTGCTTTATCCCATGCATCTCCCTTTGGTGCTTTTTCTCGCCCTTTTAAATAAGCAAAGGTTGTTTCATCAGGAGCAATCATACCCCCCCGAGCACCCATTTCAATTGATAAATTACAAACGGTCATTCGCCCTTCCATGCTCATGTTTTCAAAAACCTCGCCTGCAAACTCAATAAAATAACCCGTTGCACCACTCGCCGAAATCTGAGAAAGGATATACAATGGAACATCTTTGGCTACTACGCCTTTTCCTAATTTTCCATTAATTGTAATCCGCATTTTTTTAGGTTTAGGCTGCATGATACACTGAGACGACAGTACCATTTCCACTTCAGAAGTTCCAATACCAAACGCAATAGCGCCAAATGCACCATGTGTTGAAGTATGCGAATCACCACAAACAATGGTCATCCCGGGAAGTGTAATACCATTTTCAGGTCCCACAACATGCACGATGCCATTTTTAGGATTATTCAATCCCCAATGAGAGATGCCATATATGGCAGCATTATCTTCCAATGCTTTCAATTGATTCGCTGAAAGTGGATCTTCAACAGGCAAATGTTGATTGATAGTAGGTGTATTATGATCTGCAGTAGCAAATGTTCTTTCCGGAGAAATTACAGAGATCCCTCTCGTTTGTAAGCCTAAGAAAGCTACAGGACTGGTTACTTCATGAATAAAATGTCTGTCTATGAAAAATATATCCGGGCCATCTTCAATTTTTCTCACAACGTGTGCATCCCACACTTTATCAAATAATGTACTTGAATTATTGCTCATGCTTCATGGTTTTAGAAATAATCTTACAAATATCTATGGTAAATGGCAAAAATTCAATAAAAATCTGCTAATAGAGATATTTATTGAATAAACATAGCTAAGATGTACAGGAAACTGATTTTTATCTAATGAAAACTAATAAACGTTAGGATAAAAGGATCATTTATTTCCCGATACAGAACTTAGAAAAAATATAATCGAGTTGATCTTCATTCGTAACCTCACCGGTTATCGATCCTAAATAATATAAACACTGTCGAATATCTAGTGCCAATAAATCGCCCGGAATATTTTCATCCAATCCTTTTTGCACATCCTTCAATGCAATACTTAATTTTTGCAATGCTTCATAATGTCTGGCATTGGTTACAACTGTTGATTCTGTATTTATATCTCCCTTAATGGCAACAGTAACTAATGCCTGTTTTAATCGATCAATGAATGAATGCTCTTTGGCTGAAATGAAAATAATGTTATTGAAGGATGCAAATTTTTGAGTAGAAAAATTTTTATCGACATCAGTTTTATTTCCAACCAATATATATGTGATATTATGTTGTTTCAATTCATCTTCTCTGATTTTTAATTCAACAGTATCCATTTCATTGGCATCGAACAAATAAATCACAACATCTGCCTGGTGCATTTTTTCCAAACTTCTTTCTACACCAATACTTTCAATGCTGTCTTTTGTATGCTGTCTGATGCCTGCTGTATCAATCAGTCTGAATATTACACCATCAATATTCAACAACTCTTCAATCGTATCTCTTGTCGTGCCGGCAATAGCACTTACAATTGCCCGGTTCTCATTCAATAAAGTATTTAGCAGGGTTGACTTTCCTGTATTCGGTTTCCCTATAATAGCAACTTGTACTCCATTCTTGATCACATTGCCCAAGGCGAATGATTTTAATAATTGTTCCGTATTAATATGAAGAGTACTAATCAATTCATACAATTTTTTTCTGTCTGCAAATTCTACATCTTCCTGTGAAAAGTCTAATTCCAATTCTATCATTGAGGAAAATCGGATCAATTGTTCCCGTAGTTGATGAAGTGAATTGGAAAATCCCCCTCGCATATTTTTTAAGGCTGCATTTTTACTGGCTTCGGTATTGCTTGCTATCAGATCTGCTACTGCTTCTGCTTGCGTTAGATCCAGTTTTCCTTTAAGAAAAGCCCTTTGCGTAAATTCCCCTGCTTTTGCCATTCTTGCACCACGCAAAAGAATTGACTGAATAATTTTTTCTTGAATAAAAGGAGAACCGTGACAACTGATTTCAATCACGTTTTCGCCAGTATAAGATTTCGGAGACTTAAATAATGAAAGTACCACTTCATCTAGTACTTCATTTCCATTTTTTAACAATCCAACATGCAATGAATGTGAGGCTTGCTCCTGCAGATTCTTTGAAGGAAACATATCATTTATCACATCAATTGCTTTCTCCCCGCTGATACGGATAACGCCAATAGCTCCTATACCTTGGGGTGTAGCCAAAGCAACAATAGTATCATCCCAAACAGAAAGTTTACCTAACATGCCATTTTTTTTCAAAAATACTCGAAAGCAGTGGCACAAAATAAAACAGGCTGCTCATTATTCATGAACAGCCCATTCTTCTTTATAAACCTCAAACTACTTATTCATTTGATTCTGCTACTACAAAAATGATATTCTGTATATGCCTGTAATTAACATTTCTGCCATTTTGTACAGCAGGTTTCCAATTAGGTCCTTTTTTAATAACACGGATGGCTTCTTCTTTTGTTCCATAACCCGGGTCATTCTCCGCACGCACATCGCTGATAACACCTGTTTTATCAACTAAAAAGGATAACGTAACAACATATTTTCCATAAGGAGCACCATTTTGAACTGGCAGATCCCTGTTTAAATTTCTTTCAAGATATTTCTGCCATGCAGGTAATCCACCTGGGAATTCGGCAGGTATTTCAACTATGGTGTATATTTTATCGTAATCCTCTTCTTTGGGAGCTACAACTACACCTGTACCTTTTGATTCAACAGGTGCAGCAATCAAACCTTCATCTTTCACACCTTCCTGATTGATTGTTCCGATCTTTGTATCCTCCATTTTCGTAACTTCTTTAACTTCATCTTCTTCCCTTACTTCTTCATCTTTTACAATCTTGGGTGGTGTAAATTTTGTGATCTCAACTTTTGGTGGTTCTTGCTTAGGCGGTGGTGGTGGCGGTGGTTCCGGCTTCTTATCTTCCTGTTTAAGGTCTTCCAATGAAACATCTTTTACGTACATCTGCACATTTTTCTTGGCTGACTGAAGCGAAAGGAGTTGTGGAATACCAATGGTAACAATGCATAGAGCTACTGTAACCAATAAGGCTTCAAGAAGTCTTTTCTGATACGTTTTACGGAGATCATAAGCACCATAATTTTTGTTTCTGCCGTCGAAAATAATATCCAGCAGATCGGCTGAGAGGATTTTACCTACTTCCATCTTTAAAAGCTTTGAGGTGATTTTATCACCTGTAACCTTGTTGACAGATGCACTTTTACTTTGGCAAGAGGAGCAACGTTTACAGGAATATTTTACAGTGTAAAATAAAAAAAATCCCTTCAAAAAAAGAAGGGATTAAATCATTGTTTATATGATTGAAATGCTTTATAAAATTGTTTATTCTTCTGAAACCACAAATGTAATACCTTGTTTATGACGGTAGATAACATTGCGACCATTTTGAACAGCTGGTTTCCAGGCCGGGCCTCTTTTAATAACTTTTATAGCTTCATCCTTAGTGCCATATCCAGGATCATTTTCTGCAGCAACGTCACTAATACCGCCATTTTTATCAACGATAAATGTAACATACACAGTGTATTTTCCGGGAGGCGCTCCATTTTCTACAGGTAAGTCTCTATTAAGATTACGTTCAAGGAACTTTTGCCAAGCAGACAATCCACCCGGGAACTCAGCAGGAATTTGAACTACAGTAAATACTTTATCGTAATCCTCCTCTTTTGGAGCTTCTACAACACCTGTACCTTTTTCAACTACAGGAGCAACAACACCTTGATCCTTTTCACCTTCCTGATTAATGGTACCAATCTTTGTATCTTCTAATTTTTCTACCTCTTTAATTTCTTCATCAGGTTTTACTTCTTCATCCTTTACAATTTTAGGAGGAGTGAACTTAGTAATTTCAACCTTTGGAGGTTCCTGTTTTGGTGGTGGTGGTGGTGGTGGCGGTTCAGGCTTTTTTTCATCTGTTTTCATGTTTTCCAATGAAACATCCTGCACCATTATCTGGTTCTGTTTTTTCTTAACAGAATTGGCCAATAAAGAGCCAAAAATAAGCAACACGCAAAGTGACACAGTACCTATTAAAGCAAATTGAAGACGCTTATTATAAGTTCTGCGTAAATTATATGCCCCATATTCTTTGTCTCTTCCTTCAAAAAGAATATCAAGGAAATCGGCTGTTAAAATTTTATTTACTTCCATGTGTTAGGTCTTTTATAATGAGATTCAAATTGAGGTGATTTTCATAAAACTATTTAGGAGCGGTAGAAGCTTCTGTTAGTTTTACCAATTTGCTTTCCACATCTGAAATATCAACCAATGCATAACGCTTAATAACATTGACAGACATTTCGTCTAAAATATCAACTACGTTTTTATAAGTACACTCATCTCCGGGCTTAATAACAACAACCAGATCTTTCTCATTAGTGTTTGCTTTCTTGCGAAGAATTGCATTGCGAATGCCATCTTCTCCTGAGCCGAAATTAGCAGACTTAAAGTTTGCAGAAGCATTAGCAGTGTTCAATATGCCTTCATAATAGAAAACATTATTGTCTTTACCCAATAAAATGGTAAATGCTCCTGATTCTTTTGCCTTATTTTGATCTTCCGGTTTATCAGCGTCTTTCGGTAAAAAAAGCCTCATGGCTGTCGGCTGACTCATCGTTGTTGTGAAAATGAAAAACGTAATGAGCAGGAAACCAAGATCCACCATGGGAGTCAAATCCACACGGGTAGATAATTTCTTCGCTTTTTTGACCCCTGGGCCCTTCTTATGCCCCCCGCCGCTCGAGGTATCTAATTCTGCCATTTTGCAGTAATTTTTTTGTTAGAAATAATGTTTACTTATTCTTATTCATCTCTCTTTTCACCCTTCTGATTATTTTTCCATAATTCCGAACCTATAGGAACGCTTTCAGGATTAGTAACCATTTGGAATTTCAAAAAGTCGTTCTTTTTGAAAGCATCTATCACACTTTTAAAAGCAGGGTATTTAGCAAGATTATCTCCCTTTAACAAGAGATTCATCTTTTTACCCTGATAAGCATCATTAACTAAACGCATCCATTCAACCATTTCGTTCGCCCCTTTGGAAGAATCAGTAGGGATACCCGGTAAGGCATCGCCTTTTCTGCTCTCTTCAGGAACTTCAAGGAACGATTTCAATTGACTGAAGGATCCGCCAATAAATGGAGCTTTTTTAAATGCAGCTACATTTATTCCTAAATTTTTGGTTGTATTCAGCGTATTGGCTATATATTCTTTCTTTTGTTCGTCATCCATTGAAAGAAATACTTTGCCATTTTTATCTAAGGTAACAAGTACAATATCCTTATCGGGTGCTGCTTTTGCCGCCACAGAATTGGGTGTAGTGACAGTTATGGCTTCAGCCGGTTTAAATTTTGTTGTTAAGATAAAAAATGACAACAAAAGAAAGGCCACATCACACATCGCCGTCATATCTATGTTTGTACTCTTTCGAGGTATCTTAGGTCTGGCCATTGTTTGTTATTTAAAAAATGTTTTCACAATTAAAGATTCAAAACTTTTTACTTTCCATAAATAATCAACGATTATTTATAATTAGCAGCGAAGCTCTGAGTTAAAGTGAAACCAGATTCGTCAATACCATAAGTTACAGCATCGATCTTTGTTGTAAAGATGTTGTAGAATACAATAGCTACAGCGGATGTACCGATACCCAATGCTGTATTAAACAAGGCTTCAGAAATACCCTGAGATAACTGACGTGCAGCTTCTCCACCACCTTCATCACCTAATTTAGAGAATGAACGAATCATACCCATTACCGTACCCAACAAACCTAATAAGGTTGCGATAGATGCAATAGTAGACAGGAAGACAAGGTTCTTTTCCAACATAGGTAATTCCAAAGCTGTAGCCTCTTCAACTTCTTTCTGAATTCCTAATATTTTTTGTTCAGTTGCTAATTCTGTATTATGAATCATTTCTTTGTATCTGCGTAAACCGGCTTTCATTACATTACCTACACTTCCTTTTTGTTTATCACATTCAACAATAGCTTTATCAACATCTTTATTTGCTAAATGAAATTGCACCTTACGGATAAATTCAGGAATACTTCCTGTACCTGAAGCTTTTGAAACGGTTAAAAATCTTTCAATCACGAAAGTGATAACAGTCAAAAATGCGCCAATCAATAATGGTACAAGAATACCACCTTCATACATTTTAACTAATGCACCCTTTGGATTTGCATGATCAGGCCAAAACCAATGGCTTGCATCTTGATCGGGTTTCATAAAATTAGAAGGGGCTCCCAACACAAAACGCCAGATTAAATAACCTAAAACGATACAAGTAAATGGGGCAATCAATGAGATTAAATTACCACTCTTCTTCGGTTGAACAGAAGTTGATGCTTTGGGGGCAGCTGCGGCAGTTGGTTTGATGTCAGCCATGGTCAATTGATTTTTAGTTTTTAGAAATTACAATAATAAAAAATTTGTGTTTACAATTCTACTGAAAAAAGTTATGAAAAGTCAAAACAATACTTCAGAAATTTTTAAAAGGGCTTACAAATTAAGTATTTTATCGAAAGAACAAGCAAGTTTTCGGTACAAACACAAAAATATCTGCCAAGTTGAATACTTACTTTTATTCCCATTTAAATGAGATACTAAATTTACACCCAATTGCTGGCAAAGTAGTGAATATTTCAATGCAGCCAATCAGAATCAAAATAAAATATCCTTATCTTTTTAATAACGCTTGTTAGCTTATTAATATCTTTTCCATTAATGGTTTAACTTTTATTTGCCGGCATTCTTGGATAATATTGCTTGATACAATTGCCCCATTAAAAATGCCCTATAACAAACGTTTGCGGGCTTGGCGTACCTTTGTTTAAACCATATAAATAATGAGATCCTTTTTAATATTTTTCCTGACCGTTTTTATTTCTTCTGCTTTTTCACAGAATAAAGTTTATTTATCGGGAACTTTAAAGGACAGCATTTCCAACCAACCATTGCAGTTTGCCAGCGTCACCAATGTAACTACCCGCCAAACTGTTTTGTCTAATAAAAACGGTTTCTTTAAAATTGCTGTTTCCCAAAATCAATTATTGTCTTTCGCCTCAGTAGGCTATAATTTCGACACCGTTTTAATCAACGAAAAAAAATTGCAAAAAGACACATTGCACATATTGCTTTCGCCACTTACAAAAAGTTTGGCAGATGTAACTGTTTACAGCAATATGAAACTTTCGGCTTACCAGTCAGACAGTTTGAAACGAAGAAATGATTTTTTTCAAACCATGAGCGATCACACCCTTCCAGTATTTTCCAATGGAAATTCGGGTTCGGGTATCGGCCTTAATCTGGACCGTTTTTATGGCAGGGAAAAAAGGAAAAAGAAGGCTATTGATTTGTTCGACCAGATAGAACAGGAACAATATATCAATTACCGTTTTACACCGCTTCTAGTAAGCAAATACGCCACACTTTCAGCAGATTCTCTGAGCCTCTTTATTCAACAATACAGGCCTGCATATTCCTGGCTTCGCAAACACACAGAAGAGGAAGATGTACTGTATTACATTAATGATAAACTGAAATTATTCTTTAAGCGGAAAGACAATTAATTACTCGTATCGCAAAGCATTGATGGGGTTTAATTTTGCGGCCTTCATTGCTGGGTAAATACCCGCAGCTAATCCTACCAGGGAACATATCACAATACCACCTATCACCCAGGCCCATGGTACCACAAATCCCGTATTCATAAATGAGGCAAAGAGATTGCCTACCAATACACCTAAAATAATTCCACATAAAGCCCCCATCAAACTGATGATCATGCTTTCAAATAAGAATTGCTGACGCACATTTCTGCTTTTCCCTCCGATAGCTTTTATCAGCCCCACCTCTCTTGTTCTTTCATTTACTGCCACCAACATGATATTCATTAAACCGATGGCTGCACCTATCAAAGTGATCATTCCAATGGCACCGGCAGACCCCGTAATCCCGCTCAATAATGAGATAAACAATTCGGCGAATTTGTCACTTTTTTCGATCACAAAATTATCCGCATCGGTTGGTTGTAATTTTCTTACAGCCCTAAAAACAGAAGTACTTTCGCCAACAGCAGGGTCGAGTTGCGTAACATTATCTACCATGATGCCAATCAAAAAGGACTTGGCGGCATTTTGTAAACGTCTTGCATTATTGTAGGATGTGATTATAACATCATCCTGGCGAAGCATGGCACTGGACCCTTTACTTTTAAGCAGCCCTATTACCCGGTAAGGCATGCCGCCCACACGGATGATCTTGTCAATGCATTTTTCGGGATTATTGCCAAACAATTTTGTTGCTACATTATTCCCTATCAAACAAACACTTCTTCCACTTCTAACATCTAAATTATTGAGGTTTCTTCCTTCAGCAATAGTGAATGCATTTACAGGGATATAATTTTCATCACCACCCCAAATATTTACAACCGGGTTTGTTTTTTTGTCTTTATACCGACATTCCTGACTGCCGGGTCCTCGTAAATAAATACTTACCTGTGCAGGAAATTTAAAATTTTCTTTAAAATACTCTGCATCATTTTTAACAATATACTTGTTGAGGTTTGACTTTTTCTCTTTCTTGCCACGCTGTGTTTTGGTAACCTGATCGCCCCTTCCTCCAAAATGAACATTTGATTCTTTGAACCGGATACTAAATGCATTAGCGCCCATAGAAGAAAAACTCTCTTTTAGACTTTGGTTCATTGCCTGAATAGCTGTAATGATGCCGATCAATGCCATGATACCAAACGCAATAATGGCCACGGTAATACCTGTGCGGAGCTTATTTCCTTTTACAGTTCTAAAGGCTAATTGAAAAGAATCTACGATCGTCATGCAAATATTTTATTCAACAACTGAATAAAGATAAATGAGATTCTCAAATACATTAAAAGAAAATGATAAGGGGAATATTTTAAGGATGGAAATCAATCAACATCTCTTTTCCGCTAAAAATAGAACCAATTCAGCAGGAAAGAAGGGTTTATTCCAATTAGGATGATTAATACTGCCATCACCACAAGCCCTGCTTTGAATTTAATGGTGATCTCAGCAGTTTCGGCATCCCCTTCCTTAAAATACATGGCTTGAATGACACGGAAATAATAATAAACACTGACAGCTGCAAATAAAACTGCCACAATAACAAGCCATAATATAGCATGTCCGTTACTCTTTAAAGCCGAAGCCAGCATATAGTATTTTGCAAAGAATCCTGCAGTTAAAGGAATGCCAGCCAATGATAATAAAAATACAGTATTGGCAGCCGCAACCAAGGGTTGTTTTTTGGCAAGACCGTTATATCCGTCAAATGTATAATCCTTCATTTTGATAAGGATCGCGAAAATGCCTATCGTTGCAATGCTGTATGCAGCAGAATACAATAAAATACCTTCTGAACTTAGATCATTATTACCATACAATGCAAACAACATGAAGCCGGCCTGAGCAATGCTTGAATAGGCAAGCATTCTTTTTACACTTTGCTGAAATACCGCTGTAATATTTCCTACTAGCAAAGTCGCAATAATTATTGCGGGCAGAATAATGGAAGAAGATGGCCCCAAGTCTATCATTCTTATGCTAAACAATTTTATGAAAGCAACGAATCCGGCTGCCTTAACAATGGTCGCCATAAATGAAGTGAATACACTAGGCGCTCCATCATATACATCGGGTGTCCAGAAATGAAAGGGAGCTGCCGATACTTTAAACGACATTGAGATGAATATCAGTAACAATCCCAATGGAGACAATATCCCGTAATTATAGGAAGTAGTAACACTACTTGTGGCATGAATAGTCTCGATATTGAAATTCCCCGAAGCCCCATATAATAAAGTGATACCCATTAAAAGGATACCTGTTGAAAAACAGCCCATCAGAAAATATTTTAAAGAAGCTTCATTGCTCTTTAAATTCTTTTTATCTGAACCTGTAAGTATATATAATGGAATAGACATGATCTCTATACCAAGAAACAGCATCAGCAAAGTATTGTATGAGGATAAGATGGCAATGCCACAAAGTGCAAAGAATATCAACGCAAAAGATTCAGCCGGATAATTGCCGACCTTCACAACATCACTTCCGCTTAAGACTGCATATAATAAAGTTGATGCAATTGCAATACTGTTAAAGAATAACCCGAACTTATCAAAACGCAGCATATTATGCGAGTCAATATTGAAGCTGTAAACAGTATACGTATTCAGTAAATTCCCGATCAGCAAGATCAATAATCCGGCAATGGCAATATTTCTGATAGTTGTCCTGTTTTGAGTGAGGATGCTGCAGAACATCATCGCCACACCTAATAAAGCAGAAAGAATAATAGCGTTCATATCGAGTTATGAGTTATAAGTTATAAGCTTTAAGTTGATATAATTTCAACTCAAACCAATCCCTTTAACGATTTACAAAAATTGTGTTTACAGTATCCTTAGTTAAATTGATCAATGGCTGTGGATATACTCCCAACAGCAAAACAACAACAACCAATAATATCAGGATCCATTGTACATTAATTTTTGCATCAACTGCATTGGCAGTTATTGAAACAGTGTTTCCGTAAAATATTTTTTGCACCATATTTAAAGTATACACTGCAGCCAAGATAATGCTGATACCTGCAATTGCTGCAAACCATATATTATATTGGAACAGTCCGTTGAACATCAAGAATTCGCCAACAAAGGCATTGGTCAATGGTAAAGCAATATTTGCCAAAGCCATTACAACCAATAAAATGGCAAGTACCGGTGCTTTTTGTGCCAGTCCACCCAACTCACTTAATTTACGAGTGCCTAACTGTTGTTCTATTACATCTGCAACGACCCATAATCCGATCACATTGATGCCATGGTTGAACATTTGGATCAGTACGCCTTCCAATCCAATCTTATTATGTGCAAAAATCGCTGCACACATCAGGCCGATATGCGCAATAGATGAATAAGCGATCAATCTTTTTATATCATCCTGCTGAATGGCGATCAATGAAGCATAGATCATTCCGATAACAGAGAAAATGATTATTACTGTACTGAAATGTGCAACTGCATCAGGGAAGATCGGAAGCAACCAGCGTATTACGGCAAAGATCCCCATCTTTACCATCACACCACTCAATATCATGGTGACTGCCGTTGGTGATTGCTCGTAAGTATCAGGCTGCCAGGTATGAAAAGGAAATACCGGCATCTTAATGGCAAATGCAATAAAGAATAGCCAGAAAATAATATTTTGATCTTTTACAGATAAATGAAGACTGTACAAAGATTTTAAAGCGAACGAATGATCGGGCGTTTGAAAATAGAGATACAAGATTCCCGCTAGCATTAACAATGAACCTATAAAAGTGTAGATAAAAAATTTAAACGTAACAGCAATTCTTTTTTCTCCGCCCCATATTGAACATAAAAAATAAACAGGTATTAATGCAAGTTCCCAGAAGAAATAAAACAGTAATGCATCAGACGCCACAAATACACCCATCAACCCGGCCTGTGTTAACAGCATCAAACCATAAAAACTTCCCGACTGTTTGTAACTGTTTTTATAGGTAGAAGCAAATACAACGGGAAATGAAATAGCCGTCAATAAAGTAAGCATCTTCCCCATGCCGTCTAATGAAAGACTAAAGCTGCTTCCCAATGCCGGTAACCATACTGCATCAAAATTCGATTCACTGCTATGGTCGTAAATAAACAATCCACTGAACACAACTGCCAGCGTAATAACCGATGATAAAAGCGACCAACTTTTTGCAGCTTTTTCGTCTTTCAAAAAGAAAGTCACCAATCCGCTTAACAAAGGAATCAATATCAATAAAACTGGAATCATATTTCTATTCGCCTTTCAGCTTTTAAAAAAGTGTACTGAAAAATTTATAAATATATCCGTCATTCACCCAGATCAACACCATTACGATAATGGCCAATACCATGAACAAAATATATCCGCTCACCAAGCCGCTTTGGATCAACCGCAATTGCCTGGATGAATAATTCACCATCTTGCCCACCCCATTCACTGCGCCATCGATGATGTTTTTCTCAATGATATTTTTCAGGAATTTTGCTTTTGCAAGAGTAGTTCTTACAAATACAGTATCATATAATTCATCCACATACCATTTGTTGGATAAAACTTTCCCAAAACCCGTTGCGTCTTCCAATTCTGGCCTTTTACTGAATTTATTAATAGCGAAGATGATTGCTATGGCTGCAACGGCAACAGAGACTCCCATCAGTAAATATTCTGTACTGTGTTCAATATGGTGCTCAGCTTCTGTAATGATGACAGGAGATAAGAAAGACTTTAATGCATCATGACCGCCTAATATTTCTGGTACGCCAACAAATCCGCCTATCACACTCAACAATGCCAGAACAATTAATGGAATGGTCATGGCAGCAGGACTTTCATGCAGATGATGTTCCTGATCATGCGTTCCTCTGAATGTTCCCAGGAAAGTGGTTGCATATAATCGGAACATATAGAAAGCGGTCATAGCAGCACCTGCAACTCCCAATCCCCAGTAAATAGGATTCTTTGCAAATGCAGCAGCTAAAATTTCATCCTTGGAAAAGAACCCACTGAAAGGAGGTATGCCGGAGATGGCAATACATCCTAATAAAAATGTTATATGCGTGATAGGTAAGTGTTTTTTCAATCCACCCATTTTACGAATATCCTGTTCATGCTGCATGGCATGAATAACCGAACCTGCAGCCAGGAATAATAATGCTTTAAAGAATGCATGTGTCATTACATGAAACACTGCACCCGTATAAGCACCAACTCCCAATCCCAAAAACATATAACCCAACTGACTTACTGTTGAATAAGCCAATACTTTTTTAATATCATTTTGTTTGAGTGCGATCGTTGCACTGAATAATGCAGTTGCTAAACCAATGATAGCAACCAAATTCATGGTCACCTCACTCATCGAATACAGCACATTGCTGCGCGCGATCATATAAATACCTGCAGTTACCATGGTGGCAGCATGGATCAAGGCTGATACCGGAGTTGGACCTGCCATCGCATCGGGCAACCAGGTATATAAAGGAATTTGCGCGCTTTTTCCCATTGCACCTACAAATAATAAAATAGTGATAGCGGTAACATCAAAAGAACTTAATGAAGAAGCATGAGCAAAAACATCGGCATAATTCGCTGTCCCTAATTTTTGTATCATCCAAAACAAGGCCAATAAAAAACCAAGATCACCAATACGGTTCATCACAAAAGCCTTTTTGGCAGCATAATTATAACTGTCATTCTTGAACCAGAATCCGATCAACAAGTAAGAACATAATCCTACCCCTTCCCAACCAATGAACATGATCACATAATTGGCACCCATCACCAACAACAACATCGAGAAGATGAATAAATTGAGATAAGCGAAATATCTTCCGTAATGCTGCGGTTCTTCATCTATCATGTATGCTGTCGAATACACATGAATAAGAAACCCAACACCAGTTATGATCAGTAAGAATAAAGAAGACAAAGCATCGATCTGAAATGCAAAGGAAACTTTTAATGATTCAATATTGATGAAATTAAAATAATCAACAATGATCGCATCATGAGCCTTAACATCAAAAAATAAAACAATACTCACAATAAATGATGCGAGCACGGTTGTACTGCCAATGATCCCGATCAAAGATTTGGAAAGCGTTTTTCTTCCCAATCCATTAATCAAAAATCCTATCAACGGAAACAACGGAACTAAGTAAACTATTTTATTCATACCCTAAATCCCGAAAGGGACTTTATTTATTTTGTTATTTATCGATACTCCTTATTCCCCTTCAGGGGATAGGGATTAGTTTTTCAATCTGTTTAAAAAGTTCACATCCACAGAATGTGTATTACGATACATCATCACAATGATCGCCAGTCCCACACTCACTTCTGCTGCAGCTACCACCATGATAAAGAAAACAAATAACTGTGCATCTGTTCCAACTGTAGTGGCCTTATCATTTATAACAGCAATGCCATGATGCATTTTAGAAAATGCTACCAGCAGTAGATTTACAGCATTTAGCATTAATTCAATGCACATGAACACAATGATCACATTTCTGCGCACCAGCACACCCACAATTCCGATACAGAACAATGCTAACGATAGAATGATATAATATTGAATAGGCATATAAATAAGATTCAAGGTTCAAGATTCAAGATTCAAGGTTCAAGGTTCAAGGTTCAAGATTCAAGGTTCAAGATTCAAGGTCCATACTTGTGTCTTGTCTCTTGTGTCTTGTCTCTTGTTTCTTGTTTCTTGTGTCTTGTATCCTGTTTCTTTATTAATTAATCTTTCTTTCCAATTACGATCGCACCAACCATTGCACTCAAAAATAGTACACTGCTAATTTCAAAAGGCACCACATATTCATTGAACAACACTTTACCCAAATTGCCTATTAAACCGATATTTCCTGTTTTCATTTCAGCAACTTTGCCTCCGATCTCAGTGGCCTGCCTTACCAGCGATACCAATATCATTAATAAACAGCCACCCGAAATGGCCCCTGCCAATTTCATCCACATATTTTTCTGGGGCTCCATATCCTTGTTCAGGTTCATCAGCATGATCACAAATAAGAACAATACCATGATGGCCCCTGCATAAACGATCAGATTTACGATCGCTAAAAATTGCGCATTCAATAAAATATAATGACCCGAAATGGCAAAGAACACCGAGATCAGCCATAACACACTGTGTACCGGATTTTTACTCAGCAATACCATCAATGCACTCACCAGAGCAAGTGCAGATAAAAACCAGAATATTATTTGTGTAGCACTCATTTTTATTAATTGTCAATTAAAAATTAAGAATTAAAAATTGCAGCAACTTCAATTCTTAATTATCAATTATTAATTTTTAATTCCTTTTGCTGCTGCATACTCCAATGGTTGTTTTGTAACATCAGGTATCAACAGATCTTTTTTCCCGTAAATAAAACTTTGTCTGGTAAAACTAGCCGGCGTAAATGTTTCACTTAAATAGATTGCATCTTTCGGACAAGCTTCTTCACATAACCCGCAAAATATGCAACGCAACATATTGATCTCATAACGTGCTGCATATTTTTCTTCCCGATATTTATCCTCTTCACCTGGCAACCGTTCAGCAGCTTCCATGGTAATGGCTTCTGCCGGGCAGGCAACGGCACACAATCCGCATGCGGTACATCTTTCACGGCCTTCCTCATCTCGGTTCAATACATGCAATCCGCGAAATACCGGACTGAATGGTCTAGTCTGTTCAGGATAATGTATCGTTGGCTGTTTCTTAAAAATATGACTGAACGTGATCATCATTCCCTTCAGTATATTCCAGAGGTATATACTTTCCAAAAACGTCATCGGTTTACGTTCCAATATTTTCGATCTGTTTGTTAATGCCTGCATACCCCTATCCCCTGAAGGGGGATTACTTTTTTAATGTTTGCAAAAATATTTTTATAAACTATTGATACCAACTTTATCTCACTCATCAACCTCTCTTGCGTCGCACACTTGTACTGTATCAATTCTATTCAACTTTTATTTTGTTCTTCATGCTTCTGTGAAATAAATATTCAGCGACCCAAATACATATTACCACTAATAACCAAGCTAAAAATAAATATGCAGAAGTCTCTGTACTAATAATTCTTCGGCCATTTAAAATAAGCAATTCAGAAAATAACAGAATATGCAAACCATACAATACAACTAATGTGTTGCGTCTTTTGCCTTTCAAATTTTTATTTCCCAAAATAAAAATGCTCATAAAAGAATTATTTATTGAACCATAATAAAATAACTGCTCCGGTGATCAACATATTCGCCAGCGCCAATGGTACTAATTTTTTCCATCCCAAATTCATCAATTGATCATATCTGAAACGCGGCACGGTCCATCTTACCCACATGAATAAGAAAATAAAGAAAACTATTTTCGCCATCAAAGCAATGATACCCACCAAGGCGGCAATATTCGGCGACAATAAACTTTCATTCAAGAAAGGAACATCATAACCGCCAAAGAATAAGGTACTCATGATGGCACTGCTAATGAACATATTGATATACTCTGAAAATAAATAGAATCCCAGTTTCATGGAAGAATATTCCTGATGATAACCCTGATTCAATTCACTCTCTGCTTCCGGCAGATCGAAAGGTGTACGATTACACTCCGCAAAAGCACACACTAAGAAAATAATAAAGGCCAGAGGCTGATAAGCAATATTCCACAAATGACCCGGGGCCATCTGTTGTTTCACGATCTCGCCTAATTGCAAAGTTCCTGTTGTCATCAACACTGCAATTAAACTCAAGCCCATTGCCAATTCATAACTGATGGCCTGCGAAGCACCACGCAATGCAGCCAACAAAGAAAATTTATTGTTCGACGCCCATCCTCCGATCATGATACCATACACTCCCACACTTACTACTGCAAAAACATACAGTATACCAACATTGATATCTGCAATCTGTAAAGCAACTTTTCTTCCGAAAATCTCCAAATGATCTCCCCACGGAACAACTGCACAGGTCATCAAAGCAGCAGTCATTGCCAATCCAGGTCCTAAAACAAATAATGCTTTATTGGAAGTGTTGGGAATGATCTCTTCTTTCATGATCAGTTTCAATCCGTCGGCAAAAGGTTGGAATATACCGAAAGGTCCGGCACGATTGGGTCCCGGCCTGTCCTGTAAGATACCAGCCACTTTTCTTTCACCATAAGTCATATATAATGCAATACCTAAACTTGCAAAAATGATGATCGCGATCAAGATCAGTTTTTCAGTAAATAATGCCCAGTCTATTGCGAGTAGTGTTGTCATTATTAAGCGTTGGTCTTTTCAGAATGATTAAAAGTTTTTGATGTTGCCGGACCGTCTAACAAACTCAGTTCAATATTCGTTCTATTCACTTCACTCACCGAATGAATATCCATCAACAATTTTGGTGCCCTGCCATGCATCACTTTAGGCATGGTCTCTTCAGGTTTTTGCAATCCTATATAATGCCCCTGTGCGATCACTGAATGACGATTAATTTTTGAAGGTCCTTCAATCACCCAATCATTCATATTTTTCTTTTCAAAACGACAACTGTTACAGATCCATCCGGGTTTACCATCCGTTGCATCTTTTACTTCTCCCCATTCGTCTTTACGTGCTGTTACACGAAAAACCTCATCTCCCCTCATCCATAATTGAACTTGGCCGCTACAGGTAGGGCAATCTCTATGTGCATCCACTGGTTTAGTAAACCAAACACGATTTTTAAAGCGGAATGTTTTATCGGTTAATGCACCTACCGGACAAACATCAATCACATTACCTATAAAATCATGATCCAAACTCTTTTCAATGAATGTGGCAATTTCAGAATGATCGCCCCTGTCCAGCACCCCATGTTCTCTTTTATTGGTTAATTGATCTGCCGTGAACACACAACGATAACAAAGAATGCAGCGTGTCATGTGTAATTGAATATACGGGCCGAGATCATGTTTTTTGAAAACCCTTTTTTGAAATTCGTAACGGGTTCCTTCTTTGCCATGCTCGTAACTCAGATCCTGCAAATGACATTCACCGGCCTGATCACAGATCGGGCAATCGAGCGGGTGATTCAATAATAAAAATTCAACAATTCCTGCTCTTGCATCGATCACTTTGGGTGATGTAATGTTCTTTACTTCCATCCCATCCATCACCGTTGTTCTGCATGATGCAACCAATTTAGGCATCGGACGTGGATCTTTTTCAGAACCTCGGCTCACTTCCACCAAACAGGTACGGCATTTACCGCCACTGCCCTGCAACTTGCTGTAATAGCACATAGCAGGAGGTGCCACTTCACCGCCGATCTGTCTCGCAGCATTTAGTATAGTTGTTCCGGGAGGAACTTCTATGCTGATGTTGTCAATAGTTATTTTAAATAATTGGTCACTCATAATATTTCACACAAAGAAACAACGAATACAAAGTACACAACGTTTTACTATTTATAAATAAAGATCAATACGTGTTAATTATTCTCTTTATTCCATCTTTCAATAAAGCAGAATTAAAATTAATCAGTAACCCCAATTTCAATTCTGAGAGTTTTAAATAAGTTTGAACCTGTTTGTAATGAACATCTGCTAAAGCTTCAACTGATTTAAACTCTATCAATAATATTTTTTCAACAATCACATCTGCTCTGAAACCAGCTTCTAATTTTATCGTTTCATGAATCAATGGAATTGCCTTTTGTCTTTCGAAATAAATTCCGCTCTTTTCTAACTCATAACAAACCATCTCTTCATACACACTTTCAAACAAACCCGGACCATATAACTTATGAATTCTGAAACAAATATCTAATACCATTTTCGACAACTCATTCTCTCTTGCGATATCTTGTATCATAAGCTTTGCGTTCTTCGTCTCCTTTGTTCCTTTGTGTGAAATTATACAGTTACAGGAACATGGATCGGATCTGCATAATGCGCCAATCCATAATTTCTTTTCTGTGCTTCTTCCGCGTGTGTTACATGCCACTCAAACTCGTCCCTGAAATGCCTGATGGCCGCTGCAACAGGCCATGCTGCTGCATCTCCCAACGGACAGATCGTATTACCTTCTATCTTACTCTGAATATCCCACAATAGATCAATATCACTTATTTTGCCCTGACCGTTTTCCAAACGCAATAATAATTTTTCCATCCAACCTGTTCCTTCGCGACAAGGCGAACATTGTCCGCAACTTTCATGACGATAGAATCTTGCCAAAGTATAAGTATTCTTAACTACGCATTGATCTTCATCCAATACAATGAATCCGCCGCTACCCATCATGCTGCCTGTTGCAAAACCACCATCACTTAAACTTTCATAGTTCATATAACGTGTTTCACCTTTTGCAGTCTTCAACAACAAGTTTGCAGGAAGAATTGGAACCGATGAACCGCCCGGAATACAGGCTTTCAATCTTTTACCATTGGCGATACCGCCGCAGTATTCATCGCTGTAAATAAATTCTTCCACGCTGATGGTCATATCAATTTCATAGACACCGGGTTTATTGATATTGCCACAGGCAGAGATCAATTTTGTTCCCGTACTTTTTCCAACACCGATCTTCGCATATTCTTCACCACCCATATTAATGATCGGAACAACAGATGCCAATGTCTCTACATTATTCACCACCGTTGGCCTTTCCCATAAACCCTTAATGGCAGGGAAGGGCGGCTTCAATCTCGGATTGCCACGTTTTCCTTCGAGGCTTTCGATCAATGCAGTTTCTTCACCGCAGATATAAGCTCCGGCACCGCGTTGTACATGTATCTCACAGTCGAAACCCGTTCCTAATATATTTTTTCCTAACCAGCCATTTGCCTTGGCCTCGTTAATGGCATTTTCTAAAATATCAACGATCCAGGCATATTCGCCACGGATATAAATATAAGTATCGTGCGAACCCAATGCATATGAAGAAACGATCAAACCCTCGATCAATAAATGCGGAATGAATTCCATCAAATAACGATCTTTAAAAGTTCCGGGTTCACTTTCATCCGCATTACAAACCAAGTGACGAGGAACACCTTCAGGCTTTGCAATGAAACTCCATTTCATTCCCGCTGGAAAACCTGCACCGCCTCTTCCGCGCAATCCGCTCTTCTTCACTTCATCCACGATCGCATCAGTGCTCATGGTCTTCAAAGCCTTTTCCACGCTGCGATAGCCACCTTCACGACGGTACACTTCGTAAGAACGAATGCCTTCAACATGTGCTTTTTCTAATAATAATTTTACTCCCATTTATATTTAGCCTTTAGCTGTTAGCCTTTTTATTTTTTATTACAACCTTTTGCATACCGCATTAACGGTTGAATCTATTTTTTATCCTCACAATTAAACATCCAGCTGATGCCGAACTTATCTTGCAACATACCGAATGTTGCTCCCCAAAATTGTTTTGCTAATGGCATCGTTACTCTTCCTCCTTCACTCATTTTAGCAAATACTACATTTAATTTTTCTACCGTATCAATTTCCACACTTAACTGGATATTGCCATCTGTTCTTGCCTGATAACCTTTAAAGCCGTCTGAGATCATCAGTATATTTCCGTCAAATTCTAATCTCGAATGCATGATCTTCTGTTTCCAATCATCATCCACTTTTTGTGGTGCTTCTCCAAAACGGCTAATCATTAATATTTTTCCGCCAAAAACTTCTTTGTAAAAGTTCAAAGCTTCTTCTGCATTTCCTGCAAACAATACGTAGGGACACAGTTTCATATTTTATCAATTTTTATATGATCTTCTTTATTCCTCAACTTACTGATACAGCCTGCCTTCCCATTAATTTCCATTCCCCGTTTTCTTTTATCCAAACCAGCATCATCGCAAAATTCAGATCCGTTACCGTGCCGTCTTTCTTATTTTCTTTTGCTTTAAAAAGGTAACGAACGATGGCAGTATTCTCTTCAATAAATATCTTGATGCCGGAAACAGCCGTATCAGTATAATTTGAAAGGTTATGGCTTACACCCTTAATCATTTCTGATCTGTTTTGCAGGTTGCCATGCGAATGGCCATAAGAAACAGTTTTAGCCAACAAGGTCTCCAACGTTGCGCTGTCTTTCGAACCGAACACTGTATGACTCAGCAAATATGTTTTTTCCGTAAGTTCCTTTTCGTCTTTGTTCTGCGCATTTACCGCTGTCAGAACCATCAAAAAAATAAAACTGAATAATGCTTTCATTGATCAATTATTTACAGCAGCATTTTTTCTGCATTCATTAATAATAGTATCCACTTTTTCTTTGGTCAGATGTTCACGATAATGTTTTCCCATTTGCATCATGGGGGCATAACCGCAGGCACCTAAACATTCCACTGTTTTCAAAGTAAATAAACCGTCTGCACTGGTCTCGCCCGGTTTGATCCCTAATTTCTCACCTATATATTTGATGATATCGTCACTGCCGCGCAGCATACATGGTCCTGTCTGACAAACTTCAAACATATATCGGCCTACAGGTTTTAAATTATACATGCTGTAGAACGTCGCTACTTCATATACCTCAATTGGTTTTAATTGCAAGATCTCGGCTACATAATCCAATGTCTCTTCACTTAACCAGTTACCAAAACTTGCCTGAGCCAGATGCAATACCGGCAATAAAGCACTTTTCTGTTTTCCTTCCGGATAACGAGCCACTAATCTTTTAAACTCTGTGAGTTGTTCTTCGTTAAACTTCATACCAATTCGACAATTTATTAATTCGACAATTCGACAATTCAATTGGCACATTGCCAAATTACCGAATTGAATAATTATTATGCATCCAATTCTCCTGCGATCAAATTCAAACTGCTCATCGTGATCACAGCATCACTCAGCATTGCACCCTTCGTCAATTCACTATAGGCCTGATAATAAATAAAACATGGCCTGCGGAAATGTAAACGATAAGGTGTTCTTCCGCCATCGCTTACCAAATAAAATCCCAGTTCACCATTCGCACCTTCTACTGAATTATATACTTCACCTTTTGGAATTTCTGTTTCACCCATGATGATCTTAAAATGCCAGATCAATGCTTCCATCTTCGTGTACACATCTTCTTTCTCCGGCAGATAATATTCCGGAATATCTGCATGAAAAACTTCTGCTTCAGTTCCTTTAAACTCCTGCACTTTTCTGTACGCCTGTTCAATGATGCTTAAGCTTTGCCACATTTCTTCTTCACGAACTAAAAAACGATCGTAATTATCCCCTGTTTGTCCAACGGGGACAATAAAATCAAAATCCTCATAACTACTGTATGGCGAATGTACTCGCACATCATAATCAACACCTGTTGCACGAAGATTTGGACCTGTGAATCCGTAGTTCAATGCACGCTCCTTGCTGATACCACCTGTATGCAGTAAGCGATCCATAAATATGCGGTTGCGCAAACAGAGCCCTTCAAACTCTTTCAGCACTTTCGGATATTCTTTTAAGAATTTCTCGAGTTTCGTAAATGCTGTAGCTGTGAAATTCCTTTCAAAACCGCCAATACGCCCAATATTAGTAGTAAGACGGGAGCCGCATATTTCTTCATAGATCTCATAAATTAATTCACGGTATTGCATTACATAAACAAATCCGGTAAATGCACCTGCATCTACCGCAACAATGGAATTACAGATCAAATGGTCCGAGATCCTCGCCAATTCCATGATGATCACACGTAAATAATCAACACGTTTCGGTGTTTTTACTTTCAATAATTTTTCACAGGTCAGATGCCATCCCATATTATTGATCGGACTGCTGCAATAATTCAATCGGTCCGTTAAGGTTGTAATTTGATACAAGGGTCTGCGCTCAGCGATCTTTTCAAAAGCACGATGTATATAACCGATCGTTTGTTCTGCCGATACGATCCTTTCACCGTCCAGTTCCAGGATATTCTGCATTACACCATGTGTTGCAGGATGCGTTGGACCCAGATTCAAAGTATTCGTTTGTTTCTCTATCGAGCCTTCAGGCAGTATAATATGATGTTGCTGTTCTTGCATTTTCTATTTGATGTTACCGGCTTTTATTTTTCGTCAAATCTGTCCTTTTGACAATTATTGTATTCTTATATCATTTCTCATTTTTCTGATCTTTCACTCTTTTAATCGCTTCAGCAATATTCGTCATGATACCCACGGTTATCACACCCTGCCAAAATCCGGTTCCGTGGATCCACATGGTTTCAGGCAGAAACGTAATACAAATAATAGCGAAAAGCAAAACACAGTTCAGTATCACTAATTTGTACTTCGTCAAAAAGATATATACTTTAGTCATAATTTTCCATTCATACTAAATAATACTTCCGCCCCTTCCAAACATTTCATCATCCTTATCAACCCTTGTCTGATCTTCCATCGGGAATTCCTTTCGCATCGGAAAATAATTCATCTCATCCACATTTAATATTCTTTTCAGATTAGGATGTCCCACAAAGTTTACTCCGAAGAAATCGAATGTTTCTCTTTCCATCCAGTTGGCTGCTGAAAATAATTTTGTTGCCGTGAAGACATCCGGCTTTTCACTGCTTGTAAATACTTTAAAACGAATACGCACATTTTCAACAAGATTATGCAAATGGTATACTATTGCCAGTTCTCTCCCCTTATCATCAGGATAATGCACTGCACAGAGATCCGTCAAAAATTGGAAATGCAATGATTCTTCATCATACAAAAACTGCAGCACTTTTAAATTCATCTCCTTGGGTGCTTCAAAAGAAAGCATTTCATAAGGTTCATCAAAATTGGTGAGGGCATCACCGAATTTCTCAATCAACTTATTTTTTATCAGTTCGTTGTTTACTGCCATACCCAACCCCTAAAGGGGCTATTGATTTTTGTTAATTTATATTGTTTCCCACATTCTCCTTCAGGGAGTTAGGGGTTTTATTCTATTCCGTAAGTATCTAATAATGCTTTGTATTGTGTACTGTTTCTTCGGCGAATACTTTCCTGTCCAACCAGTTCCTGAATCTTCATAAATCCATCCAGGATCGCTTCCGGACGGGGAGGACAACCCGGCACATAAACATCTACCGGTATGATCTGATCAATGCCCTGCAATACGCTATACGAATCAAAGATCCCACCACTGCTTGCACAGGCTCCAACAGCTAAAACCCATCTTGGCTCTGCCATCTGAAGATACACTTGCCTTAAAACAGGTCCCATTTTTTTCGCAATCGTTCCCATAACCATCAAAAGATCACATTGTCTGGGCGTAAAAGCCATACGCTCAGCGCCAAATCTTGCCAAATCATAATGGGCAGCAGCTGTTGCCATGAATTCAATACCGCAGCAGGAAGTGGCGAAAGGCAAAGGCCAGATAGAATTTTTCCGGGCCAGCCCTACTACATCACTCAATTTGGCTGTAAAAAAACCATCGCCGGTATATCCTGCAGGTGCTTCAGTTACACTAATGGCACTGGAGGTAACGGCTTCTTTAGGATGAATATTAAAACGTACTGGACGCATATTTATAATGTTGAATTTTGAATGCTAAATTTTGAATGATCTTTTCATTTACAATTTAACATTCATCATTTAAAATTGTTTTTAGTCTTCCCAGGTCAGTGCACCTTTCTTAATGATATATATAAATCCAACCAGGAAAAATGCAACAAACATCAATACGGCTTCAAATCCGCCCCAACCCAAAGCTTTAAAGTTAATGGCATAAGGATAAAAAAATATCACTTCCACGTCAAATAATACAAACAAAATAGCCACTAAAAAATATTTAATGGCCATGGGCTGACGAGCATCACCGTGGGTAGCGATACCGCTGGTGAAACTGGCCAATTTATCGCTTGTTTTACGCTTAGGACCAACCCATGCCGATAATCCAATCATAAAAGCCACAAATCCTGCTGCAAAGATCAATTGTATACCTATTGGGAAATAATTGGCAGCAGTACTCTCAGTTGCATCTAATAATAAGGGAAGCCAATTCATGGGATCTGCTTTTGAAATGAGCTGCAAAAATAAGACAGCCAAGCATACAAAAGAAAAACTCCTCAGATTAGAGGAGTTTTTTTTGTATTTAATTAATTTGTGCCTGTACCTGCTGGTTTTTTAGCCGCAGGTTTCCCTGATTTGGCAGGTGGCGGATTCAATGCCTTTTGCAATACATCTTTCGTTTTTAAAATAAAATCATTTTCTTCTCCCGGATTTGGATACAAAGCCAGCATTTTATCGCAAACTTCCATTGCCTTTACATTGTCTTTCAATTTTTCGCCATAATACACCAAAAGGAAATAATAATTAGTAAAGATCGATTTTCGATTTTTATCAATATCCTTCAAGAAAAAATCATTCTGTTGTAAAATAGGATCAATAGCAGTTGCGGTATCAATTCCTTTAGCAGCCCTCACATTAAAATTATAACCCTGCGGTTTATCGGGAAATGCGGTGATATAATTTTTTGAAATGGTCATTGTTTGTACATAATCTTTTGCATTAAAAGCTGCATTCGCAAGATTATAGTAATCAACCTCGCCTGGCCCCCCTTTTAATTCAACAATTTTCTGATACCATTTTAATTGCTCGGTATATAATTTTGCTCTTCCACAAATAAATGCCCCCTGATTAGCATAAGCTAATTTATTGACCCTGCTTGTATCAGCAGCTATTGCTTTTTCCAAAAGGTCTAAAGCCTCCTTTTCATTTCCGATAAATTTAGTGAACACTTTTGCTGCCAGATCATAATCATCAGGCGTAATGGTACTTGCAGGTGTATTTGCAAAATATTTTTCAGCATATAATTTAGCCTGCACCGAATCTCCCAACCTGTCATAATTGTATGCATACAGAATATTCAAATGTGGTATGGTATTAACTCCTACTGTAGCTTCAATTTCTTTTGTTTTTGCAAGGGATTCATTGTATTTGCCTGCACGGAATAAATACTCTGCATAATAAAGATCATTGACTGGATCTTTATCTGCATATTGTAGAAATTTATCAAGATATTCTTTCGCTTTGTTTACATCCCTTTCGGCATAGTATCTGAAAAAAGAAAAGTAAGGAAGCGGAAAAGTAGGATCAGCAGAAATAGCACTATTGAATGCAGCCTCAAATGCATCTTTATTATTCTGACTTAAATAGATCTGACCGATCTGATAAAAAGCGATCACATTTTTTGGGTCACGAGTTATTGCATTTAAAAAAGAATTCACTGCTTCGCCTCCATTCTCAGAACCCAATTTACGATAGCACTTGCCCATATTATTATAAATATCAGGATTGGTCTTATTGATCTCCGCTGCATGTTTTAATTTTTCAATTCCATATAAAGGATCTCCGTTCACAATACCGCCATCGGCATTGGCGCGACCGATCGCATTTAAGATATCAGCATTATCGCCCTTCTTTGTTTTGGTGGCAGTGATAGCTTGTTCAAATTTTTGTTTGGCACTGTTCTGATTACCCCCTTCCAGCAATTCAACATGCCCCATACCTACCCAAATGAAAGGATCATTCACACCATCAGCCAAAGCTTTTTGATAAATGGCTTTCGCTAAAGCCAGTTCCGCAGGGCTTGGGTCTCCCGTTCCTGACAGTATCGCCTGACCATACCAATATATTGTTTGCGGGTCTTTCGAATTAGCGTCATACAGCTTCTTCATGATCTCACTGGCCGTCTTATTCTTCTTATAGTTCATATTCTTGATAGCCTCTGCAATTGTCTGGGCATTCAAAAAATTAACAGCTACCAATGCTGCAACAAAAAAAGTAATGATCTTCTTCATCATGTTTCGTTTAAGTTATAAAGGTTACTCTTGCTCTTTTATTTTACTGTTACGCTTTAAAAAACTCATTTTAGCCGGTGCCAATCCCGAGCGCCTGAAAATCAATTGTCCTCTTTCCAGACTCATGAAATTCACAAAACCCGTTCCCAACCCAACCGCATTTTCTTTTACAATATAGTACAAAGGCCTTGCTAAAGAATATTGACCAAATGTGATAGTCGACTGTGATGGCTTGGCAAACATATCTTTTTCAATGCATTTTACACATTCTATCAATGCCAAACGCAATTTACTTAAATCTTCTTTTTGTTTAGGTTCATCAATATTGCCCACCCAGCTCAATCCAACAAAACCGATCGCATTCTCATTTTTTTTGATCGCTTCGATCACTGCATCACTCCCGTTCACCGCAACAACATTTTTACCGAATGATGCTCCTCTTAATACACTATCCTGCAAATATCTTACCGAACTGGTGGCATTCTTACCATCCATGATCGCAATCGTATTTTTTTTACCGCTCAGTATATCTTTCAGGTCAGCCATCGTAAAAACACTGTCTTTCGAATGAATATTCACGATCACAGCAACTGCATCATAAGCTACCAATGCTACCTGTGCCTGAAAGGATAATTTATTTTCAAAGTATGCCGTTTCATCTTTCGATAAACCCCTCGCTACAACGATCATCCTGGTACTGTCTTTCATCAGATCCTTAAAACATTCCACCTCGGGTTTATATGAGGCGATGATATTGGTTTCAGGATAAGAAGAATGATACACTTTGATCTCCTGCTCCATTACCGGCCTGAAACTTTCATCCACACTGATATAGATCGTCCCTTTTTTAGGTGTGTCCGTTTGGATGGCTGTTTTATCAGATTCGTTTTTACAGGATACTGATAAAAAAATGTACAGCGTTAAAAAATAAAATATTCTCTTCATTTAATATTCCTTCTTTATTCCGCGATACAATCTAAAACCTCCATATAATAAGCAGATCGCACCAAAAAAATAACTGAATGATCTGCCCCATGCATCGTTTAAAGCGATCACCTGGCTTATTTTCCATTTATCTCCAAAGAACAATACTGTTGCCATGGCAAGATATAATATTGCCATCGTAAAATCTCTGACAGAACGCATTAAACTAAAACTTTTTCTCTGCTTATCTCGGTAATCGTTTTCCATTGATCAATAAATTCAAATCGGGTTGGGCAATTTAGATAATTATTTTATTCACTTGCTACAAATGTCACTGGTAATTTACAGAATACAGGAACTTTTCTTCCGTTTTGCATTCCGGGTTTCCATATCGGCATCTTTTTAATGACCCTGATCACTTCTGCATCCAGATCGGCTCTGGCATGCTGAACGATTTTCAGATCACTGATATTTCCTTCTCTGTCCACAACGAATTCAGCTATTACCACCAGCTTTTGTGCATCTTCCATATCATCGGGCTGCTTTAGATTTCTTTGCATGAACTTTAAAAACGCTTCCATTCCACCGGGAAATTCAGGCATGAATTCAGCATGATAAAATATCTCTTTTTCCTCTGTTAACTCCGTTGTTGCAACATTTAAATTATTTCCCTTTGATGCCGGTTTTACAATTTCGTCGGGAGAAACATCCTCTCCATTTATATTTTGATCACCGATCACAGTTTTGGCAAGCTCAGTTATCGTTGGCAAACTGTCTTTTACTTTATTGTCCTCTACCACAATAATATTCTGATACTTTTTTTCAGCTAATTGTTTGGGCTGTTTGATCTTTTCTTTTGGTTTCTCAACAGGTTCATCCTGTTTTAATTTCATCTCCACCAGTTTCAGTGAATCAAAATTTTCTATCATAAAACCTCCCTTCCGGTGTGGCACTTTCCAGCTTTGCAAAAAAGCGAATACTAGCACCAATAAAAAAGTAACCAACAAAGATTGTTTTAATCTTCTATTGTAGTGCCTGCGTAATTCGTAAGCACCATATGCTTTGTTCTTGTTTTCAAATAAAATATCTAACACATCGCTCTGTAAGATGAGTTCGGATTTCATACATTTATTTTTTAATGATGAGAAAAATAAAACAGAGCGCTGTGTTTATATTGAGATGCAGGGTTAGAAAAATTCCATACTATAAAATGTTATTTAATATTAAACAAAATAAAATGGCAGTTTAACTGGGGAATTGCCCTATGCAGAACAGTTTTAAGACAAGTGCTTTTTCTTCATACCAGCTTTGTATCTTCTTCGTACCCGCTTCGGACTAAGTCCGTTAAATAAGGGACTTAGTCCGAAGCAGATATTAAAGAGCCAATAAGCAAACCTGTTTCAAGTACCCCAATGACGGGGCTAACCTTTCAAACGATTAGGGGAAAATTCCCATAATACAATCATGGAATTAGCTTCCGTAAAAAAATATTTATTTAACTAAGTGCCTATCCGTTTTCAATATATTTTTGCCACATGAAGATTTTAATGGTATGCCTCGGTAATATTTGCCGAAGCCCTCTGGCGGAAGGGATTTTAAGGAACAAGGCTAAAAAAGCAGGATTACACTGGACCATTGACAGTGCCGGCACAGGCAATTATCATATTGGAGAAGCCCCTCATCGTTTATCGCAGAAAGTTTCTAAATTAAATGGGGTTGATATATCTTTTCAGCAGGCAAGACAGTTTCATAAAAATGATATGAAGCATTTCGATAAGATCTATGTGATGGATTCGGATAATTATGAAGAAGTAAAAACCATCAGTCAGGATCAGTGGAATCAAGATAAAGTCGACCTTTTACTGAATGAATTGCATCCCTTCGAAAACAGAGAAGTACCGGATCCCTGGTACGGCACTGAAGAAGCCTATCATCGTGTTTATAAACTATTGGATCTGGCCTGTACTGCAGTTATAAAAAAATACGAAGTAGTAGAAATTAAAAAATAATAAATACCTTTTCCAGCATAATTATTTACATGTCTAAACCAAGTTTACCGCAGGGAACAAGAGATTTTAATGCCGAAACAGTTCGCAAACGCAACTATATTTTTAATACGATCCGTTCTGTGTTTGAAGTATATGGCTTTCAGCCTTTGGAAACACCGGCTATGGAAAACCTGGATACTTTAATGGGAAAATATGGTGATGAAGGCGATAAGCTGATCTTCAAAATTTTAAATAATGGTTTGGATAATACAGCCAAACAGCAGCAGGCAAAAGATGATTTTGAAAAAATACTGAGTGGAAAAAATGCCAAGGGAATCACTGAACGTGCTTTACGGTACGATCTTACCATCCCCTTTGCACGCTATGTGGCCATGAATCATGGTCAGCTGACCTTCCCATTTAAACGTTATCAGATACAACCCGTGTGGAGAGCCGATCGTCCGCAACGGGGCCGCTACCGCGAGTTCTATCAATGCGATTGTGATGTGGTGGGGAGCTATTCTTTGCTGAATGAAGTAGAACTTGCCCATATTTATGCAACGGCTTTTGAAAAATTAGGTGTTGCGGTAGAGATTAAGATCAATAGCCGAAAAATATTAGCAGCACTGGCTGAACTATGCGGCGGTGCCGAAAAGATGATCGACATTACCATTGCCATTGATAAATTGGATAAGATAGGAATTGAAAAAGTAAAAGATGAATTGATACAAAGAGGATTGAATGAATCGCAGATCGATATCATTGAAAAATATTTATCTATCAGCGGCAATAACCATGAAAAATTACTTGCGATCAGATCATTAGCCGGCGATAATGCAACGGCTAAAAAAGGAATTGACGAAATTGAATATCTGCTGAACTATTCACTCCCGACTCCGGATTCCCGACTCTCGATTGACTTCACATTAGCTCGTGGTCTAAACTATTATACCGGCATCATCTTCGAAGTAAAAGCAAAAGGCATTCAGATGGGAAGCATTGGCGGCGGCGGACGTTATGATGATCTTACCGGCACATTCGATGTTCCTAATATTCCCGGTGTGGGTATCTCTTTTGGAGTTGACCGCATCTACGATGTGATGGAAGAATTGAACTTGTTTCCTGAAACTGTACAAACTGCTACGCAGGTCCTGTTTTTCAATTTGGGAGAAGCAGAAAGTAAAGCGGCTTTCGGTTTGATGCAGCAATTGCGTGCCAAGAATATACGCTGCGAAATGTATCACGAACAAACAAAATTCGATAAGCAGTTCAAATATGCTGATAAGAAACAAATTCCCTATGCAGTTATTATCGGCACTAAAGAATTGGAAGAAGGAAACTGCAACCTTAAAAATCTGAGGGAAAGTACACAGCAAACACTCACCAACGGACAATTACTCGACTTTAAATTTTAGCAACGCCCTTCTGGCACAGTATTAGACAATGCTTCATGAATCATTGAATCATGAAAAAACCACTGTTTCTGGCAGCCATCTGTATTTTATTGCTAACGGCCTGCAGCAAGAAAATGCATCCTACCGCAATTACACCTGTTACGCCATCTGAAATTCCCCCGGCATCTGTATCAGGTGCAATGATTGTAATGGATGGATATGGAAATATACGCACCCCTCAAAATAGACTTCCCGCTGAAGCAAATATAAAAAGCGATTATACCCGATCAGTAAGAGGTTTTACACCCAACCAGATCGCAAATCTTAAATTCCGTTATCAAACAGTACCAGCAAGGATATTGTATGTGCCTGATAGCTACACTTTAAAATCTTTACGTGGTGTGTACTGTGTATACAAGAAAAAATTCTGGTATTGGAAAAATGAAGATGGATTGTTCTACCTTGATGAAACCTATTACAAATGACCCTCAAATAAAAATCCTTACACCCATCAAGATGTAAGGATCGAAAAGAAAAGATCGGTTATACTATTTTATCGAACAGTAAATTGTTTCAATTTATTCTTCAGGGCTTCGGGTCTTGTAAATACCAATGCTGCTGCATCTTTACTGCCTTCTAAATGATAGCCCATTGCATCTATCACAACACCCACCACTTTCTTTGCATCATCTCTTTTAAAAACAGCTGTCCCCTGAAATGCTATCACTGAAAATGTATCAACACCTAATTTCTCCAACACGGAAGTTCCTGCAGAAGAATTAGAAGTCAGTACACCACCTTCAATAGTAACTGCTATTTCAGTAACCACACTTCCATCCGGGAATCTGTATTTACCGGTATACTGTTGTAAAGTTGAATCCTGTGCATTCACTGCAACAAAAAAACACATCACCAAAAAAGAAAGAAACATTTTTTTCATACTGCAAGATTTGATTATTGTGATTTGAAGATAAAAACTTTTTATATACAACAATACTAATTTATTGCTTGCAAATTCTCAAAAATGATCGCAGCACCCTGCCCTACCCCCACACACATCGTTGCCAAGCCGTATTTAGCTTTCCTTTTTTTCATTTCATGCAATAATGTGGTAGCCATTCTGGCACCACTGCAACCTAAGGGATGCCCCAAAGCAATGGCGCCGCCATTTACATTCACCTTCGCCGCATCGAGATTCAATTCCCGGATGCAGGCAATGGACTGAGAAGCAAATGCTTCATTCAGTTCGATCAGATCTATATCAGCAATAGATAAACCAGCACGTTGCAGGGCTTTCAGTGATGCGGGAACAGGACCAATCCCCATGATCGAAGGATCAACACCTGCGACTGCACTACTCACCACCCTCGCCAATGGTTTCAACGAAAACTGTTTTACTGCCTCATCACTTGCCAGCAATAATGCAGATGAACCATCATTGATGCCGGATGAATTTCCTGCAGTCACGGCGCCATTGCTTGCAAAAGAAGGTTTCAATGCTGCTAATTTTTCCATAGAGGTTTGACGGGGGTGTTCATCTTTATCAAAAATTGCAGGTTGCCCGTTTTCAATGATATCAACAGGAATGATCTCCGTATTCCATCTTTTGGTTTCTAATGCAGTAAAATACTTTTGCTGTGATGAGAATGAAAATGCATCCTGTTCTTCTCTTGAGATATTCCATTGCTTTGCTACATTCTCTGCTGTTTCGCCCATCGTATAAGGATGATAGTGTGCTGCTAGTTTTTGATTAATAAAACGCCAGCCCATGGTACTGTCAAAGGTTTCCGCTTTTCTGCCCCATGCTGTATCCGCTTTTGCTGTAACAAAAGGCGCTCTCGTCATACTTTCAACCCCTCCTGCTATATATAGCATCCCTTCATTGCATTGAATAGCCCTTGCAGCATCCATTATTGCCTGCAGACCGCTTGCACATAATCTGTTCACCGTGATCCCGGCAACTGTTGTTGGCAAGCCCGCCAGCAATGCCGCCATCCTGGCCACATTGCGGTTATCTTCTCCTGCCTGATTGGCTGCGCCTGCGATCACATCTTCGATCCTGTTCACATCAATGGAAGGGTTTCTTTTGATGAGTGCCGAGATCACTAATGCCAGCATATCATCGGGCCGTACAGCCGACAATTTGCCTCCGTATCTGCCAATGGGTGTTCTTACTGCATCAATGATATAACAAGCTTTCATATGAGAATTGATTGGTAACTGCAAAGATTAATACAATTCTGCTGCACGGCAAAAGCACTTAGGGGCAAAACCTTACTTTTGCGGCATGTCAACACTTACAAATATTCGTGACCTTTCATTAGAACAATTAGGAACTTATTTCGAATCGATCGGCGAAAAGAAATTCCGTGTAAAACAGGTCTACGAATGGCTATGGCAAAAACATGCTTTTAGTTTCGATGACATGACCAATCTGAGTAAAGATCTCCGAAATAAACTTTCTGCTGATTTTTCATTCCCTGTTCTAAAGACCGATACTGTTCAAACAAGTGATGACGGTACCATCAAAAGCAGATTCAAGACCTTTGATGGTCATGCGATCGAAGGAGTTTTGATCCCAACAGAAGAAAGAAAAACGGCTTGCGTAAGCTCCCAGATCGGTTGCAGTTTGAGTTGTAAATTCTGTGCTACGGGTTATATGGACCGAAAAAGAAACCTGAATTTTGATGAGATCTATGATCAGGTAGTATTAATCAATCAACAGAGTGAGAAGAACTATGAAAAGAAATTAAGCAATATTGTTTTCATGGGAATGGGTGAACCTTTACTCAATTACAATAATGTTTTGAAAGCAATTTCCAGGATCACAGCTGAAGATGGATTATTCATGAGCCCCAAAAGAATTACCGTATCAACTGCAGGAGTTGCTAAGCAAATAAAAAAATTGGGTGATGATAAAGTCCGTTTCAAATTAGCACTATCGCTGCATGCGGCAAATGATAAAAAAAGAAACGAGATCATGCCCATCAATGAAACCAATAATATTCAGGAATTGATCGAGGCATTGAATCATTTTTATAAACAAACAGGCAATGAGATCACCTTCGAATATATCCTGTTGAAAAACTTTAATGACTCTCAACAGGATGCCGAAGAACTCATCAAGATCTATCGCCAGGTTCCTGCCGATCTCGTTAACATCATTGAATACAATCCTATCGATGCATTTCAATTCACCAAACCCGATGAAGAAAGCATTCAGAATTTCATGGGACATCTTGAGAAGAACAGAGTGAATGCCAGACTGCGTCGTAGTCGCGGTAAGGATATCGATGCAGCATGCGGACAATTGGCCAATAAAAAATAAACTGCTCCACTTTTATATTGTATCTCACCGATTTTATCTGGGTTTCACCTATAATGGCTGACATTCGCTGCAAATATTTTATTTTGGTTAAACTTAGGCATTGGGGCAAAGTCATTATACCGAATAAACCCTTAAACATGAAAAAATCAATATTATTAAGCATCAGCATAATGGCAATGATTTGCATTGTAAATGCCCAGAATGCTCCTAACAATAATGGACAACATCCCGGAATGAGGGTAATGAAGGACAGCAGTTTCAGGAAAGACCATCCCGGAATGCCTGGAAATTTTGCTCAGGATAATCGCTTTCAGGGCGGTAAATTCAATCAGGGTTTTCCCGGAAAAGGCAGAATGGGAATGCTGGCAGCACTGCACCCAAGTCCCGAACAAATAACAAAGGGAAAAGCGATCATTGAAGATTTTCATAAACAATTAGCCGAATTACAGAAGAACGATAAAATTTCTCTGGGCGAATACAAGACCAAATTAGCAGCATTACAAAAAGATCGTAAAACAAAATTACTGGCATTATTGACCGACAAGCAAAAAGAGCAGATCGCTCAGCGTAAGAAAAATACAGAGATCAATGCACAGGTTAGAAATGTAGCATTTTTGGAAAGAATGAAATTGACATTAGGGCTTAGTGAAGATCAGGTTACAAAAATTAAAGCAGGTCAAACTTCCTTTAAGAGTAAAATAAAAGCGATCCGTGAAAATGATAATTTATTACCTGAACAAAAGAAAGAAGAACTAAAAACCCTGATGGCACAAAGAAAAGATTTTGTCAAGGCTTTATTGACCCCCGATCAGCAATCTAAAGCAGATAGTTTAAGAAAAAATTTCAGAGGAAGATGGAATATGAACGACCATAATCCTCCGGTAAGATAGTTTTTTTCATATACAGCCCCCATAGATGAGCCCTTTCTCTTATTGAGAAGGGGCTTATTTTTTATTTTAATAACAATGCAGTCAGAAGCTACTTATCAGGCCAAGATAGAAACTGTATTTTTAAGATCCAAATACCCAAAATGTTGTTCTTGTGATATTTATCAGTTCAAGACTTCGAAAAAATATGAACTTTTGCATGTCTTAAGCAATCAATTACCTTATATAAATTTTAAATCGATTATGTCTAAAGCAATTTATATTGCCTCTTCAGAACCTTACAGCGGTAAAACCCTGATCGCATTGGGTTTGATGCATATGCTGGCAGGTAAAACAAAGAAAATAGCCTATTTCAAACCCGTGATCAACGAAGCTCCTGAGAACAGCAAGGATATACATATTGAAACGATCGTAGCACAGTTTGGATTAACGCTTGACTATAAGGATATGTATGCATTTACAAGAGATCAGGTACTTCATTTCAGAAGTGAAGGAAATACGGCACTAGTGATCGATAAAGTAATTGCCAAATATAAAAAACTGGAGGAAACACATGATTTCGTGTTAGTGGAAGGGACTGATTTCTTAGGTGAAGGATTAACTTTCGAATTTGATGCCAATATTGCCATTGCAAAAAACCTGGGTATTCCTGTTATCTTAATTGCAAATGGCTCAGGAAAGAATGCAGATGAGGTAGCAACCAGTATCTTAACAAGCTATCAAAGCTTTCATGATAAAGAAGTGCAGGTATTGGCTGCTGTTGCTAATAAGATCAGCCCGGACATTGCATTTGAACTAAACACAACACTTCGCAATAAGTTACCGAAAGACGTTTTATTCAGCGTTATTCCTTTAATTAAAGATCTCTGCAATCCAACGATGAAAGAGATCGTAGAATCAGTAAAAGGTAAATTATTATTTGGCGAAGCACTGCTTTCCAATCAGGTAGATCATGAAATTGTGGGTGCCATGCAATTGAGAAATTGCTTGACAAGATTAAAAGAAAACACATTGGTAGTAACCCCCGGCGACAGGGCCGATATCATTGTTGCCATGCTGCAAGCCAATCTTTCGAAGAATTATCCCAAAGTAGCCGGCATGATCCTTACAGGTGGCCTGGAGCCCGAAGATCCGATCGTAAAACTGATCGAAGGCTTACAAACCGTTGTTCCTATCGTGCAGGTAGAAACAGGAACATTTGAAACAGTTACCATGGTGGGTGCAACAAAATCAAGGATCTACCCCGATAATAAACCAAAGATCGAATTAGCTATCAGTACTTTTGATAAATACATCGATACAAAAGCTTTTGAAGACCGGTTGATCACATTCAAGTCCGAAGGTATTACGCCAAGAATGTTCCAATATCAATTACTGAAAAGGGCGAAATCACATAAAAAACACATTGTATTACCCGAAGGAAATGATGACAGGATCCTAATGGCTGCGGCCCGGCTCATCAAAACAAATGTTGTTGATCTCACTATATTAGGCAATAAGGAAGAGATCAAATCTGCAGTAAAAAGATTGAATCTCAGTTTCGACTTAAATACGGTCAATATCATCAATCCTGCCGAATCACCCCTCTTCGAAGAATACGTTGAAACATTGTATGAGCTTCGAAAAGCCAAGAATGTAAATCTTGAAATGGCAAAAGATCTGATGACCGATGTTTCTTATTTCGGAACAATGATGGTGTATAAGGGTCATGCAGACGGAATGGTTTCAGGAGCATTGCATACAACTCAACATACCATTCGTCCTGCTTTACAATTTGTAAAAACAAAGGCAAATGTTTCAACGGTTTCATCTGTCTTCTTCATGTGCCTGGAAGACAGGGTTTGTGTGTTTGGTGATTGCGCCGTGAATCCCAATCCAACTTCAGAAGAATTGGCAGAGATAGCCATTTCATCTGCAGAAAGCAGCCTGATGTTTGGTATCGATCCTAAAATTGCCATGCTCTCTTATTCATCTGGAACATCCGGTCAGGGTGAAGATGTCGAGAAAGTTCGCAAAGCAACAGAGATCATAAAGAAATTAAGACCTGATCTGAAAGTAGAAGGGCCTATTCAATACGATGCCGCCGTTGATCCTGCAGTTGGAAAACAAAAAATGCCTAACTCTCAGGTGGCGGGACAGGCTAGCGTTTTGATCTTCCCAGATCTTAACACAGGTAACAACACTTATAAAGCCGTGCAAAGAGAAACCGGGGCATTAGCGATCGGGCCTATGTTGCAGGGATTAAATAAACCGGTCAATGATCTCAGTCGCGGATGTACAGTTGATGATATTTATAATACAGTGATCATTACCGCTATTCAAGCACAACAATAATTTTAGTATGAACATATTTGTTATTAATTCCGGGAGTAGTTCTATAAAATATCAGCTCATCAAAATGCCTGAAGCGCTTTTGATCTGCAGCGGATTGGTAGACAGAATTGGATTAGAAAATTCAAGCATTACACATAAGACCTATAAGGATTCTGTTGAGAAAGTTTATAAAGAGACTTTGGAAATTGATGACCATGCAGCAGGACTGAAAGAAGTTGCAAGATTGTTAACTGATGAAGAATCCGGTGTTATTAAAAACCCTGATGAAATACAAGTTGTGGGACACCGAGTAGTACATGGCGGCGAAAGTTTTGCTTATACAACCATCATCTCTCATGCAGTAAAAGAACAGATCAAGAAATTATTCCCATTAGCGCCTTTGCATAATCCACCCAACTTTCTGGGTATCGAAGTATCAGAAAAAATATTCACCAAAGCAAAACAGGTAGCCGTTTTTGATACTGCTTTTCATCAAACCATGCCCGAAGTTGCTTATCGCTATGCCATACCGAATAATTTCTATCACGAATTCGGAATCAGGTCATATGGGTTTCATGGAACCAGTCATAAATATGTTTCTGAAAAAGCGGCTGAATATTTACATAAAGAAAATGCAAAGATCATTACTATTCATTTGGGTAATGGATGTAGTATGGCAGCAGTAGATTCAGGAAAATGTGTGGATACTTCCATGGGATTGGGAACTCAAAATGGTTTGATGATGGGAACAAGATCGGGTGATATTGACCAGTCTGCCATTTTCCATTTAGTGAATCAATTGGGATACGATATCGACCAGGTCAATAATATCCTGCTGAAGAAAAGCGGTATGCTGGGTTTAACCGGATTCAGTGATATGCGCGATATACGCGCAGAAATAGAAAAAGGAAATAAAGATGCGGCTTTAGCCTACGATATGTATGCTTATAAGATCCGAAAATACATAGGGTCTTATACAGCTGTTATGAATGGATTGGACGCCATTGTTTTTACAGCAGGCGTAGGAGAGAATGATTCACTTACCCGAAAATTGGTTTCCTCAAATTTGGAATATCTAGGTATCCACTTCGATGAAAATAAAAACAACGAATCTGCAAAAGGCATCAGAGAAATAAATACAACTGATTCGCCTGTCAAAATATTGATCATTCCTACAAATGAAGAACTGGAAATTGCTCGTCAGTGTTATACACTGCTCAATAATTGATCTTATTGTAACTGCATATTTTAATTAGAAAAAGACTGCTGTAAGTTTCCTTACAGCAGTCTTTTATTTTGGTACAGAAAAATGGTAAACACCCGAACCTAGTTTTAAAACAATATATCCATCTTCAGTACCTGAAACCTTAATATCCTTATTTGCACTCAAAGGTTGATCTGCTTCTGTGACCGATGCAGCATTTAGAGCAGGTATAAAAACAGTTGCTGAGGTATTGGCAGGGATCTCAACATCTATCACAGTTTTATCTTTTTCAAGTTTCCATCCGCTACTCAGTTTACCATAATAGGTTTGAAGACTTGCTGAGGCAAATGAAAATCCGCCGCCGATATGAGGTTTTATTTTGATGTGCTTATAGCCTACCCCATCTTCATAAGTATCTAATCCAACCATTTGCCGATACATCCAATCGCCAATGGCTCCATAAGAATAATGATTGAATGAATTCATGCCCGGTGTCTGGAAACTGCTGTCCGGTTTTTGTCCGTCCCATCTTTCCCAAATAGTGGTTGCCCCCATCTTTACCGGATACAACCAGGAAGGATATTTTTCCTGCAACAAAAGTGTATATGCTACATCATTAAAACCAAAACGTGTAAGTACATGACATAAATAAGGGGTACCTAAAAATCCTGTAGTTAAATGATTGCCGTAACTCTTCACATTATCAGCTAATCTTTGTGCAGCTTGTTCACGCAATGATTCAGGAAGCATATCAAAATTCAAAGCCAATACATATGCGGTTTGCGTTCCGGAAACAAGGCGACCATTGGGTGTAACATATTCTTTGATGAATGCATCTTTTATTTTTTGTAATAAAACAGAATAATTTTTTACATCTTCCTGTTTATTCAACACAATTGCCGCTTTGATCAAAAGCTGAGTTGACTGCGCATAAAAACATTGTGCGATCAGATATTTATCGGTAACAGCTGCACGCCCGTCATTATCGTCATCCGGGCGGTAAAATAACCAATCACCAAAATGAAAACCATAATTCCACAGATCGTTCTTTGCATTCCGATGGATACTTTCCACATAAGACCGCATACTGCTGTATTGATCTTCCAATATTTTCTTATCTCCGTAAGCCAGGTACATATTCCAGGGAATGATCGTTGCCACATCGGCCCAACCCGTACTGCTGGTGGCAGCACCACCTAAAACATTTGGGATCACAAATGGAACAACGCCATCCTGCTGATCGGCAGCAACATCCTTCAACCATTTAGCAAAGAAATTATCGACATTCATATTGAAGGATGCTGTTCTTGAAAAAACCTGTGCATCACCCGTCCAGCCCAAACGTTCATCTCTTTGCGGACAATCAGTAGGCACATCCAGAAAATTCCCTTTTTGCCCCCATTGAATATTGTGCTGCAACTGATTCACCATAGCATTGGAGGATGTGAATGTTCCGGTTGGTTTCATATCAGAATACAAAGCAACAGCTGTAAAATTTTCAGGATCGAGTTCTCCCGGATATCCTTCCACTTTTACAAACCTAAATCCCTGCCAGGTAAAATGCGGTTCAAAAACTTCTTCTTCACCACCCTTTAAGATATAAGTGTTCTGTGCTTTTGCTTTACGCAGATTATCGGTATAAAAATTACCCTGTTTATCTAACACTTCAGCATGTGATAATGTGATGCTGTTGCCTGCAACCCCCTTTACTTTTATTGTAACCCAACCCACCAGATTTTGACCAAAGTCGATCACTTTCTCACCCTTTGGCGTTGTGATAATTTTTATTGCTTTAAATATTTCATGCTTTTTTACTGATTCATTTTGTGTGGCAAGCAAATTGTCTTTCGGTAGATCTGCAAGCTTCACTGCAGCCCAGTCAGCATCATTGAAGCCGGGTAATGCCCATCCTTTTTTTTCTTTTCTGGCATCGATCGTTTCGCCATTATAGATTTCCGAATAAACAATAGAGCCCGTAGAAGATCTCCAGCTATCATCAGATACAATGAGTTCCGATGAGCCATCACTATAAGTGATCTTCATTTGAAATAATAGTGCAATATCCTTTCCATACACATTTACATTATTTGAAAAACCGATAATGCCTCGATACCAGCCACTGCCCAATGTAACAGCAATGGCATTGGCCCCGTTCTTTATAAGGCCGGTCACATCATAGGTTTGATATTGTAAACGCTTTTTATAAGAAGTCCAGCCCGGTGTTAAATAAGCATCACCGATCCTTTGCCCGTTTATTTGTGCTTCATATAAACCATGGGCAGTGATATAAGCGGTTGCCGCTGCTATCTTTTTCTTTGTATTGAACTGTTTTCTGAACAATGGACTTGCGCGCAATGCATCTTCTTCATAACCGGGGTTGATCCATTTAGCTTTCCAGTCCGATGGATCCAGTAAGGCCATCTGAAATGTATTTGTTTCACTCCATGCAGAAACTTTCTCATCATTGTCCCATACCCTTACCTGCCATGCATATTTTTTTTCTGAAACCAATGCCTTTCCTGCATACTCAATTTGAACTGACCGATCCGAATTTACTTTACCGCTATTCCAAACCATCTCTTTCCCTGCAAACACTTTGATCTCATACGCATTTTGCAGAACATTTCTTTTGTTTGCGGCTAATTGCCAACTGAATCGCGGTTTCACTGCATCAATACCAACCGGATCAGTAAGGTTTTCGCATAATAAATTCCTGACAGATACCTGCTCAAAAGACAGGAGCACGAATAGTTGTAAACAAAGAGTAATGATGATCTTCTTCATAAGAAAGCATTGTTAACGAAGTTTATCTTTTTTTATTCAGAAAAACAATAAGAGAAATTATTTTTGTTCACTCTTTGATCTGGATGCGATATTACTTTCCGAAAATGCAGGTTGGATAACTGTGCAGACTATATGCATGTGCGCGGCGATAAGTCTTCCGCCAAAATTTAGAAACTTCTCTATAACCCGATGGCAAAATTTAATCATAGCAAATAATAAGAAATGCCTTGCGGTATTGACACGCCTAGTTTTACGCAGGATATGCAGCATCATTTTATGGTAATAAGATCATTATCTACACATTCATAGTGCAATTAAAATGTATTAGATAATATTTAACAAAACCAGATTAAACCTAGCATAATAATTGAAAATATTCAGGCAACGTTACGATTTTATAAGGAATCTTATTATTCATTGAGTTTTCGATTAACCCTTAAATAACTCTTGTTTGTGGAAAAGCTATTATTAATAATTAGCATGTTATTGCTAATGGCAGAATGGTATCAGCCCCTGATAGCCGAATCCGGAATAAGTGTTAGCGCCCTACTGTTCAGAAATCCTAGCAACGGAAATGGAATAAATACAATGGATCCCTTTTGTTTAAATACTGAACTCCTCTTTTTTTCTCAAAGTTATTGTGGCAGTATTGGTTACCCGCAATACAACAAAACGTATCTGATATCCATTTTATAAAAATCGAGCAGCATGAAAAAATCAATTATTATTTGTTTTGCAGTATTCCTTGTTTATGCCTGTAAACATGAAATTGTAACAACAGGATTAGTACCTACCAATTTGATCTATACCCCAACAAGTACTACAATTGTTTATGGAACAGCCGGCAGTTCTAATGCACCGGCAATAGATAACGGAGTTAATATTGCTTACACTTTAAGCAATACCGGGATTTCAGGGATCAGCATTAATAAATCAACAGGCGTCATTAGCTGGAGTAATATAGTAGCAGCAGGCAGTTATAATATCATAGTTACTGCAGCAAATACTGTTGGCAGCACCACAACAACTTATCTATTGACAATCACTGCAGCTCCTTCGGCACCAACGGCTCTTACTTATTCTCCGTCAAGCAGCACGATCCTTAAAGGAACAGCAGGTAATTCTGCTATACCAACTATAACCAATACCGGTGGCAGTATCACCTATAGCTTAACAGGAACCATCCCTCCAGGAATCACTATCAACAGCAGCACGGGTTCAATTAGCTGGAGCAATGCAGTTACTGCAGGAACTTATACATTGAATGTCGCAGCTGCGAATAATATTGGCAGTACATCTTCAACCTATACGCTAACCGTTACGAACACAGCAACTGTAACTGCACCATCAAGTCTGTCCTATAATCCTGCCAGCAGCAGTGTAACCCAGGGAACAGCAGGTGTTTCTGCTACACCAACAATAAACAATGGATTAGGAACGATCACTTATAGTTTAACCGGGACCATCCCTGCAGGAATCAGTATCAGCAGTAGCACAGGTATCATCAGTTGGAATACAGCAGTTGCAATTGGCAATTACAACCTAAGTATTAATGCCACTAACAGTGCTGGAAATACAAATGCCAGTTATGCACTTACGGTTACTGCAGCATCAACAACATCAACGGTAAGCTTTTCTAAAGATATATTACCGGTACTGTCATCCTCCTGCGGCGGCTGTCATTCCTATACAAAAACCTATGCTGGGGTGACAAGTCATACTACAGGTTGTAATTCAATTCAAAATAAGATAGCTACCACTTATTGTTCGGGAAGCAGAATGCCTCAGGGGTCAAGTCCTTTGTCAGCAACATTCATATCCCTATTCAATACATGGATAGCACAGGGACAACTTAACAATTAGGAAATAAATCATACAGCAGTTATTAATTAAACCTATCGCAATGAAAATTATTTGTTTAATCGCTCTTATCACATTTTTCTTAACAGGCTGTTATTATGATAAGGCCGAATTAACTTATCCTGCTAATATTTCCGCTACCTGCGATACCACTGCTGTAAAGTATAGTGTTGATATCCTTTCTATCATGAGTGCGAATTGTTATTCATGTCATAGCGGAACAGCTGTTTCAGGAGGCGGTATCATATTAGATACTTACACCGGACTAAAAGCTTATGCAAACAATGGCCAATTATTAAACTCTGTTTTGCAAAATGGGAATGTTCCTGCCATGCCATTAGGCAATTCAATGATCTCTTCCTGTGATCTGAACAAAATAAGAGCCTGGATCAATAATGGAACACCTAACAACTAAAAAATACAACATGAAAAAAATTCTTTTTTCCCTTATGATGATCGCTGTTGGAATCACAATGGCGAATGCACAAAAATTGTACGCTACCAAGACCGGCCAATTGAAATTCAATGCCACCGGCGGCGTAGAGGCTATTGCAGCTACGAACAATCAGGTGGATAGTAAAATGGTTGACAAAACCGGACAAATTGTATTTAGTGTTCTCATCAAGGGTTTCAAATTCGACAACCAATTAATGGAAGATCATTTCAATGAGAATTATTTAGAGAGCACCAAATTCCCGAAAGCTGATTTCAAAGGTTTCATCAGCAATGCCAATACGATCGATTTTACTAAAGATGGTAAGTACAGTGTAACTGTTGATGGCACATTAACCATTCATGGTGTTGCTCAAAAAGTTTCAACCCCCGGTTCATTAACTATTGTAAATGGCAAAGTTTCTGTCACCGGCTCATTCAAAATAAAAATAAAAGAATACGGTATAACAGGATTATATATAGGCGATAAGATAGCATCCGAAGCAGAGATCACGCTGAACTGTAAATATGATTAACCGTTTTATTTTAATTACGTATAACACTTACACAATGCATTCAATAAAGAAAACATTCAGCTTTATATTGATTATTCTAAGTATTCTGTTTGCAGTTACGCATGCAGCAGCTCAGGAGATCGATCTTTTTAAAATGCAGGATGCGCAGGATAAAAAAGAGGCAAAGGAAAAAACAGATCTTGTTACCGCCACTTTCAAAACTACAAGATTGATCAATGGCCAGTCCATTGAAAATGTTGGACGCGGAATATTGGATGTTAAAATATCACATCGTTTTGGACCTGTAAACTCTGGAGCCTACAATTTATTTGGGCTCGACAATGCCTCTACCCGCTTAGGTGTTGATTATGGCATTACCGACAGGTTAATGATTGGTGTAGGAAGAAGTTCGAATGAAAAATTGTTTGATGGGTTTTTGAAATACAGGATACTCAGACAATCTACCGGCAAAAAATATATGCCGATATCTGTAAGTTATTCGGGTTCGGTTAACCTGAATACTTTACAAGATCCCGCCAATCCAAATAAATGGTATTCCGATCGTCTCACTTTTTCTCACCAATTACTCATCGCCAGCAAACTGAATGATTATACTTCCATTCAATTCATGCCTACATTGATCCATTATAACAGTGTGTCCCTGGTTACTGATCCTAATGATCTGTATGCAGTGGGTATTGGCATGAGGCAAAGGATTTCAAAACGAGTTAATCTTACCGCTGAATATTATTACCAGATCACTCAATTTCAGGGAACCTCTAATGCTTTGTCATTTGGAGTGGATGTTGAAACAGGAGGACATGTATTTCAGTTTGTATTTTCCAATTCCTTGGGCATGACAGACCGAAGTTTGATCACCCAAACAACCGGAACATGGAAAAACGGAGACATTCATTTTGGTTTCAATATAGCCAGGGTATTCACTATCGTTAAAAAGAAAGATATAAAATTGTAGTCGAACAAAAGTTTCTGACCTGTTAAACATACATCGCATGAAAATGAGAAAGAAAATATTTTTAGCTGCCGTTACTGTTATCAGTGTTTCTGTTATCAGTGCATGGTTCTTCATCTTTTATAAGCCCACACATTTTAAAAGAGATGTGGCTGATGAGAAAGGGATCATCATTACTTCGAACGACTTGGTAAAGGAATTTCAAAACAATGAAACTGCTTCAAATACAAAATTCTTAAATAAAGCCCTGGAAATAACAGGTGAAGTTCTTGATGTAAAAAAAGATCAAACCGGAAATACAACCTTGCTGCTAAAAAGTAATGATGCCTTATCGAATGTATTTGTAACCTTAAAAGGATCCGAACAAAAAACAGCAGTTGGTTCTTCCGTTACTGTAAAAGGAATATGCACCGGCTTTCTAAGCGATGTGGTGATCATTGATGCCGTGTTCATTAAATGATCTTCTTTTAGATCATTGTTAGTATTCTTGAACAATATTGTAATATATATGTAGATTCATAAAATTTCCGGTCAACCGGTAACAGCAGAATGAATAAAATTTTTTCAATCTTTCTTTTCGCAATCCTTTTCAGCAGCAATATTCATTCGCAGAATTGGGATATCAATCTGCTCCAGAAGATCAATCCCGACAACCCCAATTCATCTTTTTGGCTGGGCATGACTAATTCTGCCTATCCCATAACGATTGGCGTACAGGGTGGTTTTATGGTATCTGACTACTTTAAGTCGGACAGTACGCGTGGAAGGATCCCCTGGCATATTGCAGAAAAACTTTTTGTTCTTGTTGTAACAGAAGCTATGAAATATACGATTAATCGACCAAGACCCTATACAACTTATCCCGGGCTTGTTCATCCTTATGATAATAGTGAAAGCGGTTTATCCTTCCCCTCTGCTCATACTTCTCTTGCATTTAATACAGCAGCTACCCTAAGTATCCGTCTCCATAAATGGTATATCACCATCCCTGCCTACCTGTGGGCTTCCGGCGTTGGATATTCCAGACTGTACCTGGGGGAGCATTATCCCAGTGATGTAATAGCCGGAGCTATTCTTGGGGTCGGCAGTGCTTATTTTACAGATTGGATCGACAGGAAACTTTATCCCGGGAAATTCAAGAAAAAGCAGGACTTAGCATTGAATGCTCATTTCTAAAGTTTAGGATTGCGCCTTTGTTGGTGAAAAACACCACAAAGTTTCATTTCCTAATACGATTGATGCAGTAGGTGAAAACCTGCATTTGCCGGCAGGCAGGCACTCAACCCGGGGGCGGCGTTACCTTATTGACTTTCCCTTGAAAAGGAAGAGCAACAAAGGCGGAAAGCCATTAATTGCTATAATAAGCATCCTATAATCGCATTTTTCTTCTCGAATTTGTAAAAGGTCATTTATGACCTGAATAATATAAACTGCAATATGAATTTAATAAGTGAACCTTTACACCAGAGGATTTGTGAAATGAGAGATAATGCGCAGAATATTTTTCTAAAAGAAGTAGGGCACAAAGTACGCAGTTATAGGAAAGCTAAAAACTATACGATGGAAAGCCTTGCCTTCGACACAGATATGGAGTATCGCCAGATTGGAAGAATAGAAAGAGGCGAGATCAATACAACGCTCATCTCAATGCTTCGGATATCAACAGTTTTAAAAGTTGACTTTCATCTTTTTTTTATGTTCTGATTCTCCATTCCGGACCTTCAATTTAGGTCATTCCAACCCTAAATTATTCTGCATCCCCTGTTTAATTTTACATCAAATTCAACTCACTGCTGCGAATATCTATTCTTAGTGTGAAGTAAGTAGCAATACTTAGTACCCCCCAATTCGCAAGGATTGGGGTTTATATGAATGATCGAACCCTTAAGATATCAGTCCTCTGATTGAATAACTAATGATCATGATAAACAAAGAATCATATAAGCGATTAACCTATCTCCAATTAATTTTCTACGCAGAACAACTCTTTATCCAATCCAATTTTTCTGAAGCCCTGGAATATATAACAGATGCAATTGAAATGAATCATGATGATTCATGGGCTTATTATTTAAGGGGAAGTATCAGGCATTGTTTAAAAGACAGTAAAGGTTCAAATGCTGATTTTCAAAAATGCACGGCCATGGGAGGCTACTTGCCGAGTGATTTGGATAGGCTCATGAATATTCTTCCATTGCCTGAAAAACAATCACCCTAATTTACCCGCAGAAGTATAGAAGTGGGGGCACCCTTTTGGGAGTCATATGTTCTTCCATCCACCTTTGCTAGAAACATTTAAACCCTTTAGGTTCATTATGCCATTATTATTCAAAATCAGTAGATTCTTTTTTCGTTTTGATCATTCTGATTCCGAAGGAATCATATGTTTATAGAAATATAAAAAGGCTAATTTTCTTCGACCCCTTCAGGGTCGTATGTTCTCTTTTCATTCCTTGCTACAAACATTTGAACCCTTCGGGTTCATGCATAGCCCTAAATATTCAAAGCCACCAGACTCATTTTTCTTTTTCATCATTCTGATTCCGAAGGAATCATATGTTTATAGAAATACAGCAACGCTCTTTTCTTCGACCCCGAAGGGGTCGTATGTTCTCTCATCTATTCTGATTACAAACATTTGAACCCTTCGGATTCATGTATGGCCCTTAATATTCAAAACCATTGGATTCATTATTCGCTACGTTTATTCTGATCCTGAAGGGATCATATGTTTATAGGAATACAGCAACGCTCTTTTCTTCGACCCCGAAGGGGTCGTATGTTCTCTCATCTATCCTGATTAAAAACATTTGAACCCTTAGGGATCTATCCATTCAAATAAATACTCATTTTCAAACTCTATTTGAAATCTATTTAAAAATTCCACATACTCTTCCTTAAATGTTTTTTTTCGATGATGTTCTTTTTGTTTCATGATATAATTGATCACATGGTCTAATCCTGAACAGCTATATGAAAATGCCCCATATCCTTCCTGCCACTGGAATTTAAATTTTGTAAACTTCTTCTCCTTTATAAAATCATTTGATGACTTTTTGATCTCTCTTATCAGATCCGACAAACAACAGGATGGCTTCATGCCTATTAAGAAATGGATATGATCAGGCATAACTATAATTTTTTGCTGAAAAGATTATATATTTATTTATATTGACAAAGCCTTTATCCGCAGTCTTACTAGAACATCGTCGGAATTATTTGGCAAATATTTTCCTCTTTATAATTTACCCGCCGCCACGATCGCTGCAGGCAACCATTTTACATCCTGCACATACTGATGAGCATTTGAATTACAGGTCATAAATACAAGCGATAGGATGATCAATAATAAATTACCCGGATCATTCCCTGTTTCCAATACAAATTCTTTTGCAGCAACAGTCAGCCTATTGTAATCCACATCATAATTGTCTGCACTGATACGCAATATTTTCCTTGTATCCGAGAAAGGGGCAGACACTGCCAATACCTGTATGTTTACGGCCTTTGTTTTGGCAGGTGCTTTGATCTTCTTTACCGGAACAAAAGAAGGAAAGCTGATATTCAGTTTTCCTTCTTCCATCAGCAATACTTCAGGCATTATTAATAATTGATCTCGCAGATCGGCATCCCGGTTAATATTGTACAAACCTGTATCTGCAATCGATAAATTCCATTCAGTATCATTTTCATGCTGCGGCAATTCATTCCCCAACCATCCCCGAAAATGATTATACACTTCTCGTTTAAAATAAAAAAGCAAATAAGGTTTTAAGTGATTGATAATGGGTGTGCCAAAAGAGCTGGCATTACCAAACACGACTTCCTGAGGGCTTTGTTTTGCATTCCTTTTTTTATTACGCTTACCCTGTTTCGACTTAGCATAGTTTTTGCCATCCATTACATAAAAAGTGATCTTACCCATGCTGCCTCTGAAATTACCGTTTTCAAGCCTTGCCATAGATATTGGATTTGTGGTGATAGGATACATGCGGCTACTTGTCTCATACCCGACATATACCAAATTTACAGCACTTGTACAGTAAGCCCATATATCGCCACATTATTGTGGGTTAAAGTGGCGTTAATGTGGGAGTAATGTGGGAGTGATACGGTTTAGTATACTGTATACTATACTGCATATAAGCGTCAACTAGGGTGTATCCATAGCTTTAAAACCGGCTTCATTTTTAATTGGTTACCTTTGCGGCTCCTGTTGCAAAACAGCAAACTAAAAAACATGAGTAATAACAAAGGATTTGAGAAGTTCATTAAGCCCGAATTCAAGGGTGCCAAAAAGAAAGAAGCCATCCGTCAGGATAAAAGAAAGGCCAAAGCAGAATCCAGAGCCATCGGCGAAGATCTAAGAAGAAAAAAGCTGGACAAGAAAAGGGGTATCGTTTCTGATAAGCCCGAAGAAAAGAAATTCCACAAAAAAGACAGTAGAGACAGAAGCAATAAGTTCCCTGAAAAGAGACCCATCACCCCTGTTACTCATCAAAAAGACAGTCCTGTTCAGGATTCCTTCGAACCCATAGAACTGGATGCCAATAGTCCTTTAATGCCATTAAATAAATTCCTGGCTTATTGCGGGATCTGTGGAAGAAGAGAAGCTGCCGATATCATTAAACTTGGTAACGTAACAGTTAACGGTGATAAGATCTTTGAACCCGGTTATAAAGTACGCGGTAATGAAGATGTAAAAGTAAAAGGGAAGAAGATCTTCCTGCAACGCAATCTCGTTTACATCCTGCTGAATAAACCCAAAGATTATATCACTACCTCCAAAGATCCGGAAGGGAGAAAAACAGTATTGGAATTAATTAAAGGTGCTACCAAAGAAAGAGTGTATCCGGTTGGAAGACTAGACAGAAACACCACCGGTGTTTTATTACTGACCAATGATGGTGAACTGGCACAACAATTAACACATCCCTCTTTTCAGGTAAAAAAAATATACGAAGTAAGGGTTGATAAACCTGTTACTAAAAAAGATTTTGAAGCCATTTTAACCGGTGTCACTTTAGAAGACGGTTTTGTACAGGCTGATCATCTGGCATATGCCGATGATAAAGATAAAAGTGTGATAGGTATTGAGATCCATAGCGGCAGAAACAGAATTGTGAGAAGGATATTTGAGCATCTGGGTTATGATGTAAAAAACCTTGACAGGGTGATGTTCGCCAATCTTACCAAGAAGAATGTTGACCGTGGTAAATGGAGAATGCTGCAGGAAAAAGAAGTGCGTTTGTTGAAATACATGAACCAGAGTTTTACCAAAACAAAGAAGAACGCATAAGAAATGAAATTGGATATTATTTTCGAGAACGACCAGTTTGTTGCGATCAATAAACCTTCAGGCTTATTTTCTATTCCCGATCGTTTCGGTAAAGAGATTTCTTTAAAAGATCTGTTGAAAGAAAAGTACGGTGAGATCTTTACCGTGCATCGTTTGGATAAAGACACCAGCGGTGTGATCGTTTTTGCAAAGAATGAAAGAGCACACAAACAATTATCACAACTATTTGAAGGAAGAGAAGTAGAAAAATTTTATCTCGGTCTTGTATATGGAAATCTGATGACACCCAAGGGAACGATCGACATGCCTATTATGGAACATCCCGGAAAACAAGGCCTCATGCTAACACATGATAAAGGAAAAGTTTCTGTAACAGATTATGAAGTACTCGAGTCCTTTCGTTTGTATTCCTGGATGCAGTTTCAGATCCATACAGGTCGCACACATCAGATCCGTGTGCATATGAAACATATCGGTCACAGTATTATTTGTGATGAGATCTATGGTGATGGCAAACCGGTATTACTTTCTTCCATCAAAAAAAGATTCAAGCTTTCAAAAACAGCCGAAGAAGAAAGAGCCATTCTATCAAGACTGGCATTGCATTCCTGGAAATTGAAATTCACACTCAACAACGAAACATTCTTATTAGAAGCAGAGCCACCCAAGGATCTGCGGGCTCTATTACAACAGTTAAGAAAATGGAAAGGATGAGGAGAATGGAACACGGATAACACAGATGAAACTGATCTTATACTGAGTTAAGCTGTGAGTTATGAGCCATGAACTGTGAGCAATTGCTCGAAGTGCATAGCTCATAACTCACAGCTCAGAAAGCTCAAAATATATTTGCGAAAAACTATTCGTTCTTATAAACTGTTCCCGCTTTCATTACAAACTTCATTTTGCCCATGAGTTTCAGGTCCTGCAAAGGATCTCCTTCTACTGCAACAACATCAGCGAGTTTGCCTTTTTCTATACTACCTATGGAAGTATTTCCCAAGAGATCAGCAGCACTTACCGTTGCAGCCTTGATACATTCAATAGCCGGCATTCCCGCTTCGTTCATGTACACAAATTCCATCCAGTTCTTTCCGTGAGCATATACACCGGCATCGGTACCAAATGCGATCTTCACTCCTGCTTTATAGGTCTTTGCAAAAGCATCCTGTATCACACTACCTACTGCAATGGCTTTACCCGCGATCACATCTGGAAAATACCCGGGTTTCTTTGCTGAATCGGCAACTGATTTACCTGCAATAATAGTAGGCACATGATAGGTTCCCATTTTTTTCATTAACTCTATGGCTTCATCATCTACATAAGTACCGTGTTCGATGGAAGCAACACCTGCACGCACTGCACGTTTGATTCCTTCGGCACCATGAGCATGTGCAGCTACTTTCATTCCATAATCTTTGGCGGTTAATACAATGGCCCTTATTTCTTCTTCGGTAAACTGTGCGCCTGCTCCGTCTTTTTCCAAACTTAACACACCACCGGTTGATGCTATCTTGATCAGATCTGCACCGTCCTTGTAACGCTGACGTACTGCTTTCCTGCATTCATCAACACCGTTTACCACATCTGCATTTAATTCGGGGATATGCATCAGGTCTTCACGCAGACCATTGGTTGGATCGCCATGCCCTCCGGTAGAAGACAATGCCTTGCCTGATGTAAAGATCCTCGGGCCGGGGATCAGGCCTTTATTGATCGCATTTCTGATGGCAATATTTACGCTGCCCCCAACATCACGAACGGTTGTGAAGCCCGACATCAAAGTTATTTTAGCGTATTGAATAGAGCCAAATGCAATATCAGCCTCATTTTGAGAGAAGCGTAATGTTCTGTCAGGATTTGTTTCATGATCCATATGCACATGACAATCGATCAATCCGGGCATTACCGTTCTGTTTTTGAGATCAATTACTTTATCGTTTGCTGTAGCAGCTATATACCCTTTCTGAACATCCGTAATCTTATTTCCTTCAATGATGATACTCATTTCTGTCAGGACCTGCATTTGTTTTGTATCGATCAGCTTTCCACAATGCAGGATCGTTCGTTGTGCAAACGAGGCTTGTGCAAATAATAAAGCAATCAGCAATAGTTTTTTCATGGCTTAATATTTTTTGAAAGATATAAAAAGCAAACAATTCGGCACAGAAAATAAAAAAGCCGGAATAAGAATATCCCGGCTACCAAAAAACAAGTACAACGAAAAGAGATCTATCATTATTTATTGGGCTGTGGTGTATAACGCAAATAAGGCTTTACGATCTTCACGCCCTTAGGGAATTTTTTAATGGCATCTTCTGTGCTTACTGCAGGAACAACGATCACATCTTCTCCCTGTACCCAGTTGGCAGGGGTAGCTACACTATAATTGGCTGTTAACTGCAGCGAATCAACCACACGCAATACTTCATTAAAGTTGCGACCAGTGGATGCAGGATAAGTGATGATCAATTTCACAGCTTTATCCGGGCCAAGAATAACCAAAGAACGAACTGTTGCTGTTGCAGAGGCATTGGGATGAATGAAATCGAATAATGTAGAAACCTTTCTATCATTATCTGCAATAATGGGAAAATCTACTGTTGTTTGCTGGGTCTCATTAATATCATTGATCCAACCAGTATGTTTTTCTAAAGTATCAACGCTTAGTGCCAATACTTTTACATTTCTTTTCTCAAACTCCTCTTTTAATAAAGCCGTCTTACCCAATTCAGTTGTGCAAACAGGTGTGTAATCGGCAGGATGAGAAAATAAGATCCCCCAGGAATTACCCAAGTACTCATAGAAATCAATGTCGCCAATGGATGTTTTGGCCTGAAAATTTGGGGCGATGTCCCCGAGACGTAAACTCATTGTGTTAGGTTTTGATGAACGATTAAAATAAAAATTTTCGGCAAATATATTAGTATCCTACTAATTCAGTAGGGTAAATATAGAAATGTTTTTAATTGAATGATCAGGCTGCTTTACGAAAAAAGAAAATTATTTTTTGTTACGAACAGTTCGGGCTTTCTGTAAAGCTGATCTGCCATATTTATCCTTTACATTATCAATGGCTTTGTAGAGATTAGATTTTTTTTCTGCGTCATCAAACAAACTTCCCTGGGTGGCATGATTGGTAAGTTCGCTCAAACGTACGCCCAGCAAGCGAACAGGTCGCCCTTTTCTATATAATTTATGAAAGAGGTCGATGGCAACAGGTATCAGTTCATCATCCCTGAAAGTATAATCGATCGTAGTTTGCCTTGATGTTGTTTCAAAATCGGGGTAACGGATCTTGACTGCGATACAACCTGCCAGCTTTTCATCTTTACGTAATTCGTAGGTTATCTTTTCTGTCATACGCACCAACTCACTCAGTAAAAAAGGGATATCCGTTTTATTCTCCTCGAAAGTATTTTCGGTAGAGATCGATTTTGCCTCATGATAAGAATGCACTTCACCGGTATGAATACCCTGTGCTTTTTTATAGAGATCGGTACCCCATTTCCCTAATTTCTTTTCTAATTCTTCTTCCGTAATTTTTAAAATATCGCCGATCAAATAAATGCCCATTGATTTTAAAACTGTAAAAGTATGTTCACCAACACCGGAGAATTTATTTACGGGCAAGGGAGCAAGAAATTCTTTTTCCATCCCCGGCTGCACAAACAGATATCCATTAGGCTTTGCTTCGTCGGTAGCGATCTTTGCAATCATTTTATTGGTTGCCAGTCCGAATGAAATAGGCAATTTCGTTTCATCGATGATCTTATTACGCAGATCGATCGTCCATTGATAAGGGTCGAAATATTTATCCATGCCGGTAAGATCTATATAAAATTCATCAATACTAGCTTTTTCGAACAGAGGCGCTTTTGCAGCAATGATATCGGTGACCCAACGACTATACCGACTATACTCACCCCTGGTACCGTGGGTAATGATCGCATGCGGACAAAGCTGCATGGCTTTCTTCATAGGCATGGCACTATGTACACCAAATTTTCGGGCTTCATAACTGCAGGTAGTAACAACGCCACGTTCTCTGCTTCCACCAACGATCACTGCTTTGCCTTTCAGTGAAGGATCACTTAATACGGCCACACTTACAAAAAAACTGTCGAGGTCTAAGTGAGCAATATATCGTTGGGGTTGGTTCATGCAGGGACTAAATTAGGGAAGATTTTCTTTAGCTGTGAGGCAGGAGCTATAAGCAGCGAGGGAAAAGCTTAAAGCTCGCAGCTCGTTGCTTCTTATCTAAGAACATTCAACACTTCTTCATCAATTCTTCTTGGCTTGAAGGATTTTCTGTCCAATAGAACCCAAACGCTTTTAGCAGCAATTATTTTTTTATTGTCGCTCTTGCGGATAATCTCATAATGCCTATCCCAGGAAACAGCGCTATATGCTCCTGTCCATGTTTTCATTAATAAAGCATCATGCAAAAAAGATTGTGAGAGATAATCGATCTCATGCCGTCGCGCTACCCATAAGATCTTTTCGTTGAGTTCAGCAGGAACAAAACTGTTCCAGTGTTTCGTTGCAATATCCTGCATCCATTGTACATACACTACATTGTTTACATGCTGCAATGCATCCAAGTGTTCGGGCAGAACGGTAAACTCATATTCGAAAGTATTTTTCATCGGTAAATATCCAATAACCCATCGGGTAACACTACATGTACTTCTTTTTTCTTCCGGTCTATCTTCTGCAATGTTTCTTCATGCAGAGGAATCAAAGCTTCGTTACCATTTAAACTAATGCGTAATAAAACCTGATGCGGTTGTTCGATCACTTCTTCAATCGGACCTACATTTTCTTTGTCAGCAATGAGTATATAACCCAGCAATGAAATGGGTGCGGTTTTTCCGGCTATCTTCCTGAAATCCTCATCCAGTAACCAAATATTTTTCTGTACCAATCGATGAGCTGACTCTTTGCTTTCGACTCCTTCTACCTGCACATACATCTCATCAGTATCCTTGGCTTTGGATGACTGAATGAAATAAGGCAAGTAACTGTTTTTCTGCTGTTCAATAAAGATCGTTTCCACACCTTTCAATGTTGTTCTTTTACCCAATGCATGTTTCAGGATCAATTCTCCCTTCACACCAAATGTGGCAACGAGCTTTCCTATGTTGATGTATTCATTCATATCGGCTGCAAGATAATCTCAAACAAAAAGTCCTGAACAAATTTGTTCAGGACTTTTCAGGAAACTATTTTCAATTTGTTTGATTAAGCTTCACTTGGTTCACTCGGACCTTCAACAGCTGTTACCGGGGCAACTGCTTCTTCCACTTTCTTAACCACAGGTTTGTACTCGCGTTTTTGACGTTGTTGGCTACGGTGTTTGTCGCTACGTTGTTTGATCTGTGTTTCATGTTCATCATGCCATGCCTGGAATTTAACCATTGCAGCAGTTTCATCAAACAAACCTAATTTAACACCACGTAATAAGTGTTTCAGGAATAATACTCCCTTGAAAGAGAGAATTCGGCGAACTGTATCAGTAGGCTGTGCCCCTTTGTGTAACCAATCCAATGCCTTTTGACGGTCTAATTGAACGGTTGCAGGTACAGTTAATGGATTGTAAGTTCCTAATTTCTGGATAAACTTACCATCTCTTGGTGCACGTGCATCGGCCACTACAATAAAGTAGAAAGGGCGTTTTTTACTGCCGTGTCTTTGTAATCTCATTTTTACTGCCATAGTAAATAAAAATTTATAGGCGTTAATAAATAGGGTTTAACTGACTATGAATAATCAGGACGGCGAAAATAGTGTGAAAACTCTTTTCTACCAAGTTTGTATGATAAGGAATTGTTAGAAATTATTTTTATCCCCTTTTGTACTACAAATCAGCCCGGAATGCGTCGGAGGATCAAGCTTAAGACCTTCTGTAGCAAAATGACAGCACATTTTTCCGCTATTCGCAATTACTACTTCCTCATACCCTTCATTCCCGGAAAACCGCCCATCGGCATCTTATTCATCATGCTCATCATCTTTTTCATCTGTTCGAATTGCTTCATAAAGGCATTCACTTCATTCATGTCTTTGCCGCTACCCTTTGCAATGCGTAATTTCCTTTTTGGATCTAGCAGATCAGGATTACTTCTTTCCTGCGGTGTCATGCTCTGAATGATAGCTTCCACACCCTTGAATGCATCGTCTTTTATATCAATATCCTTTACGGCTTTACCGACTCCAGGGATCATCCCCATCAGGTCTTTTAGATTACCCATCTTTTTGATCTGTTGCAACTGTTCGAGAAAGTCCTGGAAATCAAATTGATTTTTCCTGATCTTCTTTTCCAGTTTCTTGGCTTGTTCTTCATCGTATTGGTCTTGTGCTTTTTCAACCAGGGAAGCAATATCACCCATCCCTAAAATACGTTGTGCCATACGTTCAGGGTAGAAGACATCCAATGTATCCATCTTCTCACCGCTGCTCATGAATTTAATGGGCTTATTCACGGTATACTTGATAGACAAAGCAGCACCACCGCGAGTATCACCATCCAGCTTGGTAAGTACCACTCCCGTAAAATCAAGTTTATCATTGAATGCTTTTGCTGTATTCACTGCATCCTGTCCGGTCATGGCATCCACCACAAATAAGATCTCTGTAGGATTCACTGCGGCTTTGATATTGGCTACTTCCGTCATCATCACTTCATCAATGGCCAAACGACCTGCGGTATCGATGATGACAACATTCTTATTTTTTGACCTGGCTTCTTTGATGGCATTCTGAACAATCTCAACCGCATTCTTATTTTCTCTTTCGGCATAAATATCAACACCGATCTGTTCTGCCAGAACCGTTAACTGATCAATGGCTGCAGGGCGATAAATATCAGCCGCAACCACTAATGGAGATTTCCCTTTTTTTGTTTTAAGATAATTGGCAAGTTTTCCGGTAAAAGTTGTTTTACCGCTACCTTGTAAACCCGCAACTAAAATCACGGCAGGATTACCGGTAATATTGAATTCGGAAGCTTCACCACCCATCAATTCAGTTAATTCATCCTGAACGATCTTTACCATCAATTGGCCCGGGCTAATGGCATTGAGTACTTTTTCTCCAACTGCTTTTTCTTTTACTTTATCGGTAAACTCTTTGGCTATTTTAAAGTTCACATCGGCATCGATCAATGCGCGACGGATATCTTTTACCGTATTGGCAATATTGAGATCATTGATGCGTGCCTCACCTTTAAGGTTCTTGAACGCTGACTCTAATTTTTCACTGAGTGAATTAAACATAAAACTCGATTTTCAATCTTTCACAAATAAAAAAGTGAACCAAACAGTTCACTTAATATGAGGTGCAAATATAATCGCTGATTTTGTTTTAGCCCAGATATACTTTTAGGTGTTTGCAACGGCTGGTAGTACGCAGTTTATTGATGGCTTTATCTTTTATCTGGCGAACCCTTTCACGTGTTAAATTAAAGCGGGCTCCTATATCTTCTAAGCTTAATGCATTATCGATACCTATACCGAAGAAATAACAGAGAACTGCTTTTTGTCTTTCAGTCAGAGAGAGCATACTTCTTTCGATTTCGGTGCGTAAAGATTCGTGATATTCTAATTTTTCATCGGTCCGTTCTGCATTAGGGTTAATCATCACATCTATTAAAGTGCTGTCCTCTCCTTCAGACATGGGAGAATCCATACTGATATGACGGACACCAACATTGATGGTAGCAGTGATCTCTTCCAGGTCCATATCAAGCAAAACGGCCAATTCTTCAGGTGTCGGTTCCCTTTCAAATTCCTGTTCCAATTGCTGATAGGCTTTGCTGATGCGGTTGGTTAATCCCACTTTATTTAAAGGCAATCGAACAATACGGCTTTGTTCGGCCAATGCCTGTAAAATACTCTGGCGTATCCACCATACGGCATAGGAAATAAATTTAAATCCTCGCGTTTCATCAAAGCGCAGAGCAGCTTTGATCAATCCTAGGTTTCCTTCATTGATCAGGTCCGGTAATGTTAATCCCTGGTTCTGATATTGTTTGGCAACAGATACCACAAAACGCAGGTTAGCTTTTACCAATCGATCTAATGCCCGCTGGTCCCCATTCTTAATACGCAGGGCGAGAATAACTTCTTCTTCGGCAGTAATAAGGTCTACTTTTCCGATTTCCTGTAAATACTTTTCCAGACTTTGGCTCTCACGATTAGTGATAGATTTTGAGATCTTGAGTTGACGCATACTCATATGCAGTTTTAGGTTTTGTTAGGTTTGAGTGGTTTTTCCTAGAAAAAAATCAATCTCCGCGGCGTCACATTGTAGTAGCAATTTAAGAAAGTTAAATTATACATTCCAAAAAAATCTTACGGAAACCTTGAATACAGACAGTTTAGGCAGATTTTTATTGTCCACATAACCAGCCGTTTAGCCTTCATATTGTCCCCACCTGAAAAAAAACATTGGGATGCTATGGATTATTTAATATTATTGCAGCCCTACGTTTGTAGTTTAGATCAATTAGACAGTAATGAGTAAGAAGCAATTATTTACACTTGAGTTTCCGGTGCGTTGCTCACCGAGCATCTTGTATGAGTTTTTAAGTACCCCTGCCGGATTGCAGGAATGGTTTGCAGATAAGGTTGATGAATGGGAAGGTGTATACAGTTTTACCTGGAACGGCGGTACCCCCGATAAAGCAGAGATCAAAGAAAAGGAAGAAGATAAATTTATTCGTTTCAGATGGCTGCATACTGAAAAGAATGAATACTTTGAATTCAGAATCGAGAAAACCGAGATATCTAATCAAACTATTCTGGTGATCAAAGACTTTGCAGAGAAAAATGAAATAAAAGACCAGAGTCAGTTATGGGGCTACCAGATCAAAGAACTGTTTCATCGTTTGGGAAGCAGTTAATCTTTTTTTATCACATCAAGGATGTTTGCGAAAGCATTTTTCAAAAATAGTTCAACATCATCCCACTGCAGCAGTGGGATTTTTTTTGCCAGTTTGATGAATGACAATTTCTGTATTTGCTCATCAGAAAATTGGTCGAGCAATTGATAATTGTCTTCTCTGAAATGCTGTTGCCACTCTTGCTCATTACAACAGAGATACCAGTCGTCGATTGCTGATCTGAAATTTGTAATTGGAAATTGTTCAACAAATTTTCCTTTTATATGAAGTGTGATACTAAAAAAGTTACCCCACCAGAAATAACAGCGAATGGCAAATATATGCTCGTTGCTAAAATAACGGGGATAGTCGAGCATTACCCAGGGCAAGCCCTCCTGATTTTCGCCCTTTGAAATTTTAGGAGGAATGCTTTTGATCTCTTCACTCAAATAATAATCTCCGGTTTTTACAGCATATTCACTCAACTCTCCGAATAAATCATATACTTTGGCAATAATATCGTTCTTTGTTAAAATAATATCAGCATTGGTTACCAGATCCATTTCTCTTTGCGAAAGTTTTACATTTGCCATTCAACAATAGTAAGAAAGCCTTAGGTGATAAAAAAATTAGACATACTCATTATCCGTGCATTCATTGGTCCTTTTTTGGCTACCTTCTTAATTTCTTTGTTTGTACTGGTGATGCAATTCTTCTGGTTATACATTGATGACCTGGTGGGCAAGGGTCTCGACTTTGGCACATTGGCTTATCTAACGGGCCTGGTTGCCATCACCTGGGTACCTTTGGCATTACCATTGGCATTGTTGCTCTCTTCTATCATGACCTTTGGCAATCTGGGCGAATCATTCGAGATCGTTGCCATTAAAGCAGCAGGTATCCCCCTCCTCCGTTTTATGCGGCCTTTACTGATCGTTACTATTTTCATCAGCGGTATCGCTTTTCTCTTTGCCAATAATATCATACCTGTGGCGCAATTAAAATTAGCGGCAGTGAAATATGATATCATTGTTTCTAAACCGGCATTTGATATCAAAGAAGGTATCTTTTATAATAAGATCGAAGGCTATATTATAAAATTTGGCAAAAAAGATAAAGATGATAGTACCATTCATAGTGTAGTGATCTATAAAAAAACCTATGGCTTGCAGGATAATCTTTTAATTGCTGAGAGTGGTATCATGCGCGTTACGCCTGATAAGAAATTCTTAGAGTTTACGCTGAAGAACGGATACAACTTTGAAGAAAAGGGGCCCAGAATGTCTTTGGCGACAGATTTTCAGAAAACAGGATTTAAGGAATATAAAAAAGTATTTGACCTGAACAGTTTTAGATTGAACAAGTCGGAAGACAGTGTTTTCAAGTACGATCCTAAGATGCTGAGTGTAAGGCAACTCAATACTACTATTGATTCGCTTGAAACGATGGGAAAAGTGTATTTAAAAAGGTCGAAAATAGAAGTCAATCCTTATTTGCCTTTTGCGAAATACGAGGATTCTGTTTGGCCTAAAGCTGATACGGCTTCTTTTAAAAAAATAAAAAAATTTATAGCATTAATCCCTGATTCGCTTCGCGGGGCAGTAGAGGATCGTAGTATCAATCAGGCCAGTATGTCTAAAAGTAATATTGCTATTCTTGATCAGGACTATTCGCAAAAAATACAGTCGCTGCGCAATCATGAAATCGAATGGCACCGCAAATTCACATTAAGTGTTGCCTGTCTTGTCCTGTTTTTGATAGGTGCCCCATTAGGTTCCATTATCCGAAAAGGGGGTCTGGGAACGCCACTTGTATTTGCGATTGTTTTCTTTGTGATCTTTCATTTACTGAACACTTTCGGGGAGAAATTCGCTAAATCATTCGAAACGAGTGCGTTGTTAGGCATGTGGCTTTCTACACTTGTGCTTATTCCAATCGGAGCATTTCTCACTTATAAAGCCATGAAAGATTCACAATTATTTAATCAGGAATACTATTATAGGGTGTTTAAAAAGTTCCGGTTCTTTTTGGCTAACTTCAAGTTCTTTAAACCTTCATCTTAAAAAACTACACCATGAAAGATAAAAACACAAGCCGCAGGGATTTTATAAAGACCAGTGGTAAAGCCGGAATGGCCATTGGTTTGGCTGCAACAGTATTGCCTTCCTTAGCCAATCGTTTTACAGCAGCAGCCCCCACGGGAATTCCCTACACCCAACAACCATTGCTGTATGGTTATAAAGATCTGGAAGCTGCAATTGATGCAATGACCATGGAGATCCATTACAGTAAACACGCTGCCACTTATGCAAAGAATTTAGCCGATGCTGTTGTTGCAGAAAAGATAGATACAAAAGCTATTTCGCTGGAAGTCCTAATGACAAAGGTTTCCAAGTACTCTCCAAAATTACGGAATAATGGAGGCGGACATTATAATCACGAATTGTTCTGGCAAAGTATGAGTCCGAAATCAACTGCAAAACCTGATGGAAAATTATCAGCTACTATTGAAAAAGATTTTGGTTCTTTCGATGCATTTAAAACACAGTTTACTGATGCAGGTAAAAATCGATTTGGCAGCGGATGGGCATGGCTCGTGATTAATAATGACAAAAAATTAGTGATTGGATCAACCCCCAACCAGGATAATCCTTTGATGGATGTGAGTGATCTGAAAGGAACACCTTTATTGGGATTAGATGTATGGGAACATGCTTATTATTTACGTTATCAGAATAAAAGGCCTGATTATATCAATGCATGGTGGAATGTAGTGAATTGGGAAATCGTTCAAAAAAGATTTGAAGCAGCCAGTTAGAAACTGAAAACAGTCACCGAATTAATATTCATAACAGCACGAGCATACTTGTTTTGTGCTGTTATTTTTTAAAAAAAGGAAACATGAAAGCAAAGGCAAAATGGGTTAGTAACCTTGCATTTGATGCAGTAAGCGATAATGATCACAGTATTCGATTAGATACAACCATCGCCAACGGAAGTACTAACAGCGGCATGAGCCCTAAACAATTATTATTGGCATCTTTATGCGGTTGCAGTGGAATGGATGTGGTGGATATTCTAACGAAAATGCGTATTCCGTTTTCAAAGATCGAAATTGAAGCAGAAGCGGAACAAACAGACACTCAACCCAAAGTCTTCAAAGACATTTCGATGATCTACAAAGCAGATGTGAAAGCTACAGATTTAGATAAACTGAATCGCGCCGTTGAATTATCGCATGAAAAATACTGCGGTGTTTCAGCCATGCTGAAAAAGCATTGCGACATCACATACATTGTTGAGTTGATATAAGTTCTACATTTGGTACTCAATTTTTTTTCTTGCAAAAAGCACAACAAAATTTTCGATTGCAGGCATGGATCACAGCACTGAGTGTGGTCTTATTTATTGCGAAGATCATAGCGTTTTACCTGACACATTCACTATCGATTTTAACCGATGCTTTGGAAAGTATCGTAAATGTACTGGCAGGTTTTATTGGTTTATTCTCTTTATTTATTGCTGCAAAACCAAGAGATACTGATCATCCATACGGCCATGGTAAAGCGGAGTTTGTTTCTGCTGCTGCTGAAGGTGCATTGATCGTTGCAGCAGGTTTTTTTGTGATCTACGAAACCGTGCAAAACATTATTACCAAAAGCCCGCTTGAACAAATAGATACCGGATTGATCCTTGTTGCCACAACAGGAGCTTTAAATTATATAGCAGGTTCTTTTTGCATTAATATGGGAAAGAAAAATAATTCCCTTGCCTTACAAGCCAGCGGTAAACATTTACATATTGACACATATTCAACCGTTGGTGTAATCACAGGTTTATTGATCATCTATTTCACACATTTGTATTGGCTCGATAAACTGATAGCAGGCTTATTAAGTATCATCATTATTTACAACGGTTATAAAATTCTTCGTTCTTCACTAGCCGGCATCATGGATGAAGCGGATATGGATCTGATCAAGCAATTTGTAGAAGTTCTGAACAGGAACAGACGAGAAAATTGGATCGATATTCATAACCTCCGTGTAATAAAGTATGGAAGTACTTTACATATCGATTGTCATTTAACAGTGCCCTGGTACATGAATATTCATGAAGCACATGAAGAAGTGGAAGCGTTGGGAAAGATCATCAGCAAAACATTCGGTGATGCTATAGAATTTTTTGTACATACTGATGGTTGTCTTCCCTTCAGTTGCAGTATCTGTACAAAGACAGATTGTGAAAAAAGACAGCACCCTTTTACGCATCGGGTGGATTGGTCCTACAAAAATATCATTACCAATAAAAAACACAATTCCGAAACAGTGAATAATTGATATTGAATAAAATAATTGATGGAAACAATTTTATCTTCGTTCATAAATAAAAACAACGATCATGCAAGTCTGGAAAGATTATCAGGAAAAAAATAAAGACAGATTCTTAAATGAATTATTGGAATTGCTACGCATTCCCAGTGTAAGTGCAAGAAGCGAGCATAAAGCAGATATGATCCGCTGCGCGGAATCAGTGAAACAGCATTTTCTAGATGCAGGGGCAGATACCGTAACGGTTTATCCTACCGAAGGTCATCCAGTGGTGTACGGAGAAAAAATAATTGATGCCAATAAGCCAACTGTTTTGGTATACGGACATTATGATGTGCAACCTGCCGATCCGTTGGAACTATGGCATAGCGGGCCTTTTGAGCCTGTGATCAAAGAAGGCAAAATATTTGCAAGAGGTTCGGCAGATGATAAAGGCCAATTCTTCATGCATGTAAAAGCATTGGAAACATTGGTGAAAACAAATACGCTTTCAACGAATATCAAATTCATTATTGAAGGAGAAGAAGAGATTGGCAGTCCCAATCTGGCAAAATTTGTAAAGGCCAATAAAGAATTATTAAAGGCAGATGTTATTTTGATCAGCGATACATCTATGCTGAGCATGGAGAACCCTTCCATCGATGTTGGTGTTCGCGGTTTAAGTTATATTGAAGTAGAAGTTACCGGTGCCAATCGCGACTTACATAGTGGTGTGTACGGCGGTGCTGTCGCAAATCCTATTACTATCTTAGCACAGATGATTGCGGCTTGTCATGATGAGAATAATCATATCACCATTCCCGGATTTTATGATGATGTGGTAAATGCAACAGCAGAAGAAAGAGCAAAAATGGCAAAAGCCCCCTATGATGAAAATGAATTCAAAAAAGATCTGGGCGTAACTGAATTGTGGGGAGAAAAAGGCTTCACGACGAATGAAAGAACAGGCATTAGGCCAACCCTTGAAGTAAACGGGATATGGGGTGGTTATACGGGTGAAGGAGCTAAAACTGTTTTGCCGGGCAAAGCATTTGCAAAGATATCTGCAAGATTAGTACCCAATCAATCGTCCACAAAGATCACCGAGAAACTGATCAATTATTTTACAAGTATTGCGCCCAAGGGTGTAAAAGTAAAAGCTGCAGAGCACCATGGTGGCGAGCCTTATATGACACCTATTGATTCTAATGAGTATCGTGCGGCCGCAAAAGCAGTAGTAGCAACCTTTGGCAAAGAACCTATTCCTGTTCGAGGTGGCGGAAGCATTCCTATCTGTGCATTATTTGAACAGGTATTGGGCCTCAAGATCGTTTTCTTGGGCTTTGGTTTGGACAGCGATAATTTGCATTCACCCAATGAAAAATTCGATCTCGTCAATTTCTACAAAGGCATTGAAACCATTCCTTATTTCCATCAGTTCTATGCTGAAATGAAAAAGTAGGAAAAGAAAGACTAATTTTTAAAGAATAAAAACTAAAAGCCCGCGATCTGAAAATGATTGTTGGCTTTTTTATTTCCAGCTGTACATCTTTTATTATCGCCTGTTGTGTCACTCACTTGTATTGTAAAACATTATTCATCTTTTTCTTTGCTACAAAGGCTCTATGGCTCAAAGCAATATAAAGAGTTTTCTTAGTGACTTTGAATTTTCGTGGCAAAAGATCCGTGCAGATCTGTTTTATCTGTGTCATCTGTGTTCCATCATTTCATTACTTTTGAAACATGAGCGAAGCCAAGGAAAAATTAAGAGTTGATAAATATTTATGGGCTATCCGTTTATTTAAAACAAGAAGTCAGGCCGGTGATGCATGCAGCAAAGGCAAAGTGAAATTGCAGGGAGAAAATATCAAAGCATCAAAAGTCGTGAACATTGGCGATGAATATGAAGTAAAGACGGAGCATAAAAAATGGGTGGTAAAAGTAACAGGCTTATTGGAAAAGCGTGTTCAATTTACAGAGGCCATAAAATTTTATACTGATATCACTCCTCCCGAAGAACTTGACAGGATCGCATTTCAGGCGGCTACTTTTAATACAGGCAAACGCCAAAGCAAGATAGGAAGGCCCACTAAAAAAGAAAGAAGGGACATAGATGGGTTTATGGAATCATAGTTATTTGATCAATGCATCATACAATAACTCAACAGGATGCAGTGCCCTCCTATGCGTACCATCTTTTATTTGATGCCGGCAGGAAGTGCCGGATGCCACAACAATTTCATCTCGTGTTGCCCTTACCGCAGGAAATAAAATCAATTCTCCTACCTGTTGAGAAACATTATAATGTTCTTTTTCATAACCGAATCCACCTGCCATTCCGCAACAACCTGATGGGATCAATTGCGAAGAATAATTTTCAGGGATCTCTACAAAAGAACTAATGAACTTTTGAGACGATAAAGCTTTTTGATAACAATGCCCGTGAATGAGTATGCGCTTTGTTTCCTTTGTAAATAAATCGCTGTCTATTGAACCTGCAGCAAATTGCTTAGCAATAAATTCTTCGATCGTAAAACAATGCTTCGCTAAATTACTGGCCTTTTCGAAATTTTCTTCGGTGGCAAGATCGATGTACTCATCCCTAAATGTGAGTATTCCGGAAGGTTCTACGCCAATCAACGGTGTTTTCTCTGAAATAAACGGTGACAGTAACAGTATATTTTTATTGGCTATTTCTTTTGCTTTATTCACTAATCCTTTTGACAGATATGTTCTCCCGCTTTCATAATGTTTGGGTATGATTACATGATAGCCAAGTGCTTCCAATAATAAAATTGTTTTCTTACCGATCTCTGCATCGTTATAATTTGTGAACTCATCGCAGAAAAGAAAAACAGTTGAGGTTTCTCGATTCTCTATTGAGGACTCTCGTTTATCATACCAATGCAATAAAGTTTCATTCGCCAGTTTAGGCATGCTCCTGCTTGGATGAAAACCAACCATAGTATGCGCCATTTTCCTAAAAACATCAATACTATAAAACCAATTAAATGCCCAAGGAACCAATGATATCAACTTCATTTGTTTACTGAAATTGGCAATTAAATTAGCTCTGAAAGGAACACCATGAGCATCATAATATTGCTGCAGAAATTCTGCTTTCATTTTAGCAACATCAACGCCCGATGGGCATTCTGTCTTGCAACCTTTGCAACTCAAACAAAGATCCATGACCTCTTTGATCTCCTGATGATCAAAAGGATGTTCATCTAATTCATTACTTAAAAATTGACGAAGCATATTGGCCCTAGCGCGTGTTGTATCTTTTTCCAAACGTGTTGCCATATAACTAGGACACATCACCCCACCTGAAATATGTGTTTTTCTGCAATCACCAGAGCCTGAACATTTTTCGGCCAGCCTTAGTATGCCATCATTCTCAGAGAAATTAAAGCTTGTTATTACTTTTCTTTCCTGTGCCTTTTGCTGCACACGCAAATGGGTATCCATAGCGGGGGTTGCCGTTATTTTGCCGGCGTTAAAAATATTATTCGGATCGAAAATATTTTTCACCCGTTTAAACAATTCATAAGTTTCATTACCCACGACACTCGAAATGTATTCGCCACGTAATCTGCCATCGCCATGTTCGCCTGATAAAGAGCCTTTATACTTTTTAACGAGTTCAACAGTATCTGCTAAAATATTTCGGAATGATTTCAACCCTTCTTCCGACTTCAGGTCGATCATGGGTTCTACATGCAATTCGCCTGCAGCAGCATGGGCATAGTATGATGCATTCACCTGATGCTTTGCTAATACCTTTTGCAGATCAGCAATATAATCGGGCAATTCATCAGTACTCACTGCACAATCTTCAATTAAATTAACAGGCTGTTTGCTGCCTTTTAAATTACGAAGTAAACCCAGCCCTGCTTTACGCAATTCCCATGCATATTTTGTTTGCTCATTGAACAAAACAGGATAGGCATAACCCAAATCATTTTCTTTTAGAGAAACAATCAATGCTTCGGCTTTACGTTTAACAACCTCAACGTCGTCATCCATAAACTCAACCATTAAAATAGCAGCAGGATCACCTTCAATAAAAAATCGGTCCTTGCTGTATTCGGGATGATGGATCGTAAAATCCATAATGTATTTATCAACCAACTCTCCGGCCATTGGCTGGTGCTTCATTGCAACGATATTTGCTTTTAATGATTCGATAACACTGTTACAATGAATACAAACCACTGCAGTTTCTTTTGGGGGCAGATCGATCAGTCCTACTTTTATTTCCGTTACAAAGGCCAATGTTCCTTCTGAACCTGCCAATAACTTACAGATATTGAATATTTCTCCGTTTACATTAAACGGCTGCATCTTTAATAAACTGTCCAATGCATAACCGCTATTTCTCCTGCTAACAGAAGCTTTAGGGAAATTATGCTGAATGAGTAACTGATTTTTTTCATCGCTCAATAAATCATTAAGTTGGGCATAAATTTTTTTCTTAAATGCGCTGGGCTCATTAGTATCTCGAAGGTCTTCAGCTTTAAAAACAACATCCGAGCCATCACTCAATAATGCATTCACTTCCAGAATATGGTCACGTACAGAACCCCAGACAATGCTATGTAAACCACAGGAATTATTACCAAGCATCCCTGCGATCATAGCTCTGTTGGCAGTAGATGTTTCAGGACCAAACATTAATCCGAATGGTTTTAAATAACTATTCAGATCATCCCTGATAACGCCCGGTTGAACACGAACCCATTTTTCCTTCTCGTTTACTTCCAATATTTGAGTGAAGAATTTAGAAATATCAACAATAATCCCATTACCAACCACTTGTCCAGCCAAAGAAGTTCCTGCGGCTCTTGGGATCAAGGTTAGCTTATGAGCCAAAGCAAAGCTGATCAATTTTTTTATGTCCGGAATATTTTTAGGAATGGCAACTGCTAATGGTTTTTCCTGATAGACTGATGCGTCGGTTGAATATGCCCTTAGCTGTGCCTGATGTATAGATGAGTTATCGAAAAAAAATAGTCCTTCAAAAGATTCGTTTAACTGCGCTAAATAAGTTTTCATAAAATCGGTCGTTAACACAGCACAAAATTAACAGCTTTATTCTGAGATGAAAATAATAAGTGAGCAAAGAGATTGACCTTAATTCCACATCTTTGCAGTATGAACATTGATATCATTACCGTTGTACCTGAATTATTGGAAGGACCTTTCTCGCACAGTATCATGAAACGTGCACAAGAGAAGGGTTTACTCACTATTCATTTACATAATTTAAGAAAATGGGCCATCAATAAACATGGCCAGGTTGACGATTATCAATACGGTTCAGGTGCGGGTATGGTGATGATGTGTGAGCCCTTATTCGATGCCATTGAAGAATTACAACAGGAAAAGAAATTCGATGAGATCATTTTCATGACACCTGATGGCGATCTCTTCCATCAACAAGCCGCCAATCAATTGTCGATGAAAGAAAACATCCTGATCATTTGCGGGCATTATAAAGGGATTGATCAACGCATCCGCGATGCATATATTACCAAGGAAATTTCTATCGGAGATTATGTTTTAAGTGGTGGCGAATTGGCGGCTGCGGTTGTTGTGGATGCCATAGGAAGATTAATTCCCGGTGTATTGAATGATGAGACATCTGCATTATTCGATTCTTTTCAGGATAATTTACTAGCACCCCCTGTTTATACACGCCCGGCTGATTTCAAGGGAATGAAAGTGCCTGAAATTTTATTGCAGGGTGATCCTAAAAAAGTAGAAGAATGGCGCTACGAGCAAGCACTGCTGCATACGAAAGAAAGGAGGCCTGATCTGTTAAAAGGTGATGAATAAATTTGTTTTACATTGACTATAATTTTATTTGAATAAGGATAGGTGTTCCGGTATAAACAGTTTTAATCACCAGCAGATGATTCTCGCCCGTTATATAAACATTACCTTCCGTATTATCTTTATCAATATCAAATGCTTTGCCATTTAGTGTTACGGCAGTTGGTTTCTTATCAAAGGGGATCAATAGATCAAATTCCTTTTGTGCCATTTTATTTTTATAATTGCCGTTGTTACTATTGATGATAATGGAAATTTCATCATTTACCAATCCTGATGAAATAAAATTAGTTAAAGCAAATTGTTTTTGTACAATCGAATTTTTTGACTCTCCGTCATCTTCATACAATTCGTACGATGATTTGTTTTTTGAAGGAACGAACAATACCAGCATTTTACTATTCACTATTTCTTTGGTATTTCCTTCACCCTGATACATCGGCACGAAACTTCCTTCCTTAATGAAATATGGCATCTTGAATAAATTCAAATCATAATCGATCCATTGACTGCCTTTGTAAAATTTATTATCAATAGGGTCATACCATTTTTCTTTGGGCAAATAAACTTTTCTGGAAAGCGCATTCTTCTGTAATACAGGCGCCACCAATATTTGATCACCCCACATAAATTCGTCTTCTGTTTTAACTGCATTACTGTCATTTGCAAATTGATAATACAATGGTCTAACCAATGGTTCGCCGTATTTTGTCTGACGATAACTCAATGTATAATTATAAGGCAGCATCTGGTATCTGCGTTTGATGGTTTGCTTTACTGCCTGTTTGTATGGTTCATCCATTAATGCAGGCTCACTTGGGAAGCTGAATGCATTGGGATCTATCTCATATAAAGCAGTTCCATGCGGACGAAATATAGGCGTAAATGTTGCAAATTGTAACCAGCGTACATATAATTCCTTATCCCCATCACCTCCCCCAAAACCTCCTGCATCAGCGTGGGTATAAGGGATGCCACTCATACTCATACCAAGCATTACAGGTAATTGTGCACGAAGACCGCTCCAGTTTCGGCCTACATCGCCGCTCCAAGGGAATATACTATAACGCTGACTTCCAGAAAAGCCTGAACGATTTAAATGAAACAATCTTGCATTGGGATACTCTTTTGCATATTGTTCGTAGAGATTTTTATTCCAGTAATGCCCGTAAATATTATGCACTTCATCTGCTTTCAATGATCTTTTCACGCCCTCATCTTTTAAGTTGTGCATCATTGCAGCAGGGTGTTTTTCGGGTTCACCCAGATCGGTCCACCAACCCGCAACACCATTACCGATCTGCTTTTTGTAATGATCGTTCCAGATCCATTGCTGCGCATCTTTTCTGAAAATATCTAAGAGCCCACCTAATCCAAAATAAAAATCAGGGATAATGAAAGGTTTACCAGCACTATCGGTTGCCAAATATTTTTGAGAGGCATTGAACATTTTGGTATTCTCTAAAAAGAAAGGCTCCGTTATAAGGATCGTATTGATATTTTGTTTTTTAAAATCAGCGATCATCTCTAATGGATGCGGCCATTTGGTTTTATTGACCCAATCCAGATTACCCAATGTCCCTTTAATACTGTCGCCAAACCAGAATAAGTCGAAGATGATGGCATCGAAAGGGATTTTCTCAGTTTTCATTTTCGCAGCAATATCTTTTACCTGGGCTTCGCTGCTATATCCAAATCGGCTCATAAAATTCCCTAATGCCCATCGCGGGGGTAAAGGTTGAGTGCCTGTTAATTTTTGATAGGAAGTCAATATCTCTTTGTAGTCCTTTCCAAGAATAACAAAAACATTTATTTCGCCGCTTAGGAATCCAACTTCAAAAGTATTATTGACTAATTTTCCAATATCAGCATATCCTTTTGAAGGATTATCGAAAAACAAACCATAGCCATTTGATGAAGTAAAGAAAGGAACTGAGAAATTTAAATTATCTGCACCTTCCCCATAGCCATACCAGGGATTATTATATAAGCTTAGCTTATATCCTCTGCGATTCAATGGTAATGCACGCTCACCGCCACCGAATATCATTTCATTTGGATTCAATAAAAAGGAAAACCCGTGATATTCATTTACTTGAGTAGCCCCTACCAATTTAAGGTTTCCAACATTAACCGTATCCCCATTTACTTTTAATGTTATAGATGTGCTTGCTAATGGTTTTAAAATTACAGCATCGGTGTAATTCTCATTTCTTGTATAATCTTTAGACTGAAAACTAAGCTTAACAATATTGGGAGCATATTGCTGATAAGTTAGAGTTCCACCCTGATAAGCGATTTTATTTTTTACATTCGTTTGAGCATTTCCGAGGAGTGCAAAAAATGCAAACAGTATGACAAGCTTTTGTTTCATATTATTACATTAAATAGCAAAGTTAGGAATTCAATTTTCTCATTCTGAAATAAAAAGTATATGGCAACTTCATTTAGTTTTCAGGGCAATTTGGTAGATGTTTGGAAAAAAGAGATTTATCCTGCAGAACTGATGGTAGAAAACGGAAAAATAAAATCTATCAAACAAATTAAGCATCTAACATCCAACCTTCAACATTTTATTCTACCCGGTTTTGTAGATAGTCACGTACATGTTGAAAGCAGCATGTTGGTTCCGAGTGAATTTGCAAGATTAGCAGTTGTGCATGGCAGCGTAGGCAGCGTGAATGATCCGCACGAAATAGCGAATGTATGTGGATTAGAAGGTGTTGAGTTCATGATCGAGAACGGGAGAAAAGTAAATTTTAAATTCAATTTCGGTGCACCAAGTTGTGTACCAGCTACCATTTTTGAAACAGCCGGTGCTGCATTGAATAGCGATGCTGTAAAAAATCTATTGGAAAAAGATGAGATCAAATATTTGAGTGAAATGATGAATTTTCCGGGTGTCTTATTCAAGGATGATGAAGTATTGAAGAAAATAAAATATGCTCATGACCTAAATAAACCTGTTGATGGTCATGCACCCGGTTTGCATGGTGAAGATGCAAAAAAGTATATTGAAGCCGGGATTTCTACCGATCACGAATGTTTTACAGAAGCCGAAGCTTTGGATAAATTAAAATACGGTATGAAAATTTTAATTCGTGAAGGAAGTGCAGCTAAAAATTTTGAAGCTTTGATTGGTTTGATGCATGAACATTATGAGAACATGATGTTTTGCAGTGATGATAAGCACCCCGATAGTTTGGCGATCGGTCATATCAATCAACTCTGCGTAAGAGCCGTTGCAAAAGGAATTGATATTTTTAAAATACTTCAGGCTGCCTGTATCAATCCTGTGCTGCATTACAAATTAGATATTGGTTTGTTGAGAGAAGGTGACGATGCTGATTTTATTGTTGCAGAGGATCTCATCAACTTTAAGATCAAACAAACTTTTATTAACGGTGAGCTAGTTTCGGAAAACGGAAAGTCATTTATCCAATCTGTTCCTGTAAGTGCTATCAATAATTTTCATTGTGATGAGATCACAAAAGACCAGATACAATTTTCTTTACAACGATGGGGGGATCATGAACAGGAAAATATTGAACAGGTGCATGTGATCGAAGCATTGGAAGGGCAACTCATTACCAATAAATTAGTTTATCCCATCACGGATTTTAATGTGGAAGATGGAAACATATTTTCCAATACAGAAAAAGATCTGTTGAAAATGGTTGTTGTAAATCGTTATTTCAATGCGCCGGTTGCAAAAACATTCATTAAGAATTTTGGGCTACAACAGGGCGCCATCGCCTCTTCTGTTGCGCACGACAGTCACAATATTGTTGCAGTAGGTGTGGATGATCTGAGTTTGACCAGAGCTATTAATTTAGTGATACAGCAAAAGGGGGGGGTGAGTGCAGTTAGCATCAACAATGAAAAAGTATTGGGCTTACCAGTTGCAGGATTAATGAGTGCCGATGATGGTTATAAAGTGGCAGAAGCATATACAGCGATTGATAAGATGGTAAAACAGGAGTTGAAAAGCACACTAGCTGCACCTTTTATGACATTAAGCTTTATGGCATTATTGGTGATTCCGCATTTAAAATTGAGTGATATGGGGTTGTTTGATGGCGATACTTTTTCTTTTGTATAAAAATATGAAGTCTAGATCAATCATTATTAAAGGCAAAACGATTGACGAGCAATCTCGTTGTGCTCATTATCATTCAGCTTTAGATATCATTGCCATTAAAATGAAATGTTGCAATGAATTCTACTCTTGTATTCATTGTCATGAAGAAGAGGCAGGGCATTCTGCTGAAGTATGGTCTAAAAAAGAATTTAGTATAAAGGCCATTCTTTGTGGTGTTTGTAAAAATGAATTAACCATCAAGCAATACTTAGAAAGCAATTATGAATGTCCTTTTTGTAAGGCTGCATTTAATCCGGGCTGCAGCAATCACAATCATTTTTATTTTGAAACGTGATTATTTCACAGCTTTTGCGCTCATGATATAAGCAGCAACGCTATCTGTTCCCTTAGGTGTTTTATATCTTGCCTTGAAACTGAAATCACCATTAGGTGCGATCATGTTTTCAAATAATTCTTCATGATTGGCAACTTGTATACCCTTTTTAAAATACAATAATTTAATCCGCACTTCAGAATACGCTGCGACTGTGGCAGTATTCTTAATCACCCCTTTATAAACCGTTTTACCAAAAAAATTACGGTGATCATCTCCATTTAATTGCAGAAATTGTTTGGGATTGCTTCTTTCTTTTTCGGCAAGTGTGATCTTGGTTTCCTGATAAGAATGATCATCAAATTTTTTGTCATTGCTCTTGCATGCAAATAAGCCTATTGCAAGTATTAAAAAAAGAACAACTGACCTCATAATATCATTTTGAATAATAAAAATAAATAAGCTACTTGAGTTGTGGCTTTATTTTTTGTTACCGAACTGCCGTATTGCTATCGGCTATTGCTGTGGCGCACAATTCTGCAACGCAAAAGCAATGCGCTTTGTACTGCAAGGTTTTTGCGCTAATCTCACTAGTCGCCTCTAATAAGCTTAAAAGTACAAGTGTACGAAGCAACAGCCAACGCCATGAAAAAGTACTGTTTATAACAAAAATATTAGCATAAAGAGAAAGTCACTGTACAACAAATTGTATTTTTGAACGCAATTTGCCAATTTGTGTTACTTTTCGGGCAAAATCTGTCAACTCAAAACCCTTACAATGATCGTTAATTTAAGTGACCAGCACAGTTTAGTAAGTAATTGGATTGCTGAAATAAGAGATGTGAGTATTCAGAATGACCGTTTGCGTTTTCGTCGCAATTTAGAGCGCATTGGCGAAGTAGCAGCTTATGAAATTAGTAAACAACTGGCATGGACCGAGGTAGAAACACAAACACCTTTGGGTATTCACAACAGTAAGGTCTTGGAGCAACAACCTATTTTGGCTACCATTTTAAGAGCCGGATTACCCTTGCATGCCGGCATGTTGAATTATTTCGACAAAGCAGATAACGCATTTATTTCTGCTTACCGCAAACATCATCATGACGGGAGTTTCGAAATTAGTTTAGAATACATGAGTTGCCCTTCTTTAACCAACAGGGTCGTCATCATCAGCGATCCGATGCTGGCAACAGGTGCATCTGTAGTAAAGACCATCCAGTATATGAAAGCAGAAAATGCACCTGCCGAATTTCATGTTGTAGTAGCGATTGCATGTACCGTTGGTATTGAATATGTATTGAGAGAATGCGGATCAAATACCAATATCTGGTGCGGTGATATTGATGATGAATTAACTGCGAAAGGATATATAGTACCAGGTTTAGGTGATGCAGGCGATCTGGCATTTGGCAGTAAGATGCAGGCATAAATGCAGGTTTATATTTGTTAAAATGCATTTTAATCCTTCCTTCTTACAGCATTTCGTTTATTTTAGGAGTCTTAAACTCTGTGATGAAAAGAATTGCACTGATCTATTGTATGCTGCTTATGTTGGGTAAAGTCTCAGCGCAGGATCCTCATTTTTCTCAATTCTTTTCTTCTCCGCTCACTTTGAATCCGGCATTTACCGGAAAATTTGACGGTAATTACCGCGTTTCAGGAGATTATCGCAATCAATGGCCAACGATCAATAATGCATTTACCACTGCAACCGCTTCTATTGATTTTCATATTCTGAAAGACCGTATCCCCTCCAATGATGCATGGGGTATTGGTTTTATGGCATACAATGATAACAGTGCCGCCGGTGCCGTTAATTTCAATTATGCCACAATTTCAACTGCCTATCATAAAGGATTGGATGAAGAAGGGTATCATCAAATAAGTGCAGGCTTTCAGCTAACTTATGCCAATATGCTCATCAATACCGCTGACTTGAAATTTGAGGATCAGTTAACCAGCAATGGATTTACAGGTATTACCAATGAGATATTCAATAATTCAACTTTAAAATCAAATTATATTGATCTTAATGCCGGTATCCTATACAATGGCAGCACCACAGACAGAAATAATTTTTATTTTGGTTTGAGTTTATACCATATTACAAGGCCCAAGCAACAATTTACAGGTGGCTATTTTGCTTTGCCCTCCCGCGCAACAATACACGCCGGTACCTATTTCCCCATTGGCGAAAACAATACTTTGCATTTAAGCGCTTTACAAAGTTTTCAGGGAGGGTCTACAGAGACTGTTCTGGGTGGTGCTTTTCAGCTTGTTGCCAACAACAAAACTGATCAACCTGCCAGTGTTTATATAGGAAGTTGGATCCGTTTAAATGATGCCATCATTCCCTATATTGGTTTAGAATTTGCAGGTATGCGTTTGGGGGCTACCTATGATATCAATACTTCGGCCTTGAAAACTGCAACGCAAGGTCAAGGAGGGTTTGAAATCTCTCTCATTTATATAAATAAATCAGCTGACACAAAACCTTTGAATTGCCCTAAGTTTTAGAATCTGTATTTATGAGAAAACTGAGTATCCTTTTTATTACAGCCGCAATTTTATCATGTAATAATCGAGAATCGACTGAAAAAGTAATTACCGTTATAACCAATGACACGATTCCGGAAATCAGAACAATTGTGAGTTCTAAGCCTATCGCAGATTTTTCACAAAATGCAGGTGATGCATTAAATAAAGATTGGGCATTCACGGTTAAAGTATATGAAACATCAAAAACATTTCGATTTGTGATGAAAATAAAGTTTGAAGAATTAGAGGCTGTGGATACACTAATAATACCCGATCTGCATATACAGCCCGTTGTTGAATTACAATCAGGCAAAGAAAAGTTTTCCTGTATCGCCGGATTCAAAGACAAGGAACAAAAATTTCGTGAGTACAAAAAAATAAGTATAGAAAATAATCAATTGAAAATAACAACTCTGAAACATTACGGTGTTTATGCTACCATGAAATAAATTATTTTTCCAAGCTTTTCTTTCCGCTCACAAAAGGATTCCCCTTTATAATAAAACGATATGGCAGTGTTGCGTCTTCTTCTGCATAAATAACGCCAATTCTTGCTGTAGAAAGGATCATGCTCTTTTTTACGATATAACCATCGTCAGCAATAAAAAGCACATCATTCAATAAACTTGTTCCTGTTTGCCGGATTGTAATGCCCAGGGCTTTTGAAACATTGCCAGGGCCTTTTGTTATTGAAAAATCAAGTTTATCTTTTTTTGTTCTCATTAACATTGTTTCAACGCCGATGACCGGTTCAACAGCTCTTATCAAAACAGCATGGGGGATCTCGGCAATATTTGTGACTACATTAAACAAATGATGCATGCCGTAACATAAATAAACATAGGCAGTACCCCCATTGGCAAACATCACTTCTGTTCTTTGCGTTCTTTTGTTGCCATATGCATGCGAAGCTTTATCTATTGCACCATTATACGCTTCTGTTTCTACAATCCTTCCAGTTGTGATGATTCCATTAAATCTTGTAATCAAAAGCTTCCCCAGTAGATCCTTGGCAATGGTCAATACATTTTCTCGCGTATAAAAACCTCTTGATAGTTTTTGCCAATTTTGTTTAACGTTTCTTTGCATGATGATTTCCGTTATGAAACAGCTATTTTCGTGTTCCTAAATATAAAACCCTTTGCTTAAAGAAATCATCATAGCTATACAATCCTATTTTCAAGCACACGAGTTTATAAAAAAACACAGGCTTTGGAAATGGATCCTGGTACCTGGCATTCTCTATAGTATACTTTTTATGATCTGCATGTATTACTTCGGCCATACAGCTAATAATTTTATAGAATGGCTGAGTTTAAAAACTGGTTTAAAAAAATGGCTGGATAGCATCGATAGCGGATGGCTGGGTTTCTTCTTTACATTAGGTAGTTTAATGTTGTGGATGGTGATGATGCTGTTTTATTTTTCGCTTTTCAAATATTTATTTCTTATTGTTGGTTCTCCCGTATTTGCTTATCTCAGTGAAAAAACTGAAGCCATTATAGAAGGGAAAGATTTTCCTTTCAGTTTTATACAATTGTCCAAAGATATTATACGCGGCATCAGTATTGCTGGCAGAAACAGTTTGTGGCAAACAGTGTATTGCTTGGCCATTTTATTTGCTTCAGCTATTCCGATTGCAGGCATGGTAACACCAATTTTGGCTCTACTCATCGAATGTTATTATTACGGATTTTCAATGCTCGATTACAGCATGGAGCGCCATAACAAATCGGCCTCAGAAAGTATTGTATACATCACTCAACATAAGGGGTTAGCAATCGGGAACGGGATGGTCTTTTATACTATGCACTGGCTGCCATTCGTAGGTTGGGTCTTGGCTCCTGCTTATGCAGTTGTAGCAGCCACACTGAGTATTCATAGTTTAAAGCAGAGTTCCTCTTCAAATTGATTATTTTAGTACAATGAACTTAGGTAAAGTTTATTTGATTCCGACTGTTCTGCATGAAGATGCATTGGAAACCATTCCAGCTTATATTTTGGAAACTGTAAAAGATTGTCAGATATTTTTTACAGAGAATGAAAAAACTTCCCGCCGATTTTTAAAAAAATTATGGAAAGAAATGGTGATTGATGATTACCAATGGTTCACGATTCATAAGGCAGAGCAGGAAGTAAAACAACAATTCATTCAGCTATTGAAAGAGGGGAAAAACATCGGCATCATCAGTGAGGCTGGTTGTCCAGGTATTGCCGATCCCGGGCAAATTTTAGTGGATGCTGCTCAACAAATGAAAGCAATAGTAAAACCCCTGGTAGGACCAAGTTCTATTCTTCTTGCTTTAATGGCTAGTGGCATGAACGGGCAAGAATTTCAGTTTATTGGATATTTGCCCATTGATAATGCAGAAAGAAAAAACAGGATCAAACTATTAGAGGCTGATTCGCACAAAAAAAACTGTACGCAAATATTCATTGAAACTCCTTATCGCAATAACCCGCTCCTTAAAGAATTGTTGCAATCTTGTAGGGAAGAAACAAGACTTTGCATTGCTGTAGATATTACCGCAGCCTCTGAGATCATCGTTACAAAGACAATAAAAGAATGGAAGCAATCCATTCCTGATATTCATAAGCGATTGGCTATTTTTCTTCTACACGCAGGTTAACAATCTGTTTTGTTTTCAAACTACTATCTTCGCCGACATTATGAAAAAAATCGAGGCGCATAGAAAGCTGCTTGGCGTAACAAAAGACACAGCATTAAGTGAACTGAAATCGGTTTACAGAAATATGATGAAAGACTGGCATCCGGATAAATTTCAGGATGACCATGAAGCAAGAACTGTTGCAGAAACAAAAAGTAAAACCATCATTGAAGCATATCATCTCTTGGTTAGCATTGCACCTGAAACTCTTGCAGCAACGTCAGCGCAATACAATCAAACCATCAACTTTGCAGGCATTGAAGACTTCGAATACAAAAACGAAAAACTAAGTATTGATTTTTCTGATGGTTGCAGTTATGAATATTTCGGTGTTCCCAAGGCGGTTTATATAAAATTTGTCAATGCCCCATCACAAGCAAGATTTGCACGCAGGCATATCTGCAATTCGTTTGTGTATAGAAGTGTAACTAAATTAGTGGCTGCTTAAAAATAAATTAAGGCATTACAATTTTTTTCTGCCGACTAGTATGTGCGGAAAAATAGCCCAATGCCCCATTACTAATATTACTTACCGGATTTGACGGCGTTGTTTGGCTACTACTTAGATCGGCCAAAGCATACATGTAATTGAAAATATTTTTATCAATACAACGCATTTCAACAGTTACGGTATCTCCTGTTTTAATGTTGAGCGAATCAACATCGTCAGAGTAGATCAGTCTTCGTGTATTGGTTCCGCCATCATTTACATTGTCGTTCCAGGCATTTACATTTTTGATCAATCGGCTGTTTACTTTTTCTACTAATTGATAATAATTTCCTAGTCCCGGTGGATCTGTATAAACAGGTGTAACAACTTTTAAAAGTTTATTACCAAAAGTTATTTGATCAGGCATTATAGTGTCCAGAGTAACCAAGGCGGGCATGGTACTTTCAGCAGTATAAATTGTTCCGTTCACATTTACATTCATCGAATAAGTTCTTCCTGATTTTCCAATCACCAATGCAGTTGTGTAAGTTCCGGCAGTGGGAGATTCTGAAAGAGTGTAAGTATTACCTACATCATCTTTGATGGTGATAAAAGCTCCTGAAACAGGTGGAAAAGTATTACTGCTGCTGAATGTTACTGATTTTGAAACTGTAATTGTTGCAGGACCCACATCATTCACCAAGCCCTCTATCACCAATTCTGAAGGCGCATTTTTCAGATCAACATTAATGATCTTTTTACAAGAAAAAAGACTGATAGATAAGATCAAAATAAAATATTTTTTCATAATCATTACTTCATTAAAATTTAAAATTCCAGGTTACACTTGGTACAAATTTGAACAAGGTTGTTTGCTCTGCCACTGTTTTGGTTGGATCATTGGGATCATCTTTAAACTCAATGGTATAGGCATTTTCTCTTCCGTAAGCATTATATAAACCGAATGTCCAGCTGCTTTGATATTTGCGTGTTCTATTTTTCTTACTGTCAATTGTTGCAGCAATATCTAAGCGATGATAAGCAGGCATTCTGTAACCGTTACGTTCTGTGTAGAGAAAAACTGTTTGATTATTCACTTTATATTTTCCGGATGGAAATGTAACTGCACTGCCGGTATAATAGATCCATGTGCCAGAGAATGTCCATCTATCATTCAATTTGTAAATACCTACGACAGAAATATCGTGGGTCCTATCTTGTTTTGCAGGATAATAATTTCCGTTATTGATCCCTTCAAATTTTCTTTCGGTTTTTGACAAAGTATATCCTATCCACCCGGAAAGTTTACCAACTTTTTTTCTCGCCAATAATTCCAACCCATACGCTCTTCCTGTTCCCCCAAATAACAACTGACTTTCTACATTATCATTCGCTCTAAGCTGTGCACCGCTTCTGTAATCGATTTGATTCTGCATCCATTTATAATACACTTCTGCTGAAAGCTCGTAAACGTTATTTTTTAAGTTTCTGAAATAGCCGAATGAAAGCTGATCGGCAATTTCAGGTTTGATATTATTACTGCTTGGCAACCAAAGATCAGTTGGTGAACCACTTGTTGAATTACTGATCAAGTGAAGATTTTGAACATTCCTGGTGTAAGATACTTTTAAAGATTGTTCTTTACTCAAGACATAACTTGCAGATGCCCTTGGTTCCAAATTCCAATAAGAAGTAACAGTTTGCCCGCTATTGTATTTTATAGTATCCAACGTATTTCCCGCTGAATCGTATTGATAAAAATTTCCTGGGCCTACAACCAACAAATTTGAAAGGCGTAAACCATAGATCAAATTAAGCTTACTGCTCACTTCCAGTTCATGCGAAACATAGACTGCTGATTCCCAGGAATTTTTGTTTTGTGAATAATTGCTTTTGAATCCAGGATTATCCGATGTTACTTTTCCAGGGGCAACAGAATGATGGATAAAATCTGCGCCGAACTTCAATTTGCTGTTGTTATTCATGAACAGATCGAAATCTTGTTTCAGGTTAATATCTTCGATATGCGAGTTGATGTATAAATTATCCTGACCAGATTTGATAGCGATATTGTATTGAAAATTGCTGTAAATAAGTGAAGTGTTGGAAAACAATCTGCTGTTAAGAATATGGTTCCATCTTAAAGTACCTGTTGCATTACCCCAATCTGTATTGAAGGTTTGTCCAAAACCTAACACATCTCTTCCAAAATAACCTGATAAATACAGTCTGTCTTTTTTGCTAAGGATATAATTGACTTTCGCATTCAGATCATAAAAATAAATTTTATTGCTTTTAATGGTAGTGTCGTGTGAGAGTTTTAAAAACATATCAGCGTAGGTTCTTCTCGCACTTACGATAAATGAGCTTTTATCTTTTACGATCGGGCCTTCAATATTAATTCTGGATGCAATTGTTCCAATACCTCCGCTAACATCAAAATCTTTATTATTGCCATCTTTCATTTTGATGTCTTCTACAGAAGAAAGTCTGCCACCGTATTGTGCCGGCATTGTTCCTTTAAATAACGTAACATCTTTAATCGCATCGGAATTAAATGTGGAGAAGAAGCCAAGCAGGTGAGACGGGTTGTAAACAGGAGCTTCATCCAAGAGAATTAAATTTTGTTCACTTCCACCTCCACGCACAAAAAAACCACTGTTCCCTTCTCCTGCCGATTTAATTCCCGGCAACAATTGAATTGATTTCAATACATCTCTCTCCCCCAACAAAACAGGAAGCTCATTGATCTCGGTCATATTCAATTTCTCTGCGCCCATTTGAGGTTTGGTGATATTGTCATTCTTCCTTTTACTCACCACAGTTACATCGTTCAGTGTAACAGATTGTGGCGTCAATATTATATCAAATAATCTGTTTGCCTGAATATCCATTTGTATTGTATACAATTTATATCCTACATAGTTTACTGTTATTTTATTGATTCCCTTGGCAACTGAAATAGCATAAAAACCATAAGCATTACTTACGAAGCCAACACTGCTAAGACTGTCAGTTTTTACAGATGCGCCAATAAGAACTTCGCCTGTTTTACTGTCTTTAATAGTTCCGCTGATCGTATATTTCATTTGAGCAATGGCTGCAAAATTGCTCAATAAAAAAGCCATCACTGGCAATAAATGAATTTTTTTATAAGGGTTAATCTTCATTGTAATGAATTAGGAACTGGTATAACATTAAAAAGTGAGCAAAGTTCAACTTTATTTTAAGTTAAATTGTTAAAATATTATTACTGAAAATGAACAAAAAAGCCTTGCAATGCAAGGCTTACATTCAATAAAAGAAAGAGATTTTTATTTCGGTTTGATGATGGATTCTCCATTCACTCCGCGAACTTCATACACACTATCCACAATGTAAGATTGCATACCACGCCAAGGCAATGAACCCAGGTAGCGACTATAATGCAATTGAACTTCTCTTCCTGAATTTTCCAATAATATTTTGGCAACCTTTTCTTCAGTCACACTGAATTCAAATTCATTGCTCTGCACGTTTGCCTGAAAACCGCTTTGAATTAATTTACCCTCATAAGTTTTTAAAACAAATCCCTTTTTCTGAAATGTATTTAATACACCGGCTTTTGTACCAGTTGCAAATACAAAATAAAATTTCCAGTAAATAAATCCTGCGAGTAATAAAACGAGGATCAATACAATTATTCGGGATATTTTTTTCCAATTCATATTACAAACCGTATTTGTCTACAAGGTAAATCAATGCCGCCATATTTACAGCGCCCAATAATAATTCTCTTTTGTTTACCTTTTCAAAAACATCAGATCTTGCATGGTGTATATCAAAATAGCGCTGGTTATCGGGAGTTAATCCGGCAAGAGGCGTCTTGAAATTTCTAGCCAACGGGCCAATATCAGCACCGCCGCCCCCATTTGCAAAATCTCCACCGCCATAGGGCTTCAGCAGGCTTTGCCAAGCCAATACTTTTTGATATTGTGCAGGACTAACACCAAAACCAAAGCCTCTAGGAGTAAACCCACCTTCATCACTTTCCAATGCAAAGATGTGTTTTTCATTTTTTTCTTTTGCAACATCAGCATATTTAGAACCACCGCGTAATCCATTTTCTTCATTGGCAAATAACACAAAACGGATACTGTGTTTTGGATGATAACCTGCAGCTTGCAAAGCACGTAATATTTCAATAGTATGTACTACTCCGGCACCGTCATCATGTGCGCCTTCATTCACATCCCAACTATCCAAATGCCCGCCAACAGTAATGTATTCATCCGGAAATATTGTTCCTTTTAGTTCAGCGATCACATTATATCCGATGGTATCTGGCAAAATTTTACCATGCATGGTTACTGACAATTTTACAGCAGATGTTTGAGACTCTTTCCATAATCTGTCCGCATCTTTTAATCCCAATGCCGCTGCTGGAATCTTTGGATAAGCACTATCGTATTGCATTGCTCCTGTATGCGGATTGTTATCAGTTGCTTCTGTTAATGAGCGAATTACAACAGCAACTGCTCCATATTTTGCGGCACGGCTTGCGCCGCTATGCCGATAAATACCGCTTTCCCCGTAAGCTCTTCCCGGAACAACATAAGTTGGGTTGAAAGGATAATTAAAAAAAACGATCTTGCCTTTTATCTCATCTTTTCTTTTTTCAAGCTCGGCAAAGTCTTTCACCGCAATCACATCGGCAGTCACTGTTTTGCCGTTACCCAATGAATTCCCAAGTGCCAAAGCATCCAGACTGATATTGACTGATTTATTATTAATACTGGTGATTGTTACTTTATCACCCTTTCCCCGAACCCAATGGGGAATCATACACTCCTGCAGATACACTTTATCAGCCCCTATTTCATCCATAGTTGCTTTACCCCATTTTACGGCTTGTGCGAATTGAGGTGAGCCCGCCAATCTTCCGCCAACATTCTTGGTAAGCTGGTACAAAAGATCATAGGCTTTTCCATTAGTCAATATATCATCTGCTAATTTTTTAATGAAGGCAGAATCTTCATTGTTCTGTGCTACTGCAATAATGGGCAAAGCAGCCAGCAGGAATAATATTCTTTTCATAGAAATAAAGATATAAAAATAATGATGTTGATTATTAACTAATGATGAATGGATGAACCAAATCAAGAAATAGTTGTTACTTCGTTGAATAAAGTAAAAACCGCTGAAGAATGCGACTCAACTACTGTTGAACAGCATTACTAAATCTGATAAAAAAACAAGTATATGCGTATCGGAATTGTTTGCTATCCAACTTTTGGCGGTAGCGGTGTTTTGGCTACTGAATTGGGTAAGGCATTAGCCGATGAAGGCCATCAGGTACATTTTATCACATATCAGCAGCCAGTTAGGCTGAATGTTTTTAATACCAATATTTATTATCACGAAGTTCGGGTGCCTACTTATCCTTTATTCGATTATCCGCCTTATGAGGTGGCCTTGGCAAGTACAATGGTTGATGTGATAATCAATCATGATCTTGATCTATTACATGTGCATTATGCCATTCCGCACGCATCTGCTGCTTATATGGCCAAGCAAATTGTAAAAAGTAAGAATGGAAGAAATATTCCCGTGATTACAACATTGCATGGTACAGATATCACTTTAGTAGGCAAGGATAAGACATACGAACCAGTTGTAACTTTCTCCATTAATGAAAGTGATGCCATTACTGCTGTATCACAAAATTTAAGAGAAGAAACCTACAGAAGTTTCCCTATCACCAAAGAAATAGAAGTGATCACCAATTTTGTGGATGTATCACGTTTCAATAAAAAACCTTTTGATGCATTTAAAAAAGTAATTGCACCTGAGGGTGAAAAAATATTGGTGCACGCTTCCAATTTTAGAAAGGTTAAACGCGTGGATGATGTAGTGAAAATATTTGCCGAAGTAAGAAAAGTAATGCCCGCTAAATTATTAATGGTGGGAGACGGACCAGAAAGGCCTGCCTCTGAAGAATTAGCAAGAGAATTAGGAGTGATCGATGATATCCGCTTTGTAGGTAAACAGGAACAGATGGAAGAAATATTAGCCGTAAGTGATCTATTTTTATTACCCAGCGAATATGAAAGTTTTGGTTTAGCGGCCCTGGAAGCAATGGCAGCTAAAGTGGTGGTGATCAGCAGCAATGCTGGTGGTTTGCCTGAAATAGTTATTCAAGGCAAGACGGGCTTCATGGCAAATGTAGGTGATGTTGCTGCGATGAGCAGTGATGCCATTGATATATTAAAAGACAATACTCGTCTTGAGGAAATGAAGCAAGCTGCATTCGAACATGCATGTACATTTGATATTCAGCATATCATTCCTCAGTACGAAAAATTATACAGTCGATTTTGCAGAATGGAAGTGCCCTGTATTTAAAATTTAAAACCAGCCATCGGTAGAAGGCGGTTCTGAAGAAATTGATTTTCTTACTTCAATTGCCGGAATAGCATTATTGGTTGCAGTATTCTTTTTTGGTTGCGGCGTTTTCTCCATGCCAGAAGATATCCTAGGTTTTTCATCCAACGGTTTATACCGGTTCTTGGTCATTGAGCCCTCGATCACAGCTCCTTCTTCAATTTCCAACGTAGTTGCAATAATACCTCCTTTTATCACTGCATTATTACATATAACCGCTTTGGTCTTACATTCAATATTTCCTTCCACACGGCCATACACAATTAAATGCACGGCAGTAATATCACCATTGATGACGGCTTCCTCTCCGATCACTAATTTAGATTCAACATTGATATTACCAGCCACATTACCATCAATGCGTCCCGGTATTTTAGATTCAATATCGCCTTGTATCAAGATACCCTTTGGTAATAGAAAACTGTCGTGGGGCTTGTTTCCAATAAGTTGGTTTAACTTAAACACATCAAATGATAATTAATGAATTTATCTTTTTTCATTCTCGAAGGTAGATACAATGGTAGTTGCATTACCCAAATCTATACCAATAGCACTTTCAAATTTTTCATCAGAGATCCTGAGTGAATTATATAAATAACCAATGCTTGCTAATTTATCTGCATCAGGCGCAATTTCAACCGGCATCACATCTTTAAACTCCTCCTGAAATGCTTCCTGCAGTTCAGTATAAAATGCACCCCCGCCTAATAAAAATATCTTCTCGCAATTTTCAAAATCAGAATCTGTAAAATACCTTTTGAACAATGGAGAGATGATCTCCTTATAATACTGGTGCAGTATCTCTTTACGTAATTGTTTGAGATCTATATTTTTTCTGTTGATGAAGATGAACCCTTTTACGAATGCATCATCCAATTGATGTTCATTCTTCATTTCCAAGTAATATTTTTTATTCAATTCCCTAGTCAGGTTATTGATCGCATAACGTAACCCATGTGAGCTGAACACAGTACGTTGTACCAGTCCATCAGCGGTTGCCATCGCACCTTCAATGGTTCCGAATCCGAGACTAATGGCAATAAAACTCTTTGGCTGCTGAGGGCCCAATACTTTTTTCAGACCAATGATGCCGCCAACGATTTCGGGGATCACATCAAATCTTTCAATGTCAAATAAGGCTTTTTTAACAGCACCTCTGTTATGAAAGGTCTGCGTATCGTATTCTACCAAAAAATTCTTTCTGGCCAAGAAACGTTCTGCAGCTTCTTTGTAAACATTGTATGTTGAAAAAGGGAAACCGACGGTAACAAACATCGGTTGCTGAATGGTTTCTGCAACAGTGATCAATGCCGCTTTAAACAACACTTCATAATCTTCTTCCTGAGGGGAAGCATTCACTACTTTATTGGGATTGATGCCTCCTCTTTTAGCAAGATTACCTGCCAAATACCAGATGCTTTCATTCTTGATCTTTAACCCGTTTAATAAATCCCTTGAAGAGTTTTCTGTATTGCCAAATGCTGATTCAAAAACACTCGGAAAAGTAATAGTTGATACTTTCATTGCTAATTAGATTGGATATGGCGAAAATAATTAAATTTTCGTCAAAATAATATTTTGATTGATTTTTAATGCTTTAACAATATTACGTTCCCAAATCGAGTACAGCAAGACTTTCAGCTATTATTCGGCAAATATCAGCTAATTCATTTTCTTTCGTAATCAAAGGAGGGGCAATCCGCATGCAATTAGGGGCAAATAAAAACCAATCTGTGATCAATCCTTTGGCGATACATTGCTGAATTACGGCATGATTGGTTTCAAATGAATCAAATTCGATCGCCATCCATAATCCTGCCGAACGTATCGCTTTTATTTTAGGATGGTGTATATGCTGCAATAAGAACTGCTCTTTCGCTTTTACAGAAGCAATACATTCTTCTTCCAATAGCACCTCAAATGCCGCTTTTCCTGCTGCACAGGAAACCGGATGCCCGCCAAATGTGGTAATATGGCCCAATACAGGATCATGTGTCAAAGTGTTCATTAATTTTTTATCGGCAATAAAAGCACCAAGAGGCATTCCGCCACCTAGTGCTTTACCCAATAATAAAATATCAGGGACGATATTAAACTGCTCAAATGCCCATAAAGTCCCTGTTCTGCCAAATCCTGCCTGAATTTCATCCAGTATCAATAACACGCAATTTTCATCACATTTTTTTCTGATGGCCTGTAACCATTCTTTTGGTGGCTTATTGATTCCTGCTTCTGCCTGCACAGTTTCAGCAATTACACAACAGGTATTTTTATCAATAGCTTCAATGGCTTCATTACTTCCGTATTCGAAATGATGAACATCGGGCAATAGCGGACGAAAAGCATTTCTCCAGTATTCATCTCCCATCACACTTAATGCGCCTTGTGTACTGCCATGATAAGATCTGTTGAATGAAATGATTTTTGTTCGATTTGTAACTCTCTTTGCAAGTTTCATCGCTCCTTCTGTTGCTTCAGTTCCGCTATTGGTGAAATAAACAGCGTTAAGAGAAGCTGGGAGATGATCGGTCAGCAGTTTTGCATAAGTTACCTGAGGCTGCTCAATAAATTCTCCATACACGATCAAATGCATGTACTGTGCAGCTTGTATTTGAACAGCTTCGACAACTTTAGGATGACTGTGCCCGATATTAGCCACACTAAACCCAGAAATAGCATCTATGTATTTTTTCCCGTCCACATCATACAAATAAATACCATTAGCCTTCACCATTTCGATGCCAATTGGTGCGGGCGATGTTTGTGCAACATGGCTCAAAAAAAGTTGTCTGTTAGAAATTCCATTCATTTATTTCTATTGCTCGATTTAATGTTCGAAATTCGAAATTCGAAATTCGTCTTTTTATGGCAACTATACTTCCAGTTCTTGGTAAACATCCTCAGTTTGGTGAAAAATGTTTTGTAGCACCCAATGCAACCATTGTAGGTGATGTGGTGATGGGCGAACATTGCAGTATCTGGTTCAACGCCGTTATCAGAGGCGATGTGAACTATATAAAAATGGGCAATAAAGTGAATGTACAAGACGGGGCTGTGATTCATTGCACTTTTGAAAAGAATCCTACCAATATTGGTAACAATGTTTCTATCGGTCATAATGCACTTGTACACGGATGTACCATTCATGATAATGTTTTGATCGGTATGGGTTCGATTGTGATGGATCGGTGCGAGGTATTCAGCAACTCGATAGTGGCAGCAGGCTCTGTTGTGTTGGAAGGTACCATCATTGAATCCGGAAGTATTTATGCGGGCATTCCTGCAAAAAAGGTTAAAGAAATGCCACTAGATACTGTACACGGAGAAATTGACCGTATAGCTAATAATTATCTCAAATATGCTTCCTGGTTCGAAGAACATAATGATGCACCCATAAAATAAGATTATATTGTAACCTTACTTTACTCAAATTATGTGCATGAAAAAAACAGGTACCGTTATAATAGCTTCATTGGTCTTTAGTTCCTGTGGTTTATTCAAGAAGACCAGTCAAAACGGCTGCCCCCCATCCGCTAAAAATATGGGTGCAGAAAAATTAATGATGTATCAGCAGGATGGATATACTCCAAAGACAGCCAAAGAGAAAAAAGAATATGAATTGGCAAAAAAAGAATTGAAAAGCAATAATAAACCTATCGTAAAAGAGGCTGTAAATACCAAAGATTAACTCCAGCTATTTTCTTCCATTGTTTCCATAATAGTAAGATAACTGATATAACGTTCTTCTGAAATAGTTCCTGCATTTACTGCAGCTTTCACGGCACATCCGGGTTCATTGTAATGCTTGCAATTATTGAATTGACAATCATTTACCAACTTTCTCATCTCAGGAAAATAACCGCTTAATTCCTCTTTCTTTAGATCAACCAAACCCAGTTCTCTGATACCTGGCGTATCAATGATCTTACCGCCAAAAGGGAGGTCGAACATTTCTGCAAATGTGGTGCTATGCATTCCTTTACCGCTCCAACCGCTTACTTCTAATATTTTCAGATCTAATTCAGGAAAAATATTATTGATCAAAGTTGATTTACCTACACCACTATGCCCGCTCAGTAATGTTGTTTTATCTTTCAATAATTCTTTTACTTCTTCCACGCCCTGATGCTTTATAACACTTGCCAGTACAACTTTGTAACCAACTGCTTCATAAATAGATTTAAGTAATTCAAACTTTTCAGTTTCTTTCTTTTTATAAATATCAGCTTTATTAAAAACGATGATAGCTGGCACATGATACATCTCACAAGCCACTAAAAAACGATCAATGAATCCCTGCGATGTTTTAGGATCTTTCAATGTGGCAAATAAAATACTCTGGTCTAAATTAGATGCAACAATATGATGATTGTGTTTATTATGCGGACTAACTCTTGCCACATAATTTCTCCTGTCCAAAATTTCAGAGATAGTTGCTGTGTTTTCCAGTTCATTTTCAATTTCCATTTCCACTTCGTCACCAACAGCAATAGGGTTGGTCGAAGTAATGCCATCGATCTTCAGTACACCTTTGATTCGCGCATTAAAAAGCCTGCCTTCATTGGCTTTCACCACATACCAACTACCGGTAGATTTATAAACAAGTCCTTTCATTGCGTTACGAAGATAAGAGGATTGTGTGTTAAAAGCATTAGTGCATAGGGCAGCTTCGTTGTGTCACTCACTTGTCCATTTTGAGCTATAAGCAGCAAGCCATGAACTTAGAGAAAATACCTTATGCAGTTTATTCATAGTTTTCCAAGGTATAAGAATGCGATTCTTTCGCTGAAAAATAGAAGTCAACAATAGTTTCATAGAAATAAAAAAGCCCATAACAAGAAAAATTAAGGAAACTTTTTAAACACTGTAAAGCGCAACATCATTTCAATTACAATACAAATCAATCCCGCCAATAAAAAAGGGAAGAACTCTTCGGTGTAACGGTTGTAGGTTGATATTTCAACTTTATTTTTTTCGAGCAAATTAATACTGTCGTATATTTTTTTCAATGCAGCATTATCTGTTGCGTGGAAATATTGTCCTCCTGTTTCAGTAGCAAGTTCTTTCAGCAAGCCTTCGTTGAATTCCATTTTCCGCTTTTGTGTGGTTGTGCCAAATTGCGATTGCATCTGTACCTCCATTTCCTTTTCACTTCCCACACCAATGGTGTACACTTTTATGCCGTAGAGTTTTGCCATTTCTTTGGCTTTATCAGGTGGAATAAAACCACCAAAATCAACTCCGTCAGTTAACAATATGATTACTTTGCTTTTTGAAGTACTACTCTTTAATCTATCAACACTAGTTGCCAATCCGGAGCCAATAGCGGTTCCGTCTTCGGGCAAATAGCCATTCTCTATATTATTGATCTGTGCAAGTACAGTATTATGGTCTGTAGTGATCGGGCATAATGTAAAGCTCTGGCTGCTAAAAATAACAATCCCGATCCTATCCCCCGGGCGATTACGAACAAACTCAGCTGCTACAGCTTTTGAAGCTTCTAGACGGTTGGGTGAAAAGTCCTGCTCTGTCATACTTCCACTGATATCGAAACACAAAACAATATCAATTCCTTCACCATCAGTTTGTTGTTCCGTGAACTTTTGCTGAGGTCTTGCCAATGCAATAATTAATAAGGATAAACCAATGCATCGCAATGCAAAAGGAAGGTGACGCAGGGTTGTTTTCCAATTGTTGGCATGCTGTAGAAAATAAGTAGTAGTGATTTTAAAAGAAGCCGTTTGCTGCTGCAGACTTTTCACATACCAATAGATCAAATATGGCACAAGCAATAATACCGGTAATAACCAGGTATACGCAAAACTTGTATGTTGTAACCAATTACTCAGCATTAGTCTTTCTTGGAAAATTGAAAATGATAAATAGTTTGAACAAATGTTCTGGCATCAAAGACCGCATCCTCACATTCATTATCCGGTGGAATGAATTTTGCAAACTTCACTGCATCTGCTAATCTCAATATTTGAAAATACCTCATTTGAGCAGGTTCGTTTCCTACCTTATTTTTCAGCATCAGCATGTATTCATCTGTTGTTTTATTGGCGGAATATATATTCAGTTGCTGATCTGAAAAACTTCTACAGATACTAATGAGTTGAGTAAAAAATAATTTGTGTTGCTTTTTTTCAATCAATCCCTTCGCCTGCAATGCATCTAATTGATACAATACATCTTTGATGCTGAATGTTTTTGAAATTGGTTTTGGTTCTAATTTTTTTCTTCTTAAATATCGTATCACAAAAAAAGTAATGATCGCAAAAACAATCACAGAAGCAGCGACTGAGCCGATAAATAGCCAATCCGTTTCCGGTTTCACTTCAATGATCTCTTTAAAATCGTGATAATCTTTTAAATTAGAAACATCCACCGGCAATACAGAAATAGTGATGGGCAATGTATTGATACTTAATTTTTCTGCAAAAGAAACATTGATTGCAGGGATCTGCCAAATACCTGAATCGAATGAAGTAATGATTATTTTTTGCGAATAATTGGTTGATCCTTCCCCGGAAATAGTATCAATAGGAAATCTTTTAACAATTTCCAGATGATTAAAAGAATCCGGCAGATCAAACCAATGAGAAACATCTGCATTGGCTTTATCAATATCTGTCACCAATACTTTTAATTCGATCTGCTCACCAATCAATATTTTATCCCGATCAACTGTAGCAGATATTTTTTGTGAAAATAAATCCACTGAAGAAATAAAACTAAAAACTAAAAAACTAAAAACTAAAATCCGACTTCGAGAAAAAAATGACTGATAACAAATGACCGATGATGTTTTTGTCTTTGTCTCTTGCTCCTTGCCACTTACCTCTTGCCTTATTTTTCTCATGCTCTTTTAATAAAAAATTGTTGAAGCGTTTTAACGTAATCCTCTCCCGTGGCTATTTGCAGCAGATCGGCTCCGGAAGTCCTAAAAACATTTTTAGCATCATTCTGAATTTTTGTAAACTGCAACTCGTAATTATATCTTATAATTGCATCACTTGTATCTAACCAAACATTCTTCCCTGTTTCCGGATCCTGAACCTGAACTAATCCTATATCCGGAAGTGTATGGTCATTTTTATCAAATACTTGAATACCGATCACATCATGCTTTTTCGCGGCTACACGCAATGCTTCATGATAACCTTCATCGGCAAAATCACTCAGTACAAAAACAATACTTTTATGTCTTGTGATATTATTTAAGAACTGTAATGCCTTTACAATATTGGTTTGCTTAGTTTTTGCTTCAAATGTTAGTAGTTCACGAACCATATATAATACGTGTTCATGTCCCTTTGAAGAAGGAATATATTTTTCAACCGTATCGGTAAAAAATATCAACCCTGTTTTATCATTGTTGCTTAATGCACTAAATGCAAGCACAGCAGATATTTCAGTAATGAGGTCTTTCTTACTCTGCGATTGTGTGCCGAATAAATTGCTGGCACTTGCATCTACCAATAAAAAAACACTCAGTTCTCTTTCTTCCTCAAACACTTTGCTGTAAGTTCCGTTCATGCGGGCGCTTACATTCCAGTCAATAAAGCGAATATCATCACCTGCACTGTATTCTTTCACTTCTTTAAAGGCCATGCCCTGACCTTTGAACGCCGTATGATATTCCCCGGTGAACAAATGATTGGTCAGCTTCTTGCTTTTGATCTGAAGCTCACGCACTTCTTTTAATATTTCAGCAGCAGTCATTATGGTACCTGAATTGTTCTGAGAATATCATCGATCAATATCTCTGTTGTCACATTTTCAGCTTCTGCTTCATACGTCAAGCCTATTCTATGACGCAATACATCTTTTGCTATCGCTTTAATATCGTCAGGAATAACATAACCGCGTTTATTCATGAATGCATAAGCTTTTGCAGCTAAAGCCAAATTGATACTCGCTCTTGGTGAGCCGCCATAACTAATCATGTTCTTCATTCTATCTAATCCGTATTGATCGGGATAACGTGTTGCAAAAACAATATCAATGATATATTGCTCGATCTTTTCGTCCATATACACCTGACGAACCAGGTCTCTGCTTTCTAAAATTTCTTTTGCTGTAACAACTTTCGAAACAGTAGGCAAAGCAAATCCCTGTACCTGCTGACGAATAATTAATTGTTCTTCTTTTTTATCTGGATAACCCACTACCACTTTCAACATGAAGCGATCTACCTGTGCTTCGGGTAAAGGATAAGTCCCTTCCTGTTCCAAAGGATTTTGAGTAGCCAATACCAAGAATGGTTCTTCTAATTTATACGTGTTTTCACTGATGGTCACTTGCTTTTCCTGCATTGCTTCAAGTAAAGCACTTTGCACTTTTGCAGGGGCACGATTGATCTCATCAGCCAGAATAAAATTGGCAAAGATGGGACCTCGGCGTACAACAAATTCATTTTTGGACTGATTGTAGATCATGGTACCAATTACATCTGCGGGCAAAAGGTCTGGCGTGAATTGTATCCTACTGAACTTACCATCCACTGCCTGTGCCAATGATTTGATTGTAAGCGTTTTTGCCAGGCCGGGCACACCTTCCAATAAAACATGTCCATTACTTAATAATCCGATCAATAACCGGTCTACCATATAATGCTGGCCAATGATGACTTTTGCCAGCTCATTTCTTAAACGATCCACAAACTGGGAAGTATATTGGATACGTTGGTTCAATTCCTGAATATCTGGTGCTGTTTGCATGAACGAAATTTATTTTAGAACGGTGAATGTACAAAGTTGAGAGGATTGAACGGTATTGAATTGGCTGAATTGGGAAATTTTTAATGATGTTGAAATTTGAATCATGGAGTCACGGCGGCAAGCTGTTTCAAAACCAATCGCTTGATTCTCCTGGTCCAAAAAACAATCACTTGAATTCGCTGAAATTGATACAATTAAAAATATCTTCGCGGCATATGACAGAATTCGCTCATGATAAGGTAGTGCCGGATAAAGACAGCAGCCTCAATAAAAAACAACAGGTAGCTGAGATGTTTGACAGTATTGCGTTTCGCTACGACTTTTTAAATCGCTTTCTAAGTGCAGGGATCGATGTGGGCTGGCGTAAAAAAGCCATCCTCCAATTACAAGCTATTCAACCCCAAAAAGTATTGGACGTGGCAACAGGCACGGCGGATGTGGCGTTGATGACCTTTAAAATGCTGCAGCCTGAAAAGATCATCGGTATCGATATCAGCGAAGGAATGCTGGAATTAGGCAGAGAAAAAATTGAAAGGATCGGATTAACAAACAGAATCGAATTATTGAAAGGTGATAGTGAGAATATTAATTTTGAGGACAATAGTTTTGATGCTATCACCGTTGCATTTGGCGTTAGGAATTTTGAAAATCTGGAAAAGGGCCTGAAGGAAATGCATCGTGTATTAAGACCCGGCGGAAAATTGGTGGTACTTGAATTCTCAAAGCCTAAACAAGCTATGTTTAAAATTTTCTACAATTTATACATGAATCATATTGCGCCCTCATTTGGGAAAGCATTTTCTAAAAATGATAATGCCTATCAATACTTGAACGACAGTGTTCAGGCTTTTGCTGAAGGCGAAACATTTTTAAATATCATGAAAGAATCAGGTTTTACAGAAACGTATTTAAGACCGCTCACACTGGGGATTTGCACAATTTATTGCGGAAGTAAATAATTTATCTGAATCGTGCTGCTATGGTATAGCATACTTTATCATTAATGCGCCAGAAAATTTCACCATTTATTTTTCTGATCTTATTGCGTTGCTTCTTTACCAATAGTTTTCCTTCACTGTTAAAATATTGCGGCTGCGAAAAATAAGTGATTATATAATATTTTTTATTGGTGAACGGTTTACTTAATCCTACCGGGCGCATGGAAATAAAGATGAGCGAGTTCTTTTGTTCATCAACATAATAATCCAGATTATTGATCCATGTACAATGAATGGAGCGCATTTGAGTGATGATATCACTAATCCCTTTTTCATTCAATGAATACTTCAGCAAAGTATCTTTCAATCTGGTTTCGTTGATACCGAACTCGTAAATATATTTAAGTGAATCAGTCATGATCTCCATTGAAACAAAATTAAAAGAGCGATCAGTAAACTCAAGAGAGAAAGGCTTTTGCCGGTATAATGTTTTGAAAGATTGCTCAATATTGTTTAGTGTTTTTTCATTCTCATCATAATATTTTGAAGAGATCTTTTGTGTAGAGTTGCAGGAACAAAAAACAAGAGCAGCAAATAGTATATTATATATTTCCCTATTCCACATCATTCATTTTTTTAGTACAATGAGTAATACCGTATGTGATCCTTTGCAGAAATTTAGTTGTAAGTTGTCGTAACGATCTTCCCCCATAATCCCAATAAACGATTGTAATTGTATCATCGACTTTGGAAATTTCCTGCAGTATGATATAATGCGTTGGTACAGCCAATTTTAAAGCTGAATGAGTTTTTTTATAGAGGAAAGTGTTGTTAATGTAAAGCACCATTGTTCCTGTTTTCATCATACTGTTAATATATTCATACAAATCACTTATTGCAGGATGAATCAGGTCTGAACCAATTGCATCCACTTTTTCATCAAGCAATTCTCTCAACATCCGGTTAAATTTGGCATAGTTGACCGATGCCCATAATTTATCTTCATCACCTGCATCATAATGTTTATCAAAAAGGTTTAAATATCCTTTGAAATGATCGGCAAGAGATAAGAACCACATTTGATCTGCTGGTCGTATATCCAGCTTTCCTTTAAATTTCATGGTTCCTACTGCTTGTTTAATTTCCGAAGAGGGTCGAAAAGAGGTTTTACCCATAATTGCTTCGCCATGTTCGTACAATTCGATCATAAACTTTGCATAGAGTAAAGGCTCATCATGTAGGAGTATGTAAGACAATGCCGCATACCCGCAAAAATTGGTACTTACTCCTTCATAAATACTAAGAGGCTTATTAATATTCAGCTTTATATTTTCGAGGAATGTTTTTGGCTTTATATTGGGCCAGAAAGAACTTTTCGCTAATGTATCTATCTTTTGAACAAAAGCCATTGCATGTTGTCGTGCAGATGCCTTTATAGTGTCTTTTTTAGTCCCAAATATATCCGAGGCTCTGGCAATATTTGTCTCCAAAAAGCATCCGCTGATGAGAAAAAAGATGCTGTAATATAATTTCCGGAAACTCAAAACATAAGAGCATTAATTAACTGAGTAAATATACTAATATGCAGTGCCTTTTCGTTTTAAACAATTAAATCAAGCATTTAATGACGTTTGAAGGACTATTCTAATGATATTTTAAGAAATTTTAAAGGCAAAACTGCATTATATTGCAACTTTAATTGAGCATAATTCATCAAATAAATAGAATAATTATTCTTTGTCTCTACTCCTTGATTTTATTTAAGAACCTAAAAGCAAATTTTCACATTGCTTCATAAACATCAATTATTGTTCAACAGAATAATTATCCTTGTATTTATATTATTTGCAGGCAAAAATTGTTTTGCCCAAACAGAAATATATCGATCAGAACATGATGACGTACCCTATTATTTTGGTGCAACTTTCGGATATAACTCTTCCTGGCTAAAAGCCACAAAATCATATAAATTTTTACAGGATGACAGTGTATTGGTTGCCTTGCCAGGTAGCAGCGGCGGTGTTTCTATTGGGCTACTTGCAACAGGCAGATTAAGTGACCACTGGCAAATATGTTTTAACCCGCAGGTCATAATTGGCAGTTCCCGTTATTTTACATATACATTAAGCAACCCTGCACCCGGCGAACCAGTTAATCAAACAAAGGTGCTGCCGGCCATGATCGTGAGCTTTCCATGGCATTTTAAGTTCAATTCAGACAGGATAGATAATTTTCGGGTGTATTTATTGGGTGGGATAAAATACGATATCCATTTTGCCAGCAATGCAAGCGATGCTAATACAGGCACTGATATAAAATTCAAAGCACATGATTTTGGAATTGAAGGCGGTATAGGTTTTAATTTCTTCTTTCCTTACTTTACTTTGTCACCCGAATTAAAATTCAGTAATGGATTGACCGATCTGCTCCAAAGAGACCCTACTGTAAAATATTCAAGCGTATTTGATAAGATACAAACGCGGATGATCATGTTCTCGCTGCATTTCGAGTATTGATTTTTTGTTACATGCTTTAGTAACTCTATTCAACATCATTGCGTCGCACACTTCAAATGAAGATCAAATAATCACCAGGAAATCATCTTGACATACTTAGTGGTGTTACTAAAAAATATTGTGTATTGTTATAAAAATCTGCCGGACTAAAGTTAATACCGGTAGCATTTATTACCCATGATCTTGTTAATGGCATTTCCCTCCCTGTTGCTTTCAACAGTTCCCAACTTGCCCCTGAACAAACTAAATTATCTTTACCTAATCCATAATTGGTTTGACCCAATCCATACTGTGCTTGCCCTAATCCATTATAAGCTAACCCTTTTTCAGCATCTAATTCTTTTTTTGCTAGCTCTAATGCTTTCTCGTATAAGTGCTGTGCTTCTTCAGGTTTCAGAGGCTGCGCCACGCCGTTAATAGCTGACTTTGCAACACTCGCATCACGGCTGTCATACTCTCTGTGGATTTGATCCTCATTTTTTATTTTCGGCCCTTCGCCCGGCATATTATCTAAAAATATTTTTTTGCCATTCACTTCTTTTAAATAAGTCACTGTATGCGATGCATCAGATGCTTTTGAAAGGTCTGTAAGCTGAGTTCCCCATTTAACTACATTACCTTTCCACTCATTTGGTGCCAGTAATATAACATCTCCAGGCTCAAGTTCATCGAATTTTTTGTATGGTAATGGAGGCGCGTTATTCTGTAACGTATTCAAGATACCCTTACTCCATTTATTTTCCTGTCTGTCTGCTATTAATTGTTTTTGCATGTTCAACCATTCAACATTCAATGAATTGAGTTTTTGTTGTTCCATGTCCTCATCCGTCATGTTATCCAAAGATTTAAAAGCAAGATTTGCATCATCCATTTTTTTGATGCCCAAATTTTGAGAGCCGTCCAATTGTTTATACGACTTCATTAATTTCAGGTACATGGCCATATCAATTGAATCTTTTATATGCTGCTGTTTTTCTTTTTCAGCTTTTTCCTGTGCTAATTTTATTTGCAATTGTTGTGCTGCAAGTTGTTGCTCTTTGAGTTTTTCTTGCTGCGACTTTTGATCGGAATTGAATAAACCATTCAACAAACCCTGCATTAGTGTTCCTGCTATCATCATGTTCATGTTATTGGCAGGAGTAATTGCTATCGGCTTTGAGGAAGAGGATATCTTAGGGGCATAAGGGCATGTAGGCTTATGTTCGGTACCACATTGAGCACCACAGGAAGCACATACACAATTAGGTATTGGCTGTGCAGAAATATAGGTATAAGAAATACAGTTAATTAAACATACAAGAAACAAATCAAATACAATAATTGAAATGGCTTTCATAAAAATTAATTTAAGGATCACTGAATCAATAAAACAAAACAGTATCAAAAATTAATCCTTCACTTTGCTCTCCCATTCATAGACCTTATCCTGTGCAGCTCTTGTATCCGTTGCATCAGGTGATAATTTCATATATATATTCATTTGATCAATTGCTTTCTTGTACTGACGAACTGTCGAATAAAGCATTGCTAGATTGAATCGCGCAAATGGATAATACGGTGTAATGCCTAATGCCAATTGATATTTCTCAATAGCAGCATCATAATTTTTTTCTTCAACACTGCTATTTGCCTGAACGGCAAATTTCCTTACATATTCGGGTACATTCGGCTTTACAGGTAATTTAGGATAGATCTCATACATTTTCGAAATAATAGTATCAAGTAAGCTTTTATCTTCTGCTGTAATATTTAAGGCATATCCCCAGGCTTGCCTTAATTTTTCAAATGCTACAGTAAGCTTAATATCAACAAGAATTCTTGAGGGAGCTGTTTGTGCTTCTTCATAATTTACGTTTGCCTCATCTAGAAATTGTCGTGTCCGTTGATGCCTGAGTTCGGTATTGTAAAACTCAAGTTTATAATCATCAGGAAAAAATGTTTTTATAGAAGGGTCATATTCTGCAAATTTCAGATAAAGTGAAGTTGCCTTATCTTTTGCCCCCTCGCTGACATAACAAATTCCCAATGAAAATTGCTGTTTATAATTCTTGGGGTTCTTTTCTACAAACACTTCATAATCTTTCATTGCTGCCGGATAATTTTTTTCTTGAAAATAACAGTCAGCTCTCCAACTGTAAAGATTAATATCTGCAGGATTATACTTTATTGATTGAGAAAAATCCTCAATCGCCTCATTTATTTTTTTTGTGTACATATAACATTTGCCTCTGCCCCAATAACCAAGATAATACGGCGTTGCAGGCTGACTAACTGCAGTCCCTTTTGCTGTAGCGTTAGTTGTTGCTGCTTTTTTATCAGCCTTTGTTATATAAGACGTATAATCAGTTATTGCTTGATTATACATTTGCTGTTTTTCAAACAAAGTTGCTCTTGTATAATAAAAATTCCAATTCTTACGTTCCAATTCTATGGCTTTATCAATATCAGCCATAGCTTCGTTTGTTTTATTCATTTTGCTATAAGCTAAGGCGCGATCATGGTACGCCATAGCATTATTCGGATCTTTTTTAATTGCATAATTATAAGATAATATAGCACTATCGTATTTCCCTTCTGATTCTTGTTTTTGTCCCTGACTTACGGAAATGCTTGCGTAATAACTTGCCGGTATGCATCCACTCATCAATAGCCACAAGATCGAAGCAGTAAAAAGTGCTCTTTTTGATAAAGAATAAAATTTGTAAAAACTGAGAGGAGATTCTGTTACCTGAAGTTCATCGAAACGGGTGATATTTTTCATACAACATATTTTTCATCCTTGAAACTGAAAATATTTCCAGCATGTATGCGCTTAAAAATGAAAAATATTCTTAACAAAGTTTACTGAAAAATTGGGAGAATAGCAAAACAGTTTAATACTACAAGTTGGTTTTGGCTTGTATAAATAACAAATAAATGCTCAAACATTGATTATGAATTAGGTGCCTTTTCTAACAGTATAGAGAATATTCTTTGGCCATCTGTTGTATTGTATAGTATCGATAGTTGCGTCGCACACCACATCGTTTTATTTTCATAGCAATATTAAAACTCGAAATTTCTACTCGCAATATTCCACCTGAAACCAAGGGTATAGATCAGTTCTTTTTTATCGATCTGTTCCTGCTGTACATTAAATGTTCTGTACGTAACATTTCCTTCCACAAACAAATTAGGGATCATTTCATAAGATGCAGTAAACGAACCGGTGATGGTTTTGGCCAGCATGCCGGAACCAATCTTGAATCCATAATCTCTGGGTCTTGTCAAATAACTCCTGAAAATATTCGAGCCGAAATTTACGCCTGCAGAATCCAGTCCCTGTTCATTATAGAATATTTTTGCCAGCAGATACAATTTAGGCAGAGGTTGCGCTTTTGCAATGGCAATAAATTCTCTGAAATTAGCACCCAGTGGGTGTGCCAGTTGCTGGTTATAATGCGTAAACCCGATCAGACTGTCATTGGCGGTATATGTGTATGGTCGAACCAGATTGGCTTCAAACTGAAGATCAAAATTGTAAATACTAAATGCGTCAATATATTTCACTCCTAATTGCGCACCCTGCTTATTTTCCCAGCTTCCTTTGCTGTAGTGTGTTACTTCATTGAATAAAAATTCATTGAATATGAGTTGCCCATAAAACTGAACATTTGTAAGTGCATTGTATTTAAAATCGAATCCGATATTTGTTTTACCATTATTGCCATTATCCTGTTCGAGTGATTTATAAAAAATAAAGGGATTCAGATAACCGATCTTAAAACCATCTTTTCCATTCTCTGTTGAGTTTTCATAAAATCCCAGATTAAATCTTTTAGAAACCTGCCAGCTTAAATGATGAAATCCGATAAAATTATTCAACAAAGATTGTCTGGTTCCTTGTGTTAAGAGTTGATATGGCTGAGTTGTTTCAGCAACGATCGTTTCATAATTGACCTTTCCAATATGTACCCTGAATCTCAGATACAAATAATCGGCACTGAAATCACTCAGAAATAAACTTCTGTATCCGTTTCCGATGAATAATTTGTCATATGCAAATTGAAGGTCAATGTATTTGCCAGTATTAACAGTCATACCTCCACGGGCGTCAAAATGGTCATAGCCTGTTGTTTGAAAGGGCTTAAAAAAACCGGCACCCGGCAACGCCCTGTACTTGGTTACATAATCCTGAACATATTGCGGATCTTTTTCCTGAGTATCAGCCAGATAACTGTAAAATCCTATTTTATTATCGATAGATCCGCGCATTACCAAGCCCCGTGTATTCAAGAACAAGGTTTTATCCCCATCAGAGCTTTTTCCTGATTGTAGCGCAAATACGGGATCGATCACAAAAGAGAAGGCTTTTTGCTTTACTGCGAATAAGTGTGTTGCAGTGGCAAATATGCCTGTATAATCCTTTCCACGTTTGGATAAAAGATAACTTGAGTCCTTTGTCCAATCGCCATTGCTTTCCAATAATTTACTGATATTGTATTCATCCACATCACTTAATTCCAGAGAAGGGTAAAGTCCTTTTTTATACTTTCCATATACTTCTTCTACTCTCTCTGTCACGGCCTTCCGGAAATAAGGCTTTACTGTTGAGAACCGAAGGATTGAATCGCTCACCAATTTTATTTCCAATCTGTTCAACAGGTCGTATTGCTTATCATTCAACCCAATTACATCCGATTGCGCAGCAGCTTGTATCGCAATAAAACTTATCCCGAATAAAATTGCCGAACGCAAACATTTCATAATCTTGCTGTATTGATTTTCAAAAATAAGATAAGATGAAGACTTACCTCATAAAAGATGCCTGTATTATCAATGATTCCAAAAGAACCTATACCGACGTCCTGATCAAAAATAAAAGAATTGAAAGGATCGGCCCCGGTTTAAATGTTAAAGGTTCTGTTATTGAGATCAATGCCCATCAGCAATTTCTATTACCGGGAGTAATTGACGATCAGGTACATTTTCGAGAACCCGGCCTAACACATAAAGCTACTATTTACAGTGAAGCGAAAGCAGCAGTGGCAGGTGGTGTGACAAGTTTCATGGAAATGCCCAATACCAATCCGCCTGCATTAACTCAGGAATTATTGGAACAGAAATATGAGATAGGAAAAAGAACTGCATTAGCAAATTATTCATTCTTCATGGGTGCATCGAATGAAAACTATGATCAAGTAATGCAAACCAATAAAAAGAAAAATGATATTTGTGGCGTAAAGATCTTTATGGGTTCATCAACCGGAAATATGCTCGTTGATAATTCACTTGTTTTGGATAAGGTATTTGCAGGCAGCGAATTGCTGATCGCAACGCATTGCGAGGAAGAGAGAATGATCAGAAAGAATTTTGAAAAAAGAAAAAAAGAAAAACCAAATTTAACAGCTGCCGATCATCCCATTATCCGAAATGATGAAGAATGTTTTGAATCTTCTTTTAAAGCCATTCAGTTTGCAAAAAAACATAATAGTCGTTTACATATCCTTCATATCAGCACCGAAAAAGAATTGCAGTTATTCGGCAATATGATCCCCTTAAAGGACAAACGCATCACTGCGGAAGTTTGTGTACATCATTTGCATTTTACTGCTGATGATTACGAAAGATTGGGCAATCAGATCAAATGTAATCCCGCTATCAAATCTGCAAATAATAAAGATGCTTTGTGGAAAGCCTTATTGGATGATCGTTTGGATGTGATAGCGACCGATCATGCGCCTCATACCTGGGAAGAAAAAAATGAACCGTATGAAAAAGCACATGCAGGTCTACCCTTGGTACAACACTCTTTATCACTGATGTTGCATTATGTGAAAGAAGGAAAAATAAGTTTAGAGAAAGTAGTAGAGAAAATGAGTCATGCCGTGGCTGATTGTTTTCAGATAAAAGATCGCGGTTATATTCACGAAGGATATTTTGCCGATCTTGTTTTGGTAGACATGAATGAATCCCAAACCGTTTCCAAAGAAAATATTTTATATAAATGCGGCTGGAGTCCTTTGGAAGGCTTCACTTTTCCTGCCACCATTAAAAATACTTTTGTAAACGGGCATATGGTTTATGGAAATGGCTTGTTTGATGAATCTCAGTTTGGAGAACGTTTACAATTTACCAGATAGTTTCAGAATACTTGTTCTCTGTTTCAGTTATATTGCAACTGATGATCTAAAATCGGTAATTCGAAACCTGCAACCAATATGCACGTAGATAAAACAACTTTACAGGATCTTTCTATTTTTCATCACGATGAAGAACAATCTGTGTTTCATCATCTCAATTTTACACAAACCAATGGCGGAAGAGAACAACTTCGAAACATTCTTTCTAAACCTTTAGATTCCATCAAATCCATAACAGATGTGCAGCAAACTATTGCTCACCTCATTACCGTATCTGACCGATGGCCGATAATTATTACCAATGGGACAGTGATGGTACTTGAAAAATTTTATGATACACCGGTTGAATCATATCCACATCATCCTACAGCAGCACATAGCATTTTTTATAAGATATTCAATGCACCGGATTTTTCGCTCACCAAATATTCCATTGAACATTTTATAGGTTTTGTAAAGGGGTTAGAGCAAATTGTTTTATTGATCGATCAATCCAAAAGTCTGCAATTAAAGCTCTGGAAAGAAAGGGTTGAAATGTTGCTGCGTAAACCTTTCATAGAAACAATGCTGCAATTGGAGAAAGGGAAAAAACTATCTCCTGTTGAGGTTTTATCTTTCGGTGCCTTTATTCGACATCATTTTAAACACGAATCTTTTGAACTCATCGATATTTATAGTAAACTGGATGCTTATCTGAGTTTAGCTGTTGCATGTAAAAAGTTCAACTATCATTTTCCCGTAATACAAGAAACAAATACTCCATTTTTTGAGGCGGAGAATTTATTTCATGTGCAACTAAGTACTCCGGTTGCTTATACAGTTTCTTTGAATAAAGAAAGGAATTTCTTATTCCTAACAGGCGCTAATATGGGCGGCAAGAGCACTTTTATCAAGGCAATGGGCATCGGCGTTTATCTGGCGCATCTGGGAATGGGCGTTCCTGCTACAAAAATGCATTTGAGTTTATTTGATGGTATTTTAAGCAATATTCAAGTAGTGGATAATATTGTGAAAGGCGAAAGCTTTTTCTACAATGAAGTAAAGCGTATAAAAAGTACCGTCGAAAAAATAAGTGATGGAAAAAAATGGCTGATATTGATCGATGAATTATTTAAAGGCACCAATCAGCAAGACGCTATCAAATGCAGCATCACCGTTATTGAGGGGCTTCGTAAAATGCATAATGCCATTTTTGTTTTGTCCACACATTTATACGAAATAGGTGAAGCGCTAAAACAGTATTCTAATATCCAGTTCCGTTATTTTGAAACAAGTATAGTCGATGATCAATTGCTGTTTAGCTATCAGCTCAAAGAAGGTATCAGCAATGACCGTTTGGGCTATCTGATCCTAAAAAAAGAAGGTGTGGTTGAAATGCTCGACAAATTGTAGTCCCAATTTTGGACAATTATTTATTTAAAGCTGCTCTTGCAAGTCTCCCTTTTTTATTTTAATCTTACAACATTTATCCGAATTCAACTATGAAAAAAATTACAGTAGTCATCATACTTTTATTGTTGCTGATCGCAACAGAGATATTGAAGGTATATTTTATCATGCCCTTCCCGGGCAGTCAGAAGGGTGATACGATTAATCTTGCTTATTTCATACATCACAGTATTTGGTCAATTCGAATTGTCCTGTTTGCCATTCTCATTTATCCATCATTTCAGCAAATCAGAAAAGGAAAACTTTGGGAGAAGATCGTTTTATACATTTTGATAGCAACTTATGCCGTGATCGTTTATGCTTTCAACTTTAAGTTTTTAGCTGATAATATATTCGAACAGCCCAAAAAGAAATCATTTGCAAAAACAGATCATTATTCATTCGGTGCGAATAAATTAATTATTGGTGTTGAGTTGAACGGTGAATCTAAGGCTTACCCTATTGAGATCATTGCATATCATCATCAGATCAGAGATACACTGGGCAATCAACCCATCATGGTGACTTATTGTTCCGTCTGCAGAACCGGTCGTGTGTTCAGCCCGTTTGTGAACGGGAAATATGAGACGTTTAGGTTAGTGGGTATGGATCATTATAATGCCATGTTTGAAGATGAAAGCACCAAAAGCTGGTGGCAGCAGGCAACCGGAATAGCCATTGCAGGAAAATTGAAAGGAACAGCATTGAAAGAAATTCCTTCATCGCAAATGGCATTGAACGACTGGACGGTCATTCATCCCAATACATTGGTATTAGAGCCCGATCACAATTTTAAAGAGGAGTACGATAGTTTAAAAGGCTTTGATGAAGGCACCGTAAAAAGCAAATTAGAAAAAAGAGACAGCGCTTCCTGGAAAAATAAGTCCTGGATAGTAGGTGTGGTATTAAACAACAAGGCAAAAGCATACGACTGGAATATGTTGCAACAAAAAAAGATCATTCAGGATTTAGTGGATAACACCAATTTGCTGCTGACAACAGATTCCACCGGAAGATCTTTCTTTATGCTGAACAGAAATATGGATGGCAGTACCTATCATTTTACTTATGTTACTTCAAAAAAGTGCATAATAGATGCTGAAACACATTCACTTTGGAATGCAAACGGTTCTTGTTTGGAAGGACCATTAAAAGGAAAAGAGCTTATAAGCATGCAAGCTTATCAGGAATTCTGGCATTCCTGGAAAAATTTTCACCCCGAGACCGAAACATATAAATAAACCTAATCATCATTCAATTGTCTAATAGAACCTGCCTGATCAATACCCTTATCTATTGAATATTATGTCTTACACAGTTGTTTTACAAACTGAGGATGAACTGAGGATGGTCGAACAAGAGCCGAATGAATAAGCCTTTCTTTAGCCTTCTCTCAGGCTAAAGTATAGAATAAACTAGTTCAAGTCCCTATTTTGCAGATAATCGTAACCAATCCGACCTGTTACAATAATCTTTCGTATTTTTATAATTGCATATATATCGCAGATCTGTGGCATAAAGCTACAGCGTACAAACTGCGATTTTCTCCCAAGATGAATACTGTGCTGAAACTACTTAGCCGCAGAAGGCTATGAAGTACAAGAGGGCGACGCAACTAAAACATCATAGTAATTCAATAGTTCGCTAAATAAATTTTATGCTCGTCAAAACCTTTGGCAGTGCAGTTTACGGAGTAGAAGCCATCGCTATCACGATTGAAGTGAATGTAAGCAATGGACAGGGCTATCATATTGTGGGCTTGCCCGATAATGCCGTGAAAGAAAGTCTGCAGCGCATTGAAGCGTCCATTAAAACCAATCTTTATGATATGCCCCGTACCAAGATCGTCGTAAACATGGCTCCTGCGGATATTAAAAAAAGTGGCTCGGCTTTTGACCTGCCCATTGCTGTTGGCGTTTTGGGAGCAAGTGAGCAGGTTGAAAAATTTGAACGGCTGAAAGATTATGTGATCATGGGTGAACTGGGTCTGGATGGGACCGTACAATCCATCAAAGGGGCCTTACCCATTGCGATACAGGCAAGGCGTGAAGGTTTCAAAGGATTGATCGTTCCCAAAGTAAATGCAAGAGAAGCGGCAATGGTCAATAATTTAAATGTGTATGGTGTGGAACATTTAAATGATGTAGTAGCTTTTTTTAAGGATGAAAACCATTTGCAGCCCTTACTCATTAACACAAGAGAGGAATTCTTTTCCACCCAATATGAATTTGATTTTGATTTCAGTGATGTAAAAGGACAGGAAAATATTAAACGTGCATTGGAGATCGCAGCGGCAGGCGGGCATAATGCTATTCTAATTGGACCGCCCGGTGCCGGAAAAACCATGCTGGCGAAGCGTTTGCCAACAATACTTCCCCCATTAAGTTTGCAAGAAGCCTTGGAAACAACAAAGATCCATAGTGTTGCCGGGAAATTACCCGAAAATGCATCATTGATCTCTAAGCGGCCTTTTCGAAGTCCACATCATAGTATTTCTGATGCAGGATTGATCGGTGGTGGCAGTATTCCTCAGCCGGGGGAAATTTCTCTGGCCCATAATGGTGTTTTATTCCTGGATGAATTACCTGAGTTTAAAAGAACAGTTTTGGAAGTGATGCGTCAACCCATGGAAGAAAGAAAAGTAACTATCAGTCGTGCAAAACTCGCATTGGATTTTCCTGCGAATTTCATGTTGATCGCATCGATGAATCCTTGCCCTTGCGGATTTTATAACCATCCTGAAAAAGAATGTACTTGTCCTCCCGGTGCTGTTCAAAAATATCTGAATAAGATCTCGGGGCCATTATTAGACAGAATCGATCTGCATGTAGAAGTAACGCCCGTTCCTTTCAGTGAATTGAGCAATATGAATACAAAAGGAGAAAGTTCTGCAAATATTCGCGAACGTGTTATTAAAGCAAGAGAGATACAAACGGAAAGATATAAAAACAGCAATGGTGTTTTTGCTAATGCTCAAATCAGCAGTAAACAATTACGAGAAGTATGTTCAATTGATCCTATTGGAGAAACTTTATTGAAAAAAGCAATGGAGCGATTGAATCTTTCTGCACGAGCATACGACCGTATCTTAAAAGTGAGCAGAACCATTGCAGATCTGGCTGTTAGCGAAAACATAAAACCCGAGCATCTGGCCGAAGCCATTCATTATCGGAGTCTGGATAGGGAAGGTTGGGCCGGCTAATCCAATATCTTATTTGTCCATCCCTTTTTTATTTCGCACCTTTACAACTTAGTCCATTCTTTTTCGGCATGCGATTGTCGTCATATTTATCTTTTATAAAATCTTTGCATGTACGTAGCTATCTGGAATAAATATTTGCCCATTATCAGGATCTTATTAAAAAGAGCCGTAACCGCCGAGCAGATGCTTGACCTGAACCGTATTGACTTTGAAAGAGCCGGAAGCGGACGAAAAGCCGGTTATAAATTCGTGATCGAGTTTAATAAAGGCAGGGTAAGTAATATCATCAGTGGCATTCCTTTGGCAGCTGATTTGGCTCAGGTCTTGATGGAAGACAGCGCTGCAAAAGCTATATTAACAGCCAATAACTTTTCTATCGGTTTAAATACCAAATTTAAAGTAACCATCATCTGTACAAGTCCGGGTGAAGTGGTACTAGAGGAAAAAGATGTTGAAGTGACTGACAGTATTTAGGGCTTCTTCGAATGACAAAGCGGAATTAAGGTTCTGCAGTTCCTCCTCAAAAAATATTTTCCCTTTTCTACAATATACGTATTGACCGTTCGTCTTTCTGAATAAGATGAACGGAGCAGCTATCTTAGCGGGATCAATGGCGGATAATCAAAAACGCAATATCACCACAGTAATTAATGATTACAGCAAGCGCTTGCTGGGTTTCATTCGTAAACGTGTGAGCAATGAATCCGACGCGGAAGATATTCTGCAGGATGTTTTTTATCAACTGATAGGCAATACACAACCCATTGAACAACTGACCGGTTGGTTATTCACTGTTGCACGAAATAAGATCACAGACAAAAAACGTAAACACAAACCCGAGTTATTAGAAGATATTTTTTCTGATGCCAATGGGGAGGAGATGCTGAACTGGACCGAATTGTTTTTTGATAATGATAATAATCCTGAAACCGATTATCTGCGTTCATTGTTTTGGGAAGCGCTGAACAATGCATTGAACGAATTACCCGAAGAACAGAAAAGTGTTTTTGTTTTGAATGAACTGGAAGGTGTTCCATTCAAAGAAATAAGCGAGCAAACAGGTGCAGCTTTGAATACATTATTGTCGCGCAAACGTTATGCTGTACTGCATTTGAGAGAGAGGCTGCAAACATTTCGCGATGAATTATTAAACTATTAAAAAAATAAACATGAAAAGATTTTGGAAGAAAAACCCGATACTATTTATTTTCATCGCCATCGGGATCATCATTTTAGCAATCGGTGCCATTGCATTGCTAAGTTATATAGTGATGAGTTTATGGAATGCTGTTCTTGTCAGCGTGTTAGCTGTAAAAGCTATCACTTTCTGGCAAGCATTAGGAATACTGGTATTGAGTAAGATCTTATTCGGCGGTTTCGGAAAGGGATGCGGACATCGCAGGCATCATGACTGGAACGATAAGATGAAAGAGAAATGGGATAAGATGAGTCCCGAAGAAAGAGACGAATTCAAACAACAATGGCGCAATAAATGCCGTGGCTGGAGAGGGTTTGGCGAATCTGCCCCAAATACCCCCGCAGAATAAATTTAAAATCAAAAAGTGGCTTGTGAATATCTTAGTTTTTAAAACAAATGTGGAAGATGTAAAACAGGTGAAAAAAATTTCACCCCATCTGAGAAACATTCATGGTGTTTTAAAATGGAATATTGATCTCCATGATTGTGATAAAGTATTGCGCGTGGAAGTAGATGGATTATCGGCTCAATCAATAGAAGTGATTGTACAAAATGCCGGCTATTTTTGCAAAGAGTTGGATTAGTGAAATACCCTGTTTTCGAAACGGGGTATTTCATTTAAAAACGGTCTTGTTTTTTAATTGATAGTTGTATCTTGTTCAATCCAAAACAACAGGTATGAGAAAGTTATTTTCAGTATTTATTTTTTCGGTGTGTATTGCATCAACGATCCATGCACAAAAAACGATTGCCATCAAATGCGGACAATTACTGGATACCCGGAGCGGGCAAATACTCAGCAATCAGATCATTTTGATAAAAGACAATAAAGTCGATGGCATTGTCTCCGCCAATGCATTCAAACAAAAAACAGATTCCTTTATTGATCTTTCGAATTATTTTGTCTTACCCGGATTGATAGACACACATACACATGTATTATTACAGGGAGATATCACCAGTGATGATTATGCAGCACAATTATTTAAAGAATCCATTCCATACAGAACTTTACGGGCAGTTAGAAGCACGGGTATTTCATTACAAAATGGTTTTACCACTATCCGCGATCTGGAAACTGAGGGTGCGATGTATGCAGATGCAGATATTAAAAGAGCGATCAATAATAACGTGATCGCAGGCCCTAGAATGTTTGTTGCAACAAGGGCTATCAATACCGTGGGTCATTACCCTATCAGTCCAAAAGAATTTAACTGGGAACTGGATCTTCCCAAAGGCATTCAGGAGATAAACGGGGCTGACGAAGCCCGCAGAGCAGTACGTGAACAAATTGCACATGGTGCAGACTGGATAAAGATCTATGCCGACAGAGGGTACTATCAATTACCTGATGGCAGTTTTAGAAGTCTTCCCAATTTCACAGCTGAAGAAATAAATGCAATAGGTGACGAAACCATCAAAAGCAGAAAAAAATTAGCTGCACATGCGATGACTAGAGATGGGATTCTGGCAGCCATCAATGCAGGTGCGATCAGTATTGAACATGGAAGCGGCATGGATGATGAATGTATCAAATTAATGATCCAGAAAAGCGTGTATTGGTGCCCCACAATTTATGTGAATGAATATGTTGCAGAAGGAAGAGCAAAAGCAGGCAATAGTATCAACCTTCAATTTAAACAAGCAGCCCCTGCTTTGTTCAAAAAAGCTTTGAATGCAGGTGTGAGAATAGTATACGGAACCGATATCGGTGGTTACGACTGGAATTTGCCGCAAGCAAAAGATTTTGAATACATGGTGCAATGGGGAATGAATCCTATAAAAGCCATTCAAACAGCAACAACAGTGGCAGCGGAATTATTGGATCAGGAAGGGTTGATCGGTGAAATAAAATCCGGTGCATTCGCTGATATCATTGCTGTGAAAGGAGACCCAACAAAAGACATTACATTATTGCAGCAAGTACAATGGGTAATGAAAGACGGTATCGTTTATAAACTATTAAAATAACCTGTTTGCAATAAAGCATGACTGTTTGTCAAATATTATTGTCAAGCATATTTATTGTAAGCAAACAGCAACAAATAATACTATGAAAATATTACTTCAATATCTCAAGCCCTATAAATGGATGATCGCATTGGCTTTGTTATTAGCCACGATCAACCAAGTATTTTCCATGCTTGATCCTTTATTTTTTGGTAAAATGTACGACATCTTCGCGGTCCATCCATTTCAAAAAGGAACTTACATTGTTGAACATATCATCAACGAAAATGGAAAAGCTGAAGACAGAAAAATCTTTCATGCAACAGGCACAAGAACACAAACAGAATTTGTTTGGGGGGTACTTGGTTTTCTTGGCATTTTAATTAGTGTGGCAATGGTTTCGCGGATTGCAAAAGCATTTCAGGATTATTCTGTGAACGTGATTGTTCAAAAATTCGGGGCTACCATTTTCACAGATGGATTAAAGCACAGTATGAAATTGCCCTACCAGGATTTTGAAGATCAGCGCAGCGGGGAAACATTGTCCATCTTAACGAAGGTTCGTGCCGATACAGAAAAATTCATTGGCTATTTTATTAATGTTTTATTTGGAATTATCGTTGGAATTGTTGTAGTATCAGTATATGCATTCAGCAAACACTGGAGTATCATGCCTACTTATGTTATTGGTATCGCATTACTATCTTGGTTGACGAATGTGCTGAGTAGAAAAATAAAAATGATCCAGAAGACCATCGTTAAGGAAACAACGATGTTAGCCGGGACCACAACAGAGAGCTTGCGCAATATTGAGTTGGTAAAAAGTTTAGGCTTGACCAATCAGGAAATAAAACGTCTTAATAATAATACCTATAAAATTCTAGGATTAGAATTAAGAAAAGTAAAAAGCATCCGTGCATTAAGTTTTGTGCAGGGCACTTTTGTGAATATGTTGCGCCAGTTTATCATGTTCATTTTAATGTGGCTGATATTCAATGGCAAACTGACTCCCGGAGAATTAATGACATTGACTTTTTACAGTTTCTTCATATTCGGTCCTTTACAGGAAATTGGGAATATCATTTTAAGTTATCGCGAAGCAGAGGCTTCTATCAATAATTTTCACAACCTCATGATACGGCCCATTGATCATACACCCGATCATCCAAAACATGTGGGCATCATTGAAGAACTGGAATTCAATAATATTTCATTCAAACACCAGACCGCACAATTCAAAGCATTGGATGATATTTCATTCGATGTAAAAAAGGGGGAAACCATTGCGTTCGTTGGTCCAAGCGGTGCGGGCAAAAGTACTTTGGTGAAACTACTAGTTGGATTGTATCGCCCCCAGGAAGGAAAAATATTTTACAATAATATTGATGGGAATGATTTGAGTTTTGATGAGATCCGCAACCAGATCGGTTTTGTAACACAGGACACTCAATTATTTGCAGGTACCATCAAAGAAAATTTATTGTTTGTAAGTCCCGATGCAACAGAAGAAGACCTGAACGATGCCTTGGAAAAGGCAAGCTGCAATAAGCTATTATCAAGAGCAGAGAATGGGATTGATACGATGATCGGCGAAGGCGGATTAAAATTAAGCGGAGGAGAGAAACAACGCATATCCATTGCCCGTGCTTTATTACGCAAACCTCATCTTTTGATATTTGATGAAGCAACTTCAGCATTAGACTCCATTACCGAGGAAGAGATCACCAATACCATCAGAAGAATATCAGATGAAAAAGCACAGATCACAGTTATGATCGCACACCGCTTAAGTACTATCATGCATGCCGATAAAATCTATGTCTTAGAAAAAGGTCAGGTTGTTGAAACCGGAAGCCATAGTGAATTGGTTGCGGAAAAAGGGCTGTATTATGCCATGTGGCGTCAGCAGATCGGTGAAAGAAAACAAATGGCTGCAATGGTAAATTAATAAGATGGAGATGAGTTATCTATGATAACTCATCTCCATTAAAATATTTTATTTCTGTGATGCAGCCCAATCGTCCATATATCTTTCAAAAACAATTAAAGGCATTGCGCCGCCTGATAAGATAGCATCATGAAAGTTTTTGATGTTGAATTTTATTCCCAAATTTTTTTGATACTTTGCTTTCAATTCTTTGATCTTTAATTCCCCTGTTTTATACGCTAAAGCCTGTGCAGGATTGGCCATATATCGTTCAACTTCTGAAACCGAAGGCTGCTCAGCCCTTCCTCCTTTGTCCATCATATATTTAATGGCCTCTTCTCTTGTCATTTTACCCGTATGCATTCCTACATCTACTACCAACCGGATTGATCTGAAAAGTTCTGATTGATAAGCAGCCAATTTTTGATAAGGATCTTTATACAAGCCTAATTCATCCCCTAATGATTCAGCATATAATCCCCACCCTTCAGCAAAAGCAGAGTTGTTATAGAATTTTCTGGCTTTTGGAAGATCCATATTCTCCTGCTGCAACGAAATTTGAAAATGATGACCCGGAATAGCTTCATGTGCAAACAGGCTTTCCATCCCAACACTATTATATTTTGTTGCATCAACGATCGGCACATTGAAAAAACCCGGTCTGCTGCCATCGGTTGTACCCGACTGATAATTCGCAGCTGATGTTGAAGCTTTGAATTTATCGATCGCTCTCACAGCAAATTGCGTTTTGGGTACGATATTGAATAACCTTTTCAAATTAGGCTCTATTCTTGGCAAGATCGATCTGAAACTATCTAAGACCTGCTCATCTGTTTTAAATGGAAAGAATTTGTTTTCGCTTAATGTATAATCATATAATTCTCTTACGGTACCTTTAAAACCAATCAGTTTTTTTAATTTTTCAATTTCATTTGTTATTCTGTCAACTTCTCTCAAACCTGTTTCATAAATTTCTTCAGGTTTTTTATTCGTGGTTGTAAAATCTTTTATTAAATGCTGATAGATCTCCCCGCCATTTGGCAATGCATTTAAACCCGCAGTTGTTCTGGATTTAGGTAAATAGACATTTTTAAAATAATCAGCTAGTTTTTTATAAGCAGGTATAATAATATTATTCAAAGCCATTAAATATGCAGCTCTAATATTTGTTTTATCGTTTTCCGAAAAAGAAGGTGGCATATTTCGAACAGGTCCGTAAAAAATATTTTTGAGCGTATCACTTACTGTTTGCGCTTCTAACTGAGGTATGACTTTTATTACCAAAGCTTTGGGAAGTACCATGCCTATTGCAATTCCTTTATTACAATTTGCTATTGCCGTATCGGTCCAATCTGCAAAAGCGTTGATTCTTTTCAACCAGTTCTCATAATCCTTTGTAGTTTTAAAAGGCTGAATATCCGCACCTGATCCCAGAGATGGTAACACATTGGGTAAACTTCTGAATTGATTAACAGGCATATACTCTAAATGCAATTTTTCTTTTTCGAGTGCTAATTCGATTTGAAATTGAACAATATCAAAAGATATCTTATCAAAAGAACTGAGTTCTTTTCCTTTGAAAGCTGATAATAGTTTCTTGTACTTTACATAGTAATTATGCTGTATTAAAAGATAAGAAACAGAAATATCGTTTGGTAACAGGTCATTGTATCTATTATCTCCTCTTGATGTTGCATTCATCGGCTTCAATATTAAACCCTCCTCGTAATAATCATCTAACACTTTATTAAACATTTCATTTCTTACTTGTTTTTGTGCAAACGCCGAGAACGCAATTATCAGAGCCAAAAGCGAGCAAGCAGATTTTAAAATGGAATCAATTCTGCGCATTTGTTTAGTTTAAATATTAATTGAAATTTTTACAATTATTTAATCTTTGTCAAATTTATTTTTGAAATACTCGAATACCGAAGGGTCCTCCAATCCTTCAATATCACTCAATTCCAGTTCAATGGCTTTAGTGCTGAGTTGAATTTCCAGTAAGGATAATAAAAGAGATGCAACAAAAGAAATAAGACTTAAAGCAAAGATGGCGTGAGCCCATCCCATTGCTTCAATATAAATACAATACATGCATACAATAGACAGCAAAAAAGTAAGCACACCAAATGCCTGCATATTCTTAATGAGTTTTAAACGAAAACGCAAGTTCCTGATCTGCCCATGAATGATATGTTTTTGTTCCTGGCTCTGGTATTTTTCATTCAAACTTCTCACTCTGTTTGATAATGCCAGAAAACGATTGGTATGTGCCAGCATCACCAGACTGATAGCAGGAAATAATAATGCAGGGGTATTGATTGAGATGTCCATGACACCAAATTATAAAAAAATAAAACTACTTGCCCATTTCTTTTAATAAGGCATTGTTGAGTTGAATTATATTGCTTTGAAATCTTTCTTTTATAAGAAAATCGAAGACTCCCTCAGTTGTATATCTTCGTATGGAGAGCAATTTGTTTTTGGAGAGTTTGCGTACATCTTCTTTACTGATAGTATAGCCGTGATCATAATAAACCGGCACCGATCTTCCATAAGAAGTTTGAAGTCCGATTGATTTTATAACAATAGTATCATTATCAGTGATCAAAAGTGCGATATCATCCTTTAAAACAGCGCCGCCTTTTCCTTCTCCGTGCAGAATAATATTGATGGTTTCATTAATCGTATAATAGGAAATTTCTTCTATTACGTTATTAGAAAATATATCAGCCGAGACACCCACTCTTTTTGTTACAATCCTTTTCTGATGGTTAAAAGAATCAGTTTGATTGCTTTTTATGAATTGTGAAAAAGAAAGAAAAGGAATTAGAATGAAAACATAAATCATCGTTTTCATAATTACGATTTTTAAGATTTCTTCAAATTATAACTTAACGGAAAATCCATTTTAAAAGAAATGTTTCTTCCCATATTATATATTCCATGTTCACGAGGGTCATTCGGGTAAGAAGTGAAATATTTCAATCGACTTAAATGATCCCAATATGTAGCATCAAATAAATTATTAGCCATCAAATAAACACTACAAACCGTTTTGTTTTGTTTATTTACAAAACTGCCTCCAACACCAGCGTTGAATAAAGTATAACCCGGTGTTCTTGTTTCGGTTCCATATGCAGTATACACCCTGTTTTGATTGGCATAATATTCCATTTGCAGTTTCACAAAAGCATGTTTGATATTGAGATGCTTTACATCAAAATCAAATCTTAATTCAGAGTTACCGTGTAATGGTGGAATGAAAGGCAGATATTTTTCTGAATCAGCAACTGCAGTTCCTACAATGCCTTTGTTCTGAGCATAAACGGCTGATAAGCTGTTTTCAAAATGAATGCCTTTAAATGGATGCAGATCAATGCTAAATTCTCCTCCGTATAAATTAGCTCTAGATGCTTGAAATTTAAATGTTTGAGGCGCACCAGAACCCGCAACCACAGAATCTGCCCCATTTACACCGATCAACTTTTGATTATAAATATAATTACTAATGAAATTATTGAACAGATTTAGCTCTATCACTGCAAACTTGGATGAAAAAACAATACCAATATCTTGCTGCAAACTAAATTCGGGTTTAAAATTTTCATTCCCGATTTGATAAAAATTAGTTCCCGGATGAACGCCATTTGCAGAAATTTCAGAAATATTGGGAGCCCTGAAACCCCTGGAAATATTAGCTTTCACCGCAATCTTATCTGAAAAATTATACGTTGCACCCAAACTTCCTGATATGCCTGAGAAAATATTAGAATATTTTGAGAACTCTTTTTCAGCTCCCACAGTATCAACTCCATATACAGGCTTATCAAAATGACTGATTGGATCTTCTTTAGAATACAATTCATCATTATGAAACGACCGAACATCATAACGCAGACCACCGGCAATATCTAATTTTCCGAAAGTTCTCTTCGCAGTTGCAAAGGGGCCAAAATCAAATTGATGATAGGAAGGGATGATAAATTCCGTTCCGTTCGTAACCGTATTTTGCTGGAACATTCCATTCACGCCCAAAGTGATGCTCCAGTCGGAAATATCTTTTAAAGAGTATTTGATATCATAATTAAATGAGTTCAGTTGTAAGAATAATCCCGGAACTGTTTGATAAGGGATTTGAGGATGATTGAATTCTCTTCTTACACTTCTTTGAAAGCCCAGATTCAGCAACAATCTTGACCCATCGTTTAAGATAAAATTATTCGCTGAGAATATTCTGTAGTGCTGCACATGCTGATGCAACACCTCAATATTGTAACTGCTAAGGTCAGCATCAGAAACAATTTGTCTAACTGTATCAGCTTCTGTGATCTGCCTTGTAAATTTCCAGGTTGCACTGTCTCTGCTGCCATCGGGAATTTCCTGAAGGTCGTCATACATTACAAAATCAAGATGAGAATAACCCCATTTTCGATGAATGCCAACAGATGCATTAGCATCTGTTTCTTTAAATGCAGTACCAAAGACCCTTCCATCAATTTTGTTTTGATAATTAACAGCTTGTTTATGAGATATTCTTGCCAACCATTCAATACCATTCTTTGTTGAACTTAACATTCCAGAACCACCAAACATTTTATTGTTTGTTTGATAATCGGTTACAATATCACCGATCATTTTGCCTTCCTGTGCAGGTTGAGTGGGAATTAAATTTACAACCCCTGCTAATGCATCTGACCCGTAACTCAAGCTGGCAGGACCTTTTATCACTTCAACCCTATTTACAGCATATTGGTCCACTTCAATACCGTGTTCATCACCCCACTGTTGTCCTTCCTGTCTTATACCATCATACAATGTTAGAATACGGTTATACCCTAACCCGCGGATAAAAGGTTTAGAAACATTTGGGCCTGTTGTAACAGCACGCACGCCCGGGATTCTTGCAATGGCATCAATAGCATTCGTATTTAAATTGGTAACCAAATAATCATGACTTACTGAAACAATGGGGACGGGATTTCTTTTGATCTGAGTTGCCTTGGAAGTGCCCGTTACCACTACTTCACTTATTTCTGCTGCGCTTTCTTCCAGGCTAAAGTTTTCATGAACGGTTGTGCCCTTTATGATAATATTTCTGGTAATACTTTTATACCCCTCAAATTTTATTTCGATCAGAAAAGTACCAGCCGGAATATTTTTGAAAATATAATTACCTAACGAATCTGCAATAACTCCCAATTTCAGATCCGAAATATAAACAGTAGCACCAGATAAAGGTTGATTGGTCTTTTTATCTGTGACCGTTCCTGATAAAGAAGATCTTTCAGGCGTAGATTTATCAACTGTATTTGCCAATAAAATTCCCGGGAAAATACAAACAAATAAAAAGGTTTTAATAATGGAAAATGTCAATAAAAATTTTTTCATGATGATGTTTTGATCGAATAAATTTCATCTCACTTTGAAAAGTGAATGAATGATTTAAAAAGCTCAACATGAAAATGGCGGTCCTCTTAAAAAACAATGGCTGGTATATGAGAAAACAGGCTTGCTCTCTTTTTCAAAAATAAGATTTATAAACGTCGGATAAAATTGAATATTAATATTTGAAACAGAGAAAAGAAAAGAGGATTCAACAACAAGATGATCCAGTTGACAATTAAATCCTGCTTTGGAAATATGGAAAGATGAATTTTCAGAATAAAGTCTACTACTGATATGTGTATCGGTATGATTTGCAAAAAGATGATGCAAAAACCTTTGTGGGGCTACGACAAGTAAAAAAGTCAACAATAACAATATAGCGGACGCTTTTTTCAGGTTCAGGCTTTGTTTATAAAAATGAAACATTGTTGCAATTATAAGAATTTCTTCTAACTAATCTAACAAAAATTATTCCACGATTCACCGAATTTCAATTCTCAACCAAATTTTAATAAGCAGCATTTACAATAGATTTATGTCCTATATTTAAGGGGTAAATTTTATCCCTCCATGACAGAACAATCAATAATAGCTGGCTGCTTGCATAATGACCCTCCTTCTCAAAGGGAATTGTACAGCAGATATAGCCCTAAGATGTTGTCAGTATGTTATCGTTTCGCACAAAATCGTGAAGATGCCGAAGATATGTTGCAGGAAGGATTCATCAAGATTTTTACGCAGATTCATACTTTTCAAAATAAGGGTGCATTCGAAGGTTGGATAAGAAGGATTATTGTGCATACATGCATCAATTTTTTGAAGAAATATAAAAAGTTTAATGAGAATGTAGATTTGATATACGCACAAAACCAACCTGCTAAGGAAGAAACCATTCCTTCCATTATGCAAGGAAAACAGGTAATTGAATGTATCAGACATTTACCTGTAGGTTATAAAACAGTATTGAATTTATACGCGATCGAAGGATTCAGTCATAAGGAAATCGGGGCACTTTTAGATATTGAAGAAAGCACTAGCCGAAGCCAATATACAAGGGCAAAAGCAATGCTTGAGACAATATTAACTAAAAAGAGAATTATTGATAAGCCAAAAGAAGATTTCAAATGGCTTGCAGTTTTGAATAAATAGATGTTGTGTGATAATGGAAAACAATTACAATACAAACGACGAATTGGAACAATACCTCAAGGATGAGGCGGATGGTCATAAAATGTATCCTTCTGAACATGTTTGGGAAAACATACGCACAGAAATACACGGTAACCCATCATGGCATGCACTTACCTTTATTGCCATTGCTGTCATTTTAACTTTAACAGTTTCCACTCTTTACAATTATCCTCCCAAGACCATCATTATCAAAACAAATACAATTGTTCAGAAATTAGATAATGTAGTTACTGATGCAGCTCCGGAAATGGATGGTTCAGTTAAAAACGAGTCGCTAGAACAACAGATCAATCCAAATAATTATACTGCTGTAACATTGGCCGCAATCAACGATAGAAATAATATTGATGCATATATAGCTACAACTGAGGACTTGGTCAACCAAAAGAGAGTTGCCATACCAACAGATATTGTTGAACAAACCAGATCTTCCGTTAACAATGTACCGGCACCTGTTTCAAAAGCGATGTTGTTTGCAGAAGGGTCTATCTTCTCTGATGAAATACAACCCGATATCAACGAATTATCAATTACAGAAAATACGACTGTTAATTTAACATCAAAGAAAAGTAAGTATGAAAATCTAACGCAAAGAAAACTCACCGGTTCATCAGATGAAAATATTGCCGATACTTATTTGAATGATTTTGCTTTTGAACAAAAGAAACATGGGATGAAACCAACAGGGATTGAATTGCAATTTTATTTTACACCATCGACCAGCTATCGCAAATTAGAAGAGGACAAATCAAGATTGAATTTTACTTCTCCAACAGCCCTTTCCCTTTCTTCAACAGCAACAGCAAATGTAAATAATAGCGTACACCATACACCAGCATTGGGGATTGAAGTAGGCGCCGGAGTTCTATACAACCTTACTTCCAACTTTAAAGTAAAAACAGGTTTACAATTCAATATACGCCAATATAATATTGATGCTACTCAATCTTTTGGAATGGCAACTATTGCATTTGTCCAAAATAATCGATTAGATTCTGTAAGCATATTCTCTATGTTCGGAAATACAGGTGCGAATGGATATTACAGTACGACGATCGATAATAAATTGTATCAGGTCTCTATTCCAATAGGATTTCAATGGGATTTTCTTCAGGGCAAGAAACTGGGCTTAAGTGCAAGTGCTTCCATACAACCAACATTTACGCTGAATAAGAATGTTTATATGATCTCAACTGACTATAAATATTATGCAAACGGTGCACCATTCATCCGTAAATGGAATTTTAATTCCAGCATAGACTTGAATCTAACTTACAAAACAGGAAATGTAAAATGGTATTTTGGCCCTCAGGTCCGTTATCAGCATTTACCAACTTATAACGATGTATATCCTATTAAGGAATACCGCTTGGATTATGGCTTTAAAATCGGAATAACTACTCCCATATTCAAATAAGTTTTTCATTTTTCGTGACTAATTTAAGCATCAGTATACCTGTTTTAGAATAATTTTGTGCATGTTCAAATTCATCATCCTGTTTTTTTTACTCCCTTTTCTATTCCTGCAATGCAAGGAGAAGGAAAAATCTGCAACACTTAATTCACCCTCTACTGATACATCCGTTTTCTTTCCGGTAAATAATTTTATTACAGAAGATATTACAGACATACAGCAAAATCCGTATCATCTCTATAAAATAACTAATCGCCATCCGGGTTCAAGAGATTCATCAACCATTTCAACAGAAGAATTTTTGAAACTTACCAACAGTTTCCTTTCAAAAGATATTACCACGCCTGCATTAAAGCCATTATTTCGCGAATCCCTGTTTCACGACTTGACAACAAAAAGTATTACTATCAATTATACGGCTATTGATTCTTTATCAGACATACAAAATATTTCCGTTTTATTGGATGATAAAACCAATAAATTTAAACGGGTTTTTATTAGAAGTTCTTACATGAAAGAGGATTCACTGTTTCTTGAACAAGACAACTGGAAAGCGGGTAAAAGTTTTCAGATAATTAAATCAATAGCTACAAAAAGCGGAACTCTGACAGAAATCGAAACCACCGTTATCTGGAATGATAAACCTTATCATTAGAAATGACCGTAGCACAATTTCAACATATCGCAGCAAATATTCCGCATCAACCCGGTATTTATAAATACTTTGATAAGGGTAAAGAGTTGATCTATGTAGGCAAGGCAAAGGACCTGAGAAAGCGGGTAGGTTCTTATTTCGCAAAAACGTTTACCAGTTATAAGACACATGAGTTAGTTCAACGTATTCACCATCTTGAATTCACCATTGTTGACTCAGAACAGGATGCTTTCTTATTAGAAAATGCGCTCATCAAGCAATTTCAGCCAAAATACAATATCAACTTAAAAGATGATAAAACATACCCTTTTATTGTTATAAAAAAAGAGCCTTTCCCCAGGATTTTTTTGACCAGAAAAAGAATAAATGACGGCTCAGAATATTTAGGCCCTTTTACTTCTGCGGGAAGAGTAAGAGAACTGATTAGTTTTATCAAACAGTTTATTCCACTCAGAAATTGCAAGCTGAACCTTTCCGATTCAAACATCCAGAAAAAGAAATTTAATGTTTGTCTTGAATACCATTTGGGTAATTGCAAAGGACCTTGTGAAAATTTGCAAAACGTACAGGATTATGCTGAAGGTATCCAGCAGATCCGTGAAATATTAAGAGGGAATTTAGGGAGTGTGATCGATCATTTTAAAAAAGAAATGCGTGAACAATCACTCAATCTTGCCTTTGAAAAAGCCGAATTAATCAAAAAGAAAATTGAGCATTTGGAAAATTACAGAGCTAAATCAGTTATTGTGAGTGCACATTTAAACAATGTGGATGTATTTTCTATTTTAAAAGAAGGCGAAATGGCTTATGTTAATTATCTGATGGTTCAAAATGGCACTATCGTCCAAACACATACAGTTCAGTTGGAGACCAAACTGGAAGAAACTGATGCCGATGTATTATCCTTTGCTATTATTAATATCAGAGAAACATTTAATAGTCTCTCAACAGAGATCATTGTCCCAATCGTAATTAATTATCCAGATACTGCCATCAGCATCACCATTCCAAAAGCCGGTGACAAAAAGAAATTACTAGATCTTTCTTTAAAGAATGTAAACTACTATAAAGAAGAGATCAGAAAGAAAAAAACCTTACATCTTGAAGGAAAGACTGATATTGAAAAAAGGGATGTTCTCTATCAACTGAAAGACCTGTTGCAATTAAATGAACTACCAAAACATATTGAATGCTTCGACAATTCTAATTTTCAGGGATCTTACCCTGTTTCTGCTATGGTCTGTTTTAGAGACGGGATACCCTCTAAAAAAGATTATCGTCATTTTAATGTAAAAACTGTAACAGGCGTCAATGACTTTGCAACAATGAAGGAAGTAGTATATAGGCGTTACAAACGATTGCTAGAAGAAAAGCAACCACTCCCACAATTGATCATTATAGATGGTGGTAAAGGGCAATTAAGTGCTGCACTAGAGAGTATTGATGCACTAGATCTAAATGGAAAGACGACTTTAATTGGATTAGCAAAAAACGAGGAGGAAATTTTTTTTCAAGGGGATACCAATTCTGTTAAACTACCGTGGGAAAGTGATAGTCTAAAACTAATCAGGGGGATACGTGATGAAGTGCACAGATTCGGTATCACTTTTCACCGCAACAAAAGATCGAAGGGAACTTTCAAAAATGAAATAGAGGAAATCAAAGGTATTGGCAAGAACAGCATAGATGAATTATTAAAAAAATTCAAGTCAATCAATACTATTCGAAATAAATCGATGCCTGAATTGACTGAAGTAATAGGTGAAGCAAAATCGAAGTTGGTCTGGAATTATTTTAATAATAAGAATAATTAACCCTTTAAAAGCAAAAAAGGGCCAGGATAAAAATCCAGCCCCGTTTTTAAAATCCAATATCCTATGAAAAACCGTTACGAAATTATAGAATAGTTAACAATAAAACAATAAGTTTAATGTTTTTTTTTTACATCTGAGGGGGGAGGCTAAATTATATATACAAGTAAGGAGAAACCCAAAAGCTTCTCCTTACTCAATAATATAGCTAAAATGCTGTAAAGTAAGCTCTAATACTGCCAAAGGTCTTGTTCGTAATTGAATATCTTTTCCTTGATCTTCTCTCCTTGCCACAGCATAAATAAATGATCGTCTTTTGCTAACTGAAGTAGGTCTTTGTTCTGTGGATTATCCAAAGTGGTTTTTACGATATAACTGCTGAACATTCGGCTTTCGAACAAATCTTCCCAAGTCATTCTTGCCCCTGAATTTTTGGGATTGAACACTTCATGGTGAGTCAAAGTAGCCCTTAGGTCGGGATAATATACCCAAAAAACAGCTTTAGAATATCTGAATGTTCTTGTTCCGTCTGCATTATCGTTGTAAACATCGATCATCGGCGCAATCCCCAAAATTCTGGTAAACATCCTGGAAGTGTGCTTACTGAAAACAACTTCTTCCTTTATTTCAAATTTTGAAACTTTACCCGGATCAAATTCGTCTATAATAACAGAATCCTTTTTTATTCCTTTACTTCCATCAGGATCTTTTTCCCAATCAGGTATTTCCTGATGCCTTGGTTTTCCGACCAATCCTTGCGCAATTTGTTTATAGGTGACAGGTGTTGTAAATCTATCATCTATCGGACTGAATGCATCAACGCCGCCATTACTTCCTCCCTTTTTAACCGCATTTAATAATATTGAAATGAATCTTTGATTACCATTATCATCATCTGCATTAAAAGTAAATGGTGCATTTATTTTTTCTTTAGTATCAATTACCCTCCATACTTTTTGCCTGTACACGGCATTATCTTCTCTGATATATTCATACTCCAAAGGTGCGCGTACTTTGATATAGGATCTATCAACGGCATTATCATTGCGAAGCGATATGCTTACAGAATCAATTCTCAGATTTGGCGTGCTGTCGGCTGATGCCGCTATACTAAGTTTGAGGCTATCAGCCTTTTTTACTAAAGCTAACGAATCTGCGGTTTTGGCAACAGCATTCAAACTATCTGTTATCCGCTGCTGGTTCTTCGCCTTTGCATTCGCTGTAGCTGTATTTTTATTAGCTGTGCTCTTCTTCTTTGCTTGTGCAAAAGAAACATGTACAGCTAAACAAAACAGAGGCAATAAAAAAAGTAGTCTTTTCATATAAAATATATCTTATTATCTTAAAGTGAAAAATATACTTGGTAATTGACGTTCGCGGCCATCTGGACCTTTTACACGAATATCATCAAAGTACATTTTAGTTCCCGGAGAAGCCCTGTTCACCAAATTTGCAGCATCACCTGACCATCTTGGGCCATTATTCTGAAAATCAAGAGGTGAAGCAATTGATCCGCCATAAGCTCCTAGCCTATAACTCATCACCTGAAAACGGGCATCAAAATCCGATTCTAATAATTTAGCGATCAAACCACCCTGTGCTTTAAACTCTGCAGCCGCAATAGCACCACCCTTCTTCTCTGAAATGACAGCAACAGGATCCGGTAAATATTTACATCTAATTGGAAATGTGAATTTTTTCCCGCCAGCATCGACAACTAATGAATTGATACCTGTATTTGTTGGACTGATGATATATTCTCCGCCACCCAGATTTTTAACATCCCCACCGCCCGTAAATGTTACTTTTACTTTTTCACTTCCTACACTACCGCCTGAAACATTGATTGGGTTTTCAACACCGATATAGGCAACATTCATTTTTTCTAAAAAGATAGAAGCCCCGCTTGGTGTGCCCACAGTATATTTCACGATCTTAGGAACTACCGCTTTAGTACCGTCAGGTTTTGTGAATTCAATATTTACTGTCACTGAATGATCCCCAACACCAGATGCTTTTGTGGTATAGGTCACAGTTCCGTCAGGCAGTAAATTTTGATAGGATCCGTTAATAGTGATATTAGGTTTTGCAGCGGCACTGAATGCACCCACACCAGCCGTGATGTGAATTTCATCACCCTCCATCGCGTACGATTTATCAGCGGATGCAATGGCTGCAAACTGATCATACTGAACCTTCACTTCTCCTACTTTACTGTGCAAATAATCTACTACAGCAGCTTCACTGTTTTTTACATCATTCTGAAATTTGCTTAAAATAGTTAATGCAGCAATGGTTGGTGTCATGTGAAAATAAGCCGTGGTCCAAGTCATTTTAGAGTTACCTGATTTGGATTTCGGTACTGAAAGATCTAATGGAAGGGCATCTTTAAATTGGGTTTTTACTTCAGGGTCAATATCCAGGATCTGTGTTTTAAAATCATTTAATTTCTGTAGCAAATCCTTGCCTTTTCCCTTTGTATCAAATAACCTTGTAGCCGCTTCTAAATTTTCTTCTTCAAATTTTTCTTCTCCATTTTCAATATGAGAATGAGCTTCCTGTTTCAATTCAGTCTTTAAAGCATCGATATAACTGTACACATCGTCCGAGATCTTCCTTGCTTTGTCTGCTTCCGGTTTATATATTAATGCCTTATCTCTTGTCTTAGGGTCAACCACCATTTCCTCAAATGATTTGAAAATAGCCTGATTCTTCTTATCAATAATTGTATTTGCGTTATTTAAACTGTTATTAACCGTTTTAAAAGCATTAAGGATCTCCGATGATACATTCAAGGCCAACATTGCTGTCAGCACCAGATACATCAGGTTGATCATTTTTTGCCGTGGTTCTTTAGGTAGCGACATTTCTATTTACAATTAATATTATGAATTTGCTTTTCTTTCAGGTATTATCTGCCATGCATTGCTGTAAGCATGTTTCCGTATACCTGATTTAGTTTACCAAGATTAGCCGCTAATACAGAAATTTGTTCTTTTGCTTTCATGGCATCATCTGCACTGCTGTTCATAGCTGAAGAAGCTTGTGCCAATTTGCCGTAGAACTGATTCAATGCTTTTAAATGATTATTGCTTTCCTGTAATTCCAATTCATAAATAGTATTCAAAGAAGCCAGATTTTTGGTTAATATCTGCACCTGTGCATGAAATTGTTTGGTATTTTCTGAAGCCGCATTAAACGATGCCAAAGAAGTGGTTGCCTGATGAACCGCACCGGTAACCGCACCTAAAGCAGTAGCTGCTTCTTTTGTCTTTGTCGAAAAATCATTGGTCGATTTAACAACATCACCGATCTCACTCATCTGGCATACCGTAGTTGTAAGTTTCTGAAAACTTCCACTGAGTTTAGTAAGATGTTCAGGAGTCAGACCCGCATCTGCAAACATTTTCTCCAATGATTTTAATGGAGATTCTTCCACTACTTTTTGCTGACCCGGAAGATGTACTTCATGATCATCAAGTGCAGGATAATAAAGATATAAAAGACCGTATACAAGGAATACTCCAGCTTCAGTAGATAAACCAATTCTAAGCCACAGATCAGCATCTTCAGCATGAAGGATCTTTCTTAATGCACCCCAAATAACTACTGCCGCAGCAATAGATACAAATACGTCTACGATTTTACCGACTTTAGGAGGAATTGCAGCTGCCATTGTACTAGATTTTAATTTTTATTTTGGTTTAAATAAGTGGATTATTGATTAGGAATGGTTTTTATTCTGAGTCAATAATGGATATACTGAATCCGGATTTTGAAAATGGTTATTGAGATTATTTTTTCATACTCGGAGCCTTATCGATCACACAACGGAAACCGATATACGATTTCGCGGTATCCTGATATTCAAATGCTCTGGCACTTGTTTGCAGATAAAAGCCCACGTCTTTCCAGCTACCACCGCGGATGACTTTCCTTTTCATTAACGGAGGATCTGTATCTTTCGCATCATATCTAACATCAGGACTCATATCAGACATGAAATTATATGCACTTTCATTGAAATAGGAACTTGTCCATTCGGCTACATTACCGGCCATATTATATAAACCGTAATCATTAGGCCAATACGCATCTGCTCTAACAGTATAGAAACCACCATCTTCGGCATAGTTACCTCTTCCTGGTTTGAAATTTGCTAACAAACAGCCTTTCTTATTTCTGATATAAGGACCACCCCATGGATATGGAGAACCAGTTCTGCCGCCACGTGCTGCATATTCCCACTCAGCTTCACTCGGTAATCTGAAGTCACTTTCCACTGCGAATTTTTTCCTTTCCAATGCACTGTTCAGATAATGTGTTCTCCAATGACAGAATGCAACTGCCTGTTTCCAGGTTACCCCAACCACGGGATAATTCCCGAAAGAAGGGTGAGAAAAATATCTTTTGGTCATTGGTTCATTATAGGAATAAGAGAAATCTCTCATCCAAACCAATGTATCAGGATATACATGCTCATCTCTGCGGTCAATGAAATTCTTTCTGGCAACACCAGTATTTTCTCTTTTTGCAGCTTCATATAATCTGAATGTTTCCATTCTATAGATGATCTTGTCAGGATCAATATCTGCTTTTCCATATAATCTGTTATCCGGTGCCAATATTAATTTGTTCCCTAATTTTTCAAGATTGGATGCATCATATTTGATTGTCCGTGCTCTTACCCAGTCAATTGCAATGGAAGAATCACTGCCACCTGCTGCTCCGGTAGTAGATTTAAAAAAACCTAATTCTTTTGCTGCCAATGAATCTCTTACCCACCATACAAATTGTCTGTAATCGTTATTGGTGATTTCAGTAGCATCCATCCAAAAACCGGGTATGGACACCTGCCTGTTACGTGCAGTGTAATTGTAGTTGATATCCTCATCACTAGGACCCATATGAAAGGTTCCCGGCGGGATATACACCATTCCATGAGGCTTGCCCATGCTTTGTTTTGCAGTTGGAGAAACGCCACGCATTTGTCCGTCATCGAGTGTATTCTTTGATTTGCTTTTCTTATTCAAAAAGCAGGAAGTCAAAGACAAAACCAAAAAGGACAATAAGATAAAATTAAAACGGTTCTTCATCGTAATAACTATTAACAGGTAATAACAAATATATGGTTAAAAGCGGTAGTTTTTACCACAGTTAAATTTGATTACAGTAATTTTTTCTCAAGGGTAGAATTAAACGATATTCTTAAACTTTAAAATGTTGCTTCTGCCTTATTTTCAATGGCTGTGAGGGTAAATTTCACACAAAATAAGCAATCAGGTGTTACAGATTTGCAAAAGTTTTTCCAGTTCAAATATTGGCTCAGCACAAACATAATCCTTACAAAGGAAAAAACCTGAATTTCCGGGCTTAAATTTTCCTTTAAGCAGTGGAAACTGAGGCTGGTCCGATTGGGTAGTCTGTAAGAGCTTATTTGGCAAATACAGGTTCAGAACCGGGAAAAGATGAGTTGCCGCATCTGTTCCGGCTATCACAATTTCCTGCATTCCCATCAGCATTAGCTGCAATACTGATGCCCAAACGCCAAAAGAACTTGGATATTTTGTGATTGCCGAACTTAATGACTGAATATTTCTCTGCGCCATCGCTTTCCAGTCAGGTTTATCGAATATGATGGAAAGATAAAACAGATTATTGGTCATCACCGCATTGCCCGAAGGGGTTGCGCCATCATACACTTCCTTTTTTCTTACAATAACATCATTTTGATGCTGATGCGTATAAAAAAAGTAGCCGCTTTCTTTATCCATAAAATGTTCGATCGCAAAAAGAGCTAGTTCTTTTGCTTTGATCAGATAATCACTATTTCCTGTTATTTCCTGCAGATGGATATATGCCTGGATCAGATTTGCGTAATCGTCCAGAAAAGCAGGGATCTTCGCCTGACCGTTTTTATACACATGATTCCAGCTTTTGTCGTCTGCCTTCATCTTTTCTTCTGCAAACTGCATGTTCTCAATGGCAAGTTGTCTGTACTTTTCAACACCTGTTGCTGCAAAAGCTTTGCTGCAGGCAACATTCATTAGGGCATTCCAGCCCAATAAGATCTTATCATCAAGTTGCGGACGGATCCTTTTGGACCGCACTTCCATCAATATTTTTCGCCATCCGTTGATCTTTATTTTAAGATCTGCAAAATCAATTCTTTTTGTTGCAGCAAAAATTTCAGCGGGTTGTTGCAACCATAAAATATTGCTGTGTTCCCAGTTTCCGTCCGCTTGCACATCATACAGATCACAAAACAATTCGGCGTCTTCTTTCAATAAAGTTTCAATTTCGCTTTTGCTCCATGTATAAAATTTGCCTTCTTCTCCCTCACTGTCAGCATCCAAAGCACTGTAGAATCCATTCTCCCTACTCAGCATTTCCCTTTCCATGAATTCCATGCAACGATGGATAGTGTCTGCATATAGTTCAATCTTCGTAAGTTGATATGCTTCGCATAAAACAGCAATCAGTAACGCATTATCATAAAGCATTTTTTCAAAGTGAGGAGCAAACCACCTGTTATCGGTACTATATCTTGCAAAGCCACCGCCCATTTGATCATAAATGCCACCACCGATCATTTTATCCAAACTAAGCAATGCCTGCTTCAATGCACTTTTTTCTTTTGTAAAATGATAATGCCTTAATAAAAATTGTATGGAAAATGTTTGCGGAAATTTAGGGGCTCTTCCAAAACCGCCCCATTCCTCGTCTCCCTGATCTAAAATATTTGTTGCGGTGGTCTTCAGGGTTTCGGGAACAAATATTGTTTCATGCGCAGATTGTCCGGGTTTATCTATTCCAAATGCATTGGAGCTGATCAAATGCTCAGTCAAATTTTCTGCCTGCGTTTTTATTTCCGTATTTTTTTCATGATATGCTTTCTGAACAGAAAACAACACATCTTTCCAGCACATTCTATTATGTGCCGCAACTGGAGGAAAATAAGTACCCCCATAGAAAGGTTTACTATCCGGCGTTAAGAAAACATTCAATGGCCACCCGCCGCTACCGGTCATTGCCTGAACTGCATCCATATAAATATGATCCAGATCGGGGCGTTCTTCTCTGTCAATTTTTATATTGACAAAATAAGTATTCATCAATTGAGCCGTTGCCTCATCTTCGAAACTTTCTCTTTCCATTACATGGCACCAATGACAAGCTGAATAACCAATACTTACCAAAACAGGTTTATCCTCGTCCTTGGCTTTCTGCAATGCTTCCTCTCCCCAGGGATACCAATCTACGGGGTTATGCGCATGCTGTAATAGATAAGGGCTTGTTTCTTTGATCAGTCTGTTAGAATGCATATGCTTTATAAAACGTAATATTTAAAAATAAGTTGTACAAAAAAGCCCCTTGAAAAATTCAAAGGGCTTGCTATAAAATGAATCTGTTTATTTTTTCTTGAGGGCTGCTGCCAGAAAAAGATCGAGGGCTGCCGCCATACTCGGCATCTGAGGTGCCGGTGCTTTGATGTCCAGTTTTAACCCGGCCTCTTCCAATGCTTTCGAAGTATTGCTTCCGAATGAGCCAACTACAGTTCCGTTTTGTTTAAATTTGGGGAAATTATCGAATAGGCTTTTTACTCCACTTGGTGTAAAGAAACAGATCACATCAAAAGATCTTGCTTCCAATATCTCGGTAATGTCATTGCTGATGGTGCGGTACATAAAAGCCAGCTGAAATTCGCATTTATTATTTTTCAACCAACTCACGATATCATTATCCTGCTGATTCTCGCTGCAGATGTATAGAAATTTTTCGTTCTCTTTATGTTTGTTGATTACATCAAACATGCTTTTATTGCTGCCATCGGCACCATAAAAAACTTTTCGTTTCCTGTACAGAATAAATTTTTGAAGATATAATGCTACCGCTTCGGTGATGCAGAAATATTTGGTATCCTGACTGATCGTTACTTTCATTTCGTCGCACATCCTAAAGAAATGGTCAATGGCGTGACGACTGGTGAAGACTACACCCGTATAGCTTATGATATCGATCTTTTGTTTCCTGAATTCTCTTGCGGGGATCCCTTCTATTTTAATAAAAGGATGAAAAACCAATTCCAGATTGTACTTACGCTCCAGGTCGAAATATGGAGATTTTTCACTTTCCGGCCTTGCTTGAGAAATCAAAATTCGTTTTGCAGCTTTAGCAGTTGCTGAATTTTTCGTTCCGGTTTTTGCCATGCGTTGGTACTGGTATTAGTCTGAATTAAATATAATTACCAATGTAATTGAATAGTATTTTATAAATCAACAACAGCGGTAATACTTCTACGGCACAAAGGTATAGAAAAAAATGTAAGGCATTCACTTTCAGGTCTTGACGAATTGTCCCCAAGCTTATCAGATACCTGTAAAGCAGCAATATTGCAACTAAAATAAGCGATATGATTGTTGCTGTTTGAACAATGGCCGGTGACGAGAAAGCCAATATCAATAAAAACGGTATCAGAAAAATGCCGATGATCTTATTGATCATGAATACAATAAAAATATAGGTATTGGATGCCGTTTTTACATTAAATATCCAGCCTGCGAAACGCAGAAATAAAAACTTAACAGCATAAATGACACTCAATAATAATGCACACAATAAAAGCAACTCCCAGAACGACATGGTTGAATAGCCCGTATTTTCTGCGATCAATCCTATATAGATCCCGCCGCTGATAAAAAATAATATATTCATCATTAATGAAGCAAGATTATCCTGTAACAGTTGCTCCCTGGTTTGTCTTTGCCGGAAGCTGGTTTGAAAAGAGAGCAAAAAAAGATTCTGAAAATACTTAGGGAATACCAGTTTAATGAACGCCACTAAAAAGATCAGACCGGTCAATAAATAGAATAGCTCATCTTTTCCTTGCGGTTCCCTTTCTTTACTGATCATGAATACAAGCGGCTTATTGAAAGGCAGGAATGGAATGACCATGATCGAACGGTAAGTGGATGTATCCTTTATTATTTTAGTCTCAATGACTTTAGCCGAAGCTTTATGGAGGCTGTCTTGCCTGATCGAATCAAGTCGCACCGAATCCATTCTCACCAAAGATCCTAGAGCAGAATCCTTCTGCAACGCCGAATCTCTTATAACAAAAACCCTTTTCTTTTTGATCGAATCATTCTTTACAGGAATTAACTTGCTTTTAGAGGAAAGTGTTTCCGTGACAGGATTGAGAAAAATATCTTTGGGTTCCGGAATAATATTTTCGGCTTTTCTTTTCGAAGCTGAATCAACCTGAGCGGTTGCAAGCAAACAAAAGAAGGATGAAAGAAATATGAACAATGATTTTTTCAAGCCGGTAATTTGCGCAAAAATATCAAAGTGTGTGCATCAATTTTTAAAAGATGCCCACAAACTCGTTTTATTTGTGCAATACTATACGCTTACTTTTGTTTCAACTAATTATTATGGCAGGTATTTACATACATATTCCTTTCTGCAAGCAGGCTTGCCATTATTGTAATTTTCATTTTTCAACTTCTCAAAAAAAGCTGCCCGACATGCTGATCGCTATTTCAAAAGAAGCAGCGCTCAGAAAAGATTATCTGCAGCAAAAAATCAATACTATTTATTTGGGCGGCGGCACACCCTCCTTACTAGCGATTCGCGACTTACGATGCGCGATTGATACATTAAAGACATTTTTTACCATTGATGAAGAGGCCGAAATAACATTGGAAGCCAATCCCGATGATATTTCTGAAGAAAAGCTGATCGGCTGGAGAGCAGCAGGCATCAACCGTTTAAGCATCGGCATCCAATCTTTCTTTGATGATGACCTGCAATGGATGAACAGGGCACACAATAAACAACAGGCGCTTGAAAGTTTAGGATCAGCAGTAAAATATTTTAATAATATCACCATTGATCTCATCTATGGTTCACCTACACTAAGCGATGAACACTGGAAAGAAAATGTAGAAACCGCTTTAGCCTTGAATATTCCCCATCTCTCCTGTTATGCTTTAACGGTTGAACCTAAAACGGCATTGGCAAAAATGATCTCACTGCATAAGAAAGAAGGTACAGATACCGATAAACAGGCAATGCATTTTGAATTATTAATGCAATGGCTGAAAGAAGCAGGATATGAACATTATGAGATCAGCAATTTTGCAAAACCCGGTTTCAGAAGTAAACATAACAGCAGTTACTGGAGGGGCGACCATTATCTGGGTTTAGGTCCTTCCGCCCATTCTTTCAACGGAACATCACGACAATGGAATATTGCCAATAATGCATTATACCTACAGGGCATTGAAAAGGGTGAACTGAATTTTGAAATAGAAACATTAACTGCAAAGCAGCAATTGAATGAATATATCATGACGGGTTTGAGAACAACAGAAGGGATCCTTTTTTCAGATGACAGATGGAAACTAACGGAAAACAGTACTACAAGCAAGATCATGCTTTCTGCAAAAAAATGGGAAACAAGCGGTAATATCCTGACGGATGAAAATTCTTTGCGCTTAACCGATACCGGAAAACTATTGGCCGATGGTATTGCTGCTGACCTGTTTCAACTTTGATCAGTCACGAGAATGCCCGCCAAATAACCGTTTCAATACGCTAACAACTAATAATCCGCAAAGCAGGACCAGTATGATTGATGGGCTTAAGAGTTGATACGATACAGGCATATACTAAAGTTACCTATTAATTAGACTAATAAAGATTCAATTTGTTTAAACCCTTCTTCTGCAGGGATATGCTCCCATAATATCTGATAAATGGTAGTGGTGATCGGTATCTGAGCTTGTATTTGCAGATTGGTCTTATAAATACACTTGCTTGCATAATAACCTTCTGCCACCATATTCATTTCCAGTTGCGCAGTTTTCACACTGTATCCTTTACCGATCATATTCCCGAAAGTTCTGTTACGGCTGTATAAAGAATAACAGGTCACCAGCAGATCACCCAGATAAACAGAAGTGGCATAATTAACGATATTCTGTTCTTCAGTATCATTCTCATCCCACATCAATTGTTTGATGAATACTCCCATTTCATGTGCACAGTTGGCAATATATACACTCAGAAAATTGTCGCCGTATTCAAGACCATGTGCGATACCTGCACCCAATGCATAGATATTCTTTAGAATAGCTGCATACTGAACACCCACAACATCGGTATTGGTGATGACATTGATATAATCCGTTTTGAAAAAACTTGAAATATGTTTCGCCTCATTTTCATCCGTTCCCGAAAAAGTGAGATAAGATAATTTTTCTGCAGCTACTTCTTCTGCATGACAGGGGCCGAGTATGGTGTAATAATCTTTTAGTTCAACATTAAATTGTGTTGCGAGATATTCATTCAATAATTGATTGGAGCCGGGAAGGATCCCTTTGATGGCTGATATGATCTTCTTTCCTTTGAAAGCATCTTTGGGCAGGCTCTCCAAAATGGCTTCTGTATATGCAGAAGGGGTTACAACAATTAATGTATCCGCTTTCTTTACTACTTCTTCAATGGAAGAACTGAGTGATAACAGATCGGTATTAAAATAGACCTGACTTAAATAATGCGGATTATGTTTACGGTTCTTAACGTGTGCGATGATCTTTTCGTTCCTGAAAAACCAATGGATGCTGTTTCCGTTATCTGTAAGAATCTTTGCAATGGCTGTTGCCCAACTTCCGCCGCCGATTATTCCAAATTTCATAACCTTCGAATTAATACACAACAAACATACGAAAGGATGTTTTGTAAAAGAACGAACAATAAAAAAGGGAAGCGTTTGCTTCCCTTTCGTTTAATTCTTCTTGTCTTCAAACAATTTATCTTTCGGCGTAACCTTTACCTTGTCGCCTTCTTTTAATGTTTTACTTACGGTAGTGTAAGGACCGGTAACAACTTCATCACCTTCCTTTAATCCTTCAGAGATCCTGATATAGTTCAAATCCTGAATATCCGTTTTTACTTTTACTTTTTTAACTGTGCCATCCTTCTGCAGTGTAAAGACTACTTCATCCATATCATCGGAAGCTGACACTGATTTTGCAGCAGCTGCATTGTTATCAGTTGATTTTGTGTCATCTTTTTTGTCGGCCTTATCTTCTGCTTTTTCCTTATCGCTTTTCTTATCACGAGTGGTAACCGCATTCAAAGGAACACTCAAGACATCCTTTTGGGTGGTTGTTTGAATATCCGCACTAGCACTCATTCCCGGACGGAAAGGAAAATGGCCTTTCACGATCAGGTCTCTGTAACTGTCGATGAATAAACGGATATGTACCTTATAATTAGTTACATCGGTTGATGTTGTGGTAGAAGAAGCATTGGTGATAGGGTTGGCGATCTTATAAACCAGCCCCTTAAACTTTCTGTTATTGTATGCATCAATTTCAACAATAGCTGTATCTCCGATCTTTACTTTTGGTATATCATTTTCACCCACATCCACTTGTGCCACAATGCTGTTCATATCGGCGATACGCATCATTTCGGTACCCACATTAAAACTATTACCAGCCACACGTTCACCTTTCTTTACACTCATTAAACTGATCACACCATCCATAGGTGAAGTGATCACTGTTCTCGACAGATCCTTGTCAGCTTTTGCCAATTGTGCTTGCGCATTCGCAATATTTGCCTGGCCACCTTTAATTCCCTGTATTGCTGCATTATAGTTTGCCTGTGAATTTCTTAAAGCCTGATCTGCTGTTTCAAATTCTGAACGGCTGATCACTTTATCATCCAATAATTTCTTTTGACGATTGTATGTAATTTGTGCCTGATCCAAAGTGGCTTTTAACCCCACCAATGAAGCTTCTGCATTAGATACCTGTGCCTTAGCCTGATTCACTCCGGCAATCACCTGATCTCTTTGTGTTAAATAAATATCAGCATAAATTTTTGCTAATACTTGACCCTTGCGAACACTATCGCCTTCTTCGATACTCAGTTCTACTATTTCACCGCTGATATCCGGACTTACTTTCACTTCCACTTCCGGATACACTTTACCACTGGCATTTACCGTTTCGATGATGGTTCGTTTCACGGCTTTTTCTGTTGACACTTTGATGCCTTCATCTTTACCAATTACTCCGGCAGCTTTCAAGCCAAAAAGTCCGCCAACAACTACTACTAATCCGATGATGATCCAAAGAAGTGTTTTATTCATAAAACAAGGTTTCTAATTTCAAATAATATTGTATCAAATAAATATTGTCGGGCACTACTACAATTTCAAACCCTGACCCTTATAAAATTCCAGCAATTTCATTTTAAACACATAATCATATTCACTTGCTACAAGCTGTAATTTGGCAGTGATTAAATTATTCTCATTGGTGATCAATTCAAGTGTACTCAATAAACCAACTTCATATCTTTTGAAGGAGAAGTCATATACTTTTTGTGCACTCTCCACATTCTTTTTGCTGGCATTTAGTTTTTCAAATGCATTCACTGCATTCGTATACGATGTATAAATATTCTGTTTTAATGTTTGATTGGCCTGGTCTTTCTGCAATACCGTATTCTTTAAATTCAATTTCGACTGCTCGTAATTGATCCTGTACTGCCCGTTATTAAAGATGGGGATCGACAAACCAATACCAAGGCTTTGACGGAAGTTATCATCTAGTTGAGTAAAGTAAGGCGATTTTTTACCGGTTGTATAATCAATTGCTTTATTGTTATAGGTCGTTCCCAAAGAATAGTTGCCACCAATGGATGGATAAAGGGTTGCTTTATTTGAAAGCACAGATTTTTCAGCAGCTTTAATTTTCAGTTCATTTTCTATTTGCAATGGCTGATTTCCCAATGCCAGCTGATACACAACTTCGGGTTGCAATTCACTAAAGGTTTCTATGGGGATCTTATCTACAGAAGGAGTCTCAACTTCAAATGGCAATGCCGCATCGATATTCAATAATGCTTTTAAGAAAAGAACGTTTTGCTCGAATACAGATTTATTACTGATATAATTGCTGCTGTCAGTTGCTAATTGTGCTTCGATCTGTATATAGTTCAGTTCAGGTAGGCTGCCTGCTGCCACCTGTTTCCTGGTAATTTCCAACTGTGCTTTTCTTTGGGCGATCTGTACCTCACTCACGGTGATCTGCTCTTTAGATGCCAGCACCTGTAAATAATAAGTAGCCACATTGATCGCCACATCGTTTGCAGCTCTTTCAATATCCTTTAATGCCGCCTGTGCGCTGAAATTATTTGCTTCTCTATTATTCTTTAACCTTCCCCAGTTGTAAACCTGTACCTGACCGCTGAGGCTATAACTCTGTTGCATCAATGGCACTGTGGTATATTGGTTGGTGGTAGGATCGATAGAACGTCCGAATTGAGGACCATATCCTGTATTAAATGAAGCTGAGGGGATCTGATAATCTTTTGCCTGCTGAAACTGCAGAGCAGCAATTCTTGCCTGCACATCAGCCTGCTTAACCGATATATTATTCTTCATCGCATAGTCTACACACTTGCGGAGATCCCATTTATCTACTTTTTCCTGTGCCTGCGAGCTGATCGCAAAGAGACAAACTACTGATAGGGTGAAAAACTGTTTCATAATTCAACAAAAATAGTGGAATAGTGCACACACATTAAAAATTTCGACAAGCGGAAAGTTTAAGGGTCTAACCGTCATTTAAGCTTATGAAAGAGATTTCATGCTTTTGAATGCCTGTTCCATATCTGCGGTCAAATAAGCGGCATCTTCCAGTCCTACATATAAACGCAACATTCTGTGCTCGCGTGAGGAAGCAAGAAAAGCTTCCCTTTTAATGCCTGCACAACCGGGAATGATCAGGCTCTCATGCCCGCCCCAGCTTACAGCCATCAAAATATGCTTCAGTGAATTACAGAATTTTTCAATAGCATCAATATGTTCAGCTTTTATTACAAAAGTCAATAAGCCACAGGCCCCGCTCATCTGCAGCTTTGCCAATTGATATTGCGGAAAAGATTCATCAAAAGGAAAAATTACTTCCTCCACATTTTCCTGTTTCTTTAAATAGTCGATCACTTCTGCAGTGGTTCTCGTAATTCTTTCCAAACGTGCGGGAAGGGTTCTTAATCCTCTGATCAATAACCATGCATTGAATGGTTGAATGCCCGAACCGATATTCAGGTATTCGCTGTTGAATATTTTTTCCATCATGGCTTTACTACCGGTTAATACACCTGCTACCGTATCGCTATGACCTGAAATATATTTTGTGGCAGATTGAAGCACCATATCAATTCCCATTTCTATGGGCCGCTGATAGATGGGTGTACAAAAACTATTATCGCATATCGTGACGATCTGATGCTGTTTCGCCAGTGCAGCAACTGCTTTCATATCCTGCAACTCAAAGGTCCAGCTATTGGGTGATTCTAAATAGAAGATCGTTGTATTGGGCTGAATGGCATTCCTGAAATTTTCAATATCCGTTCCGTCAATATAAGTATGCGTAACATTAAAACGGGGCAATATTTTTTCAAACATTTTTCTTGCCCAGGTATATACGCCTTTCACACTTACAATATGATCGCCGCTTTTTACATTGGCTAATATCGCCGCGAAAATTGCTGCAGCGCCGCTGTTGAATACCAAACAATCTTCTGCAGCATCCAGTGCAGCTAATTTTTTGCGGAGGATCTCAACAGTTGGATTCAACCCTCGGCTGTATAGCCAGGTAGAATATTCGTCTTCAAAACTTTTGCGCAGATCATCAACTTTTTCAAAAGCGAAGTTGGATGTTTGAACAATAGGCGGAGAAACAGCACGGTAATAATTCTCTCTGTCTTCTGCGTATTCATTGAGTATATAAGAAATATCCATCGTATAAATTTTATGCGCCGGTTATTAACCCCACCTGATTTCCAAAAGGATCTTTTATAATGGCCACTTCGATCTCACCGCCTACATTCTGAATGGCTGAAACAACGGAAGCTCCGATACTTTCTGCCTTTTCAACTGCTGTATGAATATTATCTACGCTCCAGTATGCCACGGTATTATTTCCCAAAATGGTCTTTGTTGTATCCGGATCCAATCCCAATTCACAACCATTGATATTGAATCCAACATAGAAGGATTCCTCAAAATAAGGCTTGATGCCTGTTAATTGTGTGTACCATGCTTTTGCATTCTGCAGGTCATTCACATGGTAGATGACCGTTCTTAATTTATTGAACATGATTTGATCTTTTTATGAATGCAGCTTCTCGTGTTTCCCGTGATACACCACAAAATACAACAACACAAAGAACAATAATAAACTTACCCCTGTTAATGCAGCTTTCGGATTATCGATCACTACTGCCGCAGCAACAAAACCATAGGAAATAACAAATATTGCTGTCAATACCGGCACAATTTTTTTCATCGATCCTGTAACCGCTGCATCGCCCTGTTTTCTGCTGCGCAGAATAAATAAGGTGGCGGCAGATGTGCTCATACCGATACAATCCAGAAAAATACTAAAGCTTAATACATTATCAACCCCTTTCCCAAAGAAGGTTACAGCGATCGTCATCAATGCGTAGACAGTTAATCCGGGCACCAGTGCATCCGTCTTGGGATGACGATATTGAAAGATCTTGGGCAATAACTTTTCTTCGCTCATGGCAAACATCACGCGTGGATTACTCAGTAAAATAACATTCACATAGGCCAATACACTTAATACCATACAAAGATCAAAGACCTTGGCACCCGCTTTGCCGAACCAGGCTTCACATAATAATGCACCGATGGCATTGGCATTTTTCATCTGATCGAATCCGATCACTTTTACATAGGTATAATTGATGCTGAGGTATAAGAACAATACAATTAAGATACCGATCACTACCCCTCTTTGCATGGTGGCAGAAGATTTTATTTCACCGCCAAAATTGATGGTTTGCTGATAACCGCCATAGGTAAAGGATACAGCCACCAGACTCAATATCAATAATAATCCTGCATTGCTTCCGTCGTATTTATAGATCGTGCCTTCATTATAACCATGCGGTGCTGTATTGATGCCCGTAAAAAAAGTGCTGATCAATAATAAGATCAATGCGATCTTCACTACCGTTAAAAAGTTTTGCGTGCGACTGCTTGTTTTCAATCCCAGTAAATTCACACCATAGAATAATGCCACTGCAGTTGCCGAAACAGCCACATTAAAAAATGTACCGGAGGGTCTTCCATATAAAAGATCACTGACATAATCCGCACCTATCAAAGCAACCACAGCCAGTGATGCCGCATTACTTACCAGTATCAATACATTCACGGTAAAGCCTACAGAAGGATGATAGCAATGAGAGAATATTTTATAATAACCACCCACAACAGGCAGGCGCTGACCGATCTCTGCATAAGTCAATGCACCGCAGATGGCCACAAATCCACCAATGATCCAGGCAGCAAAGAAAATTGTTGGAGTACCTGATTTGGCGGCAATGGTGGCGGGTGTTTTAAAAATGCCCATCCCGATCACCAGACTCACTACGATCATGGTCAGACTAAAGAGATTCAATTTCTGTTTTTCCTTCATAAAGAATTGTAAGAGATTAAATGTAGGAAAAACTGAGTATTAAAATCATTTGAGCCAAAAGCAATTATTCTGTAATGCTATCCTCAGCATTCACGTTGTGAAGAAATGGAACACGGATGACACTGATATTACTGATGAAAAACGGATTTGATACCGCATTGTGTTATAGCAGTATAGACCCCTTAAAATAATCCTTAAACAGACTTCTGTGAAAATCCGTCTCATCCGCGTCATCTGTGTGCCATTCTTTATTCTGCATTCACAGTCTTATTGAAATAAAATAATTTCCCGCTGCTGTTCATACCCTGAATGGTCAATATTGCTGCATTCGTTTTGTTTACAGTAAAGAATTTTGCGCTAAGCTCTTTTTTATCTGCCTGCAACACAAGCAAAGGATTCCAGTAAAAGCTTGTTTGATAATTTTTCTTATTGATCATTTTCAGATCCTCTTTTTCGGGATCTAAAAAGAACATCGGTAAACTGTATCCTGCAATTTTTACTTTCTGTATGGTGGTCTGTTCCATCAGCATATAATCGCTGGGATATTTGGTATAGATCGCAATGGCCGGTCCGCCCTCATCCCCCAACAAAAAATTATCGAATACTTTGATCAATGCCACATTCTCAATGAACAGGTTATTTAAGTCCTGCGCCTCGGCCCTGCCTTCGTCAATAAAGATGCTGAAATAATTGGGCGACCATAGAACCGGCATTTTATAAATAGCTGAAACATTGTTGTGATCCTGTGCATCCAGCACAACCTTCATCTGCCTGCCATACATTTCCAGATACTTGCCCACAGAGATCGTAGTAGATCCATAAGGCTCACTCACCAGATCATAGGTTTGATTGGCCTCTCTGTTGAATAATGCCGATGTGTACTTGTTATTTACATCCAGTGCTTTTTGCCTGAATGTCTTTACCGCCGTTACGGTAACATTGGGAAGATCCGTTACAGATGAATCGCTGTTGATGATGTTTGTATAAATATTTCTTTGTATTTGCTCATTCGCGGGGTTCGTTTGTTTAGACAGAACCTGACCGGGATAATATCTTAAAAAACCGAATCCTTCAGCACTTGCTGCAAATGGCTTTTTCATATCATCTGAGGAAACATCCAATTTTACCGGTATATATTTTTTCGAGTTCAGTTTATAAAATACGGTCACCATATCATAAAATATCAGTCCGCCGATCGAAAACTTTCCCGTATTCCCATTAGCCGTTACGGGCACATTCATATACGATTTAGAAGCGTCTACACTCTGAAAGATCAGGTTCAGTTCAGGATCTTTTGGGAAGGTCTTGTTGCCGGTGAGTTTTACCGTTCCATTGAATTTGAGATAATCAACGGAATCCTTTTCCACTATTGCGGCTTGCTGCCCGGCAGCAACTATTTCATTCCAGGAAGGTTTCAATAATGTTTCTGTAGCTAAGATCCTGTTGATCGAGAATATATCTGCAGTTTCCGGATCAGTAATGATCCCGCCGAACAAAGGATTATAGGTTCGCAGATTAGCCGTCAATAAAAATCTGTTTACAATATTTTCGGGTTGATATATATTTTTCAGTTCAAGCCCCTTATTGCTCGCACCCATGCTGAATGTTGCATCCGAACTGTCTGCTATCTGAAAACTGATCTTGCTTTCCGCATCCTCTGCTTTCGCTATATGAATGCTGTTTTGATCAACGGGAATGATTCCTCCCTTGTTATTAGAAAATAAATTTCGCTCACCAATCAATTTATCATTTTCATCCAGTAATACGATCTTGAAAATACCTGCAGGCAAACAAGATAAAGGAATAGCGATCTTCCTTTCGTTATTCTTCAAAGAGATCTTATTGTCGAAGAGCAAATGAAAATCAGATAGGGCAACCAGTCTGAATTTGTTTTGCTTGCTGTTCTTATTTGAACTGATGGTTATATAGTAATTGGTTTTATCTGCCTCAATATTCATCAGCGTTCCGTTTGGCTGAATGGACATATCAATTGCTGTTTTAGGGAGGTCCTTTATTTGAATGAAATATTGCAGAGAATCATGGGGCAAGAACCTCAGTTCCGCATTGCCATATGCATCTGTTTGAAAAGCATATAAACTGTCGCCGTTACTGTTTACCAGATTTCCCTTCGCTTGAAACGGTTGCTGATACTGATCTTTCACTGAAATAAATACCTGATTCATCAATCCTTCTATCAAAGCGTCGGGATGTTGAAATCCCGTTTTTATTTCGGCTTTATATGCAAAAGAAGAAGCTGATATTTTTAAACGGGATGAAGGATTATAAATGAGAAGGGGCATTACAAGGTCTCTGTTCATTGTATGAACTGCAACAACATCAGAGACGGTTCTTAAAAAATATCTTCCTTCCTGTAAATTCACGGGCAATCCGATATTTCCGAATGCTATTCCTGATTGAACAGGATATATCTTTTCGATGATCACTGTTGAATCCTGATCGATCAGTTGCAGCAGAACACTGCTGTTCTTAGTACTCGGATAGTCTTCATTCTTAATATACAGTTTCAGCCAGATGGTTTCGCCGGCTACATAAGCTGCTTTATCAGTATGCATGAATATCTCTTCGGTGCTGAGTTTCAATTTCGCTTTTTGCAAAATAGAATCTAACTGTGCTACAGCTTTCATGCAGGTAAATAAGAAAAGAATGAGTAGCGGTAAAAGGGTTTTCTTTCTCATAGCAGTAAAGGATATTAAATTGTAAATTAAAATAATAAATTCATTGGATAAAAAATATTAATTTTCTTAAGTTGAAGATTATATTCTTTATTCCGGCTAAGGAATAGAACACAGATGATACTGATATTACTGATAAAAACGGATAGATAGAACTTGCAATATTGATCCTACCCAATAAGGCTAAAAATGTTTCAGTGAAGATCCTCCCCATCCGTGTCATCTGCGTTCTATTCTTATTTATGCTATTCTTCCTAAAATAATGAATCGCTGCTATCCTGAGAGTTAGCGAAGCGCTCTACAGGCTTCTGTGAAAATCCGCTCCATCCCTGTCATCTGCGTTCTATTCTTATTTATGCTATTCTTCCTAAAATAATGAACCGCTGCTATCCTGAGAGTTAGCGAAGCGCTCTACAGGTTTCTGTGAAAATCCGCTCCATCCATGTCATCTGCGTTCTATTCTTCCATAAAATATTTTACCCTCTTTCCGGGTTCAGGTTATTGTAATATCTTTCATCTGAATTTTATAAACAGATCATATGCAAACCACCAAGCGAAATAATTATATTAACTGGGACGAATATTTTATGGGTGTTGCCTTACTCTCGGCCAAGCGAAGCAAAGACCCCAATACTCAGGTAGGTGCCTGCATCGTGAATGCCAAGAACAAGATCGTTGGTGCCGGTTATAACGGATTGCCCACGGGTTGCGACGACAATGATTTTCCCTGGGGCAAGAAGGGTGAATTCTTAGACACCAAATATCCCTTTGTTTGCCATGCCGAACTGAATGCCATTTTAAATAATATTGGCATGGACCTGCATGGTTGCCGTATCTACACCGCATTATTTCCTTGCAATGAATGTGCCAAAGCCATTATACAGGCAGGAATAAATGAAGTTGTTTATTTATCTGATAAATACCATGCCACCGACAGTTTTATTGCCAGCAAAATGATGCTTGATAAAGCAGGTGTCATTTGCAGAAAAGTAGAGAGTACGGTTGAGCGGCTCGAACTATCGTTTAAAGAAGGGGATGTGTAAACATTTACGCTGAATGAACCTTTGATTTATCCAAATGGAGATAGTAATTGATCTCTGAATTTATGTTGAATCAAACAAGTCTGATTTTTATAGAAGAATCCATATATCCTCCGGAAGTCGATGGATAGCCGGGCATTTCAACAGTAACAAGTTATATAAAATTGCAGGGCATTGATTTGCCTAAGAGCCGATTAAAAACGCAAAGTCCCTGCGGAGAATATGCTGAGAAAAAAGCTTGCAGGCTTAATTACCCGGATGACGATATTTTACAGCCAGCTTGCTTGCCTTATCCACTTCTTCAGACTCAAGCAATACTGTTGTTGAAATTGATCCCATTCCGCTTGCCTTTATAGCTAAGGCAATTGCCGCAGCTGATGCTGAGTCGGGAAGTTCACATATCACATATGCGTCACAATTGCTTATATAATAGTATGCTTCCATTTTACCTCCCATTTCACTGATCATGGTTTCGGTCATTTGTTTCCGGTCGGTCCCGCTACCGGTTTTTAATACTCCCTTTGCACCTTCGGTAGAGTAAGAAGCTACGATAAAGAATTTCATGGTTTTGATTTTGTTTGATTTATCCTACTCCTATGGCTTTTCAGATTTGGCCCGTTTTTTTTTGTGATAGCTGGACTTCACATTAGTTATACAATACTAAGTAATTTTCAAATTGAATGTGGGGTTTGTCTTACACAATGGGTGGTTTTATGAAACGAGGAAAATCTTCGAAAAGTTTTCATGATAGTATAACTCGTTCTATATCATATTTTTTGGGCTCGGTTATTCTTTTAATAAGTCATCGATCATTTTCTTAAGCCATAATGTTGTTGCATTGCCGACTTGGGTAGAACTAAATCTAACTATCCCTTTTCTATCAATAATAACATGAGTTGGAAACAGTGGAATCGAATATTGTATTGTAAGAAATCTGCAATCATATAATAAAACAAAATTAAATGGGATGGTTTTAATAAAATCTCTTATTTCAAATTTATTATCTAAACCAACTGCTATAAAAACCACATCTGAATTATTTTCAAAATGTTCAGTTATTGAGTTTAAAACCGGGATTTCTGCAATACACCAAGGGCATTTAATATACCAAAAATAGAGTACAATTATTTTCCCATGTAATTCATTTAGGTCAATTTTTTTACCGTCAATATCTTTCGTTTTAAAATCTGAAATTCTATTCCCATTACTAAAGGACCAACTCTGAAATGGCATTGGATACCTGTCCACCTGATTAAAAAAAATCGAATCTCTTTTATATTTTTCTTCCTTAGTAAGATGATAAATTAAAAAGCCCTCTTCTGGGTTTGTTGGATTAATAGGCTTTAATCCATAGAATCGAGTCTGTACTAGTGGTTGCCACTGTTTTGCAGGATATATATCACCCGTTGAGTCTTTGATTATACTTTTGTCAGTAAACTTATATTGTTCTGTTTTGCTTTTTATTTCAATATTGCTTTGAGCAGATACAAAATTTAATGCGAATGAGAAGAAGAATAAGAATAAATACTGATTCATTGTCATCTTGGATTTATCTCAACTAATTTTTTTCGAGCCGGGAATTTACTTACTAAAAATATAACATTTTATCATTACAGATTCCTTTCAAAACCCAATTTTTATTTATCAAAACTTTTGCTCAATCCCTTAAATTGTTCAGTTTATAAACCGGTCAAAGCCTCTTTTTAGGAATCAAGAAAATTTATTGCAGAACAAAGAGGAATTCGCAAACAATGGGTCGTTTTATGAGGCATAAAAATGCTTTTATGATAACAAGATGGCATATTTTTTGTATGTATTTTGATAACTTAAAACCAGCTACATGAATAAATTATTATCCCTTTTAATTCTGTTAACTGTATTTTCAAAAAACTACAGCGAAGCACAGGATACTATAGATTTAAAACAATACAAGTACATTTTTGTACCGACCTATAAAACTACTAGTGCTAATTCACGATCTATGCATGGAACAGATACAATTATTGATGCCCATAACATTTCTAAGACCATTAAAAACTATCTTAAACTGAAAGGGTTTATTGTAGTCGATGAAAACACAGTTTCAATAAAGCAAATACAAAAGAACTCTTCATTACTATTGAATTGTTTTATTGAATCAACCGAATTTGATAAAATAAAAATTTCTGTTACTTTAAAGAATGCTGAAGGTAAAATTGTTTACCAACATACCGGGGAGCAAAACAGTTGGGAGAGCGGTACAACAAGGGATTTTAGTTTTGCCGCAAAAAGATCTGTTGAAATGATAACCCATTGAGATTTTATGAAATAAAAGTATTAAGACAATAAAACGGTGTTTTTATGAGAATGTTTTTATTTTTCAACCAGCATATTGTGACTGTTATGTTTTAGGCAATTTATACTTTTTAAATACTATTCTTTTTTCATAGTCCGAATCAATAAATACTTTTTTATTTTCTACATGAACAGTATAAAAAACATAAACAAACTTTGGCGTTGGGTCTGCACTTATTTCACAATTCACACATTTCTTAATACTTCCAAATAGAGTTATTTTACCATCACGATTTGAAATGATCGCATTGTAGATAAAAATATATTCTGTTGAATCAAACCTGTTTTTAGTTGGAATATGTCTTTTATGAATTTCGATTGAGGAGTCAAAAACATAAATTTTAACCTCAAAATGAAATCTCTGTGTTGTGTCTACATTTTGAACACTAGTAATAATATCTGTCCAATGCGTAATTTGACCAAAAATAGGCTCTACTTCATAACCAACATATACTCCCTTTTCAAGCAGTTGAGCTTGAGAATTTGAAATAAGAAACAAAAGATTCAAAGTCAGTATTAGCTTTAAATATTTCAACATTTTTTTGAATGGGAATTTTGGATTTAGTTGTTTATAACTTTTAACCTAAAATAAATCGTCTTATGCAATTTATCTAAAATATTAATTTCTTTCCTCAATCGCTTATGAATTCCAATAAACCCTTCGGTTCATAAAACATTCAATGCCATTTTTCGGTGAATACCGGAGTTTGGGGTAGAACAAAGAGCAATTCTCAAACAATGGGTAGCTTTATTTGATAATTAAATCCGGTTAGTGGATACCAAAAGCCTATCTATTTTTAAGTCCCTTATTTTTTCTTTAAAAGTTCTCCTAATTGTAATATTTCATGATTTTGTTATACTAATTTATTAAGTTGGGGTAATACTTGCTTTCCTTCACCTAATCCGGATCAATATGAAAAAATTATGTTTATTGCCATTATTGGTTTTCGCAACCCATTTACTCATTGCACAAGTCAGCCCGCAACAGAGGATCGATTCTGTTTGTCGGCTGGTACAACAATATTTCAACGAAAAAAGTATTGATAAGCTTTATGAACTGACAGGTGAATCATTCAGAAAATCACTTCCGCAGGAGACTTTCAAATCTGTGTGTGTGAATAATTTATTTCCACTGGGGGAAATGAAGAAAACTGAATTTGAAAGCCACACGAATGGGGTAAGCCGGTATAAAGCCATTTTCCCATCTATGAACCTTGCGCTTGTAATAAGCCTGGATAAGGCTGAAAAGATCGAGACATTTCTTTTCAGTCCTTATACCGACCTAATAGGGGCAAAGAAGAATGATAAAGTTCCTTCTTCTAACCCTTTGGTTACTGCACTGGATAAAAAACTTGACTCAACCGTACAATCTTATATAAGTCTCAAAGCAACAACCGGGTTAAGCATCGGGATACTGAAAGACGGGAAATCCATATTTTATGGCTATGGTGAAACTGCAAGGGGTAATCAACAATTACCCAATGAACATACCCTCTTTGAAATAGGGTCACTTTCCAAAACATTCACTTCCATTTTATTAGCTGATGCGGTCAATAGGGGTAAAGTAAAACTGGAAGACCCGGTAAACAATTACCTGCCTGATTCAATACCACTGCTTCAATACGGGGGCATCACTGTTACACTGAAAACACTGGCAAATCATTCCTCCGGCATCCCCCGTATGCCTTCTAACTTCCATAGTTCAGATAATGAGAACCCTTATAAGGATTACGACCGTAAAGACTTGTTCAGTTTTTATAAAAGTTTTACTCCTGTCAGAAAGCCCGGTGAAAAATACGAATACAGCAACCTGGCGGTAGGCACACTTGGAGTAATACTTGAAGATGTGAATCACAGCAGTTATGAGGCATTATTGACCAAGACCATTTGCAAACCCTTGCATATGTTCGAGACAAAGGTCCTGCTGCTTGCCACAGATACCCTGTGTTTTGCAAAAGGATATAAAGAAGATGGCAGTGTAAGTTCTCAATGGGATTTTAAAGCATTGGGAGCTGCTGGCTGTATTCGCTCTACTAGTGCCGACCTCATAAAGTTTGCAAAAGCCAATCTCGGTGATGCTCCGCCTGCATTGAATAAAGATATAAAGCTCACTCATCTTGTAACCTTTACAGAAAATAAGACAAAATTGGGATTAGCCTGGCATATCATACAACCCGGTACAGATGCTGTGTATTTCCATAATGGCCAAACAGGAGGTTACCACAGTTATTTTGCAGTAAACCTCAAGAAAAAATTCGCTGTTGTGATCCTCTCAAATTGTGCAATCGGCACTGAGGAAATTGGTGGGGCCATTATGAAATGGCTGGAAACTAATCAATAGTAGCGTTCTTAGAAAAATCTGGGTTTTAAAATTATTAAAAAACAGATTTCGGAGTTAAAGGGAATTTATTGTTGCATATTATGAATTCCCAAACAAAGGATGATTTTATGAGATGCTCAGGCTATGATTCAGAATTTTCGGTTATCCTTTCCAATTATCTTTCATCACTTTTATAAACTGTTGCATTTCCGGCAGAGTGCCAATGCTAACTCGACCCCATTTACCATCATCCATCACTTGCCTTAGTATAATTTTTTTCTGCAACATATCGGCAGCATAATCACCTGTATAATTTCCCAGAGGAAAAAAAATAAAATTGGTAAACGATGGGATATATTGAATACCTAATTCTTTTAAGCCATTTTGTGTAAAATTACGGGCTTCAATAATTTTTTGTTTACTCGTTTGCAGGTGTGCTGTGTCTTTTAAACTTGCTTTCGCGGCAGCAATCGATAAATTACTAACGGAGATAATCGAAAAATTAAAATATGCTTCTTCCAGTTTTTTAACCATGCTTGCATGTGCTATTAAATATCCAATGCGCAATCCTGCCATGGCATGAATTTTAGAAAAAGTTTTTACTACAATAATATTCTCATTTTTTTCAATCAACCCCATCATCGATTCATTCATGGGTGCATCCAATAGATCTAAATAAGCTTCATCAATTACTACAACTGCTTTTTTAGATGCTTCGGTACAAAAGCTTTTTAATGCATCGGGTGTAACGATCGTTCCGGTTGGGTTTGCGGGGTTTACAATATATACTAATGCCGTATCGTTAGTAACCGATTCTAACATTTTTTGTAAGTCGTGTACTTTATCGTTGGTCAATTTTATTTCAATGACTTTTGTACCAATTCTTTTTGCTGTGGTTGGTAAAGTATTAAATGTTGGAGTGGCAGTAACTAAATTCCCTTTATTAAAATAGCGAGGTAATTTATTAAGTATCTCTGTTGATCCGGCAGTGATGATGATCTGATTTTCGTTTACCTGATGAAAATCGGCAATGTCTTTTTTAAAAGAATCAAATGGACGAATATTAAAAGAATATCTGTTTGAAAATTGAATGAAATCTTGAATGGCTTTTTTAGAAAATTCGGAAATGCCATGCGGATTCTCGTTAGAACCTAAGTTTATCAAATCATCTTCCATTCCAAAGGTTTCGGTAATCCCTTCTGGGTTAGCAAAATTTTTTAATGATAATCCCAAACCGATGGTTGCAAGTGTTGTTTGTTTTAGCCAGTTTCTGCGATTACTGTTAGGTTGCATGTATATATTTTTTGTACCCTTGAATATAGCTAATGTAATTGAGGTTGCAAATACATATAGCTCTATTGTGAATATTATCTGATTACATCATAACGAAATGATGGAAGAAATTTAAGGTCGATGGAAAAGCATTTCTAAAAAAGGGTGGTTTTATGAAACGTAGTAAACGCTAATTGAAATGGTTCTAAAATAAAGGGAGCTTATATCTTTCTTCATCCTGTCTTTACACTAAATAGTTTTCCTATAAAGCTCATCAACCAGATCCGACTGCCAGTATTCCTTTGTTTCGATATCCATAACTGTCAACCTTCCACCATGGCCTGATCCCGTATCCATATTAAAAATATTGACAGCTCGCATGGGCTGATCTGTTTGCCAATGGGTAGTAGGCGTATGTCCGAGATATATTTCATTGAAATGGTCCTGCGTGTAAAAAGGATCCGGCTTTGATTCATTGTGGGCAACGGTCTGATATTGCAGTGCATCCTTCCAGAGCTTACGATCCCATAAATAATTTTGTGCCGGTTGCCCATGAAAAGCAGTCCCCCTGTCAAAGCCCCCATGCACGAAACAATTATTCCTCTCATCGATATGATATAATCTTTGTGCTTTAAAAAAATTTTGGTGTAGAAGAGGGATATCACCGGGATTCAGAGATGTATTATACAAACCATTGCCTGTTGTAAATATTTTTATTTCGCGGTCTACCCGTTTTGCATAAGAAAGGATCGTGCCCTTTCCCCCATGGGCCCATTCTCCCGGATGCTGTCCTTTTTCAATGAAATCCAGCAGCCAGTCATCATGATTCCCTTTTACTGAAATAAGCCGGTTGATAGTAAGAAGTTGTTCTACACATTCATATACCTCATCTAAACCATCCGGTATATCCCCGATCTGTATCAGCTCATCTGAAGAAGGATCAAAATTGCAGCGTTCCAGGCATTGCAGCAATCCCTTATACCCACCATGAATATCCCCCATAACTAATGTTCGCATCAGCATGCTATTTGATACAAAAATACCAATCAACTTATAAAAGATATCATTGTCTGTTATATTCTTTGTTCAATAAAAAATTCGGCTTGTGATCATTTCTATAAAAGTTTCCGGTGATCGATACGATTTATGGTAAAAAAAGAGGAGGTCTTAAACAAAGGGTGATTTTATGAAACAATGTTATAATGTATGATTCTAAAGTGATACCAATCTGCAAGGTATTTCCAAATCTTCCGATAAATAATAAATTGCACATACTCGATGATAACCATCAGCAATAATTAATTTATCATCCCCTCGAACCAATAAAATGGGGGAAAGCTTTTTACCTTTTTTTACTTTCTTCAGGTTCTCACTTACATGAATATTGTTATTGGGTAATAAAGGCAACATTGCTGCTCTGAGAATATCCTTAGCTTTCTTTGTAATTGTTTTTGATTTTTTCAACCTCTCAACAGCTTGTTTTGCTTTATCTAATGGATACACTAATTCAAGATAATCTAATGCAGCAGGAAAATCGTGTTCTTCCGGTTCTTTTATCCAACATTTATTCATATTATGAAGGTATTCAAAAGATAAATGAATAGGTAATAGTATTTATAGGGTAAAATAATCCTTCTAAAGAAAGAATGTATAAAAACGGTCGTTTTATGAGACTTTTAATATGCTGCTGATCTCATTTTTCGATAGAAATATTTATTACCTAATTACGATCCTTTCAACGATCCTAATGAAATCAAGAACTAATAGTAAGAGTAAGGATAATAGCTATCATTTTTTGGTACCTGCTATTTTAATTACATTGCTTACTCTATTCCGGCTTTCAGATAAGATGGTGATAGTCGCAGAAATTCGCGGGTTTATTATATTTTAAATTATTTATACCCGGTATATCTTATAACGGGAAAAAATGAAAAGAAAACGATTTCGTTAATAAATTTGGAAAATCCACGCAAATTGACCCCCTAATACCGGCGTAAACTGACCCCCTTTCGCCAGCACAATGTGACCCCCTTGTAACGGCACAAATTGACCCCCTAAATATTGGTAACAGAATTAGTTGTT